>OGCL01001253.1_pt1 | contig 22433 bp, 23 predicted proteins | sample 1570041 | NCBI WGS metagenome assembly OGCL01 (sample SAMN06266162, study PRJEB24511) | hot springs metagenome | isolation source: Hot spring water | place: South Africa: Limpopo | collected 2015-06-22 | reverse complement strand
TCGGCGGCGCTTTCCAGGCGGCTGGCCAGGTTCACGTCGCGGCCGATGATGGTGTAGTCCATGCGCGTGTCGGCGCCGAAATTGCCCACGGTGCAGTAGCCGGTGTTCAGGCCCATGCGGATTTCCAGGGGGTTGGTGATACCCTGGGCGCGCCACTGCTGGCGCAGCACCTTCATATGCTTGCGCATGGCGATGGCCATGGACACCGCCGCCACCGCATCCTTCTTCGCCCCTTTGCTGGACGGGTCGCCGAAGAACACCATGACGCAGTCGCCGACGAACTTGTCGATGGTGCCGCCGTATTTCAGGCAGATCTTCGACATCTCGTTGAGGTAGGTGTTGAGCAGGTCGGTCAGGGCTTCGGCTTCCAGTTCCTCGGACAGCTCGGTAAAGCCCTTGATATCGGAGAAGAACACCGTGAGCTTCTTGCGCTGGGTTTCCAGGCGCACGCTCTTCTTGCCGGTAAAGATGGATTCCCACACCTGCGGCGACAGGTACTTGGCCAGGTTGCGCGCCAGGCGTGCGGCCTTTTCCTGCTCGCGCTTGATCTCGCTGCGCACCTGGGTCAGGCGGATGCTCTGCTGGTGCACGAAGTAGGCGGTGATGCAGATATACAGGGTGGCGAAGGCGATGCTGACCAGAGCCACCAGGCTCGGGGTTTCGTGATTGAGCTCGAAACCGCCCAGGGCGGCGCAGAGCACCGCCGCGCTGCAGGCGATCAACGCCGCCAGGCCCATATAGCGCAAGCCACCAATGACCAGTGCGCTGAACAGCAGGATCAGCACCGCCATCAGGCTGGGCACCACGGAAAAGCCCAGCAGGGCCAGGGCCGCGCCGGCATGCAGGGCGTCGATAAACAGCAGGGCGAGGATGGTGCGCTCGGGCTGCTCGCGTTTGAAACGCAGGCTCAGCTGGTGGGCCAGGTGGGGATAGAGCAGGGCGTAGGGCACCATCCACAGAATGTTGTAGGAAAAGTGCTGGACATAGGTGCCGGCCGCGATGCTGGCGGCAATGGCGATATAGGCCAGTACCCGCGAATAGTATTCACGCAGCGGTAGGGCGGGTGGTGCGGGAAGCCGGCTAGTGGTATTGGCGTTCATCCGTTGCAACTGTCCCCTGCTGACTACGGACACCTCTTCTGGGTGCCTGGGCGGTTTGCCCGCCTTGGCGGGCGTGCAAAAGAGCGGGGATCATAACCAAGGCTGCCGCCCTGGCCAAGCGTGCCCGGCCAATGGGGGCCAGGCGTGGGACGGGCGGCAGTTAATGGGGGCCTGCTAGAAGCGGATACGCCCGGTAAAGGCATCCTTTAGCATCACCCAGTCGCCCATAAAGGACCAGAGCGGGTACTGGAAGGTGGCGGGGCGGTTTTTCTCGAACACGAAATGGCCGACCCAGGCAAAGCCGTAGCCGGCCAGGGGCATGGCCAGCAGCCACAGCCACTGCTGGCTGAGCAGGGCGTAGGCGAGGATGGTCAGTACCAGCAGGCTGCCGACATAGTGCAGGCGGCGGCAGGTGGGGTTGCTGTGCTCCTGCAGGTAGTAGGGGTAGAACTCGGCGAAACTGGTGAAACGCTCGGCGCTGGGGGCAGTCATGGGAGGCTCCTCTTGTTATCGGGCTATATCGGCAGTTTAGGCCGACTGACTCCTTGGGCCACTGACATTGGGTGCCAGTTTAGTATCCTTGCCGGGCCTTCTTGCCGACTCGAATAAGAACAACACCATGCGTGAACGCACCACTTCTTCAAACTGGGCCCTGGGGATCGTCCAGGCCCTGGAAATGGGCGGCGTCGATTGCCGCGCCATTTTTGCCGAGCTGGGGCTGGACTATGCGGCCCTCAGCGATGCCGATGCGCGCTTTCCCCAGGATGCCATGACCCGCCTGTGGCAGCGGGCGGTGGAGCTGTCCGGCAACCCGGCCATCGGTCTGAACATGGCCAAGGTGGTGCGCCCGGCGTCCTTCCATGTGGTCGGCTATGCGCTGATGTCCAGCCGCACCCTCAAGGAGGGCTTCACTCGCCTGGTGCGTTACCAGCGCATTATTGGCGAGGGCGCGGACCTGAGCTTTCGTCCCACGCCCCAGGGTTACGAGCTGATCCTGGCCATCCATGGTGACCGGCTGCCCGCGGCACGGCAGAGCATGGAGGCTTCGCTGGCCTATTCCCTGGCCTTTTGCCGCTGGATGACCGGGCAGCCGATCAAGCCCCTGCAGGTCCTGTTCCAGGGGCCGCCACCAGCCGATTTGAAGCCTTTCGAGCAGGTCTTCCAGGGCCCGTTGCGCTTCAATGCCGATCATTACGGATTGTTGTTTGAGCGGGCCGATATGGATATGCCGCTGCCGACCGCCAATGAGTCCCTGGCGCAGCTGCATGATCGTTTTGCCGGGGAGTACCTGGCGCGCTTTGCCGATACCCGGGTCACCCATGCGGCGCGTCAGGTGCTGTGTCGCCTGTTGCCCCAGGGCGAACCCAAGCGCGAGGCGGTGGCCCAGGCTCTGCATCTGTCGCAGCGCACCCTGCAGCGCCGCCTGCAGGAGGAGGGTGGCAGTTTTCAGCAGCTGCTCGATGATACCCGCCGCGAACTGGCCCAGCAGTACCTGGCCCAGCCCGGCCTGAGCCTGCTGGAGGTCGCCTATCTGCTGGGTTTTGCCGACCCGAGCAATTTCTTCCGGGCGTTTCGGCGCTGGTTTGGTCTGACCCCGGGGGAGTATCGCGCCCGGCTTTGAGCCAGGGCGCAGGCGATCAGTGCCGCCAGAAACTGGCGGTGAAAAGCACCAGCACGGTGACGATCTCCAGACGCCCCAGCAGCATGCCGGCGGCCAGGGCCCACTTGGCTGCATCCGGCAGACTGGCGAAGTTACCGGCCGGGCCGATCACCGGACCCAGGCCCGGACCGACGTTGCACACCGCGGTGGCCGCGCCGGTCAGGGCGGTGATCGGGTCCAGCCCGAGCATGGCCAGAAACAGGGCCAGGGCGCCGATGGTCATGGTGATAAAGAAGGAGAAGGTGAGGATCGAGCGAACGATGTCTTCGTCCAGGTTATGGCCGTTGTACTGCTGCTTGATCACCGCCCGCGGGTGCACCATCTGCTTGAGGTTGGCGCGCAGCAGGGACAGGGCCACCTGGAAGCGGAACATCTTCAGCCCGCCGGTGGTGGAGCCCGAGCAGCCTCCCACGAAGGTCAGGTAGAAGAACAGCATAAAGGCAAAGGCCCCCCAGGTGCTGTAGTCACCCAGGGCGTAACCTGTGGTGGTGGCAATCGATACCACGTTGAAGCTGGCCATGCGCAGGGCGTCGATAAAGGCATGTTCGGAGTTAAGCCATAGCCACAGGCTGAACATCAGGCAGGTGAGCAGCAGCATGCCGACAAAACCGCGCACCTGCTCGTCCCTGATCAGGGCCCTGCGGTTGCCACGCAGGCTGGCTACATAGAGGGTGAAGGGCAGACTGCCCAGCAGCATCAGGACTATGGCCACCCAGTGGCTGGCCGGGCTGAAATTGCCCATGGAATTGTCCGAAGTTGAATAGCCGGCGGTAGACACCGACGTCAGCGAGTGGTTGATGGCGTCGAACCAGCTCATGCCCGCCAGCCAGTAGGCCAGTATTCCGCAGAGGGTAAAGACCACATAGACAAAAACGATGTACTTGGCGGCCATGTGCGAGCGCGGCATGACCTTCTCGCCCCAGTCCGAGGACTCGGTCTGGAACAGGCGCATGCCCCCGATGCGCAGCAGTGGCAGTACCGCCACGGCCATGGCGATAAAGCCGATGCCGCCGAGCCACTGCAGCATGGAACGCCAGATCAGCAGGCCGGGGGAGGCCTCATCCAGGCCGGTGAGCACGGTGGAGCCGGTGGTGGTGATGCCGCTCATGGTCTCGAAGAAGGCATCGGTGTAGCTGATATGGTGGATCAGCGCCATGGGCAGGGCCGCGAATACGCAGACGATCAGCCAGCTGGCGGTGGTCAGCATATACATGTCCCGGGGCCGCAGTTGCACGCCCTGGGGGCGGCCCTGGGCGACCATGACCAGGCCGGCGATAAAGGTGATCAGGCTGGACCAGAGAAAGGCATTGAGCTCGTGGGTGCGCTCGAACACCAGCAGGGTCAGCATGGGGAAGAGCATGGCAACGGCCAGGGTGATCAGAAAGATGCCGTTGATAAAGGCGATGATGCGAAGGGTCGGCAGCGCCATGCAGAAGGCTCGGGTTAGGGCGTCGAGGGGCGCCATTCTACTCCTGCGACTGGCGCTGTAAACCGCCAGGGGCAGCCATGTTGGGGGGACCCCGGCGCCGCTGGCAGGACGCCGACCACTGGCCGCAAGTGGCGCTTTACAAGCCTATGGCGCTGCATAGAATAGCGCGCAGGTGCCGGCCCTTGCCGGTTTCTGAGTGTCCATCATGTCCAATAGCAATCCCTGTCTTACGTGCGGCGCCTGCTGCGCGCATTTTCGTGTGTCTTTCTTCTGGGGTGAGTGCCAATCGGTGGGCGGCACAGTGCCCGACGATCAGGTGGTGCTGATCACCCCGCACCGGGTCGCCATGCGCGGCACCGAGAGCAAGCCGGTGCGCTGCACGGCCTTGCTCGGCGAGGTGGGCGACGGGGTGCGCTGCACCCTGTATGAGCAGCGCGCCAGCCCCTGTCGCGAGTTCGAGGCCTCCTGGGCCAATGGCGAACATAACCCGCGGTGCGACGAGGCTCGCCGCGCCCACGGCCTGCCGCCGCTGGAACCGCCGCTCCAGCCAGAACTGTCGCCTGAACGGGTGGCCTGATCCGCTGTTGACGATCAGTCGTAGCCCGGACAAGCGCAGCGCCGTCCGGGGTGTGGATCGACGCTCTGATCGCGGTGTTGCCCCGGATTGCGGCAAGGCTTATCCGGGCTACTACTGTGCTGGAGTACGCCGTGAGGTCGTCCGCTCGGCTCGATTTGGCGCAAGCTTTTTCCCCGTCGGGACAGGGCAGGCACTAGAATTTCGCTCAATCTATTCTGCCGAGGTGTTCGATGGACGCGCTGGATCTGCTGCTTAACCGTGTTTCCGTTCCGCGTCTGGTGGCGCCAGGGCCCGATGCCGGGCAGCGTGAGTTGTTGTTCCGCGCGGCTTTGCGTGCGCCGGACCATGCCCAGCTGCGTCCCTGGCGTTTTCTGACCGTGGAGGGCGAGGCCCTGGCTCAGCTGGGCGAGCTGTTCGCCCAGGGACTGCTGGCGAATAACCCCGAGGCGGATATCGCGGCCCTGGACAAGGCCCGGGCCATGCCCCTGCGTGCGCCCTTGCTGGTGGTGGTGATCGCGCGCCTACAGGCTCACCCCAAGGTGCCGGAGCAGGAACAACTGCTGGCCACCGGCTGTGCGGCCCATGGCCTGTTGCTGGCGGCCCATGCCCAGGGGCTAGGGGCAGTCTGGCGTACCGGCGAGCTGGCCTACAACGCTCGGGTTGCGGCGGGGCTGGGCTTGGCCCCTAGCGAGCGGATAGTCGGTTTTCTCTACCTGGGTACGCCCGAGCGCGAGCTGCGCACGGCGCCAAAGCTTTCGCTGGATGACTTTGTCAGTGCCTGGCCTGCGGGCTGAAGGGCAGCACCAGCCGGGCGCAGAAACCACCGGCTGCGCGATTGCTCAGCTCCAGGCGGCCGCCATGGCGTTCTGCCGCGCGGCGGGCGATGGCCAGGCCCAGGCCGTGCCCCGGGCTGCTCTGTCCCGGCGCGCGAAAGAAGGGTTCGCCCAGGCGCGGCAATAGCGCCTGATCCACTCCGGGGCCATGGTCGCAGACGCTCAGGCACAGTTGCCCGTCTTCCTCCTGCACCCCGATCTCGATGGGTTGGCCGGCCGGGTTGAAGCGCAGGGCATTGCGCAGCAGATTGTCCAGGGCACCCTGCAGCATGGCAGGCCAGCCGCTAAAGGGGCGTTGCAGGTGGAACTGGGTGCTGAGCTGCTGTTCGGGGGCGGCCAGGGTGGCGTCTTCGCGCAGCTTGTCCAGCAGCTGGTCCAGGTCCACGGGCTGGCGTGGGCCCAGGTCGGCATCCAGGCGGGCCAGAGCGAGAATCTCGCTGATCAGGGCTTCCAGGCGATCACATTCCTGATGCAGGCGTGGCCAGAGTTTGGCCTGCTCGGCCGCCTCGGCGCGCTCACTCAGGGCCAGGGCGATGCGCAGGCGGGCCAGGGGCGAGCGCAGTTCGTGGGAAACGTCACGCAGCAGCTGGCGCTGGCTGCCGATCAGACCCTGCAGGCGGGCGCCCATGCGGTTGAAATCGCGGGCCAGTACGCCCAGTTCGTCGCGGCGCTGGGCCAGCTGGGCCAGGCTGCTCTGCTGGTAGCTGGTCTGGCCCAGATCATGTACTGCACCGCGCAGGCGGTTGAGCGGGCGGGTGATGGACAGGGTCAGCCAGAGGCTGAAGGCGGTCAGCACCAGCAGGGCGACCAGCAGGGCGCTGAGGGGCATCAGCAGGCTTTCGCGATGCCAGGCGGCCAGTTCGGGGATGGGGATGCGGTAGATCAGCAGGTAGCTTTCACCCGTTTGCGGGCTGCTGTATTCGCTGCTCAGGCGGCGCCAGGGCAGGCGTTTGTGGGCTGGATGGCGCTGCTCGAAGGCGGCGGCGCGGGGCGGGAAGGTACCCCTGACCAGGGCCCGGCCGTTTTCGTCGAACACCTGCACATTGACCCGGAAACGCTCCTTGCGCGCCTCCAGCAGTGCCTGGGCGGCGTCGGGGCCTTGCTCTTCGTAGTGCTGCGCCCACTGCTCGGGCAGGTCGCGCAGGGCCGGGTGCTGGCTGAGAATCCAGGCGTCCTGGTTGTACATGCGCCCCAGCAGCAGGGACAGCCCGGCCACCAGGGCGATGGCCAGCCAGAAGCTGGCAAAGATGCGCCAGAACAGTGAACGCACGGGGTCTCCTCAATGGCAAAGCCCGCCGCGAGTGAGCGCGGCGGGCGGGATCAGGCAGGGCGATCAGTTGCCCTTGGCTTTATTGTCGGTCTGTTCTTTGTTGGCTTTCCAGGCCTTGAACTCGCCCATCTCGGCGCGGCGCGCCTCCATCTTCTGCAGATGCTCGTCGAAGGCCGGCTGCTGCTCGGGCTTGAGCAGGCTGCGCATGGCCTGATGCTGCTTGTCCCGGGCGGCCTTGAGTTCGCCCTGCATGGCCTGCTGTTCGGCGGCGGGCAGCTTGCTCAGGTAGCGCTGGGTGATTTCGTGGCGGCTGTGCATCTGCTCGCGCATCAGCTTGCGCATTTCCAGGCGCTGTTCCTTGCTCAGGTCGAGTTCCTTGAACATCTGCTGACCGTGCCGGCCCTTGTGGCCTTCACCATGGTGCATGCCGCCTTCGGGCATGGCCAGGGCCAGGGTGGGCAGGCTGAGGGCGAGCAGGGCGGCGGTGAGAGTCTTGCGCATGGGGTGTCTCCTTGTCTGAAACCGCGGGTTGCGGATGGGCTCAGTCTAGGGCGCCAGGGGTCAAGGGCGGTCAGGGCAAGGTAAAGCTTGGGTAAAGCTGCAAGCCTCAAGCCTCAAGCCTCAAGCCTCAAGCCTCAAGCCTCAAGCTGCAAGCAAGAGCAAGGCGGCGGTCAGATGCTGTAGTAGTAGCCACGCCCGCGCAGCGCCAGGATGCGCGGGCGGCCGTCGGGGTGGGGGCCGAGCTTTTTGCGCAGGTTGCTCACATGCATGTCCAGGCTGCGGTCGTAGAGGGTCAGCTTGCGGCCCAGGGCCAGCTGCGCCAGGGCCTGCTTGTCCACCGGTTCGCCGGGACTGGTCAGCAGGGCTTCGAGGATGCGGCTTTCGGACAGGGTCAGGGTGACTTCCTGCTCGCCCAGGTTGACCGTGCCGCGGGCCTGGCTGTAATGCAGGTCGCCCAGGTCGAAGGGGCTGGCCGGGCTGTTGCTGACCGTGCGGCGCAGCACCGCGCGCAAACGGGCGGTCAGCTCACGGGGGTCGCAGGGCTTGGCCAGGTAATCGTCGGCGCCCAGTTCCAGGCCGAGGATGCGGTCCAGCGGCTCGCCCCGGGCCGAAAGCATCAAAACCGGCAGCTGCGGATGCTCGCTGCGCAGTTGTTTGAGCAGTTCCAGGCCGCTGCCGTCGGGCAGCATCACATCCAGTACCACTGCATCGGGCGCCTGGCCGGCCAGGCTCTGGCGCGCGCTCTGGCCATCATGGCAGGCGCTCACCTGGAAGCCTTCCTGGGTGAGCCAGCGGCCGAGCAGTTCGCACAGCTCGCTATCGTCGTCGATCAGCAGCAGGTGGCTCATGGGCGCGTCAGTTCAGCCATTCGCTGGTCCTGCGCCGGCCACGGCGCAGCAGGGCGCCGATAATCACGCCGAGCAGACCGGCCCCGGCGCCCACGGCAAACCACATCTGCTGTTCGCTGATCAGGGCGTGAGGTGTTTGCGCCTCGACCTTCTTGAGCTGCAGCTTGAGGCGCTGGTTTTCCTGGCGCAGGCGCTGCAGTTGCACGCTTTCGCGCTCCGCTTCGCTGCTCTGCAGTTCGGCCACCTGGGCTTCGCTGGCGGCCAGGCGCTGCTCCAGCTGGTCGATCAGGGTCTGGGCCGAGGTAGCCTCGGCCAGGGGCAGGGCGGTGGTCTGTTCGGCCAGCGCCAGGCTGGGGCCGAGCAGGACAAGGGTGAGCAGCAACGGACCTGGGCGCATCGGAACTCCTTAGATGTTTGTCGTTATTGTTCTGGCAGGCAGGGGCGGACAAGACTCAGGGCAGCACCAGCTTGAAGGGTTTGACCTGTACCGCTGCATAGACCCCGGCGGCGCGATAGGGGTCGGCATCGGCCCAGCGTTGGGCGGCCTGCAGGGATTCGAACTCGGCCACGATCAGGCTGCCGGAAAACCCGGCGGGGCCCGGGTCGTTGCTGTCGATGGCCGGGTGCGGGCCAGCCAGCACCAGGCGGCCTTCGTTTTTCAGCTGCTCCAGGCGCGCCAGGTGGGCGGGGCGGGCAGCCAGACGGTTTTCCAGGGAGTTTTCGACATCGGTGGCGATGATGGCGTAGAGCATTTCTATCCTTAACGGGCGGTGGGGCGGGCACAGAATGAGTGTAGAAGCCCTGCAGAAAAGCAGCAGGCCGGGGCAAAGTCGAGGAATTCCTGCTTTGACCCAGCAGGAATCCGTATCTGGCGGCATAATAACAAACATAAATGACGCGGAAAGTGGCCCCTATGGACGTTGATTTACACTGTCACAGCACGGCATCGGATGGCGCCCTGGCGCCTGCCGTGGTGGTGGCGCGGGCCCATGAGCGCGGCGTGCGCCTGCTGGCGCTGACCGATCACGATACCCTCGAAGGCCTGGCCGAGGCGCGCCAGGCCGCGCAGCAGCTGGGTATGCAGCTGGTCAATGGCATCGAGCTGTCCTGCACCTGGGGCGGGGCCACCATTCATGTGCTGGGTTACGGCTTTGCCGCTGACGCCCCGGCGCTGGTCAAGGCCATTGCCGACCTGCATGAGGGGCGCTGGCTGCGCGCCGCGGAGATCGACAAGCGCCTGGCGGCCAAGGGCATGCCCGGCGCGCTGGACGGCGCCCGGGCCATTCAGCAGGAACTGGGCGACAGCGGCAACGCTCCGGCGCGTCCGCATTTCGCCGATTTCCTGGTGCGCGCCGGTCATGTCAAGGACCGTGCCGAGGCCTTCCGCAAGTGGCTGGGGGCTGGCAAGCTGGGTGACGTCAAGCAGCACTGGCCGGCGCTCAGCGATGCCGTGCAGACCCTGCGTCAGGCCGGGGCCTGGATCAGCCTGGCGCATCCCTGGCAGTACGACTTCACCCGCAGCAAGCGGCGCCGCCTGGTCGGCGAGTTTGTCCAGGCTGGCGGCCATGCCCTGGAAGTGGTCAACGGCATGCAGCCGGCCGAGCAGGTCGGCAGCCTGGCGATTCTGGCCCGCGAATTCGGCATGCTGGTCAGCGCCGGCAGCGACTTCCATGCCCCCGGCGACTGGTCGGAGCTGGGCATGTATCGTCCCTTACCCGAGGACCTGTCGCCCCTGTGGGCCAGGTTTAAACATGTCCAGCAGTCTGCAGCCATCTGAGCCAGGAGCGAGCGTGAGTCAATTCTTCCAGATTCATCCGGAAAACCCGCAGCTGCGCCTGATCAAGCAGGCGGTGGACATCATCCGCAAGGGCGGGGTGGTGGTCTTTCCCACCGATTCCTCCTACGCGGTGGGTTGCCATATCGGCGACAAGAACGCCGTGGAGCGCATTCGTCGCCTGCGCCAGCTGGACGACAAGCACAACTTCACCCTGGTGTGCAGCGACCTGTCGCAGCTCAGCCTGTTTGCCAAGGTGGATACCGCAGCCTTTCGCCTGCTGAAGAACCACACCCCCGGCCCCTACACCTTTATCCTCAATGCCACCCGCGAGGTGCCGCGCATGCTGCTGCACCCCAAGCGCCGCACCATCGGCCTGCGCGTGCCCAGCCACCCGATTGCCCTGGCCCTGCTGGAGGAACTGGGTGAGGCGCTGATGAGCGTCAGCCTGATCCTGCCGGGGGATGAACTGCCCCTGAGCGATCCCTACGAGATGCGCCAGATGCTGGAGCACCAGGTGGACCTGATCATCGACGGCGGCTTTGGTGGCCTGGAGGCCTCCACCGTGGTCAGCCTGGTGGACGACGAGCCCGAGGTGCTGCGCATCGGCTGTGGCGATCCGGCGCCTTTTGGTCATGTCGACTGATCCTGGCTATCGCTATAATCGCCCCTCGTCCCTTTCTGGAACTGTGTTTTGAGCCTTGTCGATTCCGAACATCGCGTGCTGTCCGGCATGCGCCCCAGCGGCCCCCTGCACCTGGGCCATCATCAGGGCGTACTGAAGAACTGGGTCAAGCTGCAGCACAGCTACGAGTGCTTCTTCTGCATCGTCGACCTGCATGCCCTGACCACCGACTATGACGACGTTGCGTCTTTGTCCCAGCGGGTCATGGACATGGCGGTGGACTGGTTGGCGGCGGGGGTCAGCCCCAGTTCGGCGACCCTGTTTATCCAGTCCCAGGTGCCCGAGCACGCTGAACTGCACCTGCTGCTGTCGATGATCTGCCCGCTCAGCTGGCTGGAACGGGTGCCGTCCTACAAGGAGCAGCAGGAGCAACTGCACGGCAAGGACCTGGGCACCTTCGGCTTTCTCGGTTACCCCCTGCTGCAGGCCGCCGACATTCTGCTGTACCGCGCCGGAGTGGTGCCGGTGGGCAGCGACCAGCTGGCCCATATCGAGTTCGCCCGCGATGTGGCGCGGCGTTTCAATCACCTCTATGGCCGCGAGCCGGGTTTCGAGGAAAAGGCCGAGCTGGCCATCCTCAAACTCGGCAAGAAAACCGCCGCGCTCTACAACAACCTGCGCAAGGCCTATCAGGAGCAGGGTGACGTCGAGGCCCTGGAAACCGCCCGGGCCCTGCTCAAGGAGCAGCAGAGCATGACCCTGGGCGATCGCGAGCGACTGTTCGGCTATCTGGAAGGCGGCGGCAAGGTGCTGCTGCCCGAACCCCAGGCGCTGCTCGGCGACTCGCCGAAACTGCTGGGGCTCGATGGCCACAAGATGTCCAAGTCCAACCACAACGCCATCTACCTGCGCGACAGCGCCGTCGAGGTGGAGGAAAAACTGCGGCGCATGCCCACCGATCCTGCGCGGGTGCACCGCGGCGACCCGGGTGAGCCGGCCCGTTGCCCGGTGTGGGCGCTGCATCAGCAGTATTCCACCGAGCAGACCTGCACCTGGGTGCAGGAAGGTTGCCGCAGCGCCGGGATCGGCTGCCTGGAGTGCAAGGCGCCCCTGATCGAAGCCGTGCAGCAGGAACTGATCCCGTTGCAGAACCGCGCCACGGATTACCGTGAGAACCCCGATCTGGTGCGTCAGATTCTCGCCGAGGGTGCCGACCGTGCCCGCTCCGAAGCGCGCGAAACCCTGAGCGAAGTGCGCCTGGCCCTTGGCCTGAACTACCGCTGAGAGGCCCCATGAGCAGCCCTGTGACGCCCCCTAGCCCCGACAGCCAGGCCCATGCCCAGCAGGAGCTGCCGTTCGCCCTGGTCTATGGCCAGGCCGTTACCGAAATGCCCCTGGACCTGTATATCCCGCCGGATGCCCTGGAGGTGTTTCTCGAAGCCTTCGAGGGGCCGCTGGACCTGTTGCTGTACCTGATCCGCAAGCAGAATATCGACATCCTCGATATCCCCGTGGCCGAGATCACCAAGCAGTACATGGGCTATGTCGAGCTGATGCAGTCGGTGCGCCTGGAGCTGGCCGCCGAGTACCTGGTGATGGCCGCCATGCTCGCCGAGATCAAGTCGCGCATGCTGCTGCCGCGCTCGGCCGAGGCCGAAGCCGAGGAAGAAGACCCGCGCGCCGAGCTGATCCGCCGTCTGCAGGAGTACGAGCGCTACAAGGCCGCCGCCGAAGGCATCGACGGCCTGAGCCGGGTGGGCCGCGACCTGACGGTGCCGCGCCTGGATGCGCCCGAGGCACGGGCGCGCAAGCTCTTGCCCCAGGTCAGCCTGGAGGAGCTGCTGCTGTCCATGGCCGAGGTGCTGCGCCGCGCCGATATGTTCGAGAGCCACCAGGTGACCCGCGAGGCACTGTCCACCCGCGAGCGCATGAGCGAGGTGCTGGAGCGCCTCAAGGGCGGCGCCTTCGTGCCCTTCGTCAGCCTGTTCGCCGCCGAGGAAGGGCGCCTGGGGGTGGTGGTGACCTTTATGGCGGTGCTGGAACTGATCAAGGAGTCCCTGGTGGAACTGGTGCAGAACGAGGCTTTCGGGCCTATCCACGTGCGAGCGCGAGCCGAATAGACATGAACCTGAACGATCCCCGCGAACTGGCCGGCCTGCTGGAAGCCTTTCTTCTGGCCTCGGGCAAGCCGCAATCCCTGGAGCGTCTGGCCGAGCTGTTCGAGGAGGCCGAACGGCCGGAACCGGCGGTGTTCAAGGCGGCCCTGGAGCACCTGCGCGACTCCTGCGCCGGGCGCGCCTTCGAGCTCAAGGAGGTGGCTTCCGGTTACCGTCTGCAGGTGCGCGAGCAGTACGCCCCCTGGGTCGGCCGGCTGTGGGAGGAGCGCCCGCAGCGCTATTCCCGCGCCATGCTGGAAACCCTGGCACTGATCGCCTACCGCCAGCCCATCACCCGCGGCGAGATCGAGGATGTGCGCGGCGTGGCGGTCAACAGCCATATCACCAAGACCCTGCTGGAGCGTGAGTGGATTCGCGTGGTGGGTTACCGCGACGTGCCGGGGCGCCCGGCCATGTTCGCCACCACCAAGGCCTTTCTCGACCACTTCAACCTCAAAAGCCTGGACGAACTGCCGCCTCTGGCCGCGCTGCGCGAACTGGAGCCGGAACCCGTGCTGGCCTTCGACGAGGAGGCGCCGGTGCCCGAGGCCCTGCAGGCCCGCGCCGACCTGGCCAGCGAGACAGGCGAAAGCGTCGAGGAGACCAGCTTTGGCAGCCTGCTGGCCGAACTGGATGCCATGGAGCAGGGGCTCAAGACCGACTTCGATGATCTTAGTGAGCCGGACCTGGATACTTCGGCTGTTGCGTCCGAGATTGCCGAGGAACAGGAACTGCCCCGGGACTAGCGGTAGCCCGGATTGCATCCGGGCTACTTGTTGCGGGCCGCGCTGTATTGCCGGTCATCGACTCGGCTGGCGCCTGCTACCCTGAGTCAGTGCGTGAACGCCGCGTTTCGCGTATGCTCCGCGACCCTTCGACGACCGCGGGTCGTCCATCACCAGAGAAAACACCGGGAGGTGCCCAGATGAGTGAAACCGAAGAATACAGCCCAGCAGGCGAGAAACTGCAGAAGGTCCTGGCGCGCATGGGCCTGGCTTCGCGCCGGGAAATCGAAGCCTGGATCAAGGCCGGGCGGGTCAAGGTCAATGGCGCCGACGCCAGCCTGGGCCAGCGTGTCGACCTGCATGACGCCATCGCCCTGGATGGCCGCCTGCTCAAGCGCGAAGAAAACGCAGAAGCCGTGCGCCGCGTCATCATCTACAACAAACCCGACGGCGAGATCTGCACCCGTGACGACCCGGAAGGGCGTCCCACCGTGTTCGACCGCCTGCCGCGCCCCAAGGAAGGCCGCTGGATCAATATCGGCCGCCTGGATATCAACACCACCGGCCTGTTGATGTTTACCACCGATGGCGAACTGGCCAACCGCCTGATGCACCCCTCCTACCAGATGGACCGTGAATACGCCGTGCGTGTGCGTGGTGAGGTGGACGAGGAGATGATCGAGCGTCTGAAAGCCGGCGTGATGCTGGAAGATGGCCCGGCCAAGTTCACCGATATCAAGCAGGCGCCGGGCGGCGAAGGCTTCAACCATTGGTATCACTGTGTGGTGATGGAAGGCCGTAACCGCGAAGTGCGTCGCCTGTGGGAATCCCAGGGCCTGGTGGTCAGCCGGCTGAAGCGGGTGCGCTTTGGTCCGGTGTTTATGACCAGCGACCTGCCCATGGGCCGTTGGCGGGAAATGAGCCAGCGCGAGGTGGATATCCTCAGTGCCGAGGTCGGCCTCAAGCCGGTGGCCCTGCCGGATATGAAAGAGAAGGCACGGGACAAACTCGACCGCCTGCAGCGCAAGTCCGCCAAGCCCCTGGGCCGTGGCGAGCGCCCGGGCCGGGTGCTGCGCCCGGCGCTGGGCGCAAGCGGCGACAAGGAAGGCGGTCGTGGCCGTGCAGGCCGTGGCGAGCAGGGCAAGGGTTCGGTCGTGGCCGAGCGGCCAAGCGATGTCAAGCGTGGCGGCAAACCGGCGGCCTCGCGCCAGGGCGCTGAATCCACCGGGCGTAGCCCGCGCAAGCCTGCGGCGCCAGCCAAGGGGCGCACTCAGCCGGCTGGCGAAGGCCAGCGCCCAGGCTTTGGTCGCGGCCGCAAGCCGTAGGGTGCGCTGTGCGCACCAAGTTTGGCCGCGCAATACCGGTGCGCACGGCGCACCCGATCAGCTCCAGCCCAGCCTAAGCTCAGCGGAGCTGAGCGCGACAGGCTATTGGGGCAGCAGCAACGCAAAAGGCGACCCTAGGGTCGCCTTTTTTGCATCTGCAGCGGGCCTTTAGCCGGCCATGGACAGACGGTTGCGGCCGCTGCGCTTGGATACATAGAGCGCGCTGTCGGCGCGGCGCAGCAGGCTGTCCATATCCTCGCCGGGCAGCAGGGTGGCGCAGCCCAGGCTGACGGACAGGTCCAGGGCGCGGTTGTCCACCAGTTGCTGGATGCCCAGTACCGACAGACGCAGGCGTTCGCCGACCATGGAGGCGGCTTCGCGGCCGGTATTGGAAAGCAGCACGACAAACTCCTCGCCACCGTAGCGGAACACCATGTCGATATTGCGCAGGCTGCTCTTGAGGGCGCTGGCCACGGCCTTGAGGGCTTCGTCGCCGGTGCTGTGGCCGTGCTGATCGTTGATCTGCTTGAAGTGGTCGATATCCACCATCAGGATCGATAGGGGCTGCAGGTTGCGCCGGGCCAGTTCGATCTCACGACCGAGGGTCTGGTTCATCGCCACCCGGTTGCCGGTGTCGGTCAGCGGATCGCGCAGGGCGGTCTGCAGAGCCGCGCGATAGAGCAGGGCATTGCGCAGGGGGAAGAGCAGGCTGGCCAACAGGGATTCGAGCTGGCCCAGTTCGTCTTCGCTGAAACGCAGGTTGCGGCGGAAGGTCAGCTCGCCCAGGTACTCGCCATCATGGTTCAGGCGGTAGCCGGCGGAATGGCTGGCGCGGTTGCCCAGGTCCAGGCGCAGGTCGCAGGAGGCCAGCTGGTAGCTCAGGGCGTCCAGGGGCACCAGGCGCTGCACTTCGCGGTAGAACAGCTCAAGAATGCGCTCGGCTTCCAGGGAGGTCTGCAGCTGCAGGCTGAGTTGCTGACGCAGTTGGGCCAGGCTGACCGGCTTGAGTGGCTTCTGGCCACGGCCGGCATAGCCGAGACGCTGCAGCTTGGCGGCGTCGAAGTCGATGGTGTTGGACTGGTTGTGCGGGGCCATACGGCTCTACCTCTTGCGCGGTGTGCGGCATTAACGAGGTTAGAGCGAATTCCGTGCCACTTATTTTAATTCGTTATTTATCAATGAGTTGAGTTGCTTTTGCGGCCTCTGATTGCCGCTTTTTGCCGGGTCTCTGACGCCTATGCTGGCAATCTGCTGCCGCTGGTCAGGATGGCCGCCGGAAAACCGGCGGCCTGGGGTGTCACTGGGCATCGAAGGCCTGGCCATTGACCCCGCTGCTGTCCGGGCCCATCAGGTACAGGTACACCGGCAGGATCGCCTCGGGCGGCGGGTTGTTCGCCGGGTTTTCTCCCGGGTAGGCCTGGGCACGCATATCGGTGCGGGTGGCGCCGGGGTTGACGCTGTTGGCGCGCACGCTGCAGAGCCCCTCGACCTCGTCGGCCAGTACCTGCATCAGCCCCTCGGTGGCGAACTTGGATACCGCATAGGCGCCCCAGTAGGCACGGCCCTTGCGCCCGACGCTGCTGGAGGTGAACACCACAGAAGCATCCCTGGACAGCTTGAGCAGCGGCAGCAGGGTGCTGGTGAGCATAAACATGGCGTTGACGTTGACCTGCATCACGCGCATGAAGTTGTCCCCGGACAGCTGCTCCAGGGGGGTACGCGGGCCGATGATGGCGGCGTTGTGCAGCAGACCGTCGAGGTGGCCGAACTCGGCTTCGATCATCGCCGCCAGCTCGTCGTACTGGTGCGGCAGGGCGGTTTCCAGGTTGAAGGGAATCAGCACCGGCTGCGGGTGGCCTGCTTCGACGATACGGTCGTAGACCCGGCCCAGGTGCTCCTCGGTCTTGCCCAGCAGCAGCACGGTGGCGCCATGGGCGGCAAAGCTCTCGGCAGCGGCGGCGCCGATGCCGCGGCCGGCGCCGGTGACCAGAATGACGCGACCCTTGAGCAGGTCGGGGCGGGCGGAATAATCGAACATGGGAAACCTCGTTAAATGGGTTGGGCGTCTGGCCTGCTAGGGCAGTTCAGCGCTGGCATAGAAGGCCGTCAGCACCTTGACCAGGTGGGCCAGGTCATGGCTGCCGGCCAGCTCGCGAATCGAATGCATGGCGAAGGTCGGCAGGCCGATATCCACGGTGCGCACCCCCAGTTGGCCGGCGGTAATGGGGCCAATGGTGGAGCCGCAACCCATGTCGCTGCGGGTGACGAAGCTCTGCACCGGCACTTCGTTTTCCAGGCACAGGTGGCGGAAGAAACCGGCCGTCTCGCTGTTGGTGGCGTAGCGCTGGTTGCTGTTGATCTTGATCACCGGGCCGGCGTTGAGCTTGGGGCCGTGGTTCTCGTCATGCTTGTCCGGGTAGTTGGGGTGCACGGCGTGGGCGTTGTCGGCAGACACCAGCAGCGAGCGCTGGATGCAGCGGACGAAGTCGTCGCCGTCCGGCAGCACGCGGCGCAGTACCTGCTCCAGCATCGGCCCGTCGGCGCCGCAGGCCGAGCAGGAACCGACCTCTTCGTGATCAGTGCATACCAGCACGCAGCTCTCGTCGTCCGGGGCGGCCAGCAGGGCCTGCAGGCCGGCATAGCAGGACAGCAGGTTGTCCAGGCGCGCACCGGCGATAAAGTCGCCGTTCAGGCCGATCACCGCGGCGGCCTGGGTGTCATAGAAGCTCAGCTCGTAGTCGAGCACCGCATCGGCGCTGAAATCGTGTTCGCGGGCCAGTTGCTCGGTGAGCAGGGCGCGAAAATCCGCGGCATCCGGGTCGGCCAGTTGGGCCAGGATGGGGGGCAGTTCGGTCTGCGCGTTGATCGCCCAGCCCTGGTTGGCCTCGCGGTTGAGGTGGATGGCCAGGTTGGGAATGATCGCGATGGGGCACTGGAAGTCGATCAGCTGGCTCTCCACCTTGCCGTCGCGGCGGTAGGTGACGCGCCCGGCCAGGGACAGGTCGCGGTCGAACCAGGGGGCCAGCAGGGCGCCGCCGTAGACCTCAACGCCCAGTTGCAGAAAGCCCAGGCGCGCCAGCTCGGGCTGCGGTTTGACCCGCAGGCAGGGGCTGTCGGTATGGGCGCCGACCAGGCGCAGACCGGCCTCGACCGGGGCGCGCCTGCCCAGCTTGAAGGCGATGATGGAGGAGTCGTTGCGGGTCACGTAATAGCGCCCACCGGCCTCGATTTTCCAGCTGGCGCGCTCGTCCAGAGCCTGGAAACCGGCCGCCTGCAGGCGCGTGGCCAGGTTGCGGGTGGCGTGGAAGGGGGTCGGCGAGGCCTTGAGAAAATCGATCAGGCCTTGGTTCAGTGAATCGCGCATAGGGCACTCCAGGCGGTAGTGGGCGCAGTTTAGCGGATTTGCCCGGGGCATTGGGCTGTGCCCTTTAGGCGGGGATGCTGATCAGGCTAAGCAAATAACCATCGAACTCGGCGAACTGTCCCTCGACCGCACTGCCTGTGGGCCAGTCCGGGTGCAGGTCCAGCAGCAGGCGCATCTGCAGCTGGCCCTGGCTGTCCACTGTCAGCAGTTCGGCATCCTGAAAGTAGAAGTGGCGCTGCACCAGGGGATAGAGGGCCTTGAACAGGCTTTCCTTGGCCGAAAAGGTCAGGCTGATGCGCTGTGCCCGCCGGGCCGGGTCCAGCCCTTCCAGGCGAAACAGCTCAGCCGGTGTGAGGATTTCTCCGGCCAGGCGCTCGGCCCGCGGTGCCGGGATCAGTTTTTCCACATCCAGGCCCAGGCCACGCCATTGGCCGGTGTGGCCGACAATGGCCCCGGCCCAGCCCGAACCGTGGGTGATGGCGCCGCAGACCCCCGCCGGCCAGAGGGGGGCCCGGTCTTCTCCGATACCGGGTACCCAGGCCTGGCCCGTAAGACGCTGCAGGGCCTCGCGGGCACAGAGACGCCCGGCCAGGTATTCGGCCTGGCGCTTGGCCACCCCGGGCACCGCAGGGATGGTGCAGCGCGGGAAGTCCTGGGCGTCGAGCAGGCTCGGGTCGAAACGGCTGCTGCTCAGCTGCACCCCGGGCAGGGCCAGGGGCAGGGGCCAGTGCGGGCTGGGTGGGGTGCAACAGGCGGGGATAAAGTCAGCGCTCATGGCGGCTATTGTGCCGCGCCGGCCTGGGGGCAGCCAGTGGTTACATTTCTTTGCAAAGGGCCAACAAAGCGACACGAAGTACCGCGGCGTTTTTTGCCAGACTGGCCTCTGCGTTTTTTAGGAAGCGCAGGTGAGGTTGTAGCCGAAGCGCACTACCCGTGCATTGCTTCGGCATTTCTCAGCGAATGAGTACGGGAGCCCGTTTGGGCTCCCGTTTTTTTTGGTTCTGTGCCGGCGGCATGTCGCACGCATTGACAGGCCAATAGGTAGGGTGCGCCGTGCGCACCTGCGGTTTGCCGCCAACAACCCTGGTGCGCACGGCGCACCCTACGGGCCTTGCTCTGTTCAGGTCGATTGGCGGTGACCAAAGGTAACGCGCAATGGGGCCTGGCCTTTCTTGCTGGAGGTTCTAGCGCCAGTGCAGGATCGGCCAGCCGGCCTGTTCGGCATGCTGGCGCAGGGTGGGGTCGGGGTTGACCGCGAAGGGCTTGTCCACCAGTTGCAGCAATGGCAGGTCGTTGCGCGAATCCGAGTAGAAGGCGGCGCCGCTGAGGTTTTCGCCCTGTTCGCCGAGCCAGTGGTGCAGGCGGGTCACCTTGCCTTCGCGGTAGGTCAGCACGCCCTGGGTGCGGCCGCTGTAGAAACCGTGCTGCTGCTCCAGGTCGATGGCCAGTACCTCGTCGATGCCGAAGCGCTGGGCGATGGCGCTGACCAGAAAGTGCGCCGAGGCGGAGATCACCAGCAGGCGGTCGCCGGCACTGCGATGGGCGGCCAGGGTGCGGCTGGCATCGCTGTAGAAGATCGGCTCGATCACGTCCTCGACAAAGGGCTCCACCACAAAGGCCACTTCTTCCGGTGTGCGCCCCACCAGGGGCGACAGGGTGAAGCTCATATAGTCTTCCATGGCCAGGGTGCCGGCGGCGTACTGGCGCATCAGCTCCTGCTCGTGGGCGATAAAGGATTCGCCATCGGCCCAGCCGATTTTCACCATTTCCTGGGTCCACAGGCTGGCGCAGTCGCCATGAATCAGGGTTTCGTCCAGGTCGAAGATTGCCAGGGCCATCAGGCCACCTCACGAATTGCATGGTTGTCGATAGTCAGGTTGACCGCCTGGCCGGCTGTGTGCAGGTCGGCGGCCGAGCGGTTGAGCACGTCCACGGTCAGCTCCACACCACGGGCCTCGATGCGGTAGCGGATCACATTGCCGAGCAGGCTGTGGCCGAGAATCCGCCCCTCGATGCCTTGAGCGGCGATCTGGATGGCTTCCGGGCGGATCGCCACGCGGCTATTGACCGGGCGCAGCAGCAGACGGCTGGCGTCGTCGGCGTCGAGCAGGTTGTAGTTGCCGATAAAGCCGGCGGCAAAGGCGTCGGCCGGGGCGGTGTAGAGGGTTTCGGCGTCGCCGCTCTGGACGATCTGCCCGCCGTTCATCAGCACGATTCGATCCGATAGCACTAGGGCCTCTTCCTGATCGTGGGTAACGAAGATAGTGGTCAGGCCCAGCTCCTGCTGAATGCTGCGGATCTGCTCACGCAGGTGCTTGCGGATGCGCGCGTCCAGGGCCGACAGCGGCTCGTCGAGCAGCAGCAGGCGCGGGCGGGTGACCAGGGAGCGGGCCAGGGCCACACGCTGGCACTGGCCGCCGGACAGTTGCTGCGGGTGGCGATTGGCATAGTCGCCCAGTTCCACCAGTTCCAGCGCCTCGGCAACGCGCTTGCTGGCTTCGGCCGCCGGTACTTTCTGCATACGCAGGCCAAAGGCGACGTTCTGTTGCACGGTCATATTGGGGAACAGGGCATAGCTCTGGAATACCATGCCGATGCCGCGCTTCTGCGGCGCCATGGGCACCAGATCCTGGCCATCGAGCAGGATCTGCCCGCCATCCACCGAGGTTAAGCCGGCGATGCAGCGCAGCAGGGTGGACTTGCCGCAGCCGGAGGGGCCGAGCAGGGTGATGAACTGGCCTTTGCCGATCTCGATATTGATATCGGTGAAAATATTGGTGGCGCCATAGCTTTTATGCAGGCCACGGATATTCAGATAACTCATGATTTGTCCTTGTTCAGGCGGTTGGCCGCCCAGGTCATCAGCAGTACGAACATGAAGTAGGAAATCACCAGGGCGCTGGTGAAGTGGCCGCTGTCGTTGCGCATGTTGTACAGGTACACCTGCAGCGTCTCGTAGCGGCTGCCCACCAGCAGGTTGGCGAAGACGAATTCGCCGAACAGGAAGCTGAAGGACAGGAAGATCGACACCATCAGACCCTTGCGCAGATTGGGCAGCACCACCATAAAGGCCGCGCGCCAGGTGCTGGCGCCGAGCAGGTGAGCGGCGTCCATCAGGTCGCGCAAATTGATGGCCTGCAGGTTGTTGCTGATGGCGCGGTACATAAAGGGCAGGGCGATGGTGAAGAAGCAGCCGATCAGAATCCATGGCGTGCCGAGAATCGGCAGCGGGCCGGCGGCGAACAGCTGCATCAGGCCCACCGAAGACACCACCGGCGGAATGGCGAAGGGCAGCAGGATCAGCACGTTCATCACCCCGTCCAGTTTGGGGAAGTGATAGTTGACCACAAACAGCAGCGGCAGGATCAGCAGCAGCGCCAGCGCCAATGCGCCAAAGCACACCAGCAGCGAGCGGCCGAAGGCGGCGAGAAAGCGTGCATCGCTCCACAGCGCCACATACCACTTGAAGGTGAATCCGCTGGGCAGGATGGTCGCCGACCAACTGGTGGACAGCGAATAGACCAGGGTGCCGAGCAGCGGCAGCAGCAGGATCAGAAACAACAGGTAGACCACCAGTTGGTGGAACAGGGGGGAGCGTTTTTCAGCGGGGGACATGGTAGCTCCGACGCAGCAGCCATTGGTGGACGAGGGTGATCAGGGTCATCAGGCCGACCAGCACCATCGCCAGGGCGCTGGCCATGTTCGGGTCGAGGAAGATGTCGCCGGAGACCATCGCCGCGATACGGATCGGCAGGATGTTGAAGTTGCCGGTGGTCAGCGCATACACCGTGGCGTAGGCGCCCAGGGCGTTGGCCAGGAGGATGACGAAGGTGCCCAGTAGCGCGGGGGTCAGCACCGGCAGGCCGATATGGCGCCAGAACTGCCAGGTGCTGGCGCCGAGCAGTTCGGCCGACTCGCGCCAGTCCTCGCGCAGGGCGTCGAAGGCCGGGTAGAGCAGCAGAACTCCCAGGGGGATCTGGAAGTAGGTGTAGAGCACGATCAGACCGGTCTTGGAGTAGAGGTTGAAGTCCTCGATCACCCCCATCTGCTTGAGCAGGATGGTCAGGGCGCCATTGAAACCGAGCAGGATGATAAAGGCGAAGGCCAGCGGCACCCCGGAGAAGTTGCTGGTCATGTTGGAAAAGGCCATGACGAAATCACGCAGGCGGCTGCTGACCTGGCGCAGCGAATAGCTGCCGATGATGGCGATGACGATGCCGAACAGGCTCGACCAGAAGGCGACCTC
>OGCL01001252.1_pt1 | contig 22447 bp, 21 predicted proteins | sample 1570041 | NCBI WGS metagenome assembly OGCL01 (sample SAMN06266162, study PRJEB24511) | hot springs metagenome | isolation source: Hot spring water | place: South Africa: Limpopo | collected 2015-06-22 | reverse complement strand
ATGATCGAGTACGCCAATGCCCTCGTGATGCTGGAAGGCGACAAGAAGATGAAGGAAGCCACCGCGCTCTACGAAAAAGCCGCCGCAGCAGAGCCCATGGACGCCATGGAGCGGCTGGATGTGGAGATGGCACGGAGTGAACTAGAGGAAGAGTAAGGGAGCATCCCCCTGAGGCGCTTCGTGCCTTCCCCCTTCTCTCGACTGGCTACGCCATTCGGGAAGGGGGACGACACCCTCGCTGCGGGGCGGCCCTTGCTCGGTGTCCCAGGCGTGGGCAGCGCCAGTTTTGCAGGTCGATGGGCATAGAAAACCGCTTCGCACTGATGCAGCGACTGCGTTGCAAGGCCCTCAGCCCCCAAACCGCCGCGCGGCAATCTCCAGCAGGCCGTCAAAAATCAGGTTGTCCACCAGCTCGAACGGCCGGGTCATGCTGGGCGCCATCTTCCAGCCCGCGCCGCCGGTCATGATGCAGGCGGGCTCCTGGCCGCAGTGCTGCAGCAGGTGCTGGTACATGCGCTCCACCGCTCCGGCAATGGCATAGGTGCCACCGCTGGTCAACGCGTCACTGGTGTTGGTCGGGAACAGGCGCACTTCGCCCGTGGGCACATGCAGGCCGGCGGTACCGGTCTCCAGCGCCCGCAGCATGATGCCGTGGCCGGGCAGGATGAGGCCACCCATGAAACGGCCTTCAGCGTCGATGCACTCGACCGTGACGGCCGTGCCCACCATCACAACGATCAGCGGCCGCGCAGGGCCTCGGGCCAGCACATGGTGGCGCGCGCCGATCATGGCCACCCAGCGGTCCGAGCCCAGGCGCGAGGGGTGGTCGTAGCCATTGGTGAGGCCTGCTTCCTGCGCGGATGAGACGACCCAGGAGGGTGCCACGTCCCACAGTTCCATTTGCTCCTGCACCCGGCGTTTGACGGCATCGCCCGCCACCACACAACCCAGCATGTGCTCCGGGTGGATCAGCGGGGCCCAGCTGCCTTCGGCCAGGCGGTCAATGTGGTCGAGGAACTCGGCGCCATGCGCCATCAGCGCAGCCCCGGGGCGGGGAGCGTCGTACAACGCCCATTTGAGACGGGTGTTACCGACGTCGATGGCCAGAAAAGTCATGCGGCGGATTATCCCGAGTTTTGGCATCCGGGCTGATCCCGCTGCGACAGCCCTGCAGCCGCCCTGGCGGATTGTGAAAAATCGTTTCGCGCCGCCGTCTGACACGGGGTGGCCTCGCATTGCCGCTACAGTGGTCGTTCCTTTTTCTTTCTGCAACCTCAGGAGGTACGACATGGGTCTTTTCAGTTTCATCAAGGAAGCCGGTGAAAAGCTGTTTGGCGGCAAGGACGCGCAGGCTGCCACCGCCGCCGCCCCCACGCAGGATGAGCTCAACACCAAGGCCGGCAAGGCCATCGAGACCTACATCGCCGCCCAGAACCTGGGCGCCAGCAACGTGCAGGTGGCCTTCCAGGGCCCGGAAGGCAAGGTCACCGTCAAAGGCGCAGCCCCCACGCAAGCCGCCAAGGAAAAGATCACCCTGTGCTGCGGCAACGTGGCCGGTGTCACCAGCGTCGAGAACCTGATGGAGGTCACCAACCCCGAGCCCGAAGCCCAGTACCACGACGTGGTGCGCGGCGACACGCTCAGCGCGATCGCCAAGAAGTTCTATGGCGATGCCAACAAGTACCCCGTGATCTTCGAGGCCAACAAGCCCATGCTGAGCCACCCCGACAAGATCTACCCCGGCCAAAAGCTGCGCATCCCTGCACTGAAGTAACCCCCCTGAGTCGCCTTCGGCGCCCTCCCCCAATGGGGATGCACCCGGTGGCCCGGCAAAGCCGGTTCCACGGGTGCACAGGCGGGAGCGGGGGTGTATTTGACGCCCGAGTCCGTGCGCAGCGCGCGGCTCCCGCGTATTCAGGAAAAGTGGCTGCTACCGCTTGATAGACAGGCGCTAGCAGCTATTCTTTTAGGAGCATCAACCCTGCTTCCACGGCAGGCCATGAAAGCGCCAGCCGCCCTTCTTGCCGCGCTGGCCTTGCGCATCCGCGTCGCCCTCAAACCCTTCGAGGATGTTGTACGCGGTGATGCCCAGCTCGGTGGCGCGGCGCGCGGCGGCGATGGAGCGCACGCCGCTGCGGCACAGCAGCACGGCCCGTCCGCCCTCGGGTACGACGGCGCGCATCTGGGCATCGAAGTCGGCGTTCATCGCCATGCCCGGCCACTGCTTCCAGGCCACGGCAGCGGCGCCGGGCACGTAGCCGACCCACTCGCGTTCGGCGTCACTGCGCACGTCCACCAGCACGGCCTGCCCGGCCTGCACCCATTGCCAGGCCTGCTGGGGGGTCACATCGCCGGCATAGCCGTCGGCGGGGCGAATCGTTGGTTCAGTCATCGTCGGGGTCCTTTCAATCCCACAAAGGGGCGGGTTCGTCGCGCAAAAGACTTCGCAGCTGCGCGTAGTCGGGCACCACGGTGGCCACGGTGTCCCAGAAGCGCGGGCTGTGGTCCATCACGCGCAGGTGGGCCAGTTCGTGCGCCACCACGTAGTCGATGATGGCCGGGCGGTAGTGCAGCAGGCGCCAGTTCAGGCGGATGGAGCCGTCGGCCTTGGCGCTGCCCCAGCGGGTGTTGGCGCTGGACAGGCGCAGGCTGGCCCAGCGCACGCCCAAGAGCGGCGCAAAGTGGTCCAGCCGCTCGGTGAAATGGCGGCGCGCGTCGCGCATCAGCCAGGCCTGCACGGCGTCGCGGATCTGCGCGGGGCTGGCACTGTGGGGCAGGCCGATGTGCAGGCTGGGGTGATCCGTTGCAGTGACCAGCGCCCCGCCCTTGCCCGCAAAGCCGTGGCTCGGGTCCAGCACCACCGTCAAAGGCTCGCCCAGGTAGGGCAGCACGGCACCATGCGCCCACACGATGCGGCCGCCCTCCATGCGCTGCTGGCGCTCGCGCGCCTCGCCCAGCTTGCGCAGGATCCAGTCGGATTTTTCGCGCAGCGCAGAATCCACCGCGCCCAGCGTGACCCAGCTCGGTGCCCGCACCGACAGGCCGTCGGGCCCCACCGAGAAGCCGATGCTGCGGCGCCGCGCGCGCTGCAGCGCGTAGGCCACCACGGCATCGCCCAGCAGCAGCTCGCGGTTGGCCTGGGGGTGGCGGAACTCGGCGGGGGACAGCAGAGAGGGCAGCGGCACGGCGGGCGCTGCAGGGCGGTTTACTATCGTTTTAGGAGCTACCAGCGCTTTCCCATCGGGCGCAGAGGGCATTTTGGGCTTGGTACTTGCCTCACCCAGGGCCGGGGCCTGCGGTGCAGGTGCCGCAGCGGCCGGCGGGTCAAACAAGTCCAGCGCCAGTTGCACAAGCCGCTGCATCACGATGGGCTTATTTCCCGCTTTGGGTGGTTGTGTCGGCCGCAGGGGCAGCGGGAGCTTGCGGGTAGGCCCCGGGATCCAGGCGGCGCATCTCGGCCTCGATCCAGGCTTCGACCTCGCGCATCAGCTCATCGGGCTCACGCCCCACGCTGGAGATGGGTTGGCCGATCGACACGTCCACCACGCCGGGGCGCTTGATGAAGGCCTTGCGCGGCCACACCTTGGCCGAGGTCACGGCAATCGGAATCACGGGCGCACCCGTGTCGATGGCCAGGCGCGTGCCGCCGGTCTTGTACTGGCCCTTTTGCCCGCGCGCGATGCGCGTGCCTTCGGGGAACATGATGATCCAGATGCCCTTGGCCAGCAGGTCCTTGCCCTGCTGCACCACCTTGTTGAAGGCCTGGGTGCGCTGGCTGCGGTCGATGTGGATCATGTCCAAGCGCCCGATGGCCCAGCCGAAGAAGGGCACATAAAGCAGCTCTTTCTTGAACACGTAGGCCAGGGGGTGCGGCATGATCGTGGGCATCAGAAACGTCTCGAACGTGGACTGGTGCTTGACCAGCAGCACCGCACCTGCGTTGTCGCCCTGCGGCAGATGCTCCATGCCGGAGATCTCCACCCGGATGCCCAGGATGGTCCGCGCACCGCTGATGCACAGCGACAGCCAGGCCCGCGCGATGCGGTACAGCGGCAGGCCGCGCACCCCCAGCAAGGTGCCCAGCATGATGGCCAGGGCGTAAGGCACCACGGTGATGCCCATCCAGAGAAGGTGAATGACAGAACGGAGAAAGGCCATTTTTTGATGGTTTTTAGGCCGCTACCGCCTGTCCATCAAGCGATTACAGCTATTGAATTGATAGTATCAGGAGACCAGCCCACCCACCGCAGGCAAGGGTATGGCCGCCAGCGGTGGCGCCGTGGCGGGCACTGCAGGCAACAGCTGGTCCACAAAATCGCCCAGGCTGGCATGCACGCGCAGGCCCGGTGGCAGCCCTGCAGGCAGCGGCCCCATCGGGTGCACCTGCGCCGACTGCCCCGTGCACACCAAGTGCAACTGCGCACCCAGCGCAGCCCCGGCCTGCAGGTGTGCGGCGCAGCTGCCCACCACCTGCACGTCGTGGCGCTCCACCCCGTAGCGGTCGCTGATCTGCTCCAGCAGGCCGGGAGCGGGTTTGCGGCAGGCGCATTCCTCGTCGGCCGCATGGGGACAGTAAAAAACAGCGTCGATGCGCCCACCCACTGCCGCCACCTGGCGGTGCATCTTGGCGTGGATGGCGTTGAGCGCCACCACGTCAAACAGCCCGCGCCCCAGCCCCGGCTGATTCGTGGCCACCACCACATGCCAGCCCGCGTGGTTGAGCCGCGCAATCGCTTCCAGCGCACCGGGCACGGCGGTCCACTCGTCGGCCGAGGTGATGAAGTCCTCCCCCAGCGGGTTGAGGGTGCCGTCGCGGTCCAGGATGACGAGTTTCATAGGAGGGGGTACCTTGTGGAAACAGACCGCCAGCCTATCAGCCCCGGGGTCACACCGCCAGGCGGGACAGGTCGGCCACGCGGTTCATCGCGTTATGCAACATCTTGAGCAGGCCCAGGCGATTCATGCGCACGTCCAGTTGTTCGGCGTTGACCATCACATCGTCAAAGAACGCATCCACCGGCGCGCGCAGCACGGCCAGGGTCTGCAGGCTGGCGGTGTAGTCGCCCGCGTCGAACTGCGCATTGGCCTCGGGCACAAAGCGCTGCAGGGCGGCGAACAGGTCCTGCTCGGCCTTTTCCTGCAGCAGCTCGGGGTTCACGTGGGCGTCCACGGGGCCTTCGACCTCGGCTTTTTTCAGGATATTGCCGACGCGTTTGTTGGCTGCGGCCAGTGCAGGCGCTTCGGGCAGCGACGCAAAGGCGCGCACAGCCGCCAGCTGCTTCTCGACCAGGGCCAGGCGCTGCGGGCGCAGGGCCAGCACGGCGTCCACTTCCTGCGCGCTGTAGCCCTGTTCGCGCAGACTGCCAGCGAGGCGGTCATAGATGAATTCAGCCAGGGCTGCCGAGGCGTCGTTGATCTTGTCGCCAAAGGCGGGCACGGCACCGGCCAGCAGTGCCGTCAGATCCAGCGGCAGGTCTTTCTCGACCAGCATGCGGATCACGCCCAGCGCATGGCGGCGCAGCGCGAATGGGTCGCGGTCGCCGGTGGGCAGGTTGCCAATGCCGAACATGCCGACAAGGGTTTCCAGCTTGTCGGCCAGGGCCACCACGACGCCAGCGGTGTTGCGCGGCAGCGCGTCGCCCGCAAAGCGCGGCTTGTAGTGGTCTTCGATCGCGTGCGCCACGGTCTCGCCCAGGCCGTCGTTCAGGGCGTAGTAGCCGCCCATGATGCCCTGCAGCTCAGGAAACTCGCCCACCATGTCGGTCACGAGATCGGTCTTGGCCAGTTGCGCGGCCAGATCGGCATCGGCCACCAGGGCGGCGTCGCCCAGTTGCGTGGCGATGGCCTTGGCAATGGCGCGCACGCGCTCCACGCGCTCGCCCTGCGTGCCCAGCTTGTTGTGGTACACGACCTTGCCCAGACCATCGACGCGCGAGGCCAGGGTCTTCTTGCGGTCCTGATCAAAGAAAAACTTGGCATCGGCAAGGCGCGGGCGCACCACGCGCTCGTTGCCGCCGGTGACAAAGCTGGTGTCTTCGGGGCTGATGTTGCTGACCACGAGGAACTTGTTGGTCAGCTTGCCTGCGGCGTCCAGCAGCGGGAAGTACTTCTGGTTGGCCTTCATCGTGAGGATGAGACACTCTTGCGGCACGCCCAGGAACTGCTCTTCAAACTGGCAGATGACCACGTTGGGGCGCTCGACCAGCGCGGTCACTTCGTCCAGCAGGGCATCGTCTTCGATGGGGCGGGCGCCATTGCCCACCTTGGCGGCAGCAGCAGCGAGCTGGCGGGCGATCTCGGCCTTGCGCTCGGCAAAGCTGGCGATCACGGCACCGTCCTTCTTCAGCGTGGCGGCGTAGCTGTCGGCATCGGCCAGCACCACGGGCGACACGGCGGCTTCAAAACGGTGGCCGGTGGTGCTGTTGCCCGCCGTGAGACCCAGCGCCTTGACGGGCACCACGGTGCTGCCATGCAGTGCCACCAGGCCGTGCGCTGGGCGCACAAAGTTCACGCTGGTCCAGCCGGGCAGCTCGCAGTCCGTTTCGAGCTGGTAGCTCATGACCTTGGGGATGGGCAGCTTGGCAATGGCTTCATCCAGCGCCTTTTGCAGGCCCGCCGCCAATGTGGCACCGGGTACCACGCTGTCGTAGAACAGGGCTTCAGCCTTGCCGTCCTGCGCGCGCTTGAGCGCGGCCACTGCGGCTGCGGGGTCGGACACATCCGCACCCAGCGCCTGCAGCTTTTTCAGCAGCGCGGGCGTGGCGTTGCCGTCCTTGTCCAAGCCCACGGTCACGGGCATCAGCTTTTGCTGCACGGCCTTGTCGGCGGCCTTGTCGGCCACGGCCGTCACATGCGCAGCCAGGCGGCGGGGCGATGCAAAAGGGGTGACCACAGAAGCGGCTGTGGCCAGGCCCTGGGCCTTGAGCTGGTCGCCCAGCACGGTGGCAAAGGCATCGCCCAGCTTCTGCAGCGCCTTGGGAGGCAGCTCTTCGACAAACAGTTCAACGAGGAGGTTTTGGGTTGTCATCGTCATTTCTCTCACGCAGCCTTCTTCGCCATCTGTTCCACCCACTCGCGCGGCGCCATGGGGAAGCCCAGGCGTTCGCGGCTCTCGTAGTAGCTTTGCGCCACGCTGCGGGCCAGGTTGCGGATGCGGCCGATATAGGCAGCGCGTTCCGTCACGCTGATGGCACCGCGCGCGTCCAGCAGGTTGAAGCTGTGTGCGGCCTTGAGCACCTGCTCATACGCAGGCAGCGCCAGCTGTTGTTCCATGAGGTACTTGGCCTGCTTTTCGTGCGCGTTGAAGGCGGTAAACAGGAAGTCGGCGTCGCTGTGCTCGAAGTTGTAGGTGGACTGCTCCACCTCGTTTTGCTTGTACACGTCACCGTAGCTCAGGGTATCGGTCCACTTCAGGTTGTAGACGTTGTCCACGCCCTGCAGGTACATGGCCAGGCGCTCCAGGCCGTAGGTGATCTCGCCCGTGGCGGGCTTGCAGTCGATGCCGCCCACTTGCTGGAAGTAGGTGAACTGCGTCACTTCCATGCCGTTGAGCCACACTTCCCAGCCCAGGCCCCAGGCGCCGAGGGTGGGGTTCTCCCAGTCGTCTTCGACAAAGCGGATGTCGTTCTTTTTCAGATCAAAGCCCAGGGCTTCCAGCGAGCCCAGGTACAGCTCCAGGATGTTGGCCGGTGCGGGCTTGAGCACCACCTGGTACTGGTAGTAGTGCTGCAGGCGGTTGGGGTTCTCGCCGTAGCGGCCGTCCTTGGGGCGGCGGCTGGGCTGCACGTAGGCGGCCTTCCAGGGCTCGGGGCCGATGGCGCGCAGGAAGGTGGCGGTGTGCGAGGTGCCTGCGCCCACTTCCATGTCATAAGGTTGCAAGAGTGCGCAACCCTGCGCGTCCCAGTAGGACTGCAGCTTCAGGATGATTTGCTGGAAGGTCAACATGAGGTTCGGGGCACTGGCAGAGCCAGGGCCGGGCAATGAGGAAGGTGAAACAACAACGGGATCAAGCCGGTGCCCGGGCCCGCTGTCTCTCAAGACGAAACGGCGTTGTGCCAGGGCGAAACCGGTGATTTTACGGCGCCCCGCCAAGAACAAAGGCCGGGGCCCTTGTGGAGCCCCGGCCTCGGCAACCGGTATCGCGTGCAGTGCGCTCTGGCGAGCGGTTGGTGCGCAGTTCGGGAGATCAGTATTCCCAGAAAATGCGCTGGAGTTCCTTGCTGTCCTGGGTCTTGGTCAAAGCCACCATGGCAAGGATGCGGGCCTTTTGCGGACGCAGGTCATGCGCCACCACCCAGTCGTATTTGTCGTCAGGCTGCTCGGCATTGCGCAGCACAAAACCATCGGGCACGCGGGCCGAGCGGATGATCTGCACGCCCGAGGCGCGCAGGGCCTTGAGCGATTCCACCGCCTGCGCAGCCACCGAGCCGTTGCCGGTGCCAGCATGGATCAGCGCCTTCACGCCCGCCTTGCCGTAGGCCTCGATGCCGGTGGTGTTCATGTTGCCGTAGCCGTACACGATGTCCACAGCAGGCAGCGCCTTGATGTCGTCGATGTTGAACTCGGATTGCGTAGTGTGGCGCTTGACCGGCGCGCGGAACCAGTAGTTCTTGCCTTCCACCACCATGCCCAGCGGGCCCCACTGGCTCTTGAAGGCCTCGGTCTTGATGTTGATGGTCTTGCTCACGTCGCGACCGCTCTGGATCTCGTCGTTCATCGTGACCAGCACGCCCTTGCCGGCAGCGTCCTTGCTGGCGGCCACGGTCACGGCGTCGTACAGGTTCAGTGCGCCGTCGGCCGACAGGGCTGTGCCGGGGCGCATGGAGCCCACCACCACGATGGGCTTGGTGGTGCGCACGGTCAGGTTCAGGAAGTACGCGGTTTCTTCCAGCGTGTCGGTGCCGTGGGTGATGACGATGCCGTCCACGTCAGCCTGCTTGGACAGGGCGGAGACACGCTGGCCCAGGCGCAGCAGGTGCTCGTTGGTGAAGCTCTCGGAGGCAATCTGGAACACCTGCTCACCAGACACCTTGGCTACATTGGCCAGCTCGGGCAGGCCCGCCAGCAGCTTATCGACCGGCACCTTGGCGGCGGCATAGGTCGCGCTGTTGGCAGCCGAAGCGCCCGCACCGGCAATGGTGCCGCCCGTGGCGAGCACGACCACATGGGGCTTGGCCGCCTGGGCCAGGGCGACCGTGGACAGGGCCGAGAGCACGACGCCCGCAAACCAGCGGCGCGTGATGGACGAGGAAGAAGAAGCAGAAAAAATTCGCATGGTTGTGTCTCCGGGTCATTCTCCGGGCGCTGCGGGGTGGTGCGGCGCCCTGCTGCCGTCCGCCCCGGTGCGCGGGTGTCGGACGGTGCGGCATCCTATGAGAAATCCACACACAGCCAAGTGGAATAATTGGCGCCACCCTGTGAATTGAATTCACACCCCTTTTTCACGGAATTCCCATGAACCTGCGCCAGCTCGAAGTGTTCCAGGCCGTTTTGCAGACCGGCAGCATGAGCGCGGCAGGCCGTCTGCTGTGCATCACGCCCTCGGCCGTGAGCAAGGCCGTGGCCCACACGGAGCTGCAGCTGGGCTACCGGCTGTTCAACCGCACGCCAGCGGGCCTGACGCCCACACCCGAGGCGCAGGTGCTGGCGGTGGAATCCGGCAGCATCCACCGCCAGCTGGATGCGCTGCAGCGCACGGCGCGCAACCTGGCGACCACAGAGCTGGGCGATGTGCGGCTGGCAGCCATCCCGTCCATCACCCACGAATTTCTGCCTACGCTGCTGCATCGCCATGCGCAAAAGCACCCACAGGTTGGGGTGGAGGTGCGCACCATCCACCAGGACCAGATGACGCAGGCACTGCTCACGCGCAGCGTGGACTTTGGGCTGGGTTTCTTCGAGCATCCGCACCCGCAGGTGCACAGCGAACTGCTGGTGAGCGGGCGCTTGTCGCTGGCCGTGGCCCGCACCCTGTGGGACCGCGCCCCGCGTGCCGCCAGCACCGCTGCGCGCCTGGCGCAGGTGCCCGCCATCCGGCTGGTGGGCGACGACCCGATGCGCCAGTCCATCGACCACACGGCCGACCGCCTGGGCACACCGGGCGGGCCAGGCATCCAGGTGCAGACATCGCGCCTGGCGCTGGAGCTGGTGCGGCTGGGCATGGGCTGGACGGTGGTGGACTTCCTCACCGCCATCCGCCTGGACCCGGCGCACATGGTGGCAGTGGAACTGCCCGACCTGCCGCCCATGTCGCTGTACAGCTACCACGCGGGCAACCACCCACCGGGCCTGCAGGCCACGCGCATGCTGGCCATGCTGCCTGCGCTGCTGCATGAGGCGCTGTCGCCCAAGCCGCGCAAGTAACCCCCCCGCAGCCACAAAAAAACCCGCCGCCGCAAACGCGGGGGCGGGCTGGGACGCAGCGGCAGTGACTACCGCGTCAGGCGCCCATCCAGCGGCGCAGCACCAAGCTGGCGTTGGTGCCGCCAAAGCCAAAGCTGTTGGACAGCACCGTGGTCAGCTGCGCATCCCGCGTCTGCGTGACCAGGGGCATGTCGCCCAGGGCCGGATCGGGCGTTTCCACATTGGCCGATCCCGCGATGAAGCCCTGGTTCAGCATGATCATGCAGTAGATCGCCTCCTGCACCCCGGTCGCACCCAGCGAGTGGCCGGTGAGCGATTTGGTGGACGAGAACGGCGGCACCTTGTCGCCGAACAGGGCGCGCATGGCGCGCACTTCCTGCATGTCACCCACCGGCGTGGAGGTGCCGTGGGTGTTGATGTAGTCGATAGGGGCGTCGAGTCCCTCCATGGCTTGCTGCATGCAGGCAATGGCACCGTCGCCGGAAGGGGCCACCATGTCTTCGCCATCACTGGTGGCACCAAAGCCCACCACCTCGGCCAGGATGGTGGCGCCGCGTGCCTGGGCATGCTCCAGGCTCTCCAACACCACCGCGCCACCGCCGCCTGCAATCACAAAACCATCACGGTTCGCGTCGTAGGCGCGCGAGGCTCTCCCGGGCGTTTCGTTGTATTTGCTGGACATCGCGCCCATGCCGTCAAACAGCAGCGACATGCCCCAGCTCAGCTCTTCACCGCCGCCCGCGAACATCACGTCCTGCACGCCCCAGGCGATCTGCTGCGCAGCTGCGCCGATGCAGTGCGCCGAGGTCGAGCAGGCCGAGGTGATGGAGTAGTTGATGCCCTTGACCTTGAAGTTGGTCGCCAGGCAGGCAGAAACCGTGGAGCTCATGCAGCGCGTGACCTGGTACGGCCCCACACGGCGGATGCCCTTTTCGCGCAGCGTGTCGGCCGCTTCGATCTGGTTGGCAGGCGAGCCACCGCCCGAGCCCATGATGAGGCCGGTGCGCGGGTGGCTGACCTGCTCGGGCGTGAGACCGGCTTGCTGGATCGCGTCTTCGAGCGCGATCTGTGCATAGGCCGCCGCGTCGCCCATGAAGCGCAGCTGCTTGCGGTCGATGCGCGCTTCGATGTCGATCTCGGGCGCGCCGCCCACCTGGCTGCGCAGGCCCAGTTCCTTGAACTTTTCCACGGCCTTGATGCCACTGGTGCCCGCACGCAGCGAGGCCTCCACTGTGGCCAGGTCGTTACCGATGCACGAGACGATGCCCGCACCGGTGATGACTACACGCTTCTTGGTCGTCGTCATGCTGCTACGTCCTTGTCGTCGCCCTCGCGCTTGAACAAACCCACGCGCAGGTCGTTGGCGACGTAAATTTCCTTGCCATCGGCCAGCAGGCGGGCGTCGCCAATGGCCATCACCAGCTTGCGCTTGATCACACGCTTGATGTCGATTTCGTAGGTGACCAGCTTCACGTCCGGGCCCACTTCGCCGGTGAACTTGACCTCACCCGCACCCAGGGCGCGGCCCCGGCCGGGCAGTTGCAGCCAGGTCAGGTAAAAACCGATGAGCTGCCACATGGCATCGAGCCCCAGGCAGCCGGGCATGACCGGGTCGCCCTGGAAATGGCAGGCAAAAAACCACAGGTCAGGCTTGACATCCAGTTCAGCGCGGATTTTTCCCAGCCCGTGCGCCCCCCCATCACTGTCGATGTGCGTGATGCGGTCAAACATCAGCATGGGTGGCAGCGGCAGACGCCCGCTGTCAGCGCCGAACAGCCGGCCTTCGCCCGAGGCGATCAGTTGTTCGTAGGAAAAGGAATCTGCCATTTTCAGTCGTGCTCCAGAACGGCGGGTTGGCCCGCCTCAAATCATCGTTGTCCGCAAAACAAGCCCCCGCTTGCGGGGCTCTATTATCAAGGCATAGGGAGGAGCCTCTAAAGAAGGGATTGTCCGGCCCTCTGGCGGCTCTACAGGCGGATGACCTAAATCAACCGCCCCGCGCCCTGCGCACACCCCGCGCCAGCAGGGCCGCAACCAGCGCCAGCCCCCCCAGGGCCCACAGCGGCCACAGTCCCCAGCGCGCCACCCACCATGCATAGGGCGTGATCGCCCAGCCGGTTTGTGCGCTGAGCCCGCGGCCTTGCACGTCGCCCCGGAGCACGCCCCGGGTGTGGCGCTCCAGCTGGTGCGTGACCACGCCCCGGTGGTCAATGATGGCCGTGGCGCCTGTGTTGGTGGCACGCACCATGGGGCGCTCGAACTCCAGCGCGCGCATGCGGCTGATGTGCAGGTGCTGGTCAATCGCCACCGAGTTGCCAAACCAGCCGATGTTGCTGAAGTTCACGAACACGGTGGGCGCCTGGGCCGGGTCGATGAAACGCGCGCCCAACTCCTCGCCAAACAGATCCTCGTAGCAGATGTTGGGCGCAATGCGCTGCCCCTTCCACACGAAAGACGCCTGACCCACGGCGCCCCGGTTGAAGTCTCCCAGCGGGATGTCCATCATGGCCGTGAACCACTTGAAGAAGGGCGGAATGAATTCGCCAAAAGGCACCAGATGGTGCTTGTCATAGCGGTAGGGCGTGGCCTGGGTGGCGGGCCCTATGCCAAGCACCGAGTTGGTGTAGCCCAGCGTTTCATCCCCCAGCGGAATCCCCACCAACGCGGCCTGCGGGCCTTGCGCGTAGCGCTGCTGGATGCCCTCGAGGTACCCCGGAATGAGCTGCTGCGGCAGCAGCGGAATCGCGGTTTCGGGCGCCACCACCAGGTCGGCCTTGGCATCGCGCAGCGCGGCGGCGTACCACTGAAGGGCCACGGGCACACCACTGCCCGGCTGGAATTTCTCGTCCTGCGGGATGTTGCCTTGGAGGAGCTCCAGGCTCAGCGCGGGCGGCTGGGGTTGTGAGGGCGTGTGGCACAGGTTGACCGCACAGAAGCGCTGCGCCGTGGCCCCGGCCAGCACAGCTGCCAGGGCCAGCAGCAGCGCCAAAATGCGCCACCGGCGCAGGTCGGCGAGGCGTAGTTGCACCACCCCCATGGCCAGCGCTGCCGCCACGGCGCCCAGGCCATAGACCCCCACATACCGTGCCAACGGCGCCAGCGGCCCGTCCACATGGGCATAGCCCCCCGCCCCCCAGGGAAAGCCCGTCCACCAGATGCCCCGCGCTAGCTCGGCCAGCAGCCAGAGCGCTCCAAAAAAAAGAGCAGCTCCGCCTTTATGGACGGGCGCAAGGCGGCAAAAAAGACTTAAAACAGCGGCGTAGTAGCTGCCCAGAAACGCGGCCAGCGCCAACACGGCGGCCACCGCCAGCGGCGCAGGCAGGCCGCCATAGGTGTGCATGGAAATGAACAGCCACCAGAAGGTGCCCGAAAGCCAGGCCGTGGCAAACACGCCGCCAATCAGCGCCCCCCGCTGCCAGGACACCACCGCCCCCGCACCCGGCCGCACCAAGCGCGCCAGCACGGCCAGAGATAGCAGCTGCAGCCACCACAAGGGCTGGCCATGGCCCGGCCAGGCCAGGGAGGCCGCCTGCGCCAGCCCGGCGGCCAGCGCCACCAGCGCCTGCAGGGGCCAGCGCATCGTCAGGGAAGCCCGCGCCATCAAGCGGCAGCGCTGCCGTCTTCGGCCTTGGACACCTTGAACCAGCGCACGGCGCCGCCCTTGGTGTGCAGCACCACAAACTGCAGGCCCCCCAGTTGCAGCTGCTCGCCGCGCTTGGGCACATGGCCCATTTCGTGGGCAATCAGGCCACCAATGGTGTCAAAACTTTCGCCGGGATCGCTGCTCTGGATCAGTACATCAAAGGCTTCACAGACGCGCTCGACCGAGGTGTCGCCGCTCACGCGGTAGGTGCGGTCGGCGAGGCCGAAGATGTCGCCGTCGTCCTCGGGGATATCGAATTCGTCTTCGATCTCCCCCACGATCTGCTCCAGCACATCCTCGATGGTGACCAGCCCGGCCATGCGGCCAAACTCGTCGATCACGATGGCCAGGTGGTTGCGGTTGCCCCGGAACTCGCGCAGCAGGTCGTTCAGTCCCTTGCTCTCCGGCACAAACACCGCCGGGCGCAGCAGGGCGCGGATGTTCAGCTCGGGCGCGCGCTGCAGCTTGAGCAGGTCCTTGGCCATGAGGATGCCAATGATGTTGTCGCGTTCGCCCTGGTACACCGGAAACCGCGAATGCGCGGTGTTGATGACCAGATGCAGCAAATCGTCGAACGGGGAGTCGATGTTGACCAGATCCATGCGCGGCGCAGCCACCATCACGTCGCCCGCCGTCATGTCGGCCATGCGGATCACACGCTCCAGCATCACGCGCGACTCGGCGCCAATGACCTGGTTGTCCTCGGCTTCGGCAAGGGTCTCGATCAATTCCTGGGTCGAGTCGGGGCCAGGGTGGATGAACTCTGCCACCTTCTGCAGGAAGGTGCGTTTGTCTTCCTTTTCGGGCGGGCGCCCGGGATGCGGATCAGACACTGTCGTGGAGTGCAGGACGTGCGGTAGTGGATCGGGCCCCTAGGATAGCGGATTGTGGTGACAGGGCCCGCACCGGCCCCGCCCCGTGCCCAGCCAGGCCTTACTCGGCCGACTGGTGGCGCGCGTGCTGCACGCCGCTGCGCACTTCCTGCACGTTGGCCAGAAAGTCCCAGAACTGCTTGGCCTGCTTCTTGAGCTGGTAGTCCACCTCGGCAAACTGCTGCTCCACGATCTCGGCCATGCGCGTGTCGAGGCTGGCGGGCGGGATCTGCAGGTAGGCCTCGGACTCTGAGCCATCGCGGCGCACTGTGGCACCCGCGTTGCGCGCGATCTTGAGCATGGCCGTGTTCTCGGACAGCGCATGGATGAACACCATGTTCACGCCTTCATTGCGGGCATGCATCACGGCACGCTCGAACAGGCGGGCGCCAAAACCACGGCCCCGGGCCTGCTTGAGCACGGACACGCCGAACTCAGCGCATTGCTTGTGCTCGGGGTGTTCGGAAAACGCCAAGTGGGCCATGGCGATCAGTTCGAGGCGGCGGTTGTAGATGCCGAAGATTTCGTCACGGTTGAAATCCAGCTGCTCCGCGTAGCGGCGGATCTGCTCGTCGTTGGCGGCGTAGCCAAAACGCAGGTAGCGGTCTGCAGGCTCCAGCTGCAGCAGGTGCAGGGTGATCCGCTCCCGATAGGAGGGGCCCAGGGAGCGGATAGGAACCATCACGGGCGTCTCCTGCAGGTGGATGTGAATGTCAGAGGCAGAGGAGCCGCCCGTTACCGGGCGCAGCATGTCCCGGCCTGCGTACCAGGATGCCTTGAGCCAGTCTTTGGTTGCGAACATGCAGCCAAATATAAGGGTTTTCCCTCATTTTTTCCAGTCCAGATTGCTGCGCCGCAGCAAAATAGTGACACTACTCAAAAGGCAAAGAAATCGACTCCAAGCGCCTGATGAACAAGCTTCAGAAGCTATCAATTTAAGAGTAATCATGCTGTGAAACTCCTCCGCAGGGGTCGCACATGCGACGGCTGGGTGGCTGGACTGCCGTCTGCACCATGCCCCCTTAGCACCCACCGGAGCGTATAGCGCGGCGCGCCTGGCAGCAACCTCCGCCGCACCGACAGGCACGCAAAGAAATCACGCCTGCGACATGCACAGGTGCATCCGAGGACGAAGGTGCCGGGTTACACCGGCACGGCCGTCGTCGCCTTCACGCGGTCGAGCACAAAACTGGTCTTGCAGTCCTGCACGCTGGGGTGCTTGAGCAGGGTGTCCATGATGAAGCGGCTGTAGTGCGCCATGTCGGCCACCACCACGCGCAGCAGGTAGTCCATCTCACCGGTGAGCGAGGCGCACTCCACCACCTCGGGCCAGGTCTGCACGCTGGCGCGGAACAGGTCCATGGGGTTGCGCTTGTGGCTTTCGGTGTGTTTTTCGAGGCGCACGTTGAGGTAGGCCGTGAGCCCCAGCCCCACCGCTTCGGGCGGCACCAGGGCCACATAGCGGTCGATCACGCCGCTGTCCTCCAGCCGCTTGACGCGGCGCAGCACGGCGCTGGGCGACAGGCCCACCTGCTCGCCGATCACGTCGTAGGTCTCGCGGCCGTTTTCTTGCAGACGGCGCAAGATGGCGCGATCCAGCTTATCCAATGCGTCAAAAGCTTTCATGACGCAGGATTTTACTGAATCCATGCAATTTCCCGCCGACCATATTGCAGGCACGGGTATGTCCCGATAGTGACAGCAGCCTTCTCCCCAAAGAATAAACCTTGCAAAAACGAACGACCGTTCTATTTTGCAAGCATAAGAAATCACATCAACGGAGACAAACACATGACCGGATTTTTCAGCCGCTTGTTGCGGCGACTGGTGCTGGCAGCAACGGCAGGGTTGCTGCTGGTGAGCGGGGGCGCGCAGGCGCAAACGGGCTACACGCAAACGCGATATCCCGTCGTGCTGGTGCACGGGCTTTTTGGCTTTGACTCGGCGCTGGGCATCGATTACTTCTACGGCATTCCCGACGCGCTGCGCCAGGGTGGCGCCAAGGTCTACGTGGCCCAGGTGTCGGCCGCCAACAGCACCGAGGTGCGGGGCGAGCAGCTGCTGGCCCAGGTCAAGACCATCCTGGCCATCACCGGCGCGGCCAAAGTGAATCTGGTGGGCCACTCGCACGGCGGCCCCACCACGCGCTATGTGGCGGGTGTGGCGCCACAGCTGGTGGCATCGGTCACCTCGATTGGCGGCGTGAACCGGGGTTCGCGCGTGGCCGACATTCTGCGCGGCGTGGCGCCCGCAGGTTCGGTGTCCGAAGCCGTGGCCAGCGCCGCCGCCAAGGCGCTGGTGGGGCTGATCAACCTGACCTCCGGCGGCGCCGGCCTGCCCCAGATGCCCACGGCGGCGCTGGACTCGCTGACCACCGCAGGCTCCGCCAAGTTCAACAGCCGCTTCCCACAGGGCGTGCCCACCTCCGGCTGCGCCAATGGTGCTGAGCTGGTGAATGGCGTGCGCTACTACTCCTGGACCGGCACCCTGCCCCTGACCAACGTGCTCGACGCCAGCGACGCGCTGCTCGCCACGCTGAGCCTGACCTTTGGCGAAGCCAACGATGGCCTGGTGTCGGCCTGCTCGTCGCGCCTGGGCAAACACCTTGGCGACTACCGCCAGAACCACCTCGACGAGGTGAACCAGCTGCTGGGCCTGCGCGACTGGTTCTCCACCGACCCGGTGACGCTGTACCGCCAGCACGCCAACCGCCTCAAGCAACAAGGTCTGTAAACCATGGCCCAACCCTCGCGCACCTGGGCGGTTGCCGCCGCAGTCCTGGCACTCACCACGGCCGCCGTGGTCTGGTGGCTGGGAGGCCCTGCCGGGCCCGGCGCGGGGGATGCACACACAGCAACGGCGGGGGCGGCTGCTGCCTCCGCTGGTGCCCATGTACAACCATTGCCAGCACAAGGCGCGGACAACAGCTTTTATGCGCGCCGCCGCGCCATTACCCCCGACGGCCCGGCCGACCCGCTGCTGGTGCACGGCCTGCGCGACACGCTGGAAGCCCTGCTGATGGAAGCGGGCGACGCCAGAGATCCGGCCACACTCAAGCAGCGTCTGGCCGCACTGGTCAACCAACATTTCCCCCCCGCACTGGCCACCCGTGCGCTGGCCTTGGCCGAGCGCTATGTGGACTATCGCGTGGCCCTGGGCAGCTTGCGCGCGCCGCAGGACCTGACCGACCCACGCGCACTGCGCGACGCACTGGAGGCGCGCCACAAGGTACGCCTGCAGTTTTTTGACGACGCCGAATACGACGCCCTGTTCGCCCGCGAGGCCGAGCTGGACCGCTACACCCTGGCACGCCTGGAGATTGAGCGCAACACCCAGCTCAGCCCCGAGCAGCGCGCCCAGGCGCTGCAGGCGGCCGACAACGAACTCTCTGCCGAGCGCCGTGCCGAACGCAGCGCCGCCACCGAACACATGGCCGCCGCCGCGCAGACGGCCGTGTTCAACGCCAGCAACGCCGACGAGCGCACCCGCTACGCGGCCCGCAGTGCGCAATACGGCCCGGCAGCCGCCCAGGCCATGGCCCAGCTGGACCGGGAGGAACAGCACTGGAACCAGCGCCTGGACCAGTACAGCCAAGCCCGGGCGCAACAGGGCGAGGGCCCTGGCCTGCAGCAATTGCGCCAGCAGCTTTTCTCGCCCGAGGAGCAACAACGCATCGACGCCGCGCTGGCGCTGCGCCGGCTTAGCGCGGGCGCTTCGGGCTCCTAGCGCTCTGCAGGTACCTGGCGACGCCGCATCGGCGCGGCGACCTTCCCTGCCCGAAGCGCCGCCTGATTGCGCGAAATTTTGATCATTCACAACATTCCTGCAAATCAAGCGGCAAAGCCTCTTGATTTCGCCAGAAACATGAGGCAGGCCACGCCTACAGTCCATGACATTCATCAACGAATGCCGGAGACACCCCATGAACGCCGCCTTGCCGCAAGAAACCACCGCCCAGCTCGCTGCCTGGGACAACCCCATGGGCCTGATGGGGTTCGAGTTCGTCGAATTCACCTCGCCCCAGCCCGGCGTGCTGGAGGCCGTATTTGAAAAGCTGGGTTTCACGCTGGTCGCCAAGCACCGCTCCAAGGACGTGGTGCTGTACCGCCAGAACGGCATCAACTTCATCCTGAACCGCGAGCCCCACAGCCAGGCGGCTTACTTCGGCGCAGAGCATGGCCCGTCTGCCTGCGGCCTGGCCTTCCGCGTGAAGGATGCGCACAAGGCTTACAACCGCGCACTGGAGCTGGGCGCCCAGCCCATCGACATCCCCACCGGCCCCATGGAACTGCGCCTGCCCGCCATCAAGGGCATTGGCGGTGCACCGCTGTACTTGATCGACCGCTTTGAAGACGGCAAGTCCATCTACGACATCGACTTCGAATTCATCGAAGGTGTGGACCGCCGCCCTGTGGGCCATGGCCTGAACCTCATCGACCACCTCACGCACAACGTGTACCGGGGCCGCATGGGCTTCTGGGCCAGCTTCTACGAGAAGCTGTTCAACTTCCGTGAGATCCGCTACTTCGACATCCAGGGCGAATACACGGGCCTGACCTCCAAGGCCATGACAGCGCCCGACGGCATGATCCGCATCCCGCTGAACGAAGAAGCCAAGCAGGGTGGCGGCCAGATCGAAGAATTTTTGATGCAGTTCAACGGCGAAGGCATCCAGCACATCGCGCTGATCTGCGACAACCTGCTGGACGTGGTGGACAAGCTGGGCTTGGCCGGCGTGCCCCTGGCCACGGCACCCAACGAGGTCTACTACGAAATGCTGGACACCCGTTTGCCCGGCCACGGCCAGCCCGTGCCCGAGCTGCAGTCGCGCGGCATCCTGCTTGATGGATCCACCGCTGACGGCACGCCCCGCCTGCTGCTGCAGATCTTCTCCACGCCCATGCTGGGCCCGGTGTTCTTCGAATTCATCCAGCGCGAAGGCGACTACCGCGACGGCTTTGGCGAAGGCAACTTCAAGGCGCTGTTCGAGTCGCTGGAGCGCGACCAGATCCGCCGTGGCGTGCTGAACACCTAAGTCATCAGACATCCAGGGTTAACCCTGAACAGGTGCCTATACTGCGCGCTCCCCGGAACTCATAAGGATCCCGATGTCGCTCCGTAGCACCCTGTTCAGTGTTGGCCTGACCTGTGTGGCCACCTTTGCCATGGCCCAAAGCCCCTCTGCCCCGCTCACCATCGTGGTTCCCTACCCCGCTGGTGGTCCGCTGGACACCTCGGCCCGCATCTTGGCCGACGGTGCTGCCGCCCAGTTGGGCTCCATTACCGTGGAGAACAAACCGGGAGCGGGTGGTAGTACCGGCGCCGATCAGGTCGCCAAATCTCCCAAGACAAGCAACCAGGTGTTGATGGGCGCCGTGGCCACCCACGCCGTCAATCCCTGGCTGTACAAGAACTTCCCCTACAACGCACTCAAGGACTTCAAGCCCATCGCCCTCGTGGCGCGCACGCCCAATGTGCTGGTGGTGAGTGCGGCGCAAGCAGCCAAGCTGGGCATCAAGACCACGCCCGACCTGGTGCAGTACCTCAAGAAGAACCCGGACCAGGCCAAGTACGGCTCGGGTGGCAACGGAAGCATCGGCCACATCTCGGCCGAGATGTTCAAGTCGCTCACCAACACCAAGATGGGCCACACGCCCTTCCAGGGCTCCAAGCCCGCGCTGGCCGCACTGGAATCCGGCCAGGTGCTGATGGTGTTTGACAACCTGGCCTCGGCGCTGCCGCAGATCCAGTCGGGCAAGCTGCTGGCGCTGGGTGTGACCACATTGAGCCGCAACGAGGCGCTGCCCAACGTGCCCAGCATCAATGACAGCGTGCAGGGCTTCAATGTGTCCACCTGGTTCGGCCTGTTCGCGCCTGCCTCGCTGCCCGATGCCGACGCGCGCCGCTATGCCAACGCGTTCAGCGCCGCGATGCACTCGCCCGCTGGCAAGGAGAAGTTCAAGAAGATGGGCATCACGCCCGAAGAGCTCACGCTCGACGGGTTTGCGCAGTTTGTGCGCTCGGAAAACAGCAAGTACGAATTTCTGATCCGGGCCGCAAAGATCAAGATCGATTAACAGCCGCCGGTCAAATGCGCGCCGGTCGGTGCGCAAGGTCATGGCGGCAAAGGAGAAAAAAATGGGACAAGCCCCTGTCGTCTATGGCCAATCCACTCGCCCACCGCGTGGCGACTATTCGCGTGCCAGCGCGGACTACACCTGCCCGCAGGACTATGCGAGCTACACCGACGCCGACCACGACACCTACCGCCGCCTGTACGAGCGCCAGCGCGCCCTGCTGCCCGGCCTGGCCAGCCAGGCGTTCATCGACGCCCTGCCCTCACTGGGCGCGAGCGACCGCATCCCGCGCTTTGAAGAGGTGAACGAGCGCCTCTACAAGGCCACGGGCTGGGAGCTGGTGGGCGTGCCCGGGCTGATCCCCGAGGTGCCGTTTTTCACCTTGCTGGCCAACCGCAAGTTCCCGGTGACGGACTGGATCCGCAAGCCCGAGGAGTTCGAGTACATCGTCGAGCCCGACATTTTTCACGACCTGTTCGGCCATGTGCCGCTGCTGTTCAACCCGGTGTTTGCGGACTATGTGCAGCGCTACGGCCAGGGAGGGCTGAAGGCGCAGGGGCTGGGGTCGTGCGAGATGCTCTCGCGTTTGTACTGGTACACGATCGAGTTCGGGCTGATCCGCGAAGCGGGGCAGTTGCGGGCGTATGGCGCTGGCATCTTGAGTTCGTCGGGTGAGCTGGCGTATTCGGTGCAGAGCCCGGAGCCGCAGCGCATTCCGCTGCAGCTGGAGCGCACGATGCGCACGCGCTACAAGATCGATACGTACCAGCAGACGTACTTTGTGATCGACAGTTTTGAGCAGCTGTTCGAGATGACGGCGGCGGACTTTGCGCCGATCTATGAGCGGCTGCGGGGGTTGCCGGAGTTTGCTGCGGATGAGCGGGACGCTGTGGCGGCTTGATGTTTTGAAAGAAATTGGCTACCTCCGCCTGTCTAAAAAGCGCTGACAGCTACTATTTTTATAGCAATAAAGTGACCGTTCGGGCTGAGCCTGTCGAAGCCTTGGCGTACTGGTTTGAATGGCGTGCTTGGGTTGAGGGCGGAGGCCGGGGTGTGCGCCCGGCGGCGCAGTAACTTTCTTTCGTCTCGCCGAAAGAAAGTCACCAAAGAAAGGGCGACCCTACACGCTGCGTCCCTTCGCTTCGCTGCGGGCAACCTGCGGTGCTCGTGCGTGGGGCGCGCTGCGGAACTCGCTACGCGCTGCGCGCTTCGCTCGGACAACCGCAGCGAGTCAGAGCACGAAGCACGGGCGCTAGGGCGCCCGTGCCGCCCCGCGCCCTGCGCTCCTCGGCGCATCGTGAAGGGGACCCAACGGACATCCACACGGGCCATCGCTGCGCTCGGCCCCGCCTGCGCAGCGCATGGCGCTTGCGCCTGCGAGAGGGGGCCGAGCAAAGCGATGGCCCGTGTGGCTGTTTGGATGTTCGGCTGCCCAACCCCCTGCTGGCTGCGCCTGCGGCGGGGCGGTTGTGGGGTGGCATGGGCGTCGAAGC
>OGCL01001249.1_pt1 | contig 22463 bp, 29 predicted proteins | sample 1570041 | NCBI WGS metagenome assembly OGCL01 (sample SAMN06266162, study PRJEB24511) | hot springs metagenome | isolation source: Hot spring water | place: South Africa: Limpopo | collected 2015-06-22 | reverse complement strand
GGTCGCAAGCGACATACAGGAAGCGACGGCAAGCGCCAGCGCACATTTCTTGAATTTGGAAGAATTGTTCTCGGTCACGGCCATGCCCTGAGCGTATAACTTGGGAGAATCAAATTAACATCATGGACTTAGCAATGCAAGCTGAATTGCTTTGTCAAGTTGCGGAAAACTCAGAAAAACAACAGCGAATGACGCGGCCATGCCGCCTAAACTTTTCATGTAGTCAGACCACGCTTTTTTCCGGTTTTCGTCCTTCTCAGCTTCCGCTCTAACGATCGCAATCACCGTATCCAACGATTTTCCCGTTGCCTGTGCAATTTTCAGGCACGCAAAGTCGTCTGGCGCTCGTTGCTCGTTGTAGTAGCCACTTATCGCTTGCTTTGATACGCCTAGGTTTCGGGCTAATTCGCCGTCCGTCTTTATGCCTAGCGCATTCTTCGTTTCGTCTAACAGATCAGAAATTTTCATGGTGGCCTCCGTTCAGGGTGCGTCCACGATAGTCCGCAATTGCGGTCTTGACAACGTACGCACCTGCGGATTTACTTCCCGTCGTCCGCAATCGCGGACACCCTCAGACCGGCACCCGCTGGCGGGGTTCAACTGGAAGGAGCAAACGAAATGCAAGTTACCTGTATCGGCGTATTCCGCATGACTGGCACCGGCAAAGAGACCGGCAACCCTTACGACTTCGCTCAGCTGCTGTACCTCAAGCCCATCGAGCCGACCGCCCGGGAAAAGATGACCCTTCGAGGTTTCGGCTTTGAGGTCGCCAAGGCCGACCTGGCTAACGACGCGCTCGAGAAGTTCGGCCACCTGGCTTTTCCGGTTCGTATCGAACTGGAAACGGACACCATCCCGGCCCGTAACGGCTTCCGTACCATCATCACCGGCTTCCGTCAGGTTCAGCCGGTCGCCAAGGCCGCTTAAGTGCTTTCCCGGAATCCATTCCGGCTTTCTGGCCCGACCGTCATTTCCTTTTCCGGCGGTCGGACCAGCGGCATGATGCTTGAACGCATCCTTTACGCGCATGATGGTCAGTTGCCTTCCGATGCGGTCGTTACCTTTGCCAACACCGGCAAGGAAATGCCTGCCACGCTCGATTTTGTGCAGCAATGTTCCCAGCGCTGGAACGTTCCGATTGTCTGGCTTGAATACCTCGATCACGATGATCCGCACAAACGTTGGCAACAAGTCACCTACGAAACCGCCAGCCGCGACGGCAAACCGCTTTTTGATCTGATTGGCAGAAAAAAACTATTGCCGAATCCGGTTACTCGCTTTTGTACTTCCGAAGCCAAGATTCGTGTCATGAAGCTTTTTGCCCAGCAGTCGATGGGCTTCGATCATTGGGACGTATCGATTGGGTTCCGCGCCGACGAACCCTCACGCGTTGCCAAGTTGTCTTTACCTAACAAGGAGCCCTTTGATCGTTTCGCGCCGCTGGCTAGCGCGGGGGTAACGGTTCGGGAAGTGATCGACTTCTGGCGCAACCAGCCTTTCGATCTTGCCCTTCCAGTTCGTGATCTCAAAACCATTCATGGCAATTGCGATTTGTGCTTCCTAAAGGGTGCTTCGCAAGTCATGTCGTTGATTCGTGAACAACCGGAGCGGGCTGATTGGTGGATTGCCCAAGAACAACGTATTCCCAGCGCTGGCGGTAACGGCCACGTTTTCAGATTTGACCGTCCCTCGTACAGCCAGATGAAGTCCTTTGCGTTGGACCAGGGCGATTTGTTCGGTTTTGAGGATGAATCAATCCTCGACTGCGGATGTACTGACTGATGACCGCTCGCCCGCCCTTCGCCCTCGCATCGGACCCGCTGTCGGTCGGTGCGTCTTTGGGGGTCGCGGCGGGCGCATTTTCGACTTGCAGTGCTAGTACCACTGCAAGTAATTCCCAGAAGTGGGACTTTTCCCCCCTTTTCGATTCAGTTTGCTGTGACTGGCTTTCCGGTCGTCATCGTTACCTTCACCCCGTCGAACCTCGTAACGCCGGGCGCGTTATGAAGGTTTCTGCCGACGGCGAAATCGAGTGGGAGTCTGGATCGTGGGAGTCCATCCGTTGCCCGTCTTCTGACACGTCGATTCGTGCCAAGTGCGACGGGCAATGGCTGTACTTCTCCGGAAACATTGGCCGGTTCCAGCAGGCCGACAACTTCCGAGGCCTGACGGTCATGCAATGCGTTGAGCGCTGGGCCAAGGTGCTCCGCGATCTCGGGTACGACACAACCGGCTTCGGCACGCGTTCCCGTGTCGGCACCCCTGCAGAGTGCGGCACCTACCTGGGCCGCATCGATCTTGCCGGCAACCTCGAAACCGACAACTACGCCGCGCTTTGTACCTCGGCCATGTCTCGCCGCATCGGCCAGCGGCTACCCAAGGAAGGCAAGTACGGCCCGACGTGGGGTTACGACTCGAAGCGCGGCAACTGGATGAAGGCAAAGATGTACGACAAGACCGCCGAAATGGAAGGCCGACGCACACCGGCTCACGGCGCAACGGTCGCCCGGTTTGAAGTGCAGTTAGGAAGTGAATGGCTGAAACAGAACGCAATGGACAAGGTGTCCGCATGGAAGGATGGAAGCATGGGAACGATCATCTACGGTCGGTTTGCCGACCAAGTATTCCGGGATCAGGTTGAAACGATCCGTTGGAAGGAAATTCCTATCAAGCTGCGCACCTGGGCGGTGCTGTGGCGCGATGGCGAGAATATCCGCAGCCAAATGAGCAAGAGCGCTTACTACCGCGTCCGCAAGTCGCTTCTTGAAGACCACGGCATCGATATCGGCGTGCCCTGCAACGTCCAGTCGCTGACGCACAAGGTGCAAACCGTCACGGTGCGCCCGATTTCCGCACTCCGTGAGGCGGCTTAAATGCCGGGTCATTATGTGGCTACCGCAACCGCCGCGCTCTGGGTCGCTGTCACTCCGCAGACCATTACAACGCCTGTTCCGTCTCATGCTGACGTTGGCATTCCGGGCGCTGTCCAGGCGCGGGAATACCGCCTGGCGAAGCCCGTTGCGCAATGTCCCCTATACGACGATCAAGGCCGCGTCGTCGGCTTCGCGCTCAACTGCAAAGGGTCCGACAAATGACCGCTGAAGAACTCGCCCTGCTCGGCATCGACGCCGCCCAAATTTTTTATGTCTGGTCGTGGGGCTTCGGCTCCGTGGTCTTTTTCCACTTTCTCGGCTCGGTGATTGGCATCGCTACCGGTGTCATTCGCAAGCTGTAACGGTTTCCCGCCTATCAGGGAAAAAGCGAACCGGCGCTATCCGGTATTTTTCAAGGAGTAGTTCAAATGGCAGATATCTTCGCAGCAGTCGACCTCACTACCGTTGCCACCTGGGTTGGTGGTATGGGCGTCGTTGTCATCGGCATCGCGATGGCCTTCAAGGGCATCGACCTGGGCAAGCGCGGCGTCAAGAAGGCCTAAGTCATGGCTACCGGGGCGCTCCTGGCGTTGTTTTGGGCACTCATAGCAACGCTAGGGGCGCTCTCCGGTTTTGTTTTCGTGATGGCGTGGGGTCGCTGGCATGGCTAATCGCCTTTTCCTTCATTTCTTTCTTTTCTTCCTCTCGCTGATTCCAAGCCTCGGTTACGCGCAGTCAATACCCGCAACCGCGGGCCCTTCCCCATTCGTGTTGTATTACACATCAAACAGCGGTTTGACCAGTTGGGATTCTCCTTCAGGCGTTTGTCCTCAAAATTTCGTTTTTCAGCGAAACTCAACGCCATTACCTACGGTTTATAACGCACAAGCAGTCGTCGGTTCGTGCGTCGGTCAATATTCGACGTATAACAGCATCGCCACGCTTCGCTGCGCAGCTGGTCAATTTCCGGTATCGCAGTCGGGTCAGGTCGTTGGCTGCACTCCAACTGTTTACACCTGCCCTTCCGGCTACACGTTGAACGGAACAATGTGTGATCCAGAAGCGTCCTGCCCCATGTACGGCACCCCGGAAGGCAATACGGCACCATCAGACAAGCCGGCCAACTGCAATTGTCCTGCCGGCCACGAATGGGTTCCTATGAACGGATGCAGAAAAAAATGCACTTCTCCGTATGGTACTGGCGAGGTAGTAAATGCCGGCTGGCCCTTTGTGTTCCCTAAAGGCCAGCTAGAGGCCTGCTCAAATGGTTGCGTAGTGCAGCAGGGTGGCGGCGAATCCTTCGTTTATGACGATGGTTCTGTCTCCAGCCCCGCTACAAACACAGGTTGGGCCTGTCAGACTTCCAACGAAACACCGCCAGGCAATGCGCCCGAACTGCCACAAAAGCCAAAGGAGCCGCCTTGCGGTGCTTCCGAGGGCGTCCTGACGTCCAGCAGTGGCAAGGTCGCATGTATTCCCGAGGGCACCCCGTCTCCGCGCAAGCCGGATGTAAAGGTTAGGGAGAAAACCGAAACCTATCCGGACAACTCGAAAAAGACCACAACCGAAACCAAGACCACCGACCCCAAGACCAACGCCAGCCACACGCACACGACGACGACATCAACCGGCGGCATGGCCGGCCCTGCCGGTACGACGGAAGGCAAGGAAAGCGAAACCGGCGACGGAAACGGCGGCGACGGCGACGGGGACTGCGAGGGCGACGACTGCGGCGAAGGCGAATACGAACCCGGCGAATTCCCCGAAACCGAAGGCCTTTATACGAAAAAGTACGAAGACGGCATTCAGGGCGTGCTTGATGCCCGATACGCCGAAGTCCAGAACAGCCAGCTATTTAGCCTGGTCGGAAAGCTCATCCCGACCAACGTGCCGAACGCTGGCACCTGCACGCCCTTTTCGCTCTCCATGAACTTGGGCGCGGGCATGAACTACGGCGGTGGCACCATTGAATTCCCCTGTTACGTCTGGACGTTTATTCGTGTCGTCATGCTCATTTCCGCGCTACTGCTGGCGCGTCGGCTGATTTTCGGGGGTTGATATGTTCGATGTGATCGAAGCGATTTGGGAAGCCATCGTCGCCTTTGCTGAGTGGATATTCGGACTGGTCAAGGCTGTATTCACTGCCGTATGGGACATGGGTGTCGATCTGGTCGCCTACGTTCTGGATCAGATTCTCGGCTTCGTCGTTGGCCTGCTCAACGCCATCAACGTGGCCGCCTTTGATTCCTCTCTCGGTGCTTGGGGCTCGCTCCCCAGCGAGGTTATCAACGTCCTCGGCTTGATCGGCCTCGCTGACTGTTTCGCAATCATCGCCGCTGCCATTGGCATCCGGCTGATTCTCCAATTGATTCCGTTTGTAAGGTTGGGTTCGTGATGACGTATGACGAGATTATGCTGACTGCCGAATATTCTCCCCAGTCGCTCGTGGATTATTTCGTGGACGAAGGTATCCCAGAATGCGAAGCTGAGGAAATAGTCCAGAGCATCCTTGATAACCCCGAGGATTTCGACTGGATCGGCGAAGAAGAAGAGCACGATTGCGATGATTAATCTTCTCATCGGCCAGCCAGGCGGCGGCAAGTCCTATGAGGCTACCGTCTACCATGTCATCAAGGCGCTTAACCTTGGCCGCAAGGTGATTACTAATCTGCCGCTCAACCTGGACCGCTTCGACCAATTGGGGTTCGATACGTCACTGATTGAAATCAGAACCAAGACGCTCGGCCAGCCGCCGCAACAGGTGCCAGGTACCAAAGACCCGGCGATGTTCATGCGCTTCATGCGCAACATCGGCCCGGAGTTCCTTGACCGTCCTTTTGCCAATCCCGAAGACTACGGCGACACCTGGCGACACCCTGATAACGGTAGCGGACCGCTTTACGTCATCGACGAATGCCACCTTTGCTTGCCGCGTGGCGCTACCCGCCGCGACGTTGAGGAATGGTACTCCCTGCACCGCCACGAATCCGCTGACGTGCTGCTTATTACGCAGAGCTATGGCAAGGTCAGCAAGTCGATTATTGACCTGGTACAAGTCTGCTACCGGGTTAAGAAGGCCACTGCATTTGGCCGTGAGGACAAGTACATTCGAAAGGTGCAGGATGGTGTTCGCGGTGAGGTCGTCAATACCTCGATCCGGGAATACCAGTCCAAGTATTTTGGCCTCTACAAGTCGCACACCCGCGGCGGCGGCTCCGAACTGGCCGCGCAGGATATCGTCCCGATCTGGATGCGCTGGCCTTTCATCGGTGCCGCTGTTTCGTTCGTCCTGGCTTTCGCCATTTTTGGTTTTGGCGGTGTGTCGCTCAACCCGCTCAAAAACGGCATGGCGAAGGAAGCCGAGAAGCCGCAACCGGTTCGCGTCGTTGAAACCGTCAATGGGGTTGTCGTCTCGGATACGGCAAAGCCGCAAGAGCAAGACGAAACGACCACCGTTGTGCATACCTCCAGCGACGGACCGCCCGAACCGTTCGCCGGTCGGGGTTTTCATGTTGTTGGGTCTGTGAAGGGGGCAACGCTTCGCCACCTGTTCGCCGTCTCGCAAAACGGTCAGATTGTCAGCACGCTCCAGACTGCTGAACTTATCGAGCTTGGCTACGTCATCGACCAGGCTACGCCGTGCGCCGTCCGTATCGCATGGAATGGCGCCGCTCGTTGGGTTATCTGCGACACGCCAACACAATCTGTCACGCCGACATCAGCCAGCGTCAGCGGCTGACCGGGGGGGACCCCGGCCGCTGGCCGGGGGTCCGGTCAGTTGCTGACTGGGGCAGTTCGCCGCACTTGGCGGCGCTATAGCATCCCCCGGAAGGCCAGGCTCCGACGAAACGCACGCCGCCAGCTAGCAGGCGATCCAAACAGCCGGCCGTCCCGGCTGTGCATCCGCAAGGATGCCCGGTCGCCGTCGCGGGTCGCCGTGACGCCGCCCAGGTAGTCCGCAGGTCCGTTTCCCCTGCTTTCCCTCTCTACAGACCAATGCGGCGGATAGAATCACCGCATGAATTTACCGGAACCCACTGACACGCTGAGTACCTTGCTTGACGCCTATTGCCTGACGGGCGCGCGCGATCACAGGGGGCTGCACCGTCTCAAATGGACTATTGAGTTCTGGAAATCACGTTACGGGCATCTTCCTGTCGATCAGATCACCAAACGGGCACTGAGTCTGCATATCGAGAGCCGGCGTATCGAGGGCAAGAGCAACAGCACGATCAACCGCGAAATATCGGTGCTGTCAGCCTCGATCAACTACGCAATTAAGCGATGGGGCTGGAACATCAATAACCCGGCCTCTGGCCTTTACCTCAAGACGCCGGAAGGCAGATTACGTTGGCTCACCGCCGAACAGGCCCGTAATCTTTTGACCGTAGCTGCCGCCAGTAAGGCCCCCCATCTGCATGACTTCATTGCCCTGGCGATAAACACCGGCATGCGGCGCAGCGAAATTCTTAGGCTTCACACCGCCCAAATTGATCGATTTACAAAAAAAATTTTGCTGGAAGGAAGCCAGACCAAGAACGGCAAAAGACGTGTCATTCCTTTGAACATTGGGGCACTTTCAGCGATTGACCGCCGAATTCAATGGAATAATGAAAACGGCATAGTCTCCAGCCGTCTTTTCGTTCAGAAAAATGGACGCCCGGTCGAGCAGATCAACACCGCATTTACAAACGCGGTTCAGAGGGCGGGAATTGAGGATTTCCGGCTGCATGATTTGCGTCATACCTTCGCGAGTTGGTTGGTCTCTGAAGGTGTCCCGTTGCCGGAAGTACGGGACTTATTGGGCCATTCGTCGATCAAGCAGACCGAGCGCTACGCCCATTTGGCACCTGGCCTTTTACACAAGGCGGTGTCGGTGTTGGACACGATCCCATGGACTTAGCAATGCAAGCTAAACCCGCTTCTAAGTTACGCACTTTCAGCATATACCCAACAAATAAAAAACGGGGCTGAACGCCCCGTTTTTTTCCATACACGCCGAACTCAAGCGTCGAGCAGGATGCGCAGCATGCGGCGCAGCGGCTCGGCGGCGCCCCACAGCAACTGGTCGCCGCAGGTGAAGGCGGCCAGGTACTCCGGGCCCATCGCCATCTTGTGCAGACGACCGACCGGCACCGTCAGCGTGCCGGTGACGGCGGCCGGGGTCAGCTCACGCTCGGAAATCTCTCGATCGTTCGGCACCACCTTGGCCCACGGGTTGGCCTTGGCGAGCATGTCGGAAATCTCGTCGAGCGGCACATCCTTCTTCAGCTTGATGGTCAGCGCCTGGCTGTGGCAACGCATCGCGCCGATGCGCACGCACAGGCCGTCGATGGGAATCGAACCGGCCGAACGGAACGCCGGCTTGCCGAGGATCTTGTTGCACTCGGCGCCGCCCTTCCACTCTTCCTTGGACTGGCCGTTTTCGTAAGGCACGTCGATCCACGGAATCAGCGAACCGGCCAGCGGCGTGTTGCGGAAGTTCTTCTTCGGGAAGCTGTCGGAGCGGATGGTCTCGGCGACCTTGCGGTCGATGTCGAGGATGGCCGAGGCCGGATCGGCCAGCAGATCCTTGACCGAGTCGTGAATGACACCCATCTGGCTGATCAGTTCGCGCATGTTCTGCGCGCCGGCGCCGGAAGCGGCCTGGTAGGTCATGGACGTGGCCCACTCGACCAGATCGTTCTGGAACAGGCCACCGAGGCCCATCAGCATCAGCGAAACCGTGCAGTTGCCGCCGATCCAGTTCTTGCCGCCCTTGGCCAGCGCGTCCTTGATCACGTGCATGTTGACCGGGTCGAGAATGATCACGGCGTCGTCGACCATGCGCAGCGACGAGGCAGCATCGATCCAGTGACCGTTCCAGCCGGCGGCGCGCAGCTTGGGGAAGACTTCCTTGGTGTAGTCGCCCCCCTGGCAGGTGATGATGATTTCGCAGGCCTTCAGGGCGTCGATGTTGGACGCATCCTGCAGCGGCAGCGAGGCTTCCTTGCCGCCGAAGACCGGCGCCTTGCCGCCAGCGGCGGAGGTCGAGAAATAAACCGGATCGATATGGGCGAAATCGCCCTCTTCGACCATACGCTGCATCAGCACGGAACCGACCATGCCACGCCAACCGACCAGACCAACCTTCTTCATGACTCTCTCTCCGAATACAAGCTTTGTTTAACGCGCGAACCGCAACTTCGGTTTACGCCAGCGCCGCCAGCACGGCGTCGCCCATTTCCTTCGTCCCGACCTTGTTGGTCCCGCGCTCGTAGATGTCGCCGGTGCGATAGCCCTGGGCCAGCACCTTTTTGACCGCGTTTTCCACCCGCAGTGCCTGCTCTTCCAGGCCGAAGGTGTAGCGCAGCATCATCGCCGCCGACAGGATGGTGGCCAGCGGATTGGCCACACCTTTACCGGCGATGTCCGGCGCCGAACCGTGCGACGGCTCGTACAGCCCCTTGTTCTTGTCGTCGAGCGAGGCCGACGGCAGCATGCCGATCGAACCGGTCAGCATCGACGCCTCATCCGACAGGATGTCGCCGAACATGTTGCCGGTGACCATCACGTCGAACTGCTTGGGTGCCTTCACCAGCTGCATGGCAGCATTGTCGACCAGCATGTGGCTGAGTTCGACGTCCGGGTAGTCGTGGGCGATCTCGATCATCACGTCGCGCCACAACTGCGTGCACTCGAGCACGTTCATCTTGTCCACCGAACACAACTTCTTGTTGCGCTTCTGCGCCGCCTGGAAGGCGACGTGGCCGATGCGGCGGATTTCCGATTCGCTATAGACCATGGTGTTGAAGCCGACGCGCTCGCCATTCTCCTCGCGCACGCCGCGCGGCTGGCCGAAGTAGATGTCGCCGGTCAGTTCGCGGACGATCAGGATGTCGAGCCCGGCAACGACTTCCGGCTTCAGCGTCGAGGCGTTGGCCAGTTCCGGGTAGAGGATGGCTGGGCGCAGGTTGGCAAACAGGTTCAGATCCTTGCGGATACCGAGCAGGCCGCGCTCCGGACGCTGTTCGCGGGGCAGACTGTCCCACTGCGGGCCACCGACGGCACCGAGCAGCACGGCATCGGCTTCGCGCGCCAGTTTCTGCGTTGCTTCCGGATACGGGTTGCCGGTCGCATCGACCGCACCGCCGCCGAGCAGCGCCGTTTCCATCTCGAACTTGAGATCGAGCGCATTGAGCACACGCACCGCTTCAGCGGTGATTTCCGGACCGATGCCGTCACCCGGCAGCACACAAATCTTCATGTCGTCTCCTTATTGGGCGAACAGCCAGGGCTGTTCGACACGGCGCTTCTCTTCGAAGGCCTTGATCTTGTCGGCGTGGCGCAGGGTCAGGCCGATGTCGTCCCAGCCGTTCAACAGGCATTCCTTGCGGAAGGCGTCAACCTGGAAGGGAATGGCATGACCGTCAGGGCGAACGACCGCCTGCGCCGGCAGGTCAACAACCAGTTTGTAGCCGGGCGTCGCCTCGACCTGCTGGAACAGCGCCTCGATTTCGGCAGCCGGCAGCACGATCGGCAGGATGCCGTTCTTGAAGCAGTTGTTGAAGAAGATGTCGGCGAAGCTCTCGGCGATGATCGCCTTGAAACCGTAGTCGAGCAGGGCCCACGGCGCGTGCTCGCGCGAGCTGCCGCAGCCGAAATTGGCGCGCGTCAGCAGCACTTCGGCACCCTGGTAACGCGGCTGGTTGAGCACGAAATTCGGGTTCTTCGGACGCTGCGAATTATCCTGCCCGGGCTGGCCGACATCCATGTAGCGCCATTCGTCGAAGGCGTTCGGGCCGAAGCCGGAACGCTTGATCGACTTGAGGAACTGCTTGGGGATGATCGCGTCGGTGTCGACGTTGCTGCGATCGAGCGGCGCAACCAGCCCTTCCAAACGAACAAACTTATCCATTAATCCACCACCTTCTGCACGGCCTCGCCACCCTTTTTCAGCGTGTCGCCGACCACTTCACCGGTTTTCTGCAGGGCCCCTTCGACGGCTTCCCCACTCTTGTTCAGCGCCTTGCCAACCACCTCGCCACCCTTCTGGATCACCTCACCGGTTTTCTCGGCGCCAACCGCGACATCCTTCTTGACGCCCTCGGCCGTATTGCAGGCCACCAGCCCGAAACATACCGCGACCACCATCAGGAAACGCATCGTCATTACTCCTCAGAGAACGTCCCGCACATCGGCGAAACGACCGGCAATGGCAGCAGCAGCAGCCATCGACGGGCTGACCAGGTGGGTCCGGCCGCCCGGCCCCTGGCGACCTTCGAAATTGCGGTTCGACGTCGATGCGCAGCGTTCGCCCGGCTCCAGCCGGTCGGCATTCATCGCCAGACACATCGAACAACCCGGTTCACGCCATTCGAAACCGGCGGCGATGAACACCTTGTCGAGGCCTTCTTCCTCGGCCTGGCGCTTGACCAGCCCGGAGCCCGGCACGGCCAGCGCCAGCTTGACGTTGGCGGCGACACGCCGGCCCTTGAGCACGGCGGCAGCCTGGCGCAGGTCCTCGATCCGCGAATTGGTGCACGAGCCGATGAAGACCTTGTCGATGGCGATGTTCTGGATCGGCGTGTTCGGGTTGAGCCCCATGTACTGCAGCGCGCGTTCCATGCCTTCGCGCTTGACCGGGTCCTTTTCCTTGGCCGGATCAGGCACCACGGCATCGATGCCGACGACCATTTCCGGCGACGTGCCCCAGGTCACCTGCGGCCGAATCTTTTCGGCCTTGAGCGTGACCACGCGATCAAACTGCGCGCCCGGATCGGAATGCAGCGTGCGCCAGTAGGCAACGGCCTTGTCCCAGGTCTCACCCTTGGGCGAGAACGGCCGCCCCTTGAGGTAATTGATCGTGGTGTCGTCGACAGCGATGAAGCCCATCCGGGCACCGCCTTCGATCGCCATGTTGCACAGTGTCATGCGGCCTTCCATCGACAGCCCGCGGATGGCGCTGCCGCCGAATTCGACAGCGTAACCGGTGCCGCCGGCCGTACCGATGGTGCCGATGATGGCCAGCGCAACATCCTTGGCGGTAACGCCCTTGCCGAGCTTGCCCTCGACGGCGATCAGCATGGTCTTCGACTTCTTCTGCACCAGGCATTGCGTCGCCAGCACGTGTTCGACCTCGGAAGTACCGATACCGTGCGCCAGACAGGCGAAGGCCCCGTGCGTCGAGGTATGCGAATCACCGCAGACGACGGTCATGCCCGGCAGCGTGGCGCCGTTTTCCGGACCGACGACGTGCAGGATGCCCATCCGCGGGTCCTTGAACGGGAAGTAGGCGAGCGCACCGACCTCGCGGATGTTGGCGTCCAGCGTTTCGACCTGCAGGCGGGAGATCGGGTCCTTGATCCCCTCGTCCCAGTGATCGGTCGGCGTGTTGTGATCGGGCGTCGAGACGATGGACGAAACCCGCCACGGCTTGCGGCCAGCCAGTTTCAGGCCTTCGAAAGCCTGCGGGCTGGTCACTTCATGGACGAGGTGACGATCGATATAGAGGAGTGCCGTGCCGTCCGCTTCCTGATGGACGACATGGTTCTCCCACAGCTTGTCGTAAAGTGTCTTCGACATGGGACCTGGAAGTGTGCGGTAAAGCCTTGAATTATTGCACAGGATCGGGCGTTTTTGCCGCCTGGAACGCAGTGTCGCCTGTCACCCAGCGCCAGACCAGCAGCAGACCGGCCAACGCAAACACCGATCCAAGCGAGAAAGTCCAGCCGGCCCCCCAGTCATCCCAGGTCCAGCCGCTGACCAAGGCCCCAACCAGACCGCCGGCGCCGAAGGACAAACTGGAATAGAGCGCCTGCCCGCGCCCCTGCGCCTTACCCGGAAACCACTGATTCACGGCGGCAATCGCGGCGGCATGGTAAGCGCCGAAAGTCAGGCCGTGCAGCAACTGGACGAAAATCATCGCCGCCACCGAATCGACCGCCCAGCCCATCAGCAGGAAACGCAACACGGCCGCCGCAAAACTCAGCAGCAGGATGTCGCGCAGGCTGTAGCGGCGGGCGATCCGTGCCATCAACAGGAAGACGCCGATTTCGGCGAGCACTCCGAGCGACCACAGCAGGCCGACCGCCGTCTTGGCATAACCGTGACCGCTGAGGTGGATCGAATAGAACACGTAGAACCCGCCATGCGCCGCCGACATGGCGAAACATGCCCCCATCAGCGCCAGCACCCGGGGCTGGCGCAGGATGTCGCGGATCGGGGTTTCTTCGCCGGTCGCCGTATGGTTCGGCGCTTCCGGCAGTACCATGGCGAACGCCAGGATGCCGAGCAGGATGAAAGCGCACACCCAGAGCACACCGACCGGCGCCACCCAGTCGAGCAAGGCGCCGGTCCCCATCACCGCGATGATGAAACCGACCGACCCCCACAGACGGATGTTGCCGTAGCGTCCGCGCTCCTCGCGCAGGTGATCGAAGGTCAGCGTCTCCACCAATGGCAGCGCCGCACTCCAGAACAAGGCCAGCACCGCCATCGCCACCAGCATGCCGGGCAGGCGGTCGAGCCAGAAGAAAGCGAGGAAGCCCGCCAGGCCAACCGCACCGGCCAGGCGGATGACCGCCAGACGATGACCGAAGTGATCGACCAGCCAGCCCCACAGATTGGGACCGAACAGACGCATCAACTGCATCTGCGACATCAGCAGGCCGATGTCCCAGGCCGAGAAACTCAGCGACTGGAGATACAGTCCGAAATACGGCGAAAAAGCGCCGATGAAGGCGAAATAGAAGAAGTAATAGCCCGACAGGCGCCAGTGCGGCAGGGCTTGCATACCGCGCTCCTAGCGTCGGCGCCGCCGGGCGGCGCGCAGTTCAGCCAACCGACTGCTGGCCGGCACGGAAGGCCAGCAGCATGTGATAGAGCTCGTCCTTGAGCTTGACCCGCTGTTTCTTCATGTCTTCCAGCGTGAAATCAGCAACCGGCATGTCGTGCGCTTCCAGATCCTCGACCTTGCCGGTCAGCCGGTTATAGCTGGCGAGCTGGCGCGAGAACAGGGCGTTGCCCGCCTTGAGGGCGGTGATGGCATCGGCGAACTCCGGGAATTCGCTGAGAAGATCGTGATGGTCAACCTGCATGATGCTCCCCTTCAATAGACACGGCCGGCCGCCATGGCCAGCCCGTGGAAAAGCTCAGCCCGGCAGGCGCGGCGTCGTGCACACGACGTCGCCGCACTGCGCCCGGTGGCGCAAGGCATGATCGATCAGCACCAGCGCCAGCATCGCCTCGGCAATCGGCGTCGCCCGGATGCCGACACAGGGATCGTGGCGCCCCTGCGTCGCCACCTCGACCGCGTTGCCGTCGACATCGACCGAACGGCGCGGCTGGGCAATCGACGAGGTCGGCTTGATCGCCATGTTGACGACAATCCGCTGACCGGTCGAAATGCCGCCGAGCACGCCGCCGGCGTGATTGCTGGCAAAACCCTGCGGCGTCATCTCGTCGCCGTGCTCGCTGCCCTTCTGGGCGACCGAGGCGAAACCGTCGCCAACTTCGACCCCCTTGACCGCGTTGATGCCCATCATCGCGTAGGCGATCTCGGCGTCGAGCCGGTCGAACACCGGCTCGCCCCAGCCCGGCGGCACGCCGTCGGCGGTGACGGTTATCTTCGCGCCGACCGAATCGAGCGACTTGCGCAGGTCGTCCATGTAGCTTTCCAGCGTCGGCACGAGCGCGGCGTTGGGCGCAAAGAAGGCGTTGCCGTCAATGTCGTCGGCGCTGACGAAAGGAATCTCGATCGGCCCGAGCGCGCTCATCCAGCCGCGGATGCTGACGCCGTAGCGTTCCTTCAGCCACTTGCGGGCAATCGCTCCGGCAGCGACGCGGACCGCCGTTTCGCGCGCCGACGAACGACCGCCGCCGCGATAGTCGCGAAAGCCGTATTTCTGGGTATAGGTGTAATCGGCGTGACCGGGACGGAAGGTCGTCGCGATGTTGCCGTAATCCTTGCTGCGCTGGTCCTGGTTGCGGATCAGCAGGGCAATCGGCGTGCCGGTGGTCTTGCCCTCGAACACCCCGGACAGGATTTCGACGGTATCCGGCTCGCGACGCTGGGTCACATGCCGCGACGTGCCCGGCTTGCGCCGGTCGAGTTCGGCCTGGATGTCGGCTTCGCACAGCGCCAGCCCCGGTGGGCAGCCATCGACGACACAACCGATCGCCGGACCATGCGACTCGCCAAAGGAAGTCACCGTAAACAGGGTGCCGAAGGTATTGCCGGACATGAAATCACACCATATTTGAGGAGGGCGGAGTGTACCACGCCGCCCTCTTGCCACCCGCCAGCAGGACTCAGGCCGCCGTTTCTTCCGGCCAGTTCTTGATGTAGTTCTTGAGCAGTGCGTTCTCCAGGCTCTGCTCCTCAAGCACGGCCTTGGCCACGTCGAGGAAGGAGATGACGCCGAGCAACTGCCCGTTATCGACAACCGGCAGGTAACGCGAGTGCTTTTCGATCATCAGCCGGCGCAGGTCGTTGGCTTCCATGTCGGGGTAGGCGGTCACCGGATTGGCCACCATGACCTCGCCCAGCGGCAAATCGGTGCCCTGACCGCCGGCCGCCTTCAAGGCCTTGAGCACCTCGCGGAAGGTCACGATACCGACCATGCGTCCTTCATCCATGACCACCAGGGAACCGACATCCAGATCGGCCATCGTTGCGATGGCCGAAGCCAGCGACTGCCCCGGTGTCGCGGTATACAGTGCGCCGCCTTTGACGCGGAGGATTTCCTTGACCTGCATTGTTCTCTCCTTGATTGCGCAGTGCGCTTTGCGTCGATCTTAGATTAAGGCGCGCGTTTCGCAAAGGACTTGCGCCAGCGCTGCCGACGGTGCGTATCGGTGATGACGGATAAAAGAAGCAAACTATCGGCGTCTTTAACAAAATTTATGGCTTTGCCACTTGCCGAACGTCATAGGCCTATATAAAATTCGTCATATGACCTAAGTAATACCTGTTTAAGACGGTCAGATACGAATACTTTTATTGCATAGGAGAGATTTCCATGACTTCCGTCAAAACCATCGAAAAAATCGACGCCCGCGAGATTCGCCGCAAGCTGGGTCTGAACCAGCAACAATTCTGGTCGGCACTGGGCGTCACCCAGAGCGGCGGCTCCCGCTACGAGAGCGGCCGCAACATGCCGAAGCCGGTTCGCGAACTGCTGCGCCTGGTTCACGTCGAGCAGATCGACATCCGCACCATCAAGCGCGATGACTGGGAAGTGGTCGAGTACCTCAAGGCCCAGGAACCGGAACTGTACAAGTCGCTGAAGAAGTCGGCGCGCAACCACGCCAAGAAGGCCGCCTGATTGATGCCCCGGCAACGGGGCACGGCAGCCGCAACGGGCCTCAGGGTGAGACGATCACCTTGAGGCCCGTTTCCTTTTCGATCTGCGCGGCGAATTGCTGCATGACGGCCGCCGGCAGGGCGCTCAGCCGCGGTGCCGCCGGCTGCATCGACGGCCGCGCCAGCCCGTACAGATGGACGCCGGCGAGTTTGCCGGCCAGCGGTTGCAACAAGCGGCAATAGGCATCGGCCGAATCTTTCGCGGGCGCCTGACCGTCGAAGGCGAACCAGCAGGTCTGCACCCAGGTGCGCACCAGACCGGCACAGATTTCAAGATTGCGCGCTGCCTTTTCCGGCGAACCGGGAATTTCATTGACCCGGGCAATCTCGTCCGCCAGCGCCCGGTCAAGCTTGAACCAAACCTCGCCGGCCAGTTCGGACAGGCGGCGCAGCCCATCCTGCACGCCCGGGCGATGAACCAGACTGCCGTTGGTGATCAGGCGCACCGGCAAGCCCGGCACCAGACGCTCGACGATGTCCCCGACCACGTCGACGGCGGCGGCAAACTCAGCCGCCGAGGTTGGCTCGCCATTGCCGGAAAAGGCGACATCGACTAGGCGACGCGCTTCGGGCGGCGCGTGACGGGACAGGTAATCACCGCCAACCGCCGCCTGCAGGAAGCCCGACAACTCGTCCGCCAGCAGATCCAGGTCGATTGGCGGCGGCCCGCCGCGGCTCAAGCCCTCGACCTGGCAATAGACACAGGCCCAGTTGCAGGCATTGTTAGGATTGAGATTGACGCCCACCGAGACCCCACCGGCACGCCGGGAAACGACCGGATAAACGTAGCGGAGGCCGGCGCTGTCGCGGCTGTGATCAACGGTGGTAAGCATGCCTGCATTGTATAATCGGGCGGTCCAACGGCGAACCCCTTGCCCATGCCCATCTCCCGCAGTCGCGCACTCGCATGACCGAACCCGCACCGGCCGGGCTCCCCGGCAGCAAACCGACGGCGCTGGTCCTGACCGGGGGCGGCGCCCGTGCCGCCTATCAGGTCGGCGTTCTGCTGGCGATCAGCAAACTGGCCGGCAAGCAGCGGCGGCGCAATCCCTTCCCGATCATCTGCGGCACCTCGGCCGGCGCCATCAATGCGGTCGGCCTGGCCTGCCAGGCCGACAACTTCGGTCGGGCGGTCACCACCCTGGCCAGTTTCTGGCGCAACATGAAGGCTGGCGACATCTACCGGACCGACCCGATCGGCGTCGGCGCCGCCGGCGCACGCTGGCTGTCGGCACTGGCCTTCGGCTGGCTGCTCGGCCGGCCGCCGCGTTCGCTGCTCGACAACGCCCCCCTGCACTCGCTGCTCCAGCGGAACATGGACCTGACCGGCATCGACCGGGCAATCCGTCGCGGCGCCCTGCACGCCATCAGCATTTCCGCGTCCGGCTACGACTCTGGGCAGCACATCAACTTCTTCCAGGCTGCCGGCGACACCTCCCCCTGGCATCGCTCGCAACGCATCGGCGTCAAGACCGAATTGAGCGTTTCACACCTGCTCGCTTCCAGCGCCATTCCCTTCATTTTTCCGGCCATCCGCATCAACCGCGAATTCTTCGGCGATGGTTCGATGCGCCAGATCGCCCCCTTGTCGCCGGCGATTCACCTCGGCGCCGAGCGCCTGCTGATCGTCGGCGCACCGCGTCGCGACGAGCACCGGGAGCGGCTGCACAACGACGATTACCCCTCGCTCGCCCAGATCGCCGGCCATGCGCTGTCGAGCATCTTCCTCGACGGACTGGCCGTAGACATCGAGCGTGTCGAGCGGATCAACCGCACCTTGTCAGCCATACCGGAAGATTTGCGGCAGGCGTCGGGAATCAAGCTGCGGCCGATCGACACGCTGGTGATTTCCCCCTCCGAGCGCATCGACCGGATCGCCGCCGAACACGCCCATACGCTGCCCTGGCCGATCAAGCTCCTGCTCGGCGGGATCGGCGCGATGAACCGGCGCGGTGGCGCCCTGACCAGCTACCTGCTGTTCGAAAAGCCCTTCACCCGCAAGCTGATCGACCTCGGATACGCCGACACGCTGGCCCGGGCCGGCGAAATCGGCGATTTCCTCGAACTGTAGCTTATTGGCTGGCCTCGACCAGACGCCGGGCGCGGACGCCGGCGGCCAGGCGCTCGAGCACGAGCAGGCTGTCGTCCCAGTGGATGCAGGCGTCGGTGATGCTCTGCCCGTAGGTCAGCGGCTTTTCCGGCGACAGGTCCTGGCGCCCCTCGACCAGATGCGACTCGACCATGACGCCCATGATCCGCTCCTCGCCGGCGGCCAGCTGGGCGGCGACGCTGTCGCAGACTTCCATCTGCAGCTTGTACTGCTTGCGGCTGTTGCCGTGCGAGAAATCGACCATCAACCGCGCCGCCAGACCGGCCTTGGCGATTTCCTGGCAGGCTGCGTCGACGCTGGCGGCATCGTAGTTGGGTTCCTTGCCGCCGCGCAGGATGACGTGGCAGTCCTCGTTGCCCATCGTGGACACGATGGCGGTATGGCCGGACTTGGTCACCGACAGGAAATGGTGCGGCGAATTGGCCGAACGGATGGCGTCGACCGCGATCCGCATGTTGCCGTCGGTGCCGTTCTTGAAGCCGACCGGACACGAGAGACCTGAGGCCAGCTCGCGATGCACCTGCGATTCGGTGGTGCGGGCACCGATGGCGCCCCAGGCGATCAGGTCGGCGGTGTATTGCGGCGTGATCGTGTCGAGGAACTCGGTCGCGCAGGGCAGGCCGAGCTCGTTGATCTCGAGCAGGATGCGCCGAGCCAGGCGGATGCCTTCGTTGATGCGGAAGGTGTTGTCGAGGCGCGGGTCGTTGATCAGCCCCTTCCAGCCGACCGTGGTACGCGGCTTCTCGAAATAGACGCGCATGACGACGATCAGGTCGTCGGCGTACTTGTCGGCCTCGCGGGCGAGACGCTTGGCGTACTCCATCGCTGCGTCGTAGTCATGGATCGAACAGGGGCCGATGACCACCAGCAGGCGGTCATCGGCGCCGTGCAGGACGCGGTGGATGGCTTGGCGGGCAGCATAGGTGGTCTGCGCGGCACGCCCGGAGGCCGGATACTCACGGAAAACGTGGGCCGGTGGTACCAGCTCCTTGATTTCCCTGATCCGTACGTCGTCGGTGACCGGTTTACCCGTTGCCGTGCTGTTCGCTGCCATGTCCTGAACCATCCAGTAGAAATTGCCGAAGATCGGGCATTCTACCGGAAGGCTGGACGCTGCGGCGTCACGGCAACTGCGTCAGGTAATGCGAAAGGGAAACGATGTCTTCGTTCTTCAGCGGCGCGGTGGCGATTTTCATCAGCTGATTGTTGCGCACGCCGGTACCGTCACGGTAATGGGTGATCGCCGTTTTCAGATAGGGCTGCTGCTGGCCGGCCAGCCTCGGATAGAGCTCATTGCCGCGAGCATCCGCACCATGACAGCGGGCGCACAGCTTGTCGAACAGAACCTTGCCGTGAGCAATCTGGCTGACATCCGCCTTTGAGGGCAGAACCGAAACACTGGCGTAGTAAAGGGCGATCTGGGCACGCTCTTCGTTGCTAAGCACCTTGATCAGACCTTCCATGAAGGCATTCTTGCGTTCGCCGGCACCGAACTTGCGAATCTGTTCGAGCAGGTAGGCGGGGTGCTGGCCGGCCAGATTCGGCACATCGCTTGTCTTGGCAACGCCGTTTTCACCATGGCAATTGGCACAGAAAAAGCTCGCCTTCTTGCCGGCGGCGATTGCCGCCTGAAGTGAAGCCGGATCGGCCTGCAGGGCCTTCATGCGCTCGTGAGCCGCCGACTGGGCGGACAATGGACCGCTCGCCAGCAGAGTGGCCAGTAACAGGATCACGCGCATGACTTGGCTCCGAAAAAATGACAATGCGGAATTATGCCGTTCCACCCACCGTCAGTCCATCGATTCGCAGCGTTGGCTGACCAACGCCAACCGGCACACTCTGCCCTTCCTTGCCGCAGGTGCCGACACCGGGATCAAGTTTGAGGTCGTTGCCGATCATCGACACCCGGGTCAGCGCGTCCGGCCCGTTGCCAATCAGCGTCGCCCCCTTGATCGGCCGGGTCACCTTGCCGTCCTCGATCAGATAGGCCTCGCTCATCGAGAAGACGAACTTGCCGCTGGTGATGTCGACCTGACCGCCGCCGAAGTTGGCGGCGTAGATGCCCTTCTTGACCGAGGCAATGATTTCCTGCGGATCGTGCTCGCCGGCCAGCATCATGGTGTTGGTCATGCGCGGCAGCGGCAGGTGGGCGAAAGATTCGCGGCGGCCATTACCGGTCGGGGCAACGCCCATCAGGCGGGCGTTCAGGCTGTCCTGCATGTAGCCCTTGAGGATGCCGTCCTCGATCAGCACATTGCGCTGGGTCGGGTTGCCCTCGTCGTCGATGTTCAGCGAACCACGCCGGTCGGCGATGGTGCCGTCGTCGATGACGGTGACGCCCCTGGCGGCAACGCGTTCGCCGATGCGCCCGGAAAAGGCCGAACTGCCCTTGCGGTTGAAGTCGCCCTCCAGCCCGTGGCCGACGGCTTCGTGCAGCAGGATGCCGGGCCAGCCGGCACCGAGAACGACGGTCATCTGACCGGCCGGTGCCGCTTCCGCCTTGAGGTTGGTGACCGCCTGGTGCACGGCCTCGCCGGCGTAACACTGCAGCACTTCGTCGTCAAAATAGCCGAAGTCGAAACGCCCGCCGCCGCCGGAGGCGCCCTGCTCGCGCCGGCCGTTTTCCTCGACGATGACCGAAATCGAACAACGCACCAGCGGCCGGATGTCGGCGGCCAGCCGGCCATCGGAACCGGCAACCAGGATCACCTCGTACTCGCCGGCGAGCGAAGCGTTGACTTGCTGGACGCGGGGATCGAGTGCCCGGGCAAAGCCTTCCAGTCGCTCAAGCAGCTTGACCTTGGCGTCGGCCGGCAGCGACGCCAGCGGATCGTTCGGCAGGTAGAGCGCGCGGGCGGCGGCCGATGCGCGCAGTGCCGGCAACGCGCCGGACTGGCCAGCGGCGGCAATGGCACGGACGGCGCTGGCTGCGTCGCCGAGCGCGGCGGCGCTGATGTCGTCGGAGTAGGCAAAGGCCGTCTTTTCACCGGACAAGGCGCGCACACCGACGCCCTGATCGATGTTGAAGCTGCCCGATTTGACGATGCCCTCATCGAGACTCCAGGCCTCGGAGCGCGAATACTGGAAGTAGAGGTCGGCGTAATCGACCTGATGCGCCATGATCTGCCCGAAAGTCCGCGACAGGTCGGTTTCGCTCAGGGAAAAAGGCGTCAGCAGCAGGGATTCGGCTTGCGCCAGCGCGTTGGGTTGGCTCATGGAACGTCCTTATAGTTTGCGGTGGGCGAGCGCCGGCAGGCTCTCGCGGACTTCGGCAATGCGTTGGTGATCGAGGTCGGCGATGACGACGCCCGGCCCTTTCCATTTACGGTCGAGGATTTCGCCCCAGGGATCGACGATCATGCTGTTGCCGTGGGTTTCACGGCCGCTTTCGTGGCGCCCGCCCTGGCCGACGGCCAGCAGGTAACACTGGTTCTCGATGGCGCGGGCGCGCAACAGGATTTCCCAGTGCGCGCGCCCGGTCGTTTCGGTGAAGGCCGCCGGTACCAGGATCAGATCGACCGGCGCCAGCGAGCGGTAGAGTTCGGGAAAACGCAGGTCGTAGCAAATCGACAGCGCAATCCGGCCAAACGGCGTGTCGACTGCGACTGGTGCGTCGCCGGCCTCGATGAAGGCGGCCTCGTTGTAGGACTCGTCGCCCTTCCGGAAACCGAACAGGTGGATCTTGTCGTAGCGTGCAACGCAATCACCACCGTCGTTGAAGACCAGGCAGCTGTTGCGCATCTGGTGCGGCATGGCGGTGGCCAGCGGAATCGAGCCGGCAACCAGCCAGACGTCGTGGCGTGCCGCCGTGGCCGCTAGCCAGTCCTGAACCGGGCCGTTGCCAAAGGTTTCGCGGGCACGCACCCGGTCCGCGTCGACGGCACCGATGACCGGAAAATATTCAGGCAGGACGACCAGCTGCGCGCCCTGGGCGACGGCGTCCTCGACCAGACGTCCGGCCGCCGCCAGATTGTCGGCGACGCGCGGCCCGGAGACCATCTGCAAGGCGGCGATACGGCAATTCTGCTTGTTCATGGCTTCTGTTCCTGTTGGTTGGCCGGCGCCTTTTCCTCGCCCAGGCCGAGTTTTTCCACCTGCGGGTCGCTCCAGCTACCGGTGACATGATAACGGTAGC
>OGCL01001248.1_pt1 | contig 22483 bp, 15 predicted proteins | sample 1570041 | NCBI WGS metagenome assembly OGCL01 (sample SAMN06266162, study PRJEB24511) | hot springs metagenome | isolation source: Hot spring water | place: South Africa: Limpopo | collected 2015-06-22 | reverse complement strand
ATTGCAAGAAATCCTAGTGGTCGTATATTACTTAGAGCTGATCGTATTAATCCAAGTCCATAAGGTATTGAGATATTCACATTCATCCCATTATTCATTATATACTCATAGTTTTGTTGGAGTTGTGGTCCAGTATTTGGATTGTCACGTCCAATTCCATTGATGATTAGTGTTGCGATGAGTACTACAACGAATGTTTTCCAGTAGTTACTCTTCAGAAATCCTTTAGCATAGTCTTTTAATTCTCTTCTTGTCCACATATTAAGTAATCCCCTTTTATAGTAGTTTAACATGGGATGGATTAAGAGTGGGTTAAGAATGATAAATAAATAATAGAATAAATATGTAATGTAATATTTGTTTTGAAATTTAAAAATGTTATTATTTTAATAGATTGTTTAAAGGTGTGGGAAAATTATGGATAATCCAAAGTGTCCGATATGTAAATCGGATATGATAAAAAGGCAAGCAAGAAAAGGGCCTTATGCAGGTAGTTATTTTTGGAGTTGTGTTAACTTTCCAAAAACAGGTTGTAAAGGTCTTATTAATATTGGAGATAACGAAGTTAAGAAACCAATAAATCAGAGTAAGCAAAATAAAGCAGATAAAGCAGATACAATTAATCATATAATACCTGAATTATTGAGAGCAAAGCCACTTTATAAAGGGTTTGACTCCATATTCGTTCAATCAATTTCGATTCCAATGGAATTATTATCGCTAATTAATAACGAAGTAATAAGTGCTGATAGTGTCAGAGATTTTAGTCAATGGCGTATGGATTTTAAGATTAATGATACGGATTATATTGAACCGATATATAGTGATATTTTTACATTAATATTAAAGATTCTAACTAGAGGTACATTAACAATAAGTAGTAGCAATTTAGAATCTAGAGTTAAAGAACTATTTAAGGTTAAAGATTTTAAAGTTAATCTAAGTTCATATTTAAGTCATAAAAAGAGTGATACTGCAAAAAAGATAAATTTTGAAGAATCAAGGAATGAACAATTATTTTATTATGAAACATTGAGAAAGTACATTGGGAAATACTATGATTTTTATACTATTCCTCAAGTTTATCTAGATAGTTTAACTGGCGAGTTTAAAGATACGAAGCTTGATGCCGCAAGAGTAGATTTTCTAATTTCGTATAACGGTAAGAAGTTTGTTGTTGAATTAGATGGAGAAGAACATGATTCTCATTCTGATTATGATAAAGTTAGGAATGAGTTACTTGCTTTAAATGGTGTTGAAGTAATAAGAATAAAAAATAATGAAGATCCAAGCACAAAGCTTAATCCAATAAGATTATTAAATATTATAGAAAAATTTGAAAATCAAATAATTATACAATCTTCTGATAAGTATATGATTACCATGAAATTACTTCATCAGATTCAAATAGCTTTAACCCATGCGATTATTAAGGGATACAAGCTTCAGCCAAACAATATAATACAAATTAAGTTTTCTAGTGATTTTATTGATAAATCGATTGAATCAGAGTTGCTTAAGCTTCTAACTTTAGAGTTCAATACTTTATTACAAAATGTTGAAGATTTATTTGATCAAGAAAAAGGTAAATATAAGTTTGAGTTTATTTCATTTAAAGATGATTTAAATGATTTATTCATTACGTTTGAAAGTGACTTTAAGATAAATAGAAATATTATTGTAATAAAAGATTTCTATTATCCAGGTATAATTTCAAATCAAAGTATTATGAGTGGAATTCGACATTATAAAAAATTAGAAGATTCAACTCTTGAATACTTTTTAGATTACCTATTTAGAAAACCTGGTTTTAGAGAAGGTCAAATTGAAACAATAAAGCGAGGATTACAGGGTAAAGATACACTTGTATTATTGCCAACTGGCTCTGGTAAATCCATTGCGTTTCAACTTACATCATTATTACTAAATGGAGTAACGATTGTAATAGATCCAATTATATCTCTTATTCAAGATCAAATTGAAAATTTAAATAGAGTAGGTATAGATCGAATTGCTGGGATTTCAAGTTTGATAACCGATAGAGATCAAAAAGAACAAACAATTCGTGCTTTTGGCTTAGGTGAATACATAATTACATTCATTGCTCCGGAACGCTTACAATCGTACGAATTCAGAAATTCAATAAAAGCCTTAACAACAATCACACCTATTCCATTAGTTGCGATTGATGAGGCTCATTGTGTATCTGAATGGGGACATGATTTTAGAACATCCTATTTAAATATAGGAAGAATATCACGTGAGTATTGTGGATTTGGACAAACACCTCCTTGTCTTATCGGATTAACTGGAACTGCGTCAAATATTGTTTTAAGAGATGTACAGCGAGAATTAAATATTGTTGAGTTGGACGCAGTTATTACTCCTTCAACGTTTGATAGAAAAGAATTAACATTCGATATATTTGCAGAGACATCTGTAAAGAAAAATGAATTACTTGGTAATTTAATTGAACGCTATTTTCCAAATACATTTAAGAAATCATATACAAGTTTTTATAGTGTCAATGGCGAAGAAACAAACAGTGGTTTAATCTTTTGTCCAAATGTTAATGGAGAGTTTGGGGTAGATGAAGTTAGAAATAGTATGATTAGTAAGGGGTTAGCAGTAAGGTTATATTCTGGAGAGAAGCCAAAAAACTACAATAGTGATAATTGGGGATTAGAAAAATCTAAAATTGCTAGAGACTTTAAAAATAATAAGTTCCCACTTTTAGTAACTACAAAAGCATTTGGAATGGGAATCGATAAGCCAAATATTAATTACACAGTACACTTTGGTTTACCTGGATCAATTGAGTCTTTTTATCAAGAAGCAGGAAGAGCTGGTAGAAATAGATCTTTCTCACGATGTGTACTTTTATTATCAAATGATAATCCTGATAGATCAAATAAACTTTTAGATCCTAAAAAATCAATTGAAGAAGTTCGTGAAGTCATGAATAGTGTAACTTTCGAAGATGCGGATGATGTTACAAGAGCAATGTACTTCCATACAAATTCATTTAAAGGTGTTTTAAAAGAAATAGAGGCCGTTAAATATATACTGGATAAAACGAGTCCTTTAGATTCAAATAAGAAAGTAATTATCATTCCAAATGATTTAGTTGATCGATCTAATCTTGAAAAAGGATTATATAGATTAATAGTACTTGGGGTTGTGTCAGACTATACAGTTAACTTCTCATCTAATGAGTTTACATTTATTTTTAAGATGATTGATAAAGATATAATTATAGACTTATATGCTCAATATGTTTCTGGATACAGTAAAACAAGAGTTAATAAAGAGACCGAAAAATTACAAGCATTCTTTGATTTAGATTATTATGACTTCATTATAAAATCGAGTGAAGTTCTAATTGAGTTTATCTATGACACAATAGAAAAAGGACGAAGACGTGCTTTCTCAGAAATGCTTCAATTAGCAGAAGCTGCATATATTTCAGAAGATAAAGATAAAGTGATTAGAGATCGTGTAATGCTATATTTCCAAACGACTTATTCAGAGGAAATAGATAAGATACTTAATGCAGAATCGATAAAAGTAGATTTTATTAGAGATTTGATTGATGGATATGAAGCTTCAAATGGAAGAATAATTGGTGGATTAAGATCAACGAGAGATGCAGAAGAAATAAGAGGACAGGTTTCTAGATACTTAGAATCTTATCCTGACAATCCAGGGTTACTGCTTGTTAGAGCATTATCTGAAGTCTTCAGTAGTGACTATTCTAAGGATGTGGCAGTATCTTCGTTTGAAGCTGCTGTTAAATATGGCAATGAACAGATAGGATATAGCGCGAAAAGAGATGATTATTATCAATTAATTGCTTGGGCAATGATAAGAATTGGTCAAAGAAAAATGGAGATATACGAAGATTTAGCTTCTGATATAGTTACAAACTTTGACAATATTGATTTTGCTAAAGAGTTAATAAATACTTCAGAGAATGATGAGAAACTTATGTATATACCATCAGCTTATGTAGTAAATAAAATGTGTGATGAAATTAATGAAATCTTAAGGAGCAATTAACCATGGAAAACGATAAAAAAATGACTGGTCTTATTCTAGATACTGAGAATCTTGTAAAAGCATTAGCTTCACTCAAGAAAGAAATTGAGTCTTACGAAGTAGCTAAAAACAACTTAGTCGAAGTAAAAGACAAACTAGTTGAAGTTAATGAGAGTTCTTTAGATGTTTCTAAACAATTATCTCAATATACTAAAGAATTACATAATCTAGTGAATTCTGATCTAGTTAGAAAAGTGGATAGTATTATAGAACAGAATAATACTGTAATGTTTCAACAAAATAAGTCATTTAAGTTAACTTATATCATCCTAGGCGTTTCAGTTATCTTAAATATTGTTTTCTTTATATTGCTATACTTTAAATAGTAAATAATTATTTATAGACATCTATTTCGAGGGGGTGGGAGTATGGATTGGTTTAAAACAACAGAGTTTATAGCGAATATTGTTACTATAATTGGATTATTAACTCTTATAGGCTCATACATTATAACTAAGTATAGATCTCACAATCCATTGAAGAAAGTGAAATTCATCGTTAATCAACTAAGCTTTAAGGAGTTGGTTAAAACAAAAAGATATTTGCACGAAGGGGAAAATATCTTTTTTGCTTGTAAATTTGATACTTATTTTCAAGATATTACAGTTATAGATGAGTTAACCTTGTGTGTAGAACGAGGGCTTTCAAGTTTTGATTATCTATATCACTTAAATACTAATGATTTAATATATTTCAGCTTTGATAATAATAATGCTAATGCAATTATATGTAATAGTGATAAAGATGTTGATGAAAAATATAGAGTTGATGAATTTTATGTTTTTGATAATGTCTACATAAAGAAAATTAAGAACGATCGTGATTTAATAAAAACATATATTAAGCGAGATAATAATTTAAAGAAATTCAGAAATGCTGAAAAGGGTTATGAATGCTATGATGAGGTTCCAATATACTCACCAATGTTACATTTAACAATAACTTCAAGAGATGTAACAAGTACATATGTTATTTTTGCGCATTTAATTGAGAATCAAATTATTTAGATTAAAGTGTAAGGGTTAATCTTTGGGCATTAGTAATATTTATACAACAGAACAGAAAGGAGTATTTATGTCAATAATTCCGAAGCATTTCTTAGATGCAGTAGTTTCTCTTGGAGTAAAGAATCCATCGAATACATTTTGGGTTGGAACTGGATTCATTGTAGGGCGAAGAGAAGAAGGGAATCCAAATCTTTCAACATTCTATATTGTTACAAATAAGCATGTAGTAAGCAATAGGGATAAAATCGAAGTAAGGTTTAATAATGAAAACTCAACAAACGTTAAGGATTATACTGCTCCTTTAGTAATTAATGGAACAAAAGTCTATTCTGAGCATCCAAATATTAATGTAGATGTTATAGCTATTCAAATAAACGCAAATCTACTTATAAGCGATAAATCAAAATGGAGTGCTTATGATCTAGAATCAAATACATTAACTCTTGAACAAATGAAAAGTACAGGAGTTGATGAAGGTACACATGTATATACACTTGGGTTTCCAATGAATCTTGTTGGTAATTTTAATAATTCCCCAATATGTAGGAGTGGATGTATTTCTAGAGTGTATGATGCATTTAGCATGGTTGAAAAAGCAGAAAGTTTTTTAGTAGATGCTCAAGCATTTCCAGGGAACTCAGGGGGGCCGGTAATCAATCGACCAGAGATTGTGTCTATACAAGGGACACCATATAATTCAAAAGCAAATTTGATAGGCATATTAAGTGCATACATACCTTATAGAGATGTTTTAGTTAGTAGACAAACTCAACAAGAGACAATGATACTAACAGAAAATAGTGGACTTACGATAGTTCATCCAGTAGATAGAATTAAAGAAGTAGTTGAAAATGAATACCTAAGAGCAAGTAAATTTAAAGATGCAAAGTAAATAATGCTTTTACTACATTTATTAACCTTATAAAATTTACTAGTTACAATGTTATAATAAAACCAACGGTAATTTTAAATGGGGGTATTATAGATGCAGTATCCTTTAGATAATACTAAACAGGGGTCAGTTAGTCAGTTTCTAAAAGATAATATTCAGAAAGATTCTGAACTTTTTGTGCTTTCTCCAATATTTACAATTTATGCGTTTGATGAATTAAAAGAGATATTAAAAGATGTTAAAAAAATTAGATTTCTTTTTAATGAACCAACCTTTATACGTAAGTTGGAAAATAATCAAAAAGAAGTAAGAGAGTTCAAGTTGGAGATGTCAAAACGTGAGAAGAACGTTTCTGAATTTCCGTATGAGATTAATTTAAAGAATAATTTAGATCAAAATCAAGTTGCGGCTGAGTGCTATAAACTGATTGAGAAAAAGATGGAAGTAAAATCAGTCACAACTAGTAATACTGTTCAAACAAGTAACTTCTATATTCATAATCAAGAGCCAAGTTATTTATTAAATGGGTCAAGTCTTTCGTTCTCAAGAGAAGGGTTAGGTTATTCTAATCGTCCAAGTTTTACATTTAATATGGTTAGTAGTGATGAAGAAGTTATTAAGTCATTTGATAGCTTTATTACAGATATTTGGGGTAATGATAAATTAGTTCAAGATGTTAAAGAAACATTGTTATCTTACATTGTAAATCTATATAAAGAAAACTCTCCTGAATTAGTTTATTACTTAACGCTTTATCAGGTATTTGGTGAAAAATTAAATTCTCTTGATGATATGTCAAAGATTAAAGAGAGAACAGGGATTAATAAAACAAAGATTTGGAATATGTTATACAACTTCCAACATGATGCAGTAGTAGGCGCAATAAAGAAACTTGAACTTTATAATGGCTGCATTATCGCGGATTCAGTAGGGCTAGGTAAGACGTTTGAAGCATTAGCAATCATGAAATACTATGAACTTAGAAATGATCGAATTCTTGTTCTTGCGCCTAAGAAATTAAGAGCGAACTGGGAAGGATTCAAACAGAATTCTAAGTTTAATCCTTTAGTTGATGATCGATTTAATTATGATGTTCTTTATCATACAGATTTATCAAGAGAATCGGGATATTCAGGTAATATTGATTTGGCCAAATTGAATTGGGGTAACTATGATTTGGTTGTTATAGATGAATCACACAATTTTAGAAATAAGCCCAATGCGCCTGATAGAAAAACAAGATATCAGAAGTTAATGGAAGATATTATTCAATCAGGTGTTAAAACGAAAGTGTTAATGTTATCTGCAACACCAGTTAATAATGGTTTCACTGATTTGCGCAATCAAATTATGTTTATTACTAAAGATAGAGATGATGCTTTTCAAGAAAATGTGGGAATTAAAAGTATTAGTGATACTTTAAGAATAGCGCAAACTCGTTTTAATGAATGGGCAAAACTAACCAGTGATAAACGTAAAGTAGAAGACTTACAAAAGTCGTTGGATTTTGATTTTTATAATTTACTCAATACTGTCACAATAGCTCGAAGCAGAAAGCACATTCAGAAATATTATGAAACAACTGGAATTGGTGACTTTCCAACTCGTTTAAAACCTATATCGATTAAAACTGAAATTGATGAAAAGAAACGATTTCCAAAACTAGTTGATATCAATAATGATATTTTAAGACTAAATCTTGCGATATACTCTCCAATGCTTTACTTGCTTGATACTAAAAAAGAAGAGTATGAAAGTATTTACAAGCAAGTGGTAAAAGAAGGCACAAGTGAGTTCTTGCAATCTGATCGTGAAAAAAGTTTAGTTAACTTAATGAGAGTTAATATCCTTAAACGATTAGAATCAAGTGTTCACTCTTTCTCTTTAACGTTAGAAAGACTTCTCAATAATATCGAAATAGCTTTAAGCAAATTAGACAAAGTTCAAGAGGTTATTGAACTTAACAATGATATAGATGATGATGAGTTAGATGAATTTGAAATTGGTAAACAAGTCAAAGTTAAGTTAAAAGATATGGATTTAATTCGATATCGACAAGATTTAGAAGATGATAAATCTATTATACAATCAATGTTAGATTATGCAAAAGCTGTAAAACCTAATGATGACATTAAGCTAAAAAAATTAATAGAAGAAATAGAAAATAAGATTAAAAATCCAATCAATCTAGGTAACAAAAAAGTTATTGTTTTTACTGCGTTCAGTGATACCGCTAAATATCTATATGAACATACAAATGATTACTTCTTAGAGAAGTATGGTTTGTATAGTGGAATTGTGACTGGTTCAGATATAACAAAATCTAATGCGCCTAAAATAAGAAATGGATTCGAAGAAATCTTAGCTTATTTCTCTCCTAGATCTAGTAAACAAGAAAAAATTCAGCATGAGATTGACATACTTATAGCGACTGACTGTATCAGTGAAGGTCAGAACTTACAGGATTGTGATTACTTAGTAAACTATGATATTCATTGGAATCCTGTGCGTATTATTCAACGTTTTGGCCGAATTGATCGTATTGGATCAACGAATAAGAAGATTCAATTAGTAAACTTCTGGCCAAACATTGAATTGGATGAATATATAAAACTTGAGAATCGAGTTCGCAATAGAATGGCAATGGTTGATTTATCCGCAACTGGTGAAGATGATTTATTGGATCCTGTTAGTAAAGATCTAAGATATCGAAGTGAACAACTAAAACAACTACAAAATGAAGTAGTTGATTTAGAAGATTTAAGTGGTGGTATTTCAATCACTGACTTAACCTTGGATGAGTTTATTATGGCTTTAGATCAATATATGAAAGCGAATCCTGATGTGCTCGAATCTTATCCAACAGGAGTTCATTCGATAACAGATATACCGAGTAAGCTTGAGGATGAATTAAAACCAGGGGTTATTTATTGTTTAAGACAAAGAAAATACAGTTCTAGTGATGTTGGTAAGAACTCTCTCTATCCATATCATTTAGTGTATGTACAAGATGATGGAACTATCCTCTATAGTCATGATAATCCTAAGAAGATACTAGATTCTTTGAAGCTACTTTCTGTAGGGCAAAAAGAACCGATAAAAAAACTTGTACAAGAGTTTAATAATGAAACTCACAATGGAAATGATATGTCACAATATACAGACTTACTTGAAAAAGCTGTATTTGACATACAAGGTAGAGTAGAAGAAAAAGGAATAGATGCATTATTTACTTTAGGAAATCCAAACTTCTTTGATAAGCAGGTTTCAAGTGTTAATGATTTCGAACTTGTAACTTTCATGGTGGTTAAATGAACTTCATTGATGCATTAAATCTTCCATCATCATGTTTACAGAAAAGGAAGATTCCATTAAAGAAACTATATGAACAATGCACATTAGTTCAGAAGAAATTAATTGAGAAGCATGTTTCAACTTTAACTCTAGTCGCATTAATTAATGAGGAGAATTCCAGGATTAAAGAATATTCGGATAGTAAAGAAAATTATCAAGCCATTTTCATTCTTGAGATATCAATAAAAATATATCCTTTACCTAATGATATATTTCAATTGATACATTCCTTGTTTCCTTATCCAACCATATTAGTTTGTGAAACAGAAGATAAAATACAGCTATCTAGTTCATTGAAGAGAATAAACCTAGTAAATTGTGAGAAGACAACTTTAGAAAGTACTTATGTAAGCCCTGATTTAAGGAAGTCTGATAATCTAGATAATTATTTTAAGCAGTTAGATTATAGAATTATAAGAGTGTTAAATTTAAAAGAGTATTATTATCAATTATCAAATTTAGTACAACTTTCTCAAATGATTATAGATTATGGGATATATCCTTCATTAGAAGTGAGTACACATGAAGTATTTGAAATGATTGAACAGATAAAAGCGATTAAGTTAAATATTAGCGCATATGACACCTTATATAAGCGAGAGAATAGCCTTTCAAGAAGAATGGATATTCATATGAAGATACAAGAAGAAAAGAATAAACTAAATGATTTAAATAAAAAGGTAATGGAGGAATTATGTCAGATTTAAGAATAGAGAAATTAAGTATGGAAAGTACAGATATTACACAAGAGAATATCAACAAAATCAAAGAACTATTTCCACAAACTGTGATTGAAGGGAAGATTGATTTTGAAGTTTTAAAAACTATTCTTGGAGAACAAATAGAGAATCAAAATGAAAGATACCAATTTACTTGGAATGGTAAGTCAGAAACAATTCGTTTCGCACAAAAGCCTTCTACAGGTACTTTGAGACCTGATAAAGAATCAAGCAAGAATTGGGATACTACCGAAAATCTTTATATTGAAGGTGATAACCTTGAAGTTCTTAAATTGCTTCAAAAGACCTACCACAACAAAATTAAAATGATTTACATTGATCCTCCTTATAACACAGGTGGTGATTTTGTGTATAAAGATGATTTTAAAGAAAGTATCAAAAACTATAAAGAACAAACCAATCAAACACTTAGAACTAATCCAGAAACTAGTGGACGTTATCATACAGATTGGCTAAATATGATGTATTCAAGATTGATGTTGGCAAAAAACCTTCTTTCAGAGGATGGGGTCATTTTTATTAGTATAGATGATAATGAAGTTGATAATTTAAAGAAAATATCAAACGAAATATTCGGAGAACCAAATTTTGTTGGTTGTGCAGGAAGAATAACTAAGAAAAGTAATAATAAAGGAGACTTTTGGTCACCTAATTTTGATTATCTTTTGACATATGTAAAAAATATTCGGGAAGCAGATACTTTTTTTGGTGGTGTAAATATAAAAGCATATAATCTTATTGAAGAGGAAGGCCCAAGAAAAGGTGAACTTTATCAGTTGGTTAGATTGTATATGTCAAATATACAAAATAGAAATCCAGAACAAAGATTTTGGATAGACTGTCCTGATGGTTCAAAAGTAATTCCTCCAGGGACTACTTTCCCACCTGAAAGGCCAAATTTAGGTGATGGAATATGGAGATGGACGCGCAAAAAAATTGAAGCTGAAAAAGATAAAATTGTAATTAAAAAAGTCAAGTCATCAAATCTTCTTAATGAAAATAATGAAAATGCATCATGGAATGTTTTTACTAAAACTTATCTTAATGATGTTGTTGATCAATCATCTGCAAAACCAAATAGTTTTATTGAAGATCATATAAATCAGATTAGTTCTCATGAATTAAGAGAGCTTGAAATTCCGTTTGATTATGCAAAACCAACGACATTGATTAAATATCTTGCTACAATCTCAAAAACAAAGGAAGATTCAATTATACTTGATTTCTTCTCAGGATCAGCTTCCACGGCACATGCTGTTATGCAATTAAATGCTGAGGATGGTGGTAGTAGAAAATTCATAATGGTTCAACTTCCTGAAAAAACTGATGAAAAATCAGAAGCATTCAAAGCTGGATACAATAATATCTGCGAAATAGGTAAAGAAAGAATTAGAAGAGCAGGAGAAAAGGTTAAGAATGAATTAGTCGAAAAAAATCAAAAAGCTGGAATGTTAGAAGATTCAGTTGATCCTGAAAACTTAGATATAGGTTTTAAAGTATATAAACTAGATTCTAGTAATTTTAATGTTTTTGATAGTAGTTCAAAAGATATTAATAACATATTTAATCATGATGTTTTTCTATCAGATAGAAGTAAATTAGATATTCTTTATGAGATATTATTAAAATATGGTGTTTTTGATAAACCAGTAGAAGTATTAAATATAAATAATAAAGAAGCATATAGTGTGGCATTTGGACACATGTTAGTTTTTATTAATCAAGAAATCACTGAACAAGATATAACTGAAGTAGTAGCGCTTAAACCAAGAGAAGTAATAATCGATGAACGAGGATTCAAAACCGATAATGACAAAATGAATGCGGTTATTCGATTAGAAGCTGCAGGCGTTGAAAAGATTTCAACAATTTAGGTGATGATATGGAACTGAAATTTAGTATACAACCATATCAAACTAATGCGGTTAATTCAATTGTTAAATTGTTTGAAGGTATGGAGATTAAGCAATCACAGTTTACAATTGATATATCCCAAGGACTTGGTAATAGTGATGGATTTGCACTTGAAGGACAATCTATCTCTTATTTAACTGGCTTTTCTAACAAAATGACTTTGACTGATACAGAAATTCTTCAAAACGTTAGAAAAATTCAAGACTCAAATAATATTCGTATGGCAACACGATTAGAAAGTCGTGACTTTTCTGTTGAAATGGAAACAGGAACTGGAAAGACATATGTATATACTAAGACGATTTTAGAACTCAATAAGTTATATGGAATGACAAAGTTTATTATTGTTGTGCCGAGTATTGCGATTAAAGAAGGAGTATATAAGAGTTTAGAAATAACAGAAAGTCATTTCAAATCTCATTACGACAATGTGATTTATAACTATTTTATTTATGATTCTAATCGACTTGAAAGAATTCAAAGTTTTGCGACGAGTTCAAATATTGAGATTATGATTATTAATATTGATGCATTTAGAAAGAGTTTTACAGATCCAGAGAAAGAAACAAAAGCTAATATAATTCACAGACCAAATGATAAACTATCTGGGAATAAACCTATTGATCTAATTGCTAATACAAATCCAATTGTGATCATCGATGAACCACAATCGGTTGATAATACACCTAATGCTAAACAAGCCATAAAGACATTAAAACCACTAATTACATTAAGATATTCAGCAACTCATAGAGAACTGTACAATCTAATGTACCGTTTAACTCCAGTGGATGCATATCATCAAAATTTAGTTAAGAGAATTGAAGTTTCTTCTATTATTGAAGACTTACCATCATATCAAGCATATGTAAAACTTATCTCAGTTAATAGTAATAATGGGATAAGTGCTGTTATTGAGTATAACCAATTAACAAGAACCAATGAGATTAAGAAGTTTAGATCAACTGTTAAAATGGGTGATGATCTTTGGGAATTATCAAATGAACTCGATTACTATAAGAATCATAATTTTATAGTAGACGATATCGATGCATTTGAAGGAAATGAAAATATTGTATTTCTAAATGGAGAAAAGCTGTTAGTTGGTGACAGTATTAATGACTCTAATCCAAGTGTTTTAAAGAGAGCTCAAATCAGAGAAACGATTGATCAACATTTACGTAAAGAGAAACATTATATTTCAAAAGGGATAAAGGTCATTAGTTTATTTTTCTTAGATGAAGTAAAGAACTATCGATTATATGACAAAGACGGAAATCAAACTAAAGGTGAGTATGCAATTTGGTTTGAAGAAGAGTTTGAAAAGTTAATAAATGGAAAATACAAGTTTTTGAAACAAGAATTTCCAAATGTAAACTTTAATTCATCTGATATTCATGACGGATATTTTTCAATCGATAAAAAAGGTAAGTTTGTAGATTCAAAGAATGGTGATTCTGCAGAAGATGAATCAGCTTATCATTTAATCATGGTTAATAAGGAAAGACTTTTAAGCATGGAAGAACCTAAACGGTTTATCTTTTCACATTCAGCCTTAAAAGAAGGATGGGATAATCCAAATGTTTTCCAAGTATGTACATTAGTTGATACAAAAGATACAATGTCAAAACGCCAAAAAATTGGACGTGGACTTAGACTATGTGTTGATCAATCAGGTGAACGAGTGGTTGATATGAAATATAACCAACTTTGTGTTATAGCAAATGAGTCTTACCATGAGTTTGCCGAGACATTACAAAAAGAATTCGAAAAAGATGGTTATAAGTTCGGGGTTGTAGATACGATTAGTTTCAAAGGTTTAACAGTACACTCACAGTATGGCGAATTACACACAATGAGTGAAGATGAATCGATTAAACTACATAAGTATTTAAAAGATTCAGGATATTTAAAACCTAACGGAAAAGTTGAAGAAAGATTCTATATTGATTTAAATAATAAGAATTTTACTGTTCCAGAGGAATTTGAGTTATACAAAGATTCAATTATATCTGAAATTCAATATCTATCTAAAGAAATTGAGATTAAGAATATAAGAGAGAAAGTTGAGATTAAACTAAATAAAGAAGTTTACTTATCAGAGAACTTTCAAAAGTTGTGGGATAAAATTAAACATAAAACACTCTATAAAGTTAATCTAAACATTGAAAAGTTTATATCAGCTTGTGCTTATAATATTGAACATATGCCTTCAATAAAGGCAGAAGTTATAAGAAAAGCAAAAGCAAAACTTGATATTGAGAGCAAAGGTGTAACAGTCAATGAAGAAAGCTATGCAGTCATTGCGGATGTGACTGAATTCGAAAATTTACATTATCCTGATTTAGTTAGACGATTACAAGATAATACTCAACTACTTCGTAATACAATAATCGAAATTTTACAAAGAACAAAAAGAGTAGAGGATTTCTTTAAAAATCCAGAAGTATTTATTTCTCAAGTAACTAGAGTTATTAAAGAAGTTAAAACATCGATGCTTAATGAAGGTATAGAATATTACAAACTTAATGAAGAGTATGTTCAAACACAGATATTTGATGATACAGAGTTATTCGGATATAAAGACTACAATGTTCTAGATATCTCAGATAGAAAGAATATCTACGATCATGTGTTGTTTGATTCAATTATTGAGAAGCAATTTGCGATGGATGCAGAGGGTGATGAAGATGTAGTACTTTATGCTAAGTTACCTATCTCGTTTAAAGTAGATACGCCTTTTGGCAAGTATAATCCAGATTGGGTTGTAGTAATACAAAATGACAATGAAGATAAGTTGTATTTCGTTGCGGAGACAAAAGGGACTAGTTTAACATCTGAATTAAGAGGTGGTGAGTTAAGTAAAATTCTTTGTGGACGTAAGCATTTTGAAGTTGTTGATAATGATCTTAAGTATGAAGTTGTAACATCGCTTAAAGTTCTTAAGGAGTTCATATAATGGAAGATAATAAAAAAACACTTCGCAGTGAGTATACAACAACCAAAATACTTATAAGAGACTTATTAATGGTATCCAGAGAAGATAAGATGGTTTTTAGAGGCATAAAGGATTTCTCTGAACTTAATCCAAGTATAAATAGAGTTAGAATAAGTTATGAAGAAACTAGCAACTTAGAGAATATGGAGTTTAACCTTCTTAATCAATTTAAAAAACATGCAACTAGTTATTTAAATGGAAATTTAGATATTCTGGATATTGTTGCATATGCGCAACATTTTGGTTTGCCTACAAGATTAATTGACTGGACAAGAAATCCATTTGTTGCTTTGTATTTTGCAATCAATAGATCAAAAGAAAGCCAGCCAGTTTATATATTTTATGCAAATCTAGTTAATAATACATTATTAAATAGAAGTTATGCTGGGTTTAGACATATTGATTTACAGAATGGTAAAGAATTTATAATGGACTATAAAATATTTATAGATTCAATTAAAGATAGAGAAATATTGAAGCAACATGTAACATCAAGAAGTATTGATTTAAAAAATATTGGTATAGTGGATGACTCTATAGTTGTTGATAATGGCTTAATATTTTATGAATGTAATTCTAGTAATCCAAGATTAATTGCTCAACAAGGATTGTTCAGTATACCCATTTCTATAGAGAATGATAATGCAAAAAGAGAAATACTTGAAAATACAAACTTTATAAAAATAGTGTTAGACAATGAAGAAAAGCAAGAACTGCTTAAGTATCTTAAGAATATGAACTACAATGGTATTAGATTGTTTCCAGATATTCAGAGTATTTGCTCAAACATAGTATCTGATTTATTAAACAGGGGGTAATTCATTATGGGGGATTTTGAAAGAACGTTTCATAAAGTTGAAGAAACATATGCAACTAAAGAAGAAGGTATTGCAATTAAAAGAAAAAAGTTAATAAAACCTGCGCTTTATAGGTCCGAATTCCAAAGAGATAAAGATAGAATTATTCATTCTAAATCATTTAGGAGAATGGAATATAAATCACAAGTTTATTTGTCGCAAAAAGGAGATCATTTGCGTACTAGACTTACGCATACTCTTGAGGTAGCACAGTTAGCAAGAACAATAAGCGCTCAATTAGGATTGAATTCAGATTTAGCTGAAGCAATTGCTCTTGGGCACGATTTGGGTCACACTCCTTTTGGGCATGCAGGCGAAAGAAAAATCCAAGATCTTTTGAAAGAATTTGGTATTGGGTTTAAACATAATGTTCAAAGCGTAAGAATAGTAGATTTTTTAGAGAAAAAATATGAGTATAATGGATTAAACTTAACATTAGCTGTTAGAGAAGGTATTTTAAAACATACTAAAGTTAATAATTCAAATAACTACTATCTTGATTTAAGTGATTTATACCCAGAAAAAGAATTTTCGGTTACACTTGAAGGTCAAGTTGTTGCATTAGCGGATGAAATTGCACAAGCTACTCATGACTTAGATGATTTTTTAAGATATAATATTGTAATTTTACATAACATGCTAGACTATGAGTTTTTTAATGATTTATATCAATTCATAAAAGATAACTATAGTACAGAAATTATTAGTATATTATTTAATAATGAAAACGAACAGTTAGCTAAAGATTATCTAATAAGATGCTTAGTTGATTTTTTTGTAACAACATCCATAGAACACTCAAAGGTTCGATTAAAGAAAGCATCAGTTTTAAAGCCTTTCGAAATTAATGAGGTATATATTAAGTTTGATGAGGATTTCAATAATAGATATAAGTCATTTAAAAATGATTTATATAATGAAAAAATATTTAAAAATCAAAAAGTTATGGAAATGGATATTCGAGGTCAATATATAATTGAGCGTTTATTTAAATCGTATATTGAATATCCAAATTTAATGCCAGAAGAAACATTTGAAAGATACAATTCTGCAAATGAATCCGAAAAACCATTAATAATTGCAAATCATATAGCAGGAATGACGGATAGATACGCAATAGAAAAATTTGATGATTTAATAAATATTGAATAAAAGCAAATTATATAAGGAGATACAATGTTACCTGAAAATTATGATTTTAATGAATTAATTATAGACAATAGTAATGATTTATCAATTCTTGATGATCAATATACTGTCACATATTTTAATCATGTTATACAAACTAAGAAAAGATTATCTGATAATGTTATTACTAAGTTAAATGACGCATTATTAGCGAGTAATGTAATTGGGGAATTAAAGAAAGTTTTGAAAGATGAATATGAACTAGTCGTTAATTTAAGCCCAGAATTGAAAAAAGCAATTGAAGATGGTGTTATTAAGCTAGATACAAATAAGGCTGGAGAACTATTTGCTCAAGTGAGAAAAGCGAATGGACAACTAAGTAAAAAGCTATCTGTAGGGAAGAAATTATTAGATAAGAATATTGATATAATGGGAATTAGTAATGCTCTACAGATGAAAGCCATTGAACAGAAAATGGAAAAGATGATTGTAGTAATGTCAAGTATAAGCGAGTCAGTTACTGAAATCATACATGGTCAACAGAATGATCGATTGGGTTTGTATTATAGTGGAGTAAATATGTATTTGGAATCAAAAGAAATGAAAGACAACAACCTAAAGAATTTATTAATTGCTCAGTCTCTTAAATCACTAAGTGATTCAAATGCTCAGATGATTCAAAGTATTCAATCAAATGTTCAATATCTTATAGATAAAAATTATAAATCCAAAAAAGGTAATAGTAGTTTAGAGATTAATAATAGAATGAATGAAATAAATAAAAGTTTTGAAACAATATTTAAATCAACAGTTATGAAGGCAAGTATTTATTTTGAAAGAAATGAATTCCCTGCAATGATTACGACTTTAGATGAATACGGTAAATTTCTCAACAGAGTAATTATTCCTATTGCACCAAAACTAGCTGAGTTTGATATTAATGATATTTACTTGAAAGATGGAATCTGGGAAAGTCGTTCTAACTCACTGATGGAACTAGATGAACTAAAAAGAAAATTATTAAATGTTAATCAATCACAAATAAGTGAAAAGGATCATATATATGCCTAAAGATAAAAGAGTAAAAGGTTGTTCAAACCTTAGTTGCGAAAGAAATGAGAATAAAAAAAAGTATAAATCATCAGAGAATTTTTGCTCATTATGTGGTCATAAACTTGTTTATGTTTGTGCTGAATGTTTCAAAAAAATAGAAGATATTGATGAAAAGCATAAAATATGTCTTTCATGTGAAGCAAAGAAAGAAGATAAAAACCAAAAATTAAAAGAAAATGCTCTTAAAGTTGCTGGTGTTGTTGTCGCTTCGGCGATTGGAGCAGTGACTAATGATGGCAAATCTATAATAAAAGCTGGTATCGATAGTTTTAAAAAGTTGTAATATTTAAAAGGAGTATATATGTCATCAAAGAATTTATCGTTTTATTTTCCAGATAGTGATAATGCTTCTGGATTAAAGATATTTAAAGAAATAGGCACAGCACTGACTGGTTTTTATTTTAAACGATCTAATTTATCTAATGTTCTAAAAGAAGAAAATTCAAGTAATTATGCTATTTATTTTCTTTTTGATGACAGTGATAATGACCCTATAGTTTATATAGGTCAATCAACTAATGGTGCTATAAGAGTAAAAGATCATGTAAAGAAAAAGGAATTTTGGAGCTTTTGTATAATGGTTGTATCTGATAATAATAGTTTTGATAAATCAGCTATAGATTATTTAGAGTATCATTTTATTCATAAATTTAAGAACACTTTTTATAAACTTGAAAATATTGACAATCGTAATACTCAACCATTAGTTAATGTATTTCAAAAGAGTACTTATGATTATTACTGTAACCAAATTGAATTTATGTTAGAAGCTAATGGGATAGACTTTCTTGAAAAGAAAAGTAGTAAAGAAAAGGATTTTCAATTCTTTGAAGCTGGTAAAGGAAATAAATCAAAGTTATATGTTAAGGATGATGTATTCTTTCTAACAAAGGATTCAATAATATCTATGCCAATTGAATCTTCACGTAATTGGAGTGATGAAGGACGTTTTTACAATAAGTATTCTAGTAAGTTTAAAGAGCTAATTGATGATGAAAAGGCAAAGTTACTTGAAAATAATCAAAATAAAGCAATTTTATTAGAAGATATTCCCTTTAAAAGCCCAAGTGCTGCAGCGGAAATAACCTCTGGATATGCAGAGAATGGGTGGATATTCTGGAAGGGATTAAAGGAAATAAGAAAAATCGATGTTATAGATAGTAACTTGAATATAAAAGAATAGAAGTTAGTACTAGTACTTAATTAATGGGGGATTTATGGGGATACTTATTAACATAGTAAATATAATCAAAGGAATAGACTTTGAAGAACCAATTATAGTCAAAGAGTCAAATGAAGCATCTAAACAACTACTAGAAATGACTCGTTTTCGTAATGAATTGAATTCTGAAGGGCAAGAACTTATCGATGATGAGATTCGTTTAATACAAGCGGGTATTTATGGAGAGGATTCAATTCTATATGAACTTAGGAATAGTCATCTACCAATTGTTGTATTGAGAGATCTACAACTATCATTTAATGGTCTACAAGCTCAAATAGATTTTATTATATTAACTCCAAGAGGACATTTAGTAATCGAATGTAAGAACTTGGTAGGGGATATAGAAGTAAACTCTAATGGAGATTTTATAAGAAAGTTAACTTATGGTAGAAGAGTAATTAAAAGTGGTATATATAGTCCTATTACACAAAATAGAAGACATCTAGACTTACTAAGAGATATCTTTAAAGATAGACAAGATAACTTTATTCTACGTTCTATTCTAGACAATGAATTCTTAAGAATGTTTACACCAATTGTGGTTGTGGCTAATCCAAAGTCTGTATTGAATATAAAGTATGCAAAGAAGGAAGTTAAAGAAAAGATTATAAGGCTTGATCAACTTAACAATAAGATTAGAGAAATACTAAATAGCTCAGATAAGATGGGTTATACATGTGATGAATTATTAAATACCGCAAATCATATAATTGATTATCATCGAGTTAAATCATATGACTTCAAAGAGAAGTATAAGAGTTACATAAAGATACAAGATACTGAAGTTGTTAGTAAAGAAATAGTAAGTGACATTGAGTCACATCCTCTATACATCGCACTAAAGAAATATAGACTCGATCAAAGTAGAAAAGAAGATGTAAAACCATATTTCATATTTAATAATTCACAGTTAGAAGCTCTAGTAAAGACATGTCCTAAGAATAAACAAGAATTGTTAACAGTTAATGGATTTGGGACTGTTAAATGTGAGAAGTACGGGGATGATATAATTAGACTTGTTAATGAGTTTAATAAAAAGTAGACTATCAAATAGTGTATTTTAAATCAGCAAGCCATTATTCTATGGTTTGCTTTTTAGTTTTAAATATACATTCTTGCTTGTATCGTTAAATAGAACATAGTCAAGAGGTTTATATATCATTATCTAAGAAAAGGATTTATATAAGCGAATATATATAGGTAAAAAATCGAAAAAATTACCTACATTAGTTTGGTATAGGTAAAATTTAAAAATAATATACTGATATGGAGAGTATGAATGAACAATTAGGATTAGATAAAGCAGAATATGGATGTCAAATATTAGAAAATCTATCAAATGAACTCACAAAATAATTTGGTAAAGGTTTTCCTCGTTCAAATTTACAGAATATGAGATTACTTTTTTAAAATTATCCAATTTGCCAGACAATGCCTGGCAAATTAAGTTACTCACATTATTGTGAGTTATTTTTAATTACAGATTTGAGTGATCATTTTATGAATAAGAATTTATAAATTCAAAAAAATAGATCCTCGAATAAAAACCCCATTCGGGGTACCCACTGAGACTTGTGGGGGATGTAAATAATTATAAGGGATATATTTAAACAAATCAAACGAAGTAGAAGCCCATAAAGTTAATACTAAAGATATTTAAAAATAAAGAAATCAAATTAAATCTTTATATATATAAAGATTATCTCTATAATTAAGATAGATGGTTTTACTATGCGACTACACTATGCAAAGTTATTTAAATTACTCAAAGAACGAAATATAAGTAAGACAATACTTCAAAAGAAGTTAAGACTTTCATCCACAACAATCGCTAAACTATCAAAAAATGAACCAATCTCAATGAAAGTTCTAGAAGATATCTGTGTATTTTTAAGCTGTCAGCCTGGAGATATTCTTGAATTAATAGATGAAGAAGAACGTAGTCTATTGAATCAATTACGAGAAGAAATGAAAATGAGATTAAAAGGTGGTTTATATCATCAAACACAAATACTATTCTCATATAACACAAATCGGATTGAAGGAAGTCAATTATCCAAGGAACAGACCCGTTTCATTTATGAGACAAATTCAATCGCATTAGAAGGATCATCTGTAACTTCTATTGATGATATCTTAGAAACTGTTAATCACTTTAGATGTTTCGACAGAATGTTAGAAGTGGCAGATCAAGAATTGAATGAAGATATCATCAAAGAGTTTCATCGCATCTTAAAAACGAATACATCAGATAGTCGTAAAGATTGGTTTAATGTGGGTGAATACAAGAAAATGCCAAATATGATTGGAGATACTAAGACAACAGAACCATCAAAAGTTAAAGGTGAAATGGTAAAATTATTAACAAACTATAATAGTCTTCAAACGAAGATCTTTGAAGATATTGTTGAGTTTCATACTCAATTTGAAAAAATCCATCCATTTCAAGATGGAAATGGAAGAGTAGGAAGACTAATACTCTTTAAAGAATGTTTAAGAAATGGAATTATTCCATTCATTATCGATGATGAGAAGAAGTTATTCTATTATCGAGGACTTAAAGAGTTTGATAGAGATAAACAATACTTAATAGATACCTGTTTAGCTGCACAAGATAAGTATAGTGAAATGATAGAATATTTTATTCCAAGTCAATTGTAAGGAGAATGGTGATGGATTTTAATGATTTATATAAAATAGAAGACGAAATAGAACGTATTCAAAAGACGTATGAGGTTTTTAATGAAGATACTCGTTTGAATTGTTCTAAAGCCGCAAGAGTTGAGTTTTTAACCAACGTTCGATATATCGAGAAGTATCTTACAGAATCTGCGAAAATACTCGATATTGGGGCAGGTGCTGGTGAGTATAGCATTTACTTTGCTCGTAAAGGATATGAAGTATCTGCGATTGAACTTTCCGAAAACAACATCAACTCCTTTAGAAAAAAACTAACTTCAAGCGATACTATAGATTTAGTTCAAGGAAATGCGCTTGATTTAAGTCGATATGAAGATAATAGTTTTGATGTGGTGTTGTTGTTTGGACCACTTTATCATCTAAAGATAAATGAGGATAAGCAGAAATGTATCTCTGAGGCTAAAAGAGTATGTAAGCCAAATGGGAAGATATTCTTTACTTTTATAACCAATGATAT
>OGCL01001247.1_pt1 | contig 22484 bp, 15 predicted proteins | sample 1570041 | NCBI WGS metagenome assembly OGCL01 (sample SAMN06266162, study PRJEB24511) | hot springs metagenome | isolation source: Hot spring water | place: South Africa: Limpopo | collected 2015-06-22 | reverse complement strand
CGCCCCGCTAAAGTCGAGCCCCATGGATCTACGAAGCCTGCGCTACTTCATTGCCGTGGTCGAAGCCGGCAGCCTCTCTCGGGCGGCGGGCAGCCTGTACATCGCGCAGCCTGCGCTCACGGCCCAGATCAAGAAACTGGAATCGGAGCTGGGCGCGCAGTTGCTGGAACGGTCGCACGCGGGTGTCACCCCCACGCAAGCCGGGGTGCAGCTGTACCAGGACGCACGGCGCCTGCTGAGCGATGCCACCGCCATGCGTGAACGCATCCAGCGCCTGCCCCAGGGGCCGGAAGGCTCGGTCACCATCGCCGTGCCGTTTCTGCTGTCGTCGCTGCTCATGGGGCCGTTGCTTGCGCGCCTGAAAGAGACACACCCGCGCATCCGGGTGTTCGTGCTGGACGACCTCAGCCTCATGGTCAAAAAGGCCATGGTCGAGCGGCGTGCAGACATTGGCATCCTGGTGGATACGCCGCAGGCCGAGGGCCTGGTGTGCAGGCCGTTCGCGCGCGAATCCATGTACTTCTGCGGGCACGACGCCGATGGCACCGTGCGCGCCCTGCTGCAGCGCCCGTCAGCATCCGCCGCCCCCACGCGCCCCGACATCGACTTTGCGGTGGCCGCCGCGCAGCCGCTGGTGCTGCAGTCGCGTCGTTTTTCCATCCGCCAGCAGGTGGAAGACGCTGCGGCCTTGCGCGGCACGGCGCTGAACATCGTGCATGAGCACGATTCGGCCCGCGTGATCCGCTCGCTGTACGCCTGTGGCGCAGGCTTCACGTTCACGCCGGCCTGCGCGATGGGCGACACACCTGCCATGGCGTCTGACTGGCTGGTGGCACGTGTGGTCAACCCTGAGATGGCCCGTGCCTACACCGTGGCCACGGCCCCCGAGCGGGACCGGGACCCCGGTGCAGACGGTGTGATGCAGGCCGTTTTGCAGGCCCTGGCCGCTGTGGCGCAGCGCCTTGCAGACACCGGCCGGTGGGATGCAGAGATCGCTGGGCCTGGCGCAGCGCCATGATGCGGGCCGGCGGGGCTTGATGCAGCCCCAGCCAGCGCCCGGCCCGCGCCTGTGCGGATGGGGTGGCCCAGCAGGGCGGGAGCAAAGACGCGGGCAAGCAGAGCACGAAAGGGCCGCCAAACAGCAGCAGCCCCGCAGCCATCAATTCGATTGATGCCTCCCGATCAGCAATCGGTATTTCCCTGATACCCCCGTCTTCTGGAACAGTCCGGCCAAGCCCCCGCCACACAGGGGGTTGCACTCCAGGAGACGACCATCACCACCACCCCGCCCCCCCACAGCTGCGCCCATCGCCGCCCCGTCGCCAACGTGGGCGCCCTTGTTGCGCGCAGCGCCCGTGCCCATGCCCGCCGCATGGCGGTCAAGAGCCCTGCGCGCAGCATCACTTATGCCGATCTGGAGCAGCGCTCGAACCGCCTGGCCAACGCCTTGTTGGGCCTGGGCCTGCAGCGCGGTGACCGCGTGGGCATCTACCTGCCCAACTGTGTCGAGGTGGTCGAGATCGAGATCGCCTGCTACAAGGCCGGGCTGATCAAGGCGCCGTTCAACGCCCGGCTCTCGCCCACCGAGGTCGGCGCCATTGCCGCCAACAGCGGCGCGGCGCTGATCGTGACCACCACCGAACGCGCCGAGACCATCCGCCCGCATGTGGCGCAAAGCATGCCCGACGCCATGCCCCAGCTGCTGCTGACCGACGATGCGGGCCCCGCAGGCTACGAAGCGGCACTGGCCCAGGCCAGCGACTCGTTCGCCCCGGTGGCCGTGTTCGAAGACGAAGTCGCCGTGCTGCACTACACCTCGGGCTCGTCCGGCGTGCTCAAGGCGGCCATGCAGACCTTCGGCAACCGCCTTGCGCAGCTGCGCAAGTTCCTTACCCGTTCGGACGGGCAGCAGCCCGGCCACATCCTGGGGCTGGTGGGCCCGATCACCCACGCATCGGGCATGCAGATGGTGCCGGCGCTGTGCCAGGGGGTCACCATCCGCCTGTTCAACGGCTTCGAGCCCCCGCGCTTCATCGCCGACATGCGGGCCGACCGCGTGACCCACACCTTCATGGTGCCCACCATGATCAACATGCTGCTGACCGAGCTGGAGGGCCAGTACCGCCCCCTGCCGGACCTGCTGCGTCTGGGCTACGGCGCCGCCCCCATGGCGCCCGCGCGCGTCCTGCAGGCCATGGACGTGTTCGGGCCCATCCTGCAGCAAGGCTATGGCGCGGGAGAGACAACCTCGGGCGTGTGCGGCCTGTCGGTTGAGGACCACCTGTTTGCCCGCGCGGCGCGGCCCGAGCGGCTGGCCTCGTGCGGGCGCCCGTTTCTGGAATGCGATGTGCAGATCCTGGGCGACGACGGCCAGCCCGTGGCCACCGGCGAGATCGGCGAGATCGTGGTGCGCGGCGACGACATCTTTGCGGGCTACTGGCGCGCGCCCGAGCTGACGGCCGAGGTGCTGAAGGACGGTGCGTACCACACGGGCGACCTGGCCCGCATGGATGACGAGGGCTACGTCTACATCGTGGACCGCAAGAAGGACATGGTGATCAGCGGCGGCTTCAACGTGTACCCGTCGGAGGTGGAGGCAGTGCTGTACCAGCACGACGCCATTGCCGATGCCTGCGTGTTCGCCGTGCCCGATGACAAGTGGGGCGAGGCCGTGGCCGCGCACGTGGTGCTCAAGCCCGGCCGTGCGGCCGGTGCCGACACCACCGCTGCGATCGACGCGTTCTGCGCCCAGCACCTGGGCGGTTTCAAACGGCCGCGGCGCATCGAGTTCGTCACCACCCTGCCCAAGAACCCGAACGGCAAGGTGATGCGCCGCGCCGTGCAGGCCCCGTACTGGGAAGGGCGTGGGCGGATGGTGAATTAGAGGGCATCCCCCTGAGCGGCTTTGCCGCTTCCCCCTTCTCTCTTGGCGCTTCGCGCTGCGGGAAGGGGGACGACGCCCTCGCTGCGGGGCGGCCCTTGCTCGGCGTCCCTGGCCCGGGGCGCGCCAGTTTCCAGCGGCAGCAGGTAGCCGCCAACCACAAGGAATACCGACCATGAACAACGACATTACATCTCCCCTCCCCGCGCCGCTGTTTCCCGGCATGCCTTTTGAAGGCTCGCCACAGGCGGCCGAACTGATCGCGCGCATCAACGAGTTTCTGTATGGCGAGCTGGCGGCGCTGGCGCGCGAGCATGGCATCGACCACGAGAACGCGCCCGACAAGGCCTTGCTGCAGCAGGTGTGGAAGCGCTCGCACGCTTTGGGCTTTTACGGCATGACGCTGCCGCAGAAGATGGGCGGCCTGGGCCTGTCCACACTGGACCATGTGCTGGTCAAGGAAGCCATCTACGCCAGTGGCTCGCCGTTTGCCCCCCATGTGTTTGGCGAGCTGAGTGGCCCGCCGCGCGTGGGCGCGCTGGCGCGCATGGCCACACCACACCAGATGCAGCAGTTCATCCTGCCGGTGGCGCGGGCCGAAATGGCCATCTGCTTCGCACTGACCGAGGCCGAGGCTGGATCGGACGCTGGCAACGTGCAGACACGCGCCGTGAGCGAGGGCGACGACTACGTGATCACGGGCACCAAGCGCTTCATCTCGGGCTCGCCGTTTGCCGACTACGCGGTGCTGATGGCGTCCACCGCCACACACGACGACCCCGACCCGAAAAAGCGCGAGGTCACGGCCTTCTTTGTGGACCTGCATGCACCCGGCGTGCGTGTGGAGTCGGGCTACAAGACCATGGCCGGACAGACGAGCACGGGCAACATCGTGCTGGACGGAGCGCGCGTGCCCGCCGCCAACCTGATTGGTGAACCTGGGCGCGGCCTGGCGCTGGCGCTGGGCCGCATCAGCGTGAACCGCCTGCTGCACTGCCCGGCCATACTGGGCCTGGCGCAGGTGGCGCTGCGCGATGCACGCGACTACGCGCAGCAGCGCCACCAGTTCGGCCGCGCCATCGGGCAGTTCCAGGCCATCCAGCACATGCTGGCCGACATGGCGACCGACTGGGCCGCCGCGCGCGGGCTGATGCTGGCCACGGCCCGCGCCATCGACGCGGGCGCCGAGCCGCGCGCCGAATCGTCCATGGCCAAGCTGTTCTGCTCGGAGGCGGCCTTCCGCATTGCCGACCGCGCGGTGCAGATCCACGGCGGCGAAGGCATCGTGCAGGGCCGGCGCGTGGAGTTCCTGTTCCGCATGCTGCGCATGTACCGCGTGCTCACCGGCACCAGCGAAATCCAGCGCAACACCATCGCGAAAGAGCTTTTGGCATCCCCCTGAGCGGCTACGCCGCCCACCGCGTGCCAAAACAACCCTCATAGAAAATGACAAGGAGACAAGACATGACCAAGCAACCCATCCCCCACCTGCGCCGCCGCGCCCTGATCGCTGCGGGCTTGCTGCCGCTGCTGGCCGGCGCCCCCGCGCTGGCCACCGAGGCATGGCCTGCGCGCCCCATCAAGTGGGTCGTGCCCTACCTCGCGGGCACGGGCCCGGACACCACGGCCCGCATCGTGGCCGAGGCCGTGTCGAAGGAGCTGGGCCAGCCCGTGGTCATCGAGAACAAGGGGGGTGCAGGCGGCAACCTGGGTGCACGCCAGGCGGCCAAGGCGGCGCCGGACGGCTACACCTGGGTCTACGCCGGGTCGCCCATGGCGGCCAGCATGCGCATGTACAAGCAGCCGGGCTACGACGCACTCAAGGACTTTCGCCATGTGATCGGGCTCACCAGTTCGGACACGGTGGTCATCGTCAACGCGCAAAGCGACATCCGCACCCTGGCCGACCTGCTCGCGCGCATGCGTGCGCAGCCCGGCAAACTGGACTACGCCTCGGGCGGCGTCGGAACGCCCTCGCACCTGGGGGTGGAGATGGTGCTCAGCGTGAGCCAGGCGCAGGCCACGCATGTGCCGTACAAGGGCGCGTCGGAAATCGTCAACGCGGTGCTGGGCCAGCAGGTCACCTTTGGCGCACCCATCACCGCCGTGGCGTACTCCAACATCGTGGCGGGCAAGCTGCGCCCGCTGGCCGTGACGGGACCCGCGCGCAACCCCAAGCTGCCCACCGTGCCGACACTGGCAGAAGCGGGCCTGCCGGGGGTGGAGCTGACCTCGTGGGGCGGCGTCTCCGTGCCCACCGGCACACCCGATGCCATCGTTTCGCGCGTGCGTGCCGCATTCGAAGCCGCCCTGCGCCAGCCCGCCGTGGTGGCGGCGCTCGAAGAGCAAGGCGGCATGGTCCACCCGCAAGACAGCGAGACCTTCACACGGGCCTTCGGCCGGGAAATCGGCTTCACCGAAGCCATGATGAAGCGCATCAAGCTCGAACCGATGTGACGGCGCCAGGCATGCGCCACCAGATGATCCGCTTCAATTTTGATAGCTGTCAGCGCATATCCATCAGGCGATGGGGCCATTTTTAATTCTCAAACAGTTAGCTTCTCCATGCGAACCCTCTCCCTGTGCGCGGCACTCGCCCTGCCGCTTTGGCTGGGCCTGGCCCCAGCAACCTTTGCCCAGGTGGCCGACGTCCGGCAGGACGCAACCGCCGCTACGCGTGCGCGCCAGACCGCATCCCTGGGCACGCTGGACGTGAATGCGCCCGCCAGCTTCGAGGACACTCGCCGGGGCCTGATTGCCACACCCAGCGGCCAGGTGCGCAACGCCCAGGGCCAGGTGGTGTGGGACTTCGACGCGCTGCGGTTTGCGCAGGGCGAGGCGCCGCCCACCGTCCACCCCAGCCTGTGGCGCCAGGCACGCCTGAACCAGACGCCCGGCCTGTACCAGGTGCGCGAGGGCATCTGGCAGCTGCGCGGGTTCGATCTGGCCAACCTCACGCTCATCCAGGGCCGCACAGGCTGGATCGTGGTGGACCCGCTCACCACGCAGGAGACGGCGGCCGCCGCCCTCGCGTTCGCGCGCCAGCACCTGGGCGCACAGCCGGTGTCGGGCCTGGTGTTCACGCACAGCCATGTGGACCACTTCGGCGGCGCCCTGGGCGTGCTGACCGCGCAAGACGCCCAGGCACGCGGCGTGCCCATCGTGGCGCCCGTGGGTTTCATGGAAGAGGCCACCAGCGAGAACGTGCTGCTCGGCCCCGCCATGTCGCGCCGCGCGGGCTTCATGTATGGCAGCCAGCTGCCACGCGATGCGCGCGGCGTGGTGGACAACGGCCTGGGCATGGCCGTGGCAGCCGGGCGCATCGGCATCCTGCCGCCCACGGTGCTCATCGACCAGCCCACACAGGCGCTCGACATTGACGGCGTGCGCTTCGTTTTCCACAACGTGCCCGGCTCCGAAGCCCCGGCCGAGATGGTCTTCGAGCTGCCCGACCTGCGCGCATTCGGCGCGGCCGAGCTGGTCTCGCAGACGCTGCACAACCTCTACACCCTGCGCGGCGCCAAGGTGCGCGATGCGCTGGCGTGGTCGCGCTACATCGACGGCGCCATTGCGCACGCAAGCCGTGCGGATGTGGTCTTCCTGCAGCATGGCTGGCCGGTGTGGGGCCGCGAGCGCATCGACACCTTCATGACGACGCAGCGCGACACCTACCGCTACCTGCACGACCAGACGGTGCGCCTGCTCAACGCCGGGCTGACCCCCGGCGAGATCGCCGAAGCCGTGCAACTGCCCTCCACGCTCGCGGCGCAATGGGCGTCGCGCGGGTACTACGGCACCGTCAAGCACAACGTGCGCGCGGTGGCCCAGTTCTATCTGGGCTGGTTCGACGCGCACCCCGCCACGCTCGACCCGCTGCCGCCCGTGGAGGCCGCACGCCGCTACGTGGCCCTGGCGGGCGGTGCAGACGCTGCGGTGGCCGCCGCGCGCCAGGCCTACGACGCGGGCGACTACCGCTGGGCCGCTGAATTGCTGCGCCATGTGCTTCTGGCGGACAGCAACAACGCAGCGGCCAAGGACCTGATGGCGCGCAGCTTCGAGCAAATGGGCTACGCCGCTGAATCTGCGCCCTGGCGCAACTTCTACCTCACCGGCGCGCAGGAGCTGCGCCAGGGCCCAGCCCCACGCAACGCGTCGGCCCCGCGCTCTGCCGTGGCCGACATGCTCATGCAAACGCCCATCCCGCAGTTTCTGGACGCAATGGCCGCCTCGCTCAACGGCCCACGCGCCGACGGCCTGCGCCTGGCCGTGGCGCTGCGCTTCACCGACGCGCAGGAAAACCACGGCCTGTGGATCGAGAATGCGGTGCTGCACCACCGCCCGGGCACACCGCCCTGGCCCGCCGCCGCCACGCTGGTGCTCACCAAGCCCGCCTTCCTGCGCCTGATGAACGGCCAGGCCACGCCGCAGGAGCTGGCCACCGCCGGCGCCCTGCGCATCGAAGGCGACCCTGAGGCCCTGCGGCAGCTGATGGCGCTGCTGGACAAGCCAGCCCGCGACTTTCCGATCATGACGCGGTGATGTGGATGAAAAAGGCCTCTAGCGCCCGTATACAAAGCGCTTTTCGCTCCTGAATCAGGAGCATCTGCAACAAGAGAAAACCCAACGCCAGCAGGCCGTGCCCACCCGGTGGGCCTGCGCTTCACTCGGCCAGCGGGCTGGGCGCTGTGTCGGTGCTGAAGCGGTTCTTGCCCGCCTGCTTGGCGGCGTACATCGCGGCATCGGCCTGCGCCAGCAGCGCATCGGCATCGCTGCCGTGGCGCGGGTACAGCCCCGCCCCTACGCTGGCCGACACCTGTGCAACCGCACTGTCCAGCACAAAAGGCTGCACCATCGCGGACAGCACCTTGTCCGCCACAACCTCGCAGTCCTCCACCTGGTCGATGGCCGCCAGCACGATGCCGAACTCGTCCCCACCCAGCCGCGCCACGGTGTCTTCGGCGCGCACGCAGTCCTCCAGCCGCCGGGCGACCTGCTGCAGCAGCTGGTCGCCCGCTGCGTGGCCCCACTGGTCGTTGACGGACTTGAAGCCGTCGAGGTCCACATAGAGCACGGCGGCACGCCGTCCGTAGCGGCGGGCCGATTCGAGCACACGCGCAAAGCGGTCGTTGAACATCACGCGGTTGGGCAGGCCGGTGAGCGCGTCGTGCAGCGCGTCGTGCGACAGGCGCATCTCCAGCTCCTTGTGCGCGCTGATGTCCTGCGTCACCACCACCAGAAAGTCCGGGCGGCCCTGCGCATCCTTGACCAGGCCCAGGGCCTCATACACCCACAACAGGCCGCCATCCTTGCGCCGGTAGGCCTTCTCCATCTCGGGCGACAACACGGGCGAGTGCGCCACCAGGCGCTGCGCCAGAAAGCGGCGCACGGCTTCGCGCTCGCCCTCATCGCTCAGCGCAAACAGGTCGCGCTGGCGCAGCTCCTGCAGCGAATAGCCCAGCATGCGGCAGAACTTGTCGTTGGCCCGCAGGATGCGGCCCTCGGGCGTGATGTGGGCGATGCCCGTGGCCGCCTGGTGGAAGGTGGCGCGGAACAGCCCCTCGCTGGACGCGAGCGCATCGGCCACGGCCCGCTGGCGCGCCAGCACCACGATGAGCAGCGCGCCAAAACACAGCAGCGCCACGCTCGCGCCCGCAGCCAGGGCCAGGTAGCCCGCACGCCGCTGCATCACGGGTTCCAGCACTTCGCTGGAGGCCGAGCCCACGGTCACCATCAGCGGATGGCCCGCCATGCTGCGGTAGCTGAGGATGCGCGGCACACCGTCCACCGCACCGTGGGCGTCGATCAGATCGTCCTCGGGCGCTGCCGCCTGGCGCTGGAACCAGGGCAGGCTGCGCGCGTCGGCGCCAAAGCTCACCTTGCCGCCAGACTTGCGGCCCCGCACCACGCCATCCAGCCCGGTAAGCTCCAGCAGCCCCTGGGCGCCCAGGTCGGCCTGCCGGTAAAAGTCCGTGAAATTCGTCGGGTCCACCGACATCACCACCACGCCGCCAAAGCGCCCCCCCTCCCTCACGATGCGCAGCGCCATCGGAATGCGCCACTGCCCCGACACACGGCCCAGCACGGGTTCGCTCACGAACAGCTCGTCGCGCTCGCTGCGCTGCAGCGCCTGGAAAAAAGCGCGGTCGCTGTAGTTGACGGCCCCGGTCTCCTGGCTGCTGCTGACAATGTCGCCCTGCTCGTTGACCACGCTGATGATGGTGAACATGGGCTCACGGATCACGCCGCGCGCCACCCAGTCGCGCAGGTTGATGTCGGTGCCCTGCTGCAGGTACTGCTCGCGCACAAAGGCCGCCACCTGCTCGGCCGCCTTGAGGGTGCGGACCACCTGCTGCTCGAAGGCAATGGCCAGGTTGGCGTTGGACTGCATGGCCGAAGCAACGGCCTGCTCGCGCTCGAATGCCACACGCTGCAGCGTGACCAGCCACAGGCCCGCAACGGCCGCGATGCAGCCCAGCGCAATCGCCAGGCTCAGCGGCGTGGCGAGCCGATAGCGGCGACGCGGCGCCCTGGCTTCAAGACGGTCGTCCGCGTCCGGCGGCCGCGTGGTGTCATCTTTGTGCTCCATGCCCCCGAAATGTAGCGGCGCATCCGCACTTGGTCGATGAAAGGATGGCAATACCAAGAAGCCAACAAAAAAAGGCCTCCAGCGCGCATCTGAAAAGCGCTTTCCGCTATCGATACATGAGCACCCTGGGGACGCTGGCCACCAGCATCGCCACGCCCGACAGCGTCAGCATGCCCAGCACAATCTGCCGGAACCGGGCCTCGCTGATGCCGTGGTACAGCCGGGTGCCCAGCAGTGTGGGTACCAGCATGGCAGGCACGACGATGGCCAGCAGGGGCAGGGCTTCGCGGGTGACCAGGCCGGTGGCGAGGTAGGTGGCAAAGGTCACCAGCAGCATGGCCAGGTTGAAGTTCTGGATGATGGCGCGCTGCACATCCTTGTCGAGCCCGCGCAGGGTGCACCACAGGGTGGGCAGCACACCGGTGAAGCCGCCCAGGCCGCCCATCACACCGCCTGCCAAGCCCACCGCCGCATCGGCCACACGGCCGCCCCGGGTGATGCGGGGGAGTTGTTTGGCCATGAGCATGGCGGGGCACCACAGCACCAGCAGGGTGCCCAGCACCAGCTTGAACGCGTCCATGTCCAGGCGGGGCAGCACGGCCACGCCGAGGGGGATGCCCGCCAGGCCGCCCAGCACAAAGGGCAGCAGGCGCACGCGGTCAAAGCCCCGGCGCACGGTGGCGGCGGCCACCAGCTGGCCGGTGAGTGCGCCGCACACCGTGAGCACCGCCGCCAGGCGGGGCTCTAGGCTCCAGGCCCAGAACGACATGGCGACCATACCAAAACCAAAGCCCGACAGGCCTTGCACAAAGCCTGCGGCAACGGCGCCGACCGCCACGATCAACAAAACGGAATCCATGCCTCTCCCTCTGCATTGGTTGCGCGCTGTGCTGGCAGCGCCCTGGTGCCATTGTGTGGGCAGGCAGTGAGGCGCCAGCAGGGGGCCACAAAGCTCAGTACAACGTGGCCTGCTGGCGTGCAGGCAGGTCGCGGTCGTAGGTGGCGCCGTCAAACTGGCCCAGCGTGATGGCCGCAAGGATGGCGCCCGGTGTGGGCACAGGGCGCGGGGTGCCGGGAGGCACGGTGCTCCAGAGTTGCGAGCGCTGGATGGCGCGGGCGCACTGGAAGAAGACGGTCTCCACATCCACCACGACCACGCACTTGGGCGGCTGGCCGTTGACCACGAACCGGGCGAGCAGATCGGGCGCCACACTGATGCGTGCGCAGCCGTTCACGCGCAGGGTTTCGCCCACGCCGGGGATGAGGAACAGCAGCGCCACACGCGGGTCGGCCACGATGTTGCGCAGGCTGTCGGCGCGGTTGTTGCCACGCCGCTCGGGCAGCAGCAGGGTTTTGTCGTCCAGCAGCTGCACAAAACCGGGCGGGTCGCCACGCGGCGAGGCATCCAGCCCGCCCGGGCCGGTGGTGGCCAGCACCGCAAAGGGGGCGGCTTCGATCATGGCGCGGTAGGCGGGGTGGATGTACGGCACCTCTTTGCTGAGCGATGCGTCGCTGGGCTGGCCGAGCAGCGCCTCCAGGCGCTGCAGCGTGTCGATGGCGTGAGGGTCGGTCGGTGCGGGGGCCTCGGTCATGGCGGTGGCGTCTTTCGTTGGGATGGCAGGGCTGGCCGGGGCGCGGCGGGTCTGCCGCGTGGTCCAACGACATTGTGGTCTGCCAGCGTGACAGAGGCCACAACAGCGCATCTGCCACCTGCCACGCGGGCGCCTGTTGCCAGTGGCAGGAGACCCGGGCCCCGCCGGTCAACGCCCCGGCCGCAGCTTGACGCCGGGGAAATCCACCGGAACAGCCAGCGCCACATTCACATAGTTGGTGAACAGGTTCAGCGCCACATGGGCCACGATCTCGACGATGTGCTCGTCGCTCAGGCCCTGGTCGCGCAGGGCCTGCACGTCGGCGGCATCGACCTGGCCGCGCTGGTTGACGAGCTGCAGCGCAAAGCGCAGCACGGCGGCGGTGCGCGGGTCGGCAGATTCGCCCGACTGCGCCGCGGCCAGCGCCTCGCCGCTCACGCCCGCCTTGCGGCCCAGCGCGGTGTGGGCGGCCAGGCAGTAGTCGCAGGCATTGCGGTTGGCCACGGCCACGGCGATCTGCTCGCCCAGGGCCGCGCCCACCACGCCGCCGCCCAGCGCGCCAAAGGCAGCCCACATGCTTTGCAGCGCGGCGGGCGAGTTGGCCACGGCGCGGAACATGTTGGGCGTGGCGCCAAAAGCGCCGTGGATCTGGTCCAGCAGCGCACGTGCCGGGCCGCTGGCGGCGGTGCGCTCGACCAGAGAAACGCGGGCGGAAGAGGAGGTATGGGACATGGTGATTTCCTTGCAGGTAGTTGAACGTTGGAGATCCGTCGCCGGGTGTGGCGCCGGGCGCTGATGCACAGCACCCCTGCAGTGTCTTGCGCCAAGTCGCATCATTGGGCACATAAAATCTATATTTCATACCAATTCATCCAAACCCCATGGCCACCAACAACCCACAGCCCACGGCTGGCCCTGCGCCGCTGGATCGCCTGTCGCCGCTGCTGGAGCGGTTTCGGGTGCGAGCGCATCTGTTTCACAACGGGCCGCTGTGTGGCGTGACGCACTTTGCGGCGGCGCCGGGCCGGGGCTTTTTGCATGTGCTGCGCCGGGGCGAGATGGTGGTCACACACCAGCCCCAGGCGGGCCCGCCCGAGCGGCTGGAGGTGTGCGAGCCCAGCCTGCTGTTCTATGCCCGGCCGCTGGAGCACTTCTTCCACAACGCGCCCACCGAGGGCTCGGACTTCACCTGCGCCGCGCTGGACTTTGACGGCGGCGCCAGCCATCCGCTGGCCCGCGCCTTGCCCCCGCTGGTGGTGCTGCCGCTGGGCGCGGTGGAGGGGCTGCAGCAGTCCCTGGACCTGCTGTTTGCCGAAACCGACCACCTGCGCTGCGGCCACCGCGTGCTGGCCGACCGGCTGTTTGAAGTGGTGCTGCTGCAGCTGCTGCGCTGGCTGCTGGACCACCCGCAGCAGGCGCAGATGCCGCCGGGCTTGCTGACCGGCCTGGCCGACCCGCACCTGTCGCGCACCCTCACGGCCCTGCACGAGGCGCCCGGCCAGGCCTGGAGCCTGGAGCAGATGGCGCAGCAGGCAGGCCTGTCGCGCAGCGCGTTCGCCGCCCGTTTCAAGGCCGTGGTGGGCGAGACCCCGGCCGACTACCTGGTGCACTGGCGGCTGACGCTGGCGCAGGCACATTTGCGCGGTGGCCGGTCGCTGAAGTCAATTGCCAACGAGCTGGGCTATGCCAACCCGTCGGCGCTGTCGCGGGTGTTCGCGCAGAAGCTGGGGGTGTCGCCACGGGGCTGGCTGGACAGTGTTGCCGCATAGCCCGGCTCGACGCGCACCCCATGGGTTGCCACAATGGGCGGCGCCGCCTGCAACACCAATATTCAAGCAAAATCAGGCCCTTCCGCCCGTCAATAAAGCGCAATAAGCTATTTAATTGATAGCAAATCCATTCCTCTGCCGCCGAGAAGGATGCACGCCATGAACGCTGCCCTCACCCAACTGGCTGCCGACTGCGGGCTGGCCAGCGATGCCCAGACCCCGCTGCGCCTGGCCTTTGGCCTGGCTTGTGTGCAGCGCGTGCGCCACCTGCTGGAAGATCCGGAAGCCATCGCGGGCCTGGACACGCTGGCCGCATTCACGGCAGGCCTGGTGGACGCAGCCACGCTGGCCAATGCAGCTGAGCGGCTGAAAGCGGTGGCCTCGCACCACAGGGGTTCGCAATCGCTGGACGGGTCGGCCCACGCCGCCGTGTCGGCCACCTATGCCGTGGCGAATGCCCTGGCTGGCCGGGCACTGGAGGCTGCCAGCTACGCGGCCTATGCCACGGTGTACGCCTATGGGGGTTACGCAGTGCAAGACCGCTCGGCCTTTGAGCCAGAGCACCTGTGGCAGGTGCAGGCATTGCAGCGGCTGGTGGCAGGCGCCACAACCGCGCCGTCGGCACCCTCGCTGGCGGCCTGCCAGCCCCCGGCATGAGCCGCCCGCCCATCCCCGCCGCGCTGGCCGCCCCGCTGCGCACGATCCTCGATGCCGAACTGGCGCGGGGCAATGCCATTGATGAGGTCGCGGACTGGCCGCCCCATTGCGAGCTGCTCATCATCCTGCGCCGCCCCTTCGCCACGGCCTACCCGCTGGCGCCGGGTATGACTTTCAACGCCATCGAAGACCGGCACTACTGGAAGTCCGAGTACCACCTGGATGGCGGGCGACAGACCTTGGCCTGCGGCTTTGGCTGAAGCGCTGCGCAGGCTCAGACATCAATCGCCGCGGCCGACCCGGCCAACTTGCGCAGCTCGAACTTCTGGATCTTGCCGGTGCTGGTCTTGGGCAGCTCGCCAAACACCACGGCACGCGGCACCTTGAAGCCCGCCAGGTGCTTCTTGCAGTGCGCCACGATGTCCTCGGGCGTGGTCTGCGCACCGGTTTTCAGCTCCACAAACGCGCAGGGCGTCTCGCCCCACTTGGCATCGGGCTTGGCCACCACGGCGGCGGCCAGCACATCGGGGTGGCGGTAAAGCACGTCTTCCACCTCGATGGACGAGATGTTCTCGCCGCCCGAGATGATGATGTCCTTGCTGCGGTCCTTGATCTTGATGTAGCCGTCGGGGTACTGCACAGCCAGGTCGCCGCTGTGGAACCAGCCGCCTGCAAAGGCCTCTTCCGTGGCCTTGGGGTTCTTGAGGTAGCCCTTCATGGCGATGTTGCCCTTGAACATGATCTCGCCCATGGTTTCGCCGTCCTGCGGCACGGGCAACATGGTCTCGGGGTTCAGCACGCGCACGTCGCGCTCCAGGTGGTAGCGCACGCCCTGGCGGGCGTTGAGGCGGGCGCGCTCGCCAATGTCGAGCGCATTCCAGGCCTCGTGCTTGGCGCACACGGTGGCGGGGCCGTACACCTCGGTCAGGCCGTACACGTGGGTCAGGTCGAAGCCCATCTTTTCCATGCCTTCGATCATCGACGCCGGTGGCGCCGCGCCCGCCACCATGGCCTTGACGCCAGCGGGGACGCCCGCCTTCATCGCGTCAGGCGCGTTGACCAGCAGCCCGTGCACGATGGGTGCGCCGCAGTAATGCGTGACGCCGTGGTTGCGGATGGCATCGAAGATGGCCTGCGCGTCCACCCGGCGCAGGCACACGTTGACGCCCGCACGCGCCGCAATAGTCCACGGAAAGCACCAGCCGTTGCAGTGGAACATCGGCAAGGTCCACAGGTACACCGCGTGCTTGGGCATGTCCCACTCCAGCACGTTGCTGATGGCGTTGGTGGCCGCGCCCCGGTGGTGGTAGACCACGCCTTTGGGGTTGCCGGTGGTGCCTGAGGTGTAGTTGAGCGCAATCGCATCCCACTCGTCGGCGGGCAAGCTCCAGGCAAAGGCTAGGTCGCCGGTGGCCACAAAGGCCTCGTAGTCGGTGCCGCCCAGGCTGTGCACGGCGGGGCCGTAGAGGGCGTCCTGCACCTCGATCACGCGAATGGGCGTGGTGGCGGTGCACAGGGCCAGCGCCTTGGCCATGGTACCGCTGAATTCCGGGTCCACGATCACGGCCTTGGCCTCGCCGTGGTCGAGCATGAAGGCGATGGCCTCGGGGTCCAGCCGGGTGTTGAGGGTGTTGAGCACGGCACCTGCCATGGGCACGCCAAAGTGCGCCTCCACCATCGGGGGCGTGTTGGGCAGCATCACGGCCACGGTGTCGTTCTTGCCGATGCCGGCCTGGGTCAGCGCGCTGGCCAGCTGGCGGCAGCGCGCGTAGGTCTGGGCCCAGCTCTGGCGCAGCGCGCCGTGCACGATGGCCAGGCGGTCGGGGTAGACCTCGGCCGTGCGTTCGATGAACGACAGGGGCGACAGGGCGGCAAAGTTGGCCTCGTTGCGGGGCAGGTGCTGGTCGAAGATGGAGGTCATGGGTGGGTGCGAGAAAGTGATCAGGACACAGCCTAGCGCCGCAGGCTGACACGAAGGCAACACCATGCGCAAAGCCAGCGCCAGGGCGCTAACTCAAACGCTGCGGCGGTGGCTTTGCTTGACACGGTACATGGCCGCGTCGGCGCTGGCCAGCAGCGTGTGCGCGTCCTGGGCGTCGCGCGGGAACAGGCTCACGCCGATGCTGGCACGCACCGGGAAGGGCTGGCCCTCGATGTCCAGCGGTGGCGCAAAGGCCTGCTCCAGCTTGGCCACGATCTGCAGCGCGGCTTCTTCCGAGTCCACGTTTTCACACAGCACGGTGAACTCGTCGCCCGCCAGCCGGGCCACGGTGTCGGCCTGCCGCACGGCGCCCAGGATGACGCGGGCCACGGCCTGCAGCACCAGGTCACCCACGGCGTGGCCGCGCGTGTCATTGATGGCCTTGAAGTCGTCCAGGTCCACAAACAGCAGGGCGCAGTCGCGGCCGCTGCGGCGCGAAAGTTCGAGCGCCTGCGCCAGGCGCTGCTCGAACATGCGGCGGTTGGGCAGGCCGGTCAGTGCATCGTGGTGCGCCAGGTGGGCCATGGCGTCGCGGCTGGCGTTCAACTCGGTGATCTGGCGGCTGATCTGCTGCTCCATGTCGTGGAAACTGCGGGCCAGCTCGCCCACCTCGTCCTTGCGGTGCACAGGCAGCGCACCATGCGCCAGCCCCTTCGAGAACGCCTGCGCGGCCGCCACCATGGCCTGCAGCGGCTGCGTGACCACGCGCGACACGCCCGCCGCCAGCACCACGCCCACCAGGCTGAGCACCAGCAGGATCTTGAGGATGCTGCGGCCCAGGTCCAGCACCTCGCCCTGCACGGCAGCCAGGGGCTGCGATAGGCCCACCACCATGAAGCGCCCTTCCTCCTCGCCGCCAAAGGGCATGCGCACAAACGAGAACACGCGCGCCTCGTCGTCGTCGGAGCCGGGTCGGCTGAGCACGGCCTCCTGGGCACGCCCCTCCACCAGCGCCGCCACCGGCGCAAAGCTGTCCTGGATCAGGATGCGCTGGCCCCGGTCAAAGCCAAAGGTCTGGGTGGCATCGGGGTGCACCAGGAAGTCGCCCCAGCGGTTGCTGAGGTAAAAACCATAGGGCGTGGGCAGCGCGGCATCGAAGTTGCGCAAGAACGGCTCGGCCGCCACGCGCACCACCACCACCCCCTGCACCTTGCCGCCCTGCACCACGGGCGAAGCCATATTGAACACCGGCACCGCTTCCTCGCCCGGGGAGCCCTCGTGGTTGATGCCGAATTCGGACACATAGACCTCCCCCGCCGACAGCGCCAGGGCTTCGAACACAAAGGGGAAATGGGCCTTCTCCTGCAGCGCTTCGTCGGCAATCCGCACGGGCACCCCACCCTGGCGGTCGATGCGCACCAGCTCCAGGCCGTAGTCCCAGGCGCTGATGAAACGGATCTGCAGGTAGCTGGGGTGCGCGGCCAGGCTGGCGCGGAAGATCTCGGCGAGGCGGTTCCGGTCAGGCTCCTGCGCTGCCACGCTGGCCAGAAAGGACGTATCGCGCGCGACCGTGCCGAACCCGGCCTGCATGTGGCGCGCCAGCACCTGCGTGGTGGCCATCAGCGCACGTTCGGCCCGCCCCTGCAGACGGTCGCGGCTCGAGTCAAAGGTGTAGTAGCCCGCCAGGATGGCCGCAAACACGCTGAACGAGGCCAGCAGCACCCCCAGGCGCAGTGCAATGCCCCATGTCATGCGCTGCATGCCCATGTGTCAGAACCTCGCCGGGCGGTCGCCCGCCACGATGCGCTGCCACAGTTGCGCGCGCCGGGTTTCGTCCTCCACCGGCTCCAGCCAGACGATGGGCCCCATGGGCACATCCCCCGACAGCGCGGGTGGCTCCTCCAGCGTGTTGGCCAGGCCCTGGCGCCGGGTGAATTCGCGGCTCAGCGCCGGGTCAAGCATGTAGTTGATCCACTCCGCAGCCAGGGCCACCTGGGTGGATCGACGGGTGATGGCCCAGCAGTCGAGCCAGGCCAGCGCGCCCTCTTTGGGCACCACATAGCCCACGTCCAGCCCCGCATCGCGCAACTGCTTGAGCTGCTGCTGGCCGTAGTTGGCGTGCATCACGGCCACCTTGTGCTTGCGGAACAGCTCCACCGACTCCTCGGGCAGGCTGTAGAAAGAGCGCACGTTGCGACGCAGGGCCACCAGGTCCCTGGCCAGCGAGCTGAAACGGTCGGGATCAATGCGAAACGGCGCCAGCCCCCGGTGCATGGCGGCCAGCGAAAATCCATGGCTGCTGCCGTCAAATGCCAGCACCTTGCCCTGCCAGCGCGGGTCCCACAGCACGGCAACCGAGTCCGGGGGCGTGCTGAACTGCTGGCGGTCGTAGACCAGCCCCATCTCGGAATAGGTGAAGGGCATGGCATACACCTCGCCCCGCGCGGTGATGCCTGCGATGGACTGCAGTTGCCGAAAACGCGGCAGCTGGCGCGCCGTGTTGGGAATGTTGCTTACGGGCAACGGTGTCAGCATCTTCTGGTCCACCAGGCGCGCGATTTCGGCGGTGTTGGCGGCGACCAGGTCAAACCCGGGGCCGCCCGGGCTGGCCAGCTTGGCGCGCAGGACGTCGTCGGAGGCCACGGTGGTGATCTCGACCTTGACCCCGTGGCGCTTCTCGAACACGGCCACAAAGTCGGCATCGGCATACCCCGGCCAGGCCAGCACGCGCAGCACCGTGGCGGCTTGCGCCGGGCCAGGCAGCACCGCCCCCAGGCCTGCGGCCAGCAACGCTGCCGCCGCACTGCGGCGCCGCACCTGATGCGGCCCAGTGCCTGCTGCTTGCTGCCACGCCATGCACGCCATGCCGAAAGCCCCGCTTTGTAATAACTGGTAACAAACAGTTTACGCGGACAATACACCGCGTGACGATCCCTCAGTCTTTCATCCAGGAACTGCTTGCCCGCGTCGATGTGGTCGACATTGTGGGCCGCTACGTTCAACTGAAGAAAGGCGGGGCCAACTTCATGGGACTGTGCCCTTTCCACGGGGAAAAGTCGCCATCTTTCAGCGTCAGCCCCGCCAAGCAGTTCTATCACTGCTTTGGCTGCGGCAAAAACGGCAACGCCATCAGCTTCTTGATGGACCACGCAGGCATGGGTTTCGTCGAGGCCGTGCAGGACCTGGCCCAGGGCGTGGGCCTGCAGGTGCCTGACGACGACATCTCGCCCCAGGAGCGCGAGCGCGCCGCCGCCGCCCGCCAGAAGCAGGCCACGCTGAGCGACGTACTCGAAAAAGCCGCCGATGCCTACCGCCGCCACCTGCGCGAGTCGCAGCGCGCCATTGGCTACTTCAAGGGCCGGGGCGTGTCGGGCGCCGTGGCCAAGCGCTACGGGCTGGGCTATGCGCCGGAGGGCTGGCGCAGCCTGGCCAGCGTGTTCCCGCGCTACGACGACCCGCTGCTGGAAGAAAGCGGCCTGGTCATCGTGGGCGAAGAGGGACAGGACAAGCGCTACGACCGGTTTCGCGACCGGGTGATGTTCCCCATCCGCAACGTGAAGGGCGAATGCATCGGCTTTGGCGGCCGGGTGCTGGGCGACGACAAACCCAAGTACCTCAACTCGCCAGAAACCCCGGTGTTCCACAAAGGCCGCGAGCTGTACGGCCTGTTTGAGGCCCGCACTGCCATCCGCGAGCACGGCTATGCCCTGGTCACCGAAGGCTACATGGATGTGGTGGCGCTGGCGCAGCTGGGGTTTCCGAACGCCGTGGCCACCCTGGGCACGGCCTGCACGCCCGAGCATGTGCACAAGCTGCTGCGTTTTACGGACGCGGTGGTGTTCAGCTTTGACGGCGACAACGCGGGCCGCCGCGCCGCGCGCAAGGCGCTCGACGGGGCCCTGCCCCACGCCACCGACACGCGCAGCATCAAGTTTCTCTTCCTGCCCGCCGAGCACGACCCGGACAGCTTCATCCGCGCCCACGGCACCGACGCCTTCGCCCAGCATGTGGGCAACGCCGTGCCGCTCAGCCGCTTTCTGGTCGAATCGGCCAGCGAAGGCTGCGACCTGGCCACGGCCGAGGGCCGCGCCCACATGGCGAGCAACGCCCGCCCGCTGTGGACGGCCCTGCCCGACGGCGTGCTCAAGCGCCAGCTGCTGGGCGAACTGGCCGAACTCACCCAGCTCAACGCACGCGACCTGTCGGAGCTGTGGAACTCTGGTGGCGGTACCCGTGAGCCTGCACGTGCGCCCGCCCCGGCACCGCGCCCCCAGGCCCCGGCCGCCAGCCCCTATGCCGATGAGCCCCCCTGGGGCGACATGCCCCCCCCCGACCTGGACGGCTGGCAGCCCCACCACGAGCCCGAGTACGTGGGTGGCGGGGGCACATCCGGCGGCTACGAGGCCCCTGGCGCTGGTGGTTACGGCGGCGGCAAGCCCCCGTTCCGCAAGAACAGTGGCGGTGGCGACTGGAAAAAGGGCAGCAACGGCAAGTGGAGCAAGCGCGACAAGGACGCGCCTTGGCCGCCCCAGCCGCGCCTGCCCCGCACGCCCGCCATGGGCCGGGCCGACCACGCCGCGCGGCTGCTGTTGTCGCACATGGCGTTTCTCGAAGAGCTGACCCATGACGACCATGCCGCGCTGTGCGCCCAGCCCTCGCCCCACGGCCCGCTGTTCACCTGGCTGGAAGCGCAGTTCCACGAACACGGCCCCCTGGCCTGGGCCGTGCTGCGCGAGAGTCTGCGCGACCACGAATGCGAAGACCTGGCGGTGAAGGTGATGACCGGCGCCCACGCCCAGACCGAGGGCGAGCTGGCCGAACTCCGGCTGGAGCTGCGCGATTTGCTGAACCGCATGCTCATCGAGGACATCGCCGAGCAGCAGAAGCTGCTGATGCTGCAGGCCGCCCAGGACCCCTCGGCCCTGGAGCGCTACCGGGCTCTGGAGCAAAAACGCAAGATTTTGTTGGGCGTGAACACCGCAACGGCTTGAAATCGAGTCAAATGGTATGATGTAGGGTTAGGCAAGAGCGACAGCAGCACCTCCGAGCCGGGCCACCGCGACAAACGCGCACCTATGCGCTGATGGGCCCACTTATCGCAAGGACTGCACACCAAATGATCGCCCAGACATCTTGCCGCTGAGGGCATCCCCTCGAAGTGCGAAGACCGTTCAGCTTCGCACCGCCACCCGCGCCGGGATCTGTGGCGCTTGCGATTTCTTTGTGTGTCCGTTTTTGATTCTGAGGTTGTTCCATGCCCGCTCAAAAGTCCGCGAAGCCGCCCAAGTCCGCTCCAGGCACTGCCGCAAAGGCTGTTCCCACCCCTGCTGCCAAAGCAACTGCGAAAGCTCCGGCCAAAAAGCCTGCCGCCGCCGCGCCCGCTCCAGCAGCCAAGAAAGTCAAAACCGTGTCCGTGAAAAGTACCGCCGAGCTGATCAAAGCCGCCGATGAGCTGCTGAAGAAAAAGCCTGCCCGCGCCAAGGCTGTCGCCGCTGCCGCCGACGAAGAAGAAACCCCGAAGAAGCGCCCCGGCCGCCCCGCCAAGGCTGCAGGCACCACCGCCGAAGCCAAGGCCCCCGCCAAGCGTGGCCGCAAGCCCAAGGCTGCCGCCGCCGGTGACGAAGGTGGCGACGACACCGACCTGTCCGACATCGAATCGGACCTGGAAGGCGAAGTCGAGGAGACCCCGGAAGCGGCCGCCACGGTCGAAAAGGTCAAGCCGCTGCGCATGAAGATCAGCAAGGCCAAGGAACGTGCCTTGATGAAGGAATTCGGCCTGGACGAAACCGTCCTGTCCGAAGAAGACATGCAAAAGCGCCGCCAGCGCCTGAAGGCCCTGATCAAGCTGGGCAAGACACGCGGCTACCTCACGCACGTTGAAATCAACGACCACTTGCCCGACAAGCTGGTCGATGCCGAAACCCTCGAAGCCGTCATCACCACCCTGAACGACCTGGGCGTGGCGGTGTACGAGCAGACGCCCGATGCCGAAGCGCTGATCATCACGGACAACGCTCCCGCTGGCGCCACCGAGGAAGAAGCCGAAGAAGCCGCCGAAGCCGCGCTGTCCACCGTGGACTCGGAATTCGGCCGCACCACCGACCCGGTCCGCATGTACATGCGCGAAATGGGCACGGTGGAGCTGCTGACCCGCGAAGGCGAAATCGAAATCGCCAAGCGCATCGAAGGCGGCCTGATGGCCATGATGGAGGCGATCAGCGCATCGCCCGCCACCATCGCCGAGATCCTGAACATGGGCGAGGAAATCCGCGAAGGCAAGGTCGTGATCTCGACCATCGTGGACGGCTTCTCCAACCCCAACGAGGCCGACGACTATGTGGCCGAAGAAGACTTCGACGAATTCGACGAGGCCGACGACGACGACGGCAAGGGCGGCAGCAAGGCGCTGACCAAGAAGCTCGAAGAACTCAAGAAGCAGGCGCTGGAGCGCTTCGACAAGCTGCGCGAGCTGTTCGAAAAAGTGCACAAGGTGTACGACAAGGAAGGCTACGGCACGCCTGCGTACATCAAGGCCCAGCAGGCCCTGTCGGCCGAGCTGATGACCATCCGCTTCACCGCCAAGACCATCGAGAAGCTGTGCGACATGGTGCGCGGCCAGGTGGACGATGTGCGCAAGAAGGAACGCGAGCTGCGTCGCATCATCGTGGACAAGTGCGGCATGCCCCAGGAGACCTTCATCAAGGACTTCCCGCCCAACCTGCTGAACCTGCAGTGGGTCGAGAAGCAGGCCGCTGCGGGCAAGCCCTGGTCGGCCGTGATTGCGCGCAACATCCCGCCCATCCAGGACCTGCAGCAAAAGCTGATGGACCTGCAGTCACGCGTCGTGGTGCCGCTGGCCGAGCTCAAGGGCATCAACAAGCGCATGAACGAGGGCGAAGCCACCTCGCGCGATGCCAAGAAGGAAATGATCGAGGCCAACCTGCGCCTTGTGATCTCGATTGCCAAGAAGTACACCAACCGTGGCCTGCAGTTCCTCGATTTGATCCAGGAAGGCAACATCGGCCTGATGAAGGCGGTGGACAAGTTCGAATACCGCCGGGGCTACAAGTTCTCGACC
>OGCL01001245.1_pt1 | contig 22551 bp, 21 predicted proteins | sample 1570041 | NCBI WGS metagenome assembly OGCL01 (sample SAMN06266162, study PRJEB24511) | hot springs metagenome | isolation source: Hot spring water | place: South Africa: Limpopo | collected 2015-06-22 | reverse complement strand
TAAGGTGTCGTATAAAAATTCCACACCAGCCCTTCCTATCTTACTTGCTGATTTTACTAAGCTTTTTAGTTTTATCGTCGATTTTGGGTATAAAGAGCAAGGCAAGATTAAAATGAAATCGTCGATTATAAAAACTCCGAAACAGCCCTTCCTATCGGTATTTTTGGGAGAGGATTATCCTTATCACTGGATCTTGTTATAATAATACTGTTCAACAGAGTGATCTTTTTTAAACATTAACTAAAAACAGGAGGTAAGTAAGTGAGAAAAATACTTTGTTTTATTCTGCTTTTTTTATTTCTTTTAAAGACTGATGCTTACTGTGGGACATCAAAAGATGCCCTTGCTGACCTTGGTAATGCAATGGCAAATATCTCAGAGAAGGCAAAGAGGTCTGTGGTTAATATCTCTACCACCAAGACAGTGAGGCAGCAAAACAATCCCTTTTTTGACGATCCATTTTTTAGAAGATTTTTTGGTGATGGAGGACAACAAAAAAGAAAGGTTACAAATCTTGGCTCCGGTGTGATTGTTTCAAAAGATGGTTATATCTTGACCAATAATCATGTCATTGATGGTGCTGAGGATATTATTGTAAGACTATCAGGTGGTAAAGAGGTAAAAGGCAAGGTGGTAGGACTTGATTCAAGGACTGATATTGCGGTGATTAAGATTAATGAGACAGATTTGCCAGCCATTACTTGGGGGGATTCTGATAAATTAAGGGTTGGACAGATTGTCCTTGCCATTGGGAATCCCTTTGGATTAAGTAGCACAATCACAATGGGTATTGTTAGTGCCCTTGGCAGATCAGGGATGGGTATTACAGATTACGAAGACTTTATTCAGACTGATGCAGCAATCAATCCGGGTAATTCAGGAGGTGCCCTTGTCAATACAAGTGGTGAATTAGTGGGTATCAATACTGCAATATTAAGCAGAAGTGGTGGTTATCAGGGTATTGGTTTTGCCATACCATCAAACATGGCAAGGAACATCATGGATAGTATTATAAATGAGGGCAAGGTGGTTAGGGGCTGGCTTGGCGTTCAAATACAGGCGTTAAATTCAGAACTGGCAAGGCAATTTGGTCTTAGGGATGAAAATGGTGCCCTTGTTGTCGAGATAGTTGATGATAGCCCTGCTGATAAGGCTAATTTTAAAAGAGGTGATGTAATTGTTGAATTTGAAGGCAAAAAGATAGAAAATCCCTCACAACTAAAAAACCTTGTGGCATTGACAAGACCAGGACAAGAGACTACTTTTAAGATAATAAGAGATGGCAAGCCAATGACAATAAAGTTAGAAATTGGTGAACTCCCATCAGATACAACAAAGGCAACTATTACACCTTCAAGCATCCTTGATAACGCCTTTAAGGGAGTAGCTGTGCAAGAGGTTACTGATGAGATATTACAGAAACTTGGTATTACCAAAAAGATTAAAGGGGTAATAGTGAATTCTGTTGAAGAAAACAGCCCTGCCCTTGGAATCATTAACAGAGGGGATATAATTATGGAAATCAACAGAAAGGCTGTCACAGGCATAAAAGATTACAATGAGATAGTATCAAAGATAGAGAAAAATAAGGATGTCCTTTTGTTGATTTTAAGAGGTAAAGTCTCTACATTTGTCACAATACCTGCAAAATAATCTCATTAGACAGGATAAGGCCCTTTGATGTAAGCCTTATCCTGTCGTCAAAAAACTCTATCAATCCGCCCCTATAAAGTCTGTTGATTATGCCATCTTTGCCTTTAAGGAGTTCTTTATTTATACCATTTATAGTCCTTAAGCCAAGAAATATCTGTTCCTCCTTAGCCTTTTCTTCATCAATGTATTCCATGTCTTTTGTGGCAGTTTTATTATCATTTATCAGGGCTATGTAATCATTTATGTCAGAGGTATTTGCACTTCTCTTAAAGCCATCAAAAGAATGGGCTGAAACTCCAAATCCAATATATTTCCCCCTTGTCCAATAATTCATATTATGTACTGAATGGAATCCTTCTCTTGAATAATTTGATATTTCATAATGAATAAAACCAGACTTTGTCAAAAACTGAACGGTATATAAGTAAATTTTTTCAATTACTTCTTCAGATGCCTTTTGCAATCTATTGTCTCTAGATATTAGGGTATTTTCATTAAAAGTAAGTTCATAGGTTGAAATATGTTGGGGATTAAGACTAATAATCTCTTTGAGTGTCTTTGACCATGACAATAAGTCTTGATTTGAAACCCCATAGATAAGGTCAACAGATATGTTTTTAAATCCTGCATCTTTTGCAATTTCTATTGATTCTACAGCCTTTTTCTTATCATGAATCCTACCAAGTATCTTTAATTCATCGTCATTTAGGCTTTGGATACCAATACTAATCCTGTTAATACAACTCTTTATTAATCTCTTTGCCCTATTTAAATCATAACTTGCTGGATTTGCCTCAAGGGTTATCTCACAGTTTTTATTAATTGTAAAGGCATTGTTTACTGTCTCCAAGACCTTTGAAATTTGATAATCATCAAGCAGAGAAGGAGTGCCACCACCGAAATATATTGAATCAATAAGGCAAGTCTCATCTCTCCTATAATCAATCTCTTTGATAAGGGTATCCACATAAAGGTCAAGCAGGGTATGGTCATACAGGACACTACAAAAGTCACAATAATGACATTTTTTTATACAAAAGGGTATATGTATATAGATTCCAGCCCCTTTCACTAATTTAAATTTATGAATCTTTCCAAAAGAGTCTGTGATGCTCTTTAAGTATTTCAAAAACCTCTTCTGGGCTTTCAGCTAAGTGAATTATATCCATATCTTCTTTAGAAATAGTCTTTTCTGTGATTAACACATCTTTTATCCAATCTAATAATCCTTGCCAATACTGCTTTCCGAATAAGATAACAGGAAAGTGTCTCTCAACCTTTTTGGTTTGAATTAATGTGAGTGATTCAAAAAACTCATCCATTGTCCCAAAGCCACCAGGAAATATTACATAAGCCATTGCATATTTTATAAACATTAATTTTCTTACAAAAAAATATCTAAAATTTAGTGATATTTCCTGATATTGATTGGGATTTTGTTCAAGGGGTAGTTCAATATTTAATCCTATTGATTTGCCCTTTTTACCATGAAAGGCACCTTTACTACTTGCCTCCATGATACCAGGACCTCCGCCAGTAATGACATTAAAACCTGCATCAGCGAGCATCTTACTAAGACAATAAGCCTGAGAGTAATATATAGAATCTTCAGTCATACGAGCACTCCCAAAGATGCTTACACAAGGGCCTATTCTATGCAAAGTCTCAAATCCTTCAACTAACTCTGAAATTATCCTGAAGACCCGCCAAGTCTCTGATTTTCTTAAATCTTCAATCAATTTATTTCTCCTTTCTTCTATTTTTAAAATTAACCACAGAGGAAACAGAAAAAAATGTTTTCACTATTACGCTTTTTTGACATTACCCCCTACATTTATCTGCTCAATATTCTATCATAAAAGAGAATTAATACCTTTTTTCAAAAACCCTTTACAATACCCCAAAATCAGCGATAAAACTGAGAACTTAACAAAATCAAGAAGTAGTAATGATTGGTGAAAATTTTATACGACACCTTATAGAAACAATCTTGAGAAACTTTAGCAAAAGGCATTGCATTATAAACCTTAAAATAGCCCTTCCTATCGCTATTTTTGGGGCTATTTTAGGGACAATAGTTATTTGGCCTTTTTATGGTATAATTTTTCATGAAAAAAATTTATTTTTATTTCTTCATAGTCTTTATCTTTTTGGCAAGTCCCATTTATTCTACAGAGACCCAGCCTGTTGTTCATGTAATCAAGATTAATGGCGTTATCAATCCAGCCTCAGCTGAGTTTGTCTCTCGCTCTATACAAAAGGCAAGGGATAAAAATGCAAATTTATTAATTATTGAACTTGATACCCCTGGTGGACTTGATACCTCTATGCGAAGTATTGTTAAGGATATAAGTGCAAGCCCTATACCTATTGTTGTTTATGTATCGCCTTCTGGTGCAAGGGCTGCCTCTGCAGGGGTCTTTATTACCCTATCTGCCCATGTGGCTGTAATGGCACCAGGAACAAATATGGGTGCAGCTCATCCAGTAGCAGTTGGAGAGAAGATGGACAAGACTGTGGCAGAAAAGGCGGTAAATGATGCCTCTGCCTACATAAAGTCAATCGCAGAAAGTCACGGCAGAAATGCTGAGTGGGCTGAAAAGGCAGTGAGAAAAAGTGAATCTATAACAGAAAAAGAAGCCCTTAAGTTAAAGGTAATAGACCTGATTGCTGAAGATATGAACTCACTTTTAAAGGCAATTGATAAACGTGTTGTAAAGACTGCCTTTGGGGAAAAAACTTTAGAGACAAAAAATGCCAAATTAATCTATGAAGAAAAGGGAGTGAGACATAAGATTTTAGATTTTATTAGTGATCCCAATGTGGCTTATATGCTTATGCTTATTGGTTTTTATGGTATATTCTTTGAGCTTACAAATCCAGGTTCTATATTTCCAGGTGTGATTGGTGTAATAAGTCTAATCCTTGCCTTTTATTCCTTTCAGACCCTGCCTGTTAATTATGCAGGACTTCTGCTCATACTTGCAGGGCTTGTCTTGTTTTTACTTGAGATTAAGATTGTTTCTTATGGTCTTTTGACAGTTGGAGGTATTGCCTCTATCATTCTTGGCTCAATGATGCTTTTTGATTCTGCTGAACCATTTATGAGGTTATCTCTTTCTATCATCATTCCATCTGCCCTTGTAAGTGCAGTTTTTTTCATAATCACCTTTAGACTGGCATATAAGGCCTATAAGTCAAAACCAGTAATGGGGATTGAAGCTATGATTGGAGAACTTGGTATTGCCAAAGAACCAATTGATAATAATAGTGGTAAGGTTTATATAAATGGCGAGATATGGAATGCCCGTTCAGATACACCCATAGATGTCAATTCAGAGGTAGTAGTTGAATCTGTAAAAGGTTTGCTCCTAAAGGTTAGGAGAGCATGAAAGCCCTTGTAACTGGTGGGACAGGATTCATTGGAAGTCATTTAGTAGAAAGATTAATAAGAGAAGGCTTTGAGGTAACTTGTCTTATAAGAGACAAGGGCAACCTAAAATTTCTAAAAGATGTCAGAAATATAAGGCTCTTTAAGGCAGATTGCCTTAATCCTGAGCAGTTAAGGGATTTAGATGATGATTACGAATATGTCTTTCACCTTGCTGGGCTAACAAAGGCTAATTCAAAGGAAGAGTTTTTCCTGTCAAATGTAACAGTTACAGAAAACTTAGTTTCTGCCATATTATTAAAAAGCAAATCACTCAAGAGATTTGTCCATATTAGTAGTTTATCAGCTGTAGGTTCTGCAAACGATAACATACCTCTTACAGAAGAAAGCCTACCAAGACCTGTATCCAATTATGGCTTATCTAAATTAAAGGGCGAGGAACTGGTCTATGGAGTTAGAAATAACATCCCAATAACTATCTTAAGACCTACTGTTGTATATGGTCCAAGGGATAGGGATTTTTTAGTCTTTTTTAAATTAATTAATCACAATTTGGCTTTTTATTGGGGAGATTGTCTTTATACTTTTATCTATATAGATGACCTAATAAATGGTATAATACTCTCCGCCTTGCATGAAAAAACAAGGGGTGGGATATTTTTCATAACCGATGGCAATATATATTCACATAGTCAGGTTGCTCACGCTATTTCAAAGGCTTTGGATAAAAGGCCTTATTTTATTAAACTACCTTCATCTTTAATGGATTCAATTGCTTATGTTTTAGAAAGGATTGGTAATACAGGTATAGTAAATTCAGATAAGATAAAGGAACTAAAAGAACAAAGATGGATTTGCTACAATACAAAGGCTGTAAATACCTTTGGATTTAAACCTCAAGTAGATTTAATAAAAGGAGTAGAATGGACAGCGAATTGGTACAAACAACAGAAATGGCTCTAAAAGACAAGACCGATATTTTTGATAAGTGTTATAAGTTTACCACTGCAAAACAGTTACAAGGTGCGGGCATCTATCCTTTCTTTAGGGTAATAGAAAGCCCCCAAGATCCTGAAGTCATAATGAATGGCAAAAAGATGATTATGATAGGCTCGAATAACTATCTTGGACTTACCAACCATCCAAAGATAAAAGAATCAGCAATTAATGCTATTAAAAAGTATGGTTCAGGCTGTGCAGGCTCAAGATTTCTAAATGGCACCCTTGATATCCATATTGCCCTTGAGGAAAAATTAGCAAGATTTACAAGGAAGGAATCAGCCCTTGTATTTTCAACAGGTTTTCAGGTCAATCTTGGTGTCATATCTGCCTTGGTGAGTAAAGACGATATTGTCATAATAGACAAGATGGACCATGCAAGTATAATTGATGGTTGTAGGCTTTCTTACGGTGAGGCAAAGAGGTTTAAACACAATGATATGGCTGATTTAGAGAGGATATTAAGCGAAAACAATGGCAGGGGAAAGCTCATAGTAGTTGATGGTGTATTTAGTATGGAAGGTGATATTATTAATTTGCCAAAGGTCATTGAGTTAAAAAATAAATATAATGCAAGGCTCATGGTTGATGATGCCCATGGAATTGGAGTACTTGGTAAAACTGGTAGAGGAACTACTGAGCATTTTGATTTAGAAAAAGAGACTGACTTAATAATGGGGACTTATAGCAAATCTCTTGCATCAATAGGTGGTTTTATTGCTGGTGATGCAGATGTAATCCACTATATTAAGCATATGGCTCGTTCATTAATATTTAGTGCAAGCCCACCGCCTGCCTCCATCGCTGCTGTAAGTGCAGCCATTGACATTATAGAAGAAGAACATCATAGGATAGAAAATCTATGGAAAAATACAATAAAGATGCTTAAGGGCTTTAAAGAACTTGGCTTTGATACAGGTCCAAGTCAGACCCCTATTGTCCCTGTAATCGTTGGTGATGATGAAAAGGCCTTTAAATTTGTCATAATGCTTCAAAAAGAGGGCGTCTTTGCAAATGTAGCAGTCTCACCTGCAGTGCCGCCTGGGAAGGCACTTATAAGGACCAGTTATATGGCAACTCATACAGATGAACATCTTGATAAGGTCTTAGATGCCTTTAAAAAGGTCGGTAAACAGCTTGCCATTATTTGACGAGACCCTTAAAGAGAAACCCCAAATAAAAATTTACGAAGTAACAAATGATAGAAGGGGAATTGACGAATTTATAAATCTCCCTTTCGTCATTTATAAAAGGGATAAACACTTTTGTCCTCGTCTAATAAGAGATCAAAAAAGACAGTTTACCCCTGAAAATCCCTTTTATAGTCACAGTAAGGTCAGGCTTTATATTGCCAAACAGGGCAATGAGACCATAGGTCGTATTGCCTCAATTATCAATTACAATCACCTAAAATATCACAATGACAAGACGGGATTTTTTGGATTTTTTGAATCCTATGAAGATCATCGTATATCAAGGGAATTATTTAAAAAGGTTGAAGAAGATTTGTCTAATGAAGGATTAGACAAGATGATAGGTCCAATGAATTTTTCTACTAATGCAGAATGTGGTTTACTGGTAGATGGTTTTACAGAGCCTCCAATGATTATGATGCCATATAATTTAAGCTATTATGAAAGCCTATTAATCTCTTCTGGTTTAAAAAAGGCAAAGGATCTTTTTGCATTTTTATATATTCTGCAGGATACCTTGCCAGAGAAAGTTTACAGGGTTTCAGAGATTGCTAAAAGACGAGGTGCACGGGTAAGACTGATAAACAAGAAGAACCTTTCATCAGATATGAAAGCCTTTCAATATGTTTACAATAAGGCATGGTCAAATAATTGGTGTTTTGTTCCCATAATCGATGAGGAACTCTCTGAAAGTATTAAAGAATTGAAGATGATTATTAAAGAGGATATAGTGGCGATAGCATTTATGGGAGATGAACCTGTCGGTTTTCTTGGTGTAATTTCAGACTTTAATCAAATTCTAAAAATACTGATGGGGCGATTAAATCCTCTGAACATAATAAGGGCATTGATTAATATAAAAAGAATAAATCAAGGCAGGCTATTACTCTTTGGTATTATCCCTGAGTTTAGGAATAAAGGCATAGAGGCTCTTCTTTTTTGCGAGGTTCATAAGGGACTGTTAAAACATAAAATTAAAAAAATTGAATTCTCCTGGATATTAGAAGATAATTTGCCTACCATCAAGATAGCAGAACTTTTTGGTGGTGTATTGTATAAAAAATACAGGATTTTTCAAAAGGAATTGAAGTGAAGGCACGCCTAAGAGGTCATCATCTTATCTGTCTTCACTTTTATAAAGGAAGGGGATATAGTGAGGGCTTTGTAAATAACCTTAATGAAATATTAAAAAGGGCTAAGGACGAAGGCATTTATATAATAACTGGTTCAGATGAAGTCTGTAAGGCTTGTCCCTATTTGGCATTTGACAGTTGTAATTTAACAGAAAATGCTGATGAAGAGATTAGACAAATGGATAACCTTGCCTTAGAACTCCTTAATATGCAGGATGGAATTGAAATCAAGTGGCAAATCTTATCAAATAAAATACCAAAGATAATAAATTCATGGAAAAAGAGATACTGTTTTTCCTGTCAATGGAAGGAGGTATGTGAGATAAATGAGACTGTTTGAACCATTAAAAATAGGCACCTTAGAGGTCAAAAATAGGATTATCCGCTCTGCTACCTACGAAAAGATGGCAGATGAGGATGGCTTTGTGACTGACCAATTGATTGATTTTTACAAACAATTAGCTTTAGGTGGGGCAGGGCTTATCATAACTGGTAATGCCCTTGTTGACATATCTGGATATTCTGCACCGAAACAAATATGTATCCACAATGATTTTTACATTGATGGATTAAAAAGACTCGTTGATAAGGTTCGTTCTTTTGGTGCAAAGATAGCTATCCAACTTGTTCATGGCGGCAGACAATGCTTTCCCTTTTTATTGGCAGGTAAAGAGGCTATTGCACCTTCAAGTGTTTATGACCCATCAATCAATGTGACCCCACGGGCTATGACTGATGAGGAGATTTGGCAGATAATTTATGCCTTTTCCAATTCGGCCCGAAGGGCAATGATTGCTGGTTTTGATGCTATACAATTGCACGGCGCCCATGGGTATCTTATTAGTAGTTTCCTCTCTCCTCATACTAATCAGAGAGATGATTATTGGGGTGGTGATGAAGAGAGGAGATTTCACTTTGTTGAAGAACTTTATAAGGCTACAAGGTCAGAAGTTGGGGATGGCTTCCCTATCTTTATAAAATTAAATGGCGATGACTTTCTCCCTAAGGGATTAAAGATAGATGAGAGTTTAAGGATTGGAAAGAGGCTTCAATATCTTGGAATAAATGCCATAGAGGTAAGCGGAGGGATGTATGAATCTAAAGGATCGGTTATAAGGGCAAAGATAGATAGCGAGGGAAAAGAGGCTTATTTTAAGGAATATTCCATTAGATTTAAATCAGAACTATCAATCCCAATTATACTTGTTGGGGGTATAAAGTCAAAAAATGTTGCAGAAAAAATGATTACTGACGGTTATGCAGATGCTGTAAGTATGTCAAGGGCTTTGATTAGAGAACCTAATTTGCCTAATAAGTTTATGGAGGGCAAAGAAAAGGCAGATTGTATTTCCTGTAACGGTTGCACAAGATTTCTCAAACTTGATTATGTTCGGTGTGTAGAAAAGGAATTAGCCTCTAATGATTTTTCAAACATCAGTCCTTCAAGTAATCCATAATCACTAATTGTAAGGGCCTTGGATTTTGTAAAATCCATAATCTCAATCAATATTAAAAGACCAGTGATAATTATCTTTGCCCTCTTTTTTTCAAGCCCTTTCAATTTTAATCTTTCCTTAAAGGGTGTATTAATTAATTGCTTAAAAATATGAAGAACCCTTTGCCTTGTAAGCCTGTGAAGATGAACCTTTTGACCATTATATCTGTTAATCTCAAGGTCAATAGTTGCCAATGTGGTAGCAGTCCCACCAGTTGCCAATAATTCTTTTTTAAAAGGTTTATCAATGGCTAACTTACTATTTGATAGTTTGGTAAGGACATATGTTTTTGCATCAATAATCTCCTCCTTAGAAGGAGGGTCTTTTTTTATGAATAAATCGTAAAGTTTGATTGCACCAATTGGTATGCTAGTGTGCATTATTTTTTCCCCTTCCATATATACACATTCCGTGCTGCCTCCACCAATGTCCAGGATTAAGGTATGGTCAACATTGTCCAAAGATGCCTTAATTCCCTCATAGGTAAGTTGTGCTTCCCTTTGTCCAGATATTATTTCTATATTAATGTCTAAAAGTTTTCTTATGGTATCAACAAATTCCTGTCCGTCTTTAGATTCTCTTAGCGCACTTGTGCCGACTGCATAAATATGACTCACATTGTATTTTTTTGACAGGTCAATAAATTTAGAGAGTGCCTTTACTGTAAGGTTTTTACCAGTTATATTTAAGGCCTTGGTCTCTGAAAGAGCACTTCCAAGATGTGTTACTACCCTTTTTGTATTAAGCCTTTTTAGTTTGCCCCTGTTATTAACTTCACTTATAAGTAACCTTACTGTATTTGAGCCAACATCAATACAGGCTAATTTCATTTTACGACTTTAACAAGCCAATAATCTTTTCAAAAGGATTTTCTAAGTCAATTTTGGTAACTTCTTTTGTCTTTCTGCTCTTAAGTTCAATGAAACCTTGTTTTAAAGCCTTCTCGCCAACGATTAACTGATAAGGAATACCAATTAAATCTGCATCTTTAAATTTCACTCCCGGTCGCTCATCTCTATCGTCAATCAATACATCAAAACCAGATGATATAAGACTATTGTAAATGTTGTAAGCAATCTTCTGTGTATTAATATCTTTAAGATTTAATGGAATTATATGTAAATCAAAGGGTGCTATTGAGGAGGGCCAAATGATTCCATCTTTGTCATGATTTTGTTCAATGGCGGAGGCAGCAATCCTTGCAGGACCAATCCCATAGCTGCCCATTACGATAGGGATTTCTGCTCCCTCTTGATTCAAGTAAAATGCCTTCAAAGGCAAAGAATACTTTGTCCCAAGCTTAAAAATATTACCCACTTCAATTACCCTCTCTGATTGAAGGACTGATTTACAATGGATACAAAGGTCTCCAGATTTAGCAACATGGATATCTTGCCAATTGGCAGTAAAGTGTTTATTAGGTACGATACCTTTTATATGATAATCCTTTTTGTTTGCCCCGCTTATGCAACAACCTTTTGATAAAATCTCATCGGCAATGATAGTTATACTGTGCCCTACTGGACCAATGAAACCGGCTTCTACATTTAATATGTTAAAAACCTCTTCTTTATTGGCAGGTCTTACAGGCGATTTAAGGATCTTTGACAGTTTTTTTTCATGAACTTCCTGATCACCTCTCACAAGGGCTAATACTGGCTTTGAATCTGAAATGTAGAGAAGGCTTTTAATAAAACCTTTTGTTGAAACATTGAGAAATTCTGCTACCTCTTGGACAGTCCTTTGGTTTGGTGTATAGACCTCCTCAAATTCAAACTCTTCATTTAAACCTGAATCTGGTAAAGACTGAGCAACCTCAATATTAGCTGTGTAGCCACAATTTTTACACAAAATAATCTCATCTTCTCCTGCAGTGCTTGGAGCCATAAACTCGTGTGAGACATTGCCTCCCATCATTCCAGGGTCTGATTCTACTTGATAATAGTGAAGTCCGCAACGAGTAAAGATTTTATGATAGGCACGGGCGTGATTTTCATAGCTAATATCAAGACCTTTTTCGTCAGCATCAAAGCTATAACTATCCTTCATTATAAATTCTCTTGTCCTTAAAACACCGCTTTTAGGTCTTGTCTCATCTCTCATCTTGGTTTGAAACTGATACCAGCTCTGAGGCAAATCTCTGTAAGAACGAATCTCCCTCGAGGCAAGCCATGTCATAACCTCTTCATGTGTCATAGCAAGACACATATCTCTGCCTGTTCTGTCTTTAAGTCTAAACATCTCATCACTAATTTCATACCATCGGCCTGTTTGTTGCCATATTTCTGCAGGATGAAGAACAGGCATAGATAACTCCTGTGCACCAATGGCATCCATCTCCTCTTTGATAATCTTGTTTATTTTATTTATTACCCGCCATGCAAGGGGAAGATAAATATAAAGTCCTGATGCAAGTTGTCTGATGTAGCCCGCCCTAAGCATTAAGATATGACTTATTGATTCTGCCTCTGAAGGGGTTTCTCGTAAAGTTGGAATAAGGAGTTTGCTGTATTGCATCTTGCCTCCGGTAAGTTTAATTGAAATAGATTGAATGAATTATCGGGGCGAGAGGATTCGAACCTCCGGCCCCCTGCTCCCAAGGCAGGTGCGCTAGCCGCTGCGCTACGCCCCGAAAGTCAAGTATTAATACTATATGATGTATGCATTAAAAATCAAGGCAAGTGGCCCACCCTAAAATAGCGCTTAGGAAGGGCTGTTTCAGGATTTTTATAATCGACAAGTTTTATTTATAATTTTGATTTATACATATAAAACAATGCCTTATGACAAAGCCCGAGGAACTTTTTTTTATAAGGTGTCGTATAAAAATCCCTCACCAGCACTTCCTATCTTACTTGCTGATTTTATTAAGCTTTTAAGTTCTATCGCCGATTTTGGGAAGAAAAATTAGGACAATTAATATCAATTTGAGCAAATTTAAAAGATTATGCTATTTTAGTAGTCCATTTATCCATTTAACAATCAATTTACATTCATTACTTTAAATAAGGAGTCAACTCTATGGAAGAAGTGTTAGCCTTTGATATAGGTGGGACAAATATTAGGGTAGCCATAATGAATTATACCGATGGCACATGGAACATGATTAGAAGGCATAAGGTCCCTACGAGTTCTTCACCCCTTGATGTATTTATGAACGAGACAAGGCAAATGTTATCAAGTTATGGATCAAAAATAACAAAAGCAGGTATTTCTGTTGCTGGTATCGTTGACTCAAAAAAAGGTCTTCTTATGAAATCTCCAAATATAGCTAAGATTGAGAATGTTAATTTTATTGAATTAATGAATGATGAGTTTTCTATGAAATGTGTAGTTGAAAATGATGCAAATTCAGCAACTTATGGCGAAAAGATTGCAGGAGCAGGGCGAGATTTTGATAATTTTGTGATGCTTACCCTTGGCACAGGTATTGGTGGTGGAGTTGTAAAAGATGGCAGGTTGTTATCTATTGCTGCTGAGATTGGACATATGAGTATTAATAATGAAGGACAACAATGTCTTTGCGGAAATATTGGCTGTATTGAAACTACTGCATCTGCTACGGCAGTGATAAATAAGGCTATATCGGAGATACAAAAGGGAGCAGATAGCATATTAAAATCTCTTTACAATGGTAATTTTTATAAAATGAATGCTGAAGATATATATAATGCAGCCCTTGAAGGCGATATGCTTGCAAGGAATGTCCTAAAAGATGCTGGGAAAAATCTTGGCGTAGGCATTGCAAGTTTGGTAAATATTTTTAGTCCTGACGCAGTTATACTCACTGGTGGTCTAATAGGTGCATGGAATATATATGTAGAATCTGCAAAAAACGAGGCAAATAGACGGGCATTAAAAGAATTGATAAGAAAGGTCAAGATAATCCCCTCTGCATTGGGAGACGATGCAGGTTTGATAGGTATTTCACAAATAGCCTATGAGAAACTTTAGGAACAATTAAATGTCAGAAAATATAAGAAATTTTTCCATCATCGCTCATATAGATCATGGCAAATCTACCCTTGCTGACAGGCTATTGGAATTTACAGGTGCCTTGAGTTCAAGAGAGATGACAGAGCAAGTGCTTGACACAATGGACCTTGAGAGGGAAAGAGGTATTACCATAAAGGCACATGCAGTAAGACTTGAATACAAGGCAAGAGATGGAAATCAATATATTTTGAACATGATTGATACACCTGGGCATGTTGATTTTTCCTATGAGGTATCAAGGAGTCTTGCATCCTGCGAAGGAAGTTTGTTGATTGTAGATGCCACTCAAGGCGTGGAAGCCCAGACTTTAGCAAATACCTATCTTGCTATTGATCACAATCATGAAATAATACCTGTTATAAATAAAATAGACCTACCCTCAGCAGAACCAGAAAAGGTCAAAAAACAGATTGAAGAGGCAATAGGCATTGATTGTTCAGAGGCTATTCTTGCCAGTGCCAAAGAAGGTATAGGTACAGAAGAAATACTTGAGGCAATAGTAAAAAAGATACCTTCACCAAAGGGGGATAGTAAGCTTCCCTTAAGGGCTTTGATATTTGATTCATGGTTTGATAACTATCAAGGTGTGATTGTCTTGGTGAGGGTCTTTGAAGGCACTTTAAGACCAGCCATGAAGATTAGGTTTATGGCTACTGGAAGGGAATATGAGATTACTAAAACAGGTTTTTTTACACCAAAGATGAAAGAGTGTGAAGGGCTAAGTGCAGGTGAGGTAGGTTATTTAATAGCAAGCATAAAAAATGTTAGCGACACAAAGATTGGTGACACAGTTACTGATAGTAAGCACACTGCCGGTACTGCCTTGCCAGGATATAGAGAGATCAAACCAATGGTCTTTTGTGGGCTTTATTCAGTAGAAACGCATCAATATGAAGACCTCAAGTCTGCCCTTGAGAAACTCAGACTTAATGACTCATCTTTTACCTTTGAGCCTGAGACTTCAACAGCACTTGGCTTTGGTTTCCGTTGTGGTTTTTTGGGATTACTCCACATGGATATAGTAAAGGAGAGACTTGAAAGGGAGTTTGAACTAACACTTATAAGCACAGCCCCTACTGTTATTTATAAAATAACTGATACGAATAATAATGAAATTTTTATTGACAACCCAAGTGCCTTACCAGAAAGGTTTGAAAAGATTTTTGAGCCCTATGTAAAGGTGACAATCTTTGTCCCTCAAGAATTTATTGGGCAAATTCTTGAACTATGTCAGGAAAAAAGGGGGACACAAAAGGATTTTTCTTATTTAAGTAAAGACAGGATAATGGTAACCTATGAAATCCCTTTGAATGAGATACTTTGGGATTTTTATGATAAATTAAAATCTGTATCAAAAGGATATGCTTCAATGGATTATGAGTTTATGGGTTATAAGCCATCAGAGCTTGTCAAACTTGATATACTCATAAATGGCGACACTATTGATGCACTTTCTATGATAATTCACAAGGACAAGGCTTACTACAAGGCAAGGGCGGTTGTAGAAACCCTTCGTTCTGTCATACCAAGACAATTATTTGAGATATATATTCAGGGTGCGATTGGTGGGAAGATAATCGCAAGGGAAAATATAAAGGCATTGAGAAAGAATGTGCTTGCCAAGTGTTATGGCGGAGATATAACGAGAAAGAGAAAATTACTGGAAAAACAAAAAGAGGGGAAAAAGAAGATGAAACAAATTGGAAGAGTTGAAATACCTCAAGAGGCCTTTTTATCAGTTTTAAAGGCAAAGGAATAGGAAATGAACAAACAAAAATTATGGGAATATACAAAGGCTATTGCAACTGCCCTTATACTTGCACTAATAATCAGGGCTTTTGTCATTCAGGCTTTTAAAATACCTTCAGGTTCAATGCTCAATACTTTACTTATTGGAGACCATATCCTTGTCAATAAATTTATTTATGGCACAGTGATACCTTTTACGGACCAAAGGATATTGTCATTTAAAAAACCTGAAAGAGGAGACATAATAGTATTCAAATATCCAGAGGATCCTGACAGGGATTTTATAAAACGGGTTATTGCCATTGAAGGTGATATAATTTATGGGAAAAATGGTGATGTATTTATAAATGGCAAAAAACTTCATGAATCTTATGTACAACATACAGACCCGTCGCATAAGTCAAACCCAATTGAACCAAGGGATGATTTTGGTCCCTTTCTTGTGCCCAAAGATAAGTATTTTGTAATGGGTGATAACAGGGATCAAAGTTATGACAGCAGGTTTTGGGGTTATGTAGATATGAAGATGATAAGAGGCAAGTCATTTATTATTTACTGGTCTTGGGATAGTCTTAATACAAGACCCCGCCTATCAAGGATAGGCACATTAACAAAATAGATGTTTACAGGGATAATCGTCGAATTAGGAACAGTTGATGCCATCGAAAAGACGGCTGATGGAGCAAGACTGTCTATTCATTGCCCAAAGATCATTAAAGATGCCTCAATTGGTGATAGCATAGCGGTCAATGGTATATGTCTTACCATTTCTGAAAAAAGAAGAGATACCCTCTATTTTGATATTTCAAGACAGAGTTTAAACATTACAACGGCTCATTTATGGAAAATAGGTGATAAGGTTAATTTAGAGCCTGCTTTAAGGATTGGCGATAAGATGGGAGGACATTTTGTGACTGGGCATGTAGAGGATACAGGTAAGATTATTTCAAAAACCCCTTATGGCAATGCCCAAAAAATATTTATAGAGGCATCAGAGGGTATTTTGAATTATACTGTTGAAAAGGGATCTATATCTGTTGATGGGATAAGTCTTACTGTAGTTGATGTTAATACTAACTCTTTCTCTGTAGTCATTATACCCCATACTTATAAAATGACTACCTTAGGCTATAAAAATATCGGTGAGCCCGTTAATCTTGAGCCAGATATGCTTGCCAAATATATTTATAGTTTTGTCAATAAGTTTTTACTTAAAGATAATAAAGACAAAAGTCTTATGATAACCTTGCAAAAATCAGGTTATCTTTAAAAGATGTTCATAAAGCATCTTGAGGGCATACATAGAGGCATCATTTTTATTTTGTTTCCTGTCTTTTGTTAATTTTAGTTCTTTAACAAACATATTATCTTTTTCAAACAGGGCTATATAAAGAAGACCCAGTTCTTTCCCTTCAATAGCCTTAGGGCCCAAATTACCAGTTGTAGCTATTGAGTAGTCAGAATTGGTAATAAGGCTAACAGATTTTGCCATTTCCAGTGCAATCTCTGGACTTATGGTTCCATATTTTTCAATTAAGGACCTGTCAATTTTCAATATTCTTTCCTTTGCAATGGCAGAATAGGCAACAACTGATGATAATAAATAAGAACTTGCACCTGACATTTCGGTAAGCATATGACTAATCAGTCCACCAGTGCATGATTCTGCAATTGAAAGTGTTTTTCCTCTATAAATCAAAATATTGTGAACCTCAAGGGCAAAATCCATCTTTAACCTCCTTGTTATATCAAAACCTTATAATAATAAAAAATCTTAAATGACATCTACAAAATTTAATGACCCAAAAAAGCGATAGGAAGGGCTGTTTCAGAATTTTTATAATCGACGATTTCATTCTAATTTTGCTTTATTCTTTATAATGCAATGCCTTTTGCTAAAGTTTCTCAAGAATTTCTTTTATAAGGTGTCGTATAAAATTTTTCACCAGCCCTTCCTACTTGATTTTATTAAGTTCTCAGTTCTATCGCTGATTTTGGGAATGAGCGATGACATTTTTCACTGCTTTTTTGATATAATTGACTTATGCAAAACCGTGTAATAAATACCTTTTACGATATAATTGAGGCATTAAAGGCAAATCCAGACTGGCAAGAGGAGATGAGGAGGCTTGTTTTGACAGGAGAATTACTTAACCTCCCCTCGAGGTTTGATAATTTTGTCCAGAATGAATTTGTTCCACTAAAAAATAAGGTTATAAAGATAGAAAAGGATGTAGAGATACTGAAAGAAGATGTAGAGATACTGAAAGAAGATGTAGAGATATTGAAAGAAGATGTAGAGATACTGAAAGAAGATGTAGAGATATTGAAAGAAGATGTAAAGATATTGAAAGAAGATGTAAAGATATTGAAAGAAGATGTAAAGATATTGAAGAACGATGTATCTTATTTAAAAGGTGATATTTTTGAAGGCAAGGTAAGAGATAAGGCACCAGCCTTTTTTGGAAAATTATTAACAAAGACAAAGGTAATAAGAATAGAAGATTATTCAGAAGTTCTTGACGATGCAAATGAGAAAGGCTTGATAACGGACAAAGAGCGAGCTGAAGCATTAAATATAGATGTTTTGGTCAAGGGCATTATGAAAAATAACAATAGAGAAGTGATTCTTGCTGGTGAGGTATCGGTAACTGTTGACATAGAAGATGTAGAGAGGGTATCAAAAAGGGTAAAGATTTTTTCAAAGGTCTATGATAAAGAGACAATAGGTGTAGTGATAGGTCAAAAGATTACAGAAAGGGCTAAGCTTTTGGCTGATGAAAGGTTAGTTGTAGTAATCTAAATTTTTTGTTATTTCAAAAATCTCTTAAAAAAGAAAACATAAGGAAGCTAAAAGATGTGGCAATGTCAAGGCAGTAATTGTGGGTATATTTACAGCCCTGAAAAAGGCGATAAAAAGGGAAAAATCCCTGCAGGGACTAAATTTGAAGAACTTCCAGATGACTGGAAATGTCCTGTTTGTGGTGCAAGCAAAAAATTTTTCAAAAAATTAGAAGATTAATCTTTAGCAGTTGAGGAATGAGTGAAAAAAATACTTATTATCGATGATGACAAGACTATTGCAAAGGTAATTTTAAAGGTTTTAAACAAAAGGATAGGTATTGATGCTGAAATAGCCCATTCACTAAAAGAAGCCAAATCTATCATTGAACATCATGATAATAATAATAATATTTCCCTTGTTATTTGCGATTATAACCTCCCTGACTCTCCGGAAGGTGGGGCTATTGATTATATCATCTCAAAAAAAATCCCCATAATCGTTTTGACAGCATCTTATGATATTGATATCAGAGATAAGATGATGTCAAAAAAAATCGCTGATTATATAGTAAAAAGAAGCACTAAAGACCTTGATTATTTAGTATCATCTGTAAATAGGATATTAAAAAATTCCTCCATTAAGGTATTAATAGTTGATGACTCTACTGTTTATAGAGACACCATGTCTGGAGTATTATCAAATCAACTTTACAATGTGTTTATTGCAAAAGGTGGGAAGGAGGCATTAACTATTTTTGAAAAAAACCCTGATATCAAAATAGTAATAACCGATTACAATATGCCCGATATGGATGGTTTGCAATTATTGATAGAGCTTAGAAAGAAATATAAAAAAGACAAACTTGCAATCATAGTTACTTCAGGTTATGGTGGTAGTAACGAAATACCAAAATTTTTAAAGGCGGGCGCAAATGATTATATCAACAAACCCTTTAGCACAGAGGAATTTATTTGCAGAGTAAATTTTAATATTGAACTTCTTGAAATGATAGAGATTCTTAGAGATTACGCAAATAAAGACCCAATGACAGGACTTTTTAACAGGCGATATTTTGTTGAAGCAGGCTTAGTTATTCACGCTACAGCTAAGAGGAATAATGTAAATATTGCCACTTTGATGTTTGATATTGACAAGTTTAAATCAATAAATGATACCTTTGGACATGATGCAGGCGACAAGGCTATAAAAACACTTGCCCAAATATTGTCCTCTTCATTTAAAAGAAAGACTGATATTGTTGCAAGATTTGGTGGTGAAGAATTTTGCATACTTACCAGCTATGAAGATGAGAGAAACTTATTAGGTTTTGCTGAAGAAATTAGACAGAAAATAGAACAAACAACTATTGACTACGCACACCATACCATAAAATTCACCTCTTCCATAGGTATCTGTAAAACCTGTTTTGACACACTTGAGCAAATGATTAGATTAGCCGATGAAAGGTTATATGAAGCCAAAAATACAGGTCGGAACAAGATCTGTATCTGCTAAGGTTCATCAAATTTATATTCAGGCATTACCCATTTTATAATCTCTCTTGACATAGCCTTAATAGTTGCCTCTTTAGGTTGAATTGAGACCTTGAGCCCTTTCTTTTCAATTGCTTTAGTTGTAACAGGACCTATAGAAGCAATTGTCAGGGTCTTTAAAAAATCAAGTGCCTCTTGACCGAGTATTTCAATAAAATTGTTAAAGGTAGCAGCGCTTGTAAATGTTGCTATTGTTATCCTTCCTTCTTTGAGAAACCTCAGCAATCTCTTTCCATGTCTTTCAGGTTTTATAACCCTATAAGCTATTGGTGTATCTATAATTGCACCCTTTTCCTTCATCATTTTAGGAAATAACTCCCTTGCATTATCAGGCCGTGGTAGTAAAAACCTTATCCCCTTTAAATTTTTATGTGTAGCTAAAAAAGACTGTAGTAATCCCTCAGAATTAAACTCAGATGGCATTAAATCAACCCTCAAACCCATCTTGTTTATTGATTCTGCAGTCTTTGAGCCAACTGCACAGAGTTTTATACCCTTTAAATCTCTTATGTCCTTACCTTTATAAATCAGACGCTCAAAAAAGAATGAAAAACCTTTTACGCTCGTAAATACAAGCCAGTCATAATGCTCTATCTTTTCTATGCAATCGTCAAGTTCTGAATAATCAACAGAAGGGACAATCTTGATTGTTGGAAATCCAAAGATTTCAGCCCCTAAATCCTCAAGTATCTCATAGTCATAGGAATACTCCCTTGTAATCAAAATCCTATGACCGAAAAGTGGCTGTTTTTCATACCATTTAAGAGTTTCTCTAAGACTTACCACATTTCCAACAATCATTACTGCAGGTGGACGAATATGTTCTTCCTTGATAATCTCTGCAATGCTATTTAGAGTAGATACAACGGTCTTCTGATCAGGTCTTGTCCCCCAGCGGACTACTGCAGTTGGGGTGTCAGGGGATTTGCCATTTTCTATGAGTTTTTGAGTAATCTTTGCAATATTTTTAATTCCCATCAAAAAAATTAGGGTATCAAAACCCCTTGCAAAGTGTTCCCAATCAATAGTGCTTTCAGGTTTTGTCAAGTCCTCATTGCCTGTAATGACAGCGAAGGACGATGAGAGTTTCCTATGGGTTACGGGGATACCTGCATAAGCAGGCGCAGCAACAGCGGAACTAACACCAGGTATTATCTCAAAGTCAATCCCTTTTTCAGCAAGTGTTTGTGCCTCTTCTCCACCCCTACCAAATATAAAGGGGTCTCCCCCTTTTAGTCTGCAAACAATCTTACCTTTTGTTGCATAATCAACAAGAGCTTGATTAATCTCATCTTGGGTCATCTCATGGAAACCACCTCTTTTGCCAGCATAGACAAACTCTGCATCATGGGAGATGTAATTTAAAATCTGTGCATTGAGATGAAAGTCATAGACCACAACTTCCGATTTTTCAAGACAACGGAGACCTTTGATTGTTAACAGACCAATATCTCCCGGCCCTGCACCAACTATATAGACTTTACCTTTTTTCATCTTTCATAGACCGCTTTTAAGATTGTATCAGCACCTTTGTCAAGGAGTTCTTCGGCAAGTTTTATTGCTAAGGCAATTGATTCAGATATGCTGCCTTTGATACTACCTTTAATAATCTTATCTCCATTTATTGAACCAATCAAACCATGTAGGGTAATTTCATTATTATTATCAGAAATGATTCCATGAGAAGCAATAGGAACTTGACAACCACCTTCAAGTCTTTTTAAGAAAGCCCTCTCTGCACTTACACAAATATTAGTATAGTAATCGTTCAGTGGTTTTACAAGATCATTTACAAAATGGTCATCAATCCTTGTTTCAATCCCTACAGCACCTTGACCCACTGCTGGCAGGCTTATTTGTTCATCAAGTATCTCTGTTATCCTATCTTGCCAACCTAACCTAATCACCCCTGCAGAAGCCAATATAATTGCATCGTAAAGACCTTCATCAAGTTTTTTTATCCTTGTGTCAAGATTACCTCTAAGTGACTCAATCCTTAAATCTGGTCTTTCAGCTAATAATTGACAGGTTCGACGCAGACTGCTTGTCCCTATTTTTGCAGAATGAGGGATATCTTTAAATGACTTTATTGCACTGTTTTTTTTGCAAATCATTGCGTCTCTGGGATCTTCTCTTTTACAAATTGCTGAAATATAAAGACCTGATGGGAATTCAGATGGCACATCTTTCATGCTGTGAACTGCCATATCAATTTTACAACTTAAGAGGGCATCTTCAATCTCTTTTACAAACAAGCCTTTCCCCCCGACCTTTGCCAGCGGGACATCAGTAATCTTGTCTCCTGTAGTTTTTATTTTAACAAGTTCTATCTTTAAAGCAGGATTATTCGCCCTCAACTGTGATGCTACCCATTCTGCCTGCCAAAGTGCTAACTTGCTACCTCTTGTGCCAATTAATACCTTCTCTCTCACTCATTAGACTCCTTAATACATAGTTTTTTTGCAAATATAATAACCTTTTTCCCATAAGTTTTGAAAAGGGGGAATTTTTCTCACCCAAAATCAGCGATAGAACTAAAAAGCTTAGTAAAATCAGCAAATAAGATAGGAAGGGCTGGTGAAGGATTTTTATACGACACCTTA
>OGCL01001244.1_pt1 | contig 22581 bp, 20 predicted proteins | sample 1570041 | NCBI WGS metagenome assembly OGCL01 (sample SAMN06266162, study PRJEB24511) | hot springs metagenome | isolation source: Hot spring water | place: South Africa: Limpopo | collected 2015-06-22 | reverse complement strand
CACCACTTTGCGCTACGATACAATTTCCCATAGTTGTTTCTCCTTTTTGAACGATACTATTATAGCGTATCCGACTCGCCTTGACTACTTTTGTTTAATTGTTCATGCAAGCTTTCCCATTCTTTCATCAACGCATTAATTTGATTGTGAATCACATCAATCGATTCATCCAAATCTTGCATATTCAAATGATTATGATAATAGAATGGATCAAAGCGCTTCTCACGCGCAATCGCTAATTCTTCTTCTTTTAGCGCAATAGATTCTTCAATCTTTAATATCTGTTTGTTGATTCTTGAATTAGATTGAATTGGCTTTTGATTTGATTTAACTTCTTTCTCAATCTTTTGATTAACTTCAACCTTTTCAACAATTGGGTCCCCAACTTGATAGTACTGTGCTTGGCCACTCTCAATACTTAATATCCCTTTAGCCATTTTATTCACAAAATAACGATCATGTGAGACAAATAGAATCGTTCCTTCATATTCACTTAATGATCTCTCCAATGCTTCTTTACCAGGAATATCCAAATGATTTGTGGGTTCATCTAATATAAGTAAATTTGATCCTTTTAACATTAGTTTAGCTAACGCTAAACGGACCTTTTCGCCACCCGAGAGGACATTAACTTCCTTGAATACTTCATCAGAAGTAAACAAGAAAGAACCTAAGACTGTTCGAATCTCAGTCTGAGTCATATCAGGATAAGCATCCCATAAATCTTCAATGATTGTTTGATTGCTTTTAAATTCGATTTGTTCTTGATCAAAATACCCGATATCAATTTGATGGCCTAAAAGAAACTCACCACTCAATGCTGGAACTTTACCCAGTATAGTTTTAAGAAAAGTCGATTTGCCATGCCCATTAGGACCAACAACAGCACAATGATTCCCATGGTTTAGTTCTAGGTTTATCTTAGCCAATGAATCATGATATCCAATTTCTAACTCCTTTACGAGTAATACTTGTTTGCCACCACGTGTCTTCGCAAAAAATCGAGCTTTAAAATTCCGTTTGTTTTCTTTTGGGGCTTCTATTTTTTCTAGCTTATCTAAATACTTTATCTTAGACTGTGCAAACTTAGCTTTATTTTTCTTATATCTAAATTTTTCAATCAATGTTTCTAATCGTTCAATATCTTTTTGTTGACGTTTAAATGCTGATAATTGCTTTTCTTGATTCAACGCTTTTTGTGCTTGAAACGAAGCATAATTCCCATAATATGTTGTTAGTTCACCAAATTCCATTTCTACAATTGATTTTGCTACATGGTCTATAAACATTCGGTCATGTGATACAAACACTAATGCTTTTTCATAATGATTTAAATAGGTTTCCAACCATTCAATCGTACTCATATCAAGATGATTTGTAGGCTCATCCAATAATAAGATATCTGGTTTACTTAGTAGTAAATATACAAACGCCAGTCGTGTTTTTTGTCCACCAGAAAACTCCCCGATTCTTCGCTTTAGATCACTCTCAAAAAAGCCGAATTGAGTAAAAATCGTCATCATTTCCTGTTTATAGGTATATCCGCCTAAGCGCTCATAATTCTCACTTAGACTTGCAAACTGATTTAATAATTCCTCACTACTATTATGTTTAAGCATTTCTGCACATAAAGCTATTTTTTCTTCCAAAACAAACAATGGTTTAAACAAAGCTAAAAAGTAATCTTCAACAATAAGATTTTCATCCTTAAAACTCGCTTGAGCTAAATACCCCACTGTAAGATCTTTAGGTTTAAATATATCCCCTGTATTCAACTCTAATTCTTCGGCCAATATTTTAAGCAAAGTTGTTTTACCACAACCATTTCTACCAATTATGGCAATTTTATCATTGGGTTTAATCTCAAAATTTAAATTCTCAAATAGTATATCCGCACCAAAAGATTTTGATGCCCTTGATAATTGTAACGTCATATCATTCCATTCCTAGATATCTTAAATACCCACTAACAATATTATCAATCATAAGATCAAACTGATTTTTATATACATTCACATCAAGTGTGCTTGAAATAAAGAATAACTCTAAACTCACAGATTGAATCCCTTTTCTTTCTTCTTTATTGAATTCACTATTCTGTTCAATCGCTAATTCAGAAATTGTCCCTGCTGAAAGAATTCTTCCACCAGCTTCACGAATAACAGGATATGAATCTAAGTTATTATATCGACTGGATGCAACAACTCCTGCAATGTTTGTACTTGTTTGACGACCATATGGTACTAATCCTGGGGTTGCTATATATGATCTAAATAGTGCAGTCGCAAATCTGTTAGACGCATAAGAGGAATAAATAATGCGACTACCTCGTGTATCTTCATTTGTTGTAAAATTCAAATTAAACTCAATATAATGCTTTACATTAGCTTGATAAGCATTATACAATCTACCATCAATACCATACTGATTAATTACAGTATCTTCATTTTCACGAGATAAAAGAACTTTTAATCCTTTTGCCTCTAATTTTTCCTTAACTGCAACGGCAATTTTGAACAACTCATCCGCTTCAACTAAATTATTCGCGGTTCTACCTTTTTCGACAAAATTGTAACTCTTTGTACTATGTGCCGCATCAAGATAAACATCATAAACTTCAAGATTATCCTCCTCAAGTGTTTGATTTTTAATTTGAATAAAAAAGTAGTTATCATCCATTATTGGTAATGCATCATCTTTGTCCTTCAACAAATCTTTATCGGAAATTAAGTTTATTTTCTTATTTAATCCATTCCTTCTAATTGTATAAAACTCATCATATAATTCTGATGTAGTAACTAATCTCTTCTCTTTTAGTGAATCGACAACGAATACCTCATAAAAACCACTTGGTAAGTTCTCTAAAGGTATATGCTCATCAACGTTTCTACCTAACATATAGACCCATTCACTTTTATCACATATGTTTTTAAGTTTTATTGTTTTACCAATAAAATAGTCAGCTTGATTAATATCAAACGTATTATTAAAGATATTCAGAGTTTCACCATAGAATAAATAATCATTTAGTTCAATTTTCTCTTCATAAACTAACTCATTTAAAACAGATTGAGTTTTAGTAAAACTATAATCACATATCACAAAACTTGGTGTATCAATAAGTAGTTCTTTAGGAAATAATAGATTAAATATTATATAACCAATAAGTATAATCAAGATAAAAGACGGGATTATGACCCGCCATTTAAATCTTCTTTTTCTTTTTGGGACAACTCTTGGTTGATAAACCATCTAAACCTCCTTAATAATCTAGGTTCTTTGGAGTACGCGCAAAAGGTATGACATCACGAATATTTTGCATTCCCGTAATATACATTAAGAAACGTTCAAAACCTAATCCAAACCCTGCATGTTGGCACCCACCATATCTACGTAAATCAAGATACCATTTTAATCCTTCTTCATGAATATTCATTTCTTCCATTCGAGTTTTTAAATAGTCATAGCGTTCTTCACGTTGTGATCCACCAACTAACTCACCTATAGCTGGGACAAGTAAGTCACATGCTGCAACTGTCTTTTTGTCATCATTTAAGCGCATATAGAACGCTTTTATATCTTTTGGATAGTTAATTAAGAAGACTGGACCTTTTACGATCTGTTCACAAATATAACGCTCGTGTTCAGATTGTAAATCTGTTCCCCATTCAACTGGAAACTCAAACTTAACTGGTGCACTCTTCAAATGTTCAACTGCTTCAGTATATGTCATTCTTGCGAATGGTGTTTCTAATACTAAGTTCAAACGTTCTAATAATGTAGTATCAATTCTTTCATTAAAGAACTTAACTTCTTCTTCGGCATTCTCAAGAACATACTGTATACAACTCTTAACCATATCTTCGATAAGATTCATATCATCCTCTAAATCCGCAAACGCAATTTCAGGTTCAATCATCCAGAACTCACTTGCATGTCGTGCTGTATTACTGTTTTCAGCTCTAAAAGTAGGCCCAAATGTGTAAACATCTCTAAAGGCCAATGCAAATGCCTCCGCTTGAAGCTGCCCCGAAACGGTAAGACTTGCTTTCTTACCAAAGAAATCTTCTTCATAATTTGCATCTGTGCGAGTTGTGACATTGAACACTTCACCAGCACCTTCCGCATCATTACCTGTAATAATAGGCGCATGTACATATACAAATCCTTGGTTTTGAAAGAATTCATGAATTGCCATACTTAAAACAGACCGAACTCTAAATACAGCACTAAAAGTGTTCGTACGAGGACGTAAGTGAGCTATTTCTCTTAAGTACTCAAAAGAATGTTGTTTCTTTTGTAAAGGATAATCCGCTGCACAAGCTCCTTCAAGCGCAACTGAAACAACTTCTATTTCAAACGGTTGTTTCATATTAGGAGTCAATTTAAACTTCCCTACAACAGTCAGAGCAGTACCAATAAGATAACGACTTACATCTTCAAAATTCTCTAATTCATTTGAATAAACTAATTGAACATTCCTAAAATATGTTCCATCGTTTAATTCAATAAAACCTATATTTTTATTACTACGGTTTGTTCTAACCCAACCTTGAATTTGAACAATATCCATGGATTCAATTTCGATAATCGAACCTTCTTTTACAATCTCATAACATTCTCTAACTGTCATTAATGCTTCCATATTTGCTCCTACGAAATAGAATTTGTTTCGAATACTAACTCTTGTATCATTGATACAACATCAACTGCTTTTATATTCACACCTTTTGGCACTTGAATATGTTCGTGTGTAAAATCTACAATCCCTTTTACACCCGATTCAATCAATAAATTTACTGTTTCTTGTACATCCTTTGATACAGTTAAAATCGCAATTCTGCATCCTTCAGGTATACGTTCCTTTAATTCACTTAAAGGATAAACTGGAATTTCATACATTGCACCTGTTTTATTAGGTTCAATATCAAATGCACAAACTATCTCACCCACTACATGATTCCAGCGATTATAATTCATTAAAGCACGGCCAAGATTCCCTGCCCCTACAATAATTAATTTCTCTTCAAATTTTCCACCAAGATGACGTTCAAACACATCAATTAGTGCCTTAACATCATATCCATACCCTTGTTTACCAAGTGATCCAAGAAATGAAAAATCACGCCGTATGGTTGTCGGCTCAATATCGACAAACTCCGAAAGCTCACGAGACATAATACGTTGAACACCTAGATTATCTAGTTTTCTTAACGCTTTTAAATATACAGGAAATCGCTGTAAAGTTGCCTTTGGCACCATTTGTTTTAAACTGTTCATTTTATTACCACCTTATAATATTTTAACACAAGACTTATAGTTTGTGAATATTTTCATAATCTTCACGCATAATCTAAACCAGGATTTGCACTAATATCAAGATCACCTCTAACACCATGTTGATATGCAACATAAGCAACTGCTCCTATCATTGCCGCATTATCGGTACAGCACCACATAGGAGGTATAGTTATTTTTAAATCAGGTTGTATCAACTTTAGATCATTAACTCGTTCTCTTAATCTTGAGTTTGCCGCAACTCCTCCTGCTAACACAAAGTGTTTAACTTGATACATACTTAAAGCTAATTTTGTTTTCTCAATAATTTCATTGAGTGCAGCTTCTTGAAATGCATAAGCCAAATCTTCTTTTATAATCTCATTTTTATTTCTCTGGATTAACTGTAATACTGCAGACTTTAAACCACTAAAACTAAAATCAAGAGGTTTCTGTGTTTTAACCTTAGGTAATCGATAATTTTTCTTACCATCTTTCGCAATACGATCAATGTGAGGACCACCTGGATAAGGCAATCCCATAACGCGCGCAACTTTGTCATATGCTTCACCAATCGCATCATCTTGGGTTGAACCGAGTATTTCAAACTTATATTCTTCTTTAAGTAATACCAATTCAGTATGCCCACCTGACACAACTAGTGCCAACAAAGGATATTCCAGCTTATCTACAAACTGATTCGCATAAATATGCCCTGTTATATGATGAATTGGAATAAGAGGTTTGTTATAGAACCACGATAAAGTCTTAGCTGCTATAAGCCCAACATGCAACGAACCAATCAACCCTGGACCTTGTGTAATCGCAAACGCATCAATATCATCAATCTTAATATTAGCCGTTGTAATAGCCTCTTCTAAAACAATAGAGATATTCTCTATATGGATACGAGACGCAACTTCAGGAATTACACCTCCAAAAGCCGCATGAGTATTGATTTGTGATGAAACAATATTGCTCAATACTGTATGTCCATTCTCAATGATAGCTACAGCTGTTTCATCACAAGATGTTTCAATTGCACATATTTTCATATTAATCTCCTCTTACTTCTTTAACCATTAAAAATGCATCTTCATGATTATCTTGATAATAATCTTTTCTTATTCCTTTTTTTATAAAGCCAAAACGGTGATACAAATTTATAGCCTTGATATTACTGATTCTAACTTCTAAACTTACTTCTTCGATATTATTTTCAATACATAATGTATCTAAAAATTTCATCAATATTTTCGATAAACCCTGAGCTCTAAAATCTTCTTTTACCGCAATAGTCGTTATTTGAGCTCTTTCATATATCAACCAAACACCGATATATGCTTTAATGACTTCATTATCAACCAAGACAAAATAGTGTGCATATGGATTTGATTGTAACTCTATTTCAAAATCTTCTTTTGTCCATGGATGCGAAAATGCTTCAATTTCTATTTCACAAACTTGGTCTAAATCAGACAGATTCATAGATCGAATCATGAATGATAAGCCTCATTATCTTTTAAATAACGTGGAACTAATGCATGGATATTATCAACTTTATTCCAATAATCTTGTAAATCCATAAAGTGTTTTGTATAGTCAGGATAGTTCTTTTCATTTGAAATAAGATTCCCATCACCGAAAATTTTAAAATTACTCGTATCTAAGTCATCAAAATCTGATAACAAAATAACTCGTTCGTTTATAAGCGGAATACCTTCATGATAATGTGCATAATATGCTCTTTTCGCTCGAGCATCCAATAATACGTGCACATTTTTTTCTAGTCCTGCTAAAACATGTAAAGACGATAATGTATAAACTTCAACATTAGCGAGAGCACCTAAAACTTTCGCGACAGTCATTCCAATTCTAAGCCCAGTATAACTTCCAGGACCATCTGTTAATACAATTCTTTTTAGCTCTTTTGGACTAATCTTAACCGAGTCAAAAAGAGTTTTAATTTCTACAAGTATTGTTTCAGACTGCTGCTTAAAAGCTTCCTTTTGAATAGAGCTAATTATTTCTTTATCACGATACAACACTAAGGTTAAATAATGAAATGATGTGTCAATAGCTAATGTTATCATATAAGATCCTCAATCAATTTCTCATACTTTAATCCTTTAGGATTAAATAGAATTTTACGTTTATTTTTACTAATTCTTAAAATATTTATTCTTAGATATTCCTCAGGAAATAATTCCTCAAGAAAATCTGGCCACTCAATCACAGTTACACCGATCGTCCCCACTAATTCCTCAAACCCTAAGTCTTGATGCAAAGATTCAAGTCGATAGGCATCGATATGATTCAACGCCAATCTACCATTATAGTTCTTCATAATCGTGAATGTAGGACTAGAGATTGTCTTGGTTATATCAAGACCTTTAGCTAAACCTTGTGTAAATGTCGTCTTCCCCGCTCCAAGATCACCACTTAAAAGAAAAACCATTGGTTCATTTATTTTTGAACCAATTTTATAAGCAATATTCTGAGTGTCTTCATAACTTTTAGATAGATATACTTTTTCCATAATTCCTCTAGAGGTAAATTATACCATAGAATAAAAGGCTAAAGAAAAGCTCCCTAATTGGGAGCTTTGTTACCTGGCGATGAGCTATTTTCACTATGGCTTGCATAGCTATCTTCGCCGCTAAAGTGCTTAACTTCTGTGTTCGGTATGGGAACAGGTGTGACCACTTTGCCATTATCACCAGATTGAGAGTTTGATTCTCTCAAAACCGAATAATAAATATGATGTTGTTTGATGGGCTTTCTAAATAATTAATGTCTATTTGTTGTTGTTAAGTGATTAAATCCTCGACCTATTAGTATCAGTCAACTACACGCATCACTGCGCTTCCATCTCTGACCTATCAACCTTGTAGTCTTCAAGGGGTCTTACTTCACTAGGAATGGGAAATCTCATCTTGGAGCCGGTTTCACACTTAGATGCCTTCAGCGTTTATCCGATCCATACTTGGCTACCCAGCTATGCCGTTGGCACGACAACTGGTGCACCAGAGGTATGTCCATCCCGGTCCTCTCGTACTAAGGACAGCACTCCTCAAATTTCCTACGCCCACAACAGATAGGGACCGAACTGTCTCACGACGTTCTGAACCCAGCTCACGTACCGCTTTAATGGGCGGACAGCCCAACCCTTGGAACCGAATACAGCTCCAGGATGCGATGAGCCGACATCGAGGTGCCAAACCTCGCCGTCGATGTGAACTCTTGGGCGAGATCAGCCTGTTATCCCCAGGGTAGCTTTTATCCGTTAAGCGACGGCCATTCCATACTGCACCGCCGGATCACTAAGTCCGACTTTCGTCCCTGCTCGACTTGTAAGTCTCGCAGTCAAGCACCCTTCTGCCTTTGCGCTCGTCGATTGATTTCCAACCAATCTGAGGGTACCTTTGAGCGCCTCCGTTACTCTTTAGGAGGCGACCGCCCCAGTCAAACTGCCCACCTGACACGGTCCCGCACCCAGATCATGGGTGTCGGTTAGAATTTCAAACAAGCAAGAGTGGTATCCCAACGGCGACTCCATGCAGACTGACGTCCACACTTCTTAGTCTCCCACCTATCCTGTACATACTTGCTCAAAACTCAATATCAGGCTACAGTAAAGCTCCATGGGGTCTTTCCGTCTAGTTGCGGGTAACCTGCATCTTCACAGGTACTAAGATTTCACCGAGTCTGCTGCCGAGACAGCGCCCAAATCATTACGCCTTTCGTGCGGGTCAGAACTTACCTGACAAGGAATTTCGCTACCTTAGGACCGTTATAGTTACGGCCGCCGTTCACTGGGGCTTCGGTTCAAAGCTTCGTCTTGCGACTAACAAATCCCCTTAACCTTCCAGCACCGGGCAGGCGTCACCCCATATACGTCGTCTTGCGACTTTGCATAGAGCTGTGTTTTAGTTAAACAGTTGCTTGGGCCTCTTCACTGCGACACTTTCGTGCACCCCTTCTCGCTAACTTACGGGGTCATTTTGCCGAGTTCCTTGGCAACAGTTCTCTCGCTCACCTCAGGATTCTCTCCTTGCCCACCTGTGTCGGTTTTGGTACGGGCCGCCATACAATTAACGCTAGAAGCTTTTCTTGAAAGCTGGCATCAGATGCTTCGTTACTTGGTCACCCGTTCACTCCCCATCACGTCTTCACATTGTGTTGCGGATTTGCCTACAACACTGCTACCTCGCTTAGACCGGCTCTACCAATCGCCGGCTCATCTTAGCCTTCTCTGTCACTCCATCACTTGTACGCGGGTACGGGAATATCAACCCGTTGTCCATCGACTACGCCTTTCGGCCTCATCTTAGGTCCCGACTTACCCAGGGCGGACGAACCTTCCCCTGGAAACCTTGGGCAATCGGTGTGTCAGATTCTCACTGACATTTCGCTACTCACACCGGCATTCTCACTTCTAATCGCTCCAGCGCTCCTCACGGTACACCTTCAATGCGGATTAGAACGCTCCCCTACCACGGTATATTTCTATACCATCCATAGTTTCGGTATCTTACTTAGCCCCGGTAAATTTTCGGCGCAGGGTCACTCGACTAGTGAGCTATTACGCACTCTTTGAAGGGTGGCTGCTTCTAAGCCAACCTCCTAGTTGTCTGTGCATCCCCACATCCTTTTCCACTTAGTAAGAATTTTGGGACCTTAACTGATGATCTGGGCTGTTTCCCTTTTGACCATGGACCTTATCACCCACAGTCTGACTGCCAAATATATCGCTATGCCATTCGGAGTTTGATTACATTCAGTACCTCGGGATGAGGCCATCACATATTCAGTGCTCTACCTGCATAGGACTTCACTTTGACGCTAGCCCTAAAGCTATTTCGGGGAGAACCAGCTATCTCCAAGCTCGATTGGAATTTCTCCCCTAGCCACAATTCATCCGCCAACTTTTCAACGGTGGTCGGTTCGGTCCTCCAGTTGGTATCACCCAACCTTCAACCTGATCATGGCTAGATCGCCTGGTTTCGGGTCTACCGCGTCGTACTATCGCCCTATTAAGACTCGCTTTCGCTACGGCTCCGTATTTTCTACTTAACCTCGCACGACATGGTAACTCGCCGGTTCATTCTACAAAAGGCACGCCATCACCCCTAAACGGGCTCTGACTTGTTGTAAGCATACGGTTTCAGGATCTATTTCACTCCGCTTCCGCGGTTCTTTTCACCTTTCCCTCACGGTACTGGTTCACTATCGGTCAATTAGGAGTATTTAGCCTTACCGGATGGTCCCGGCTGTTTCCGACAGGGTTACACGTGCCCCGCCGTACTCAGGATGCCACTAGGGCTCATTGGATTTTCAAATACAGGGCTTGCACCTTCTATGGCCGGCCTTTCAATGCCGTTCTTCTAATCATTTGAGTCCCACATTGTGGTCCTACTACCCCAACACTAAGTTGGTTTGGGCTGTTCCCAGTTCGCTCGCCGCTACTAAGGGAATCACTATTGTTTTCTTTTCCTCCAGCTACTAAGATGTTTCAATTCACTGGGTTGCTTTCTCATAAGCTATGTATTTACTTATGGATAATAGCGCATTACCGCTATTGAGTTTCCTCATTCGGATATCTCCGGATCATTGTGTACTTACCACTCCCCGAAGCGTTTCGCCGTTAGTTGCGTCCTTCATCAGCTCTAATTGCCAAGGCATCCACCGTACGCCCTTATTAATTTAATCACGTATTTATTTTTTTAACGTGTGATTCACGTTTTTTTTTGATTGCTTGATTTACTGTTTTTCTAAAACTGTTTTTTCTCGTTTTGATTGAAATCTAGATTTTTTTACCAAATAGTATCAACTATTCAGAAAGATCATGTTTTTTTATCATATCTGTTATTCGGTTTTCAAAGAACCACTGAGAGCTAAACTCTCAAAACTAAATAGGAAACACACGTCGGTATGCTAATTCTTTCTCCTTAGAAAGGAGGTGATCCATCCCCACGTTCCCGTAGGGATACCTTGTTACGACTTAACCCTAATCATCGATCCTACCTTCGACGGCTCCCTCCTATTACTAGGTTAGGCCACCGGCTTCGGGTATTACCAACTCTCATGGTTTGACGGGCGGTGTGTACAAACCCCGAGAACGTATTCACCGCGGCATGCTGATCCGCGATTACTAGCGATTCCGCCTTCATGGAGTCGAGTTGCAGACTCCAATCTGAACTGAGACGTACTTTATGAGTTTTGCTCCAGGTCACCCTTTCGCATCCCTTTGTATACGCCATTGTATTACGTTTGTAGCCCAGGCCATAAGGGGCATGATGATTTGACGTCATCCCCACCTTCCTCCGGTTTATCACCGGCAGTCTCTCTAGAGTCCCCAACTGAATGATGGTAACTAAAGACAAGGGTTGCGCTCGTTGCGGGACTTAACCCAACATCTCACGACACGAGCTGACGACAACCATGCACCACCTGTATCCCAGATAACCTCCACCCTATCTCTAGGGCTTTGCTGAGTATGTCAAGGCCTGGTAAGGTTCTTCGCGTTGCGTCGAATTAAACAACATAATCCACCGCTTGTGCGGGGTCCCGTCAATTCCTTTGAGTTTCACACTTGCGTGCATACTCCCCAGGCGGAATACTTATTGCGTTAACTGCAGCACTGAATTTCTCCAACACTTAGTATTCATCGTTTACGGCGTGGACTACTAGGGTATCTAATCCTATTTGCTCCCCACGCTTTCGTGCTTCAGCGTCAGTTACAGGCCAGGCAACCGCCTTCGCCACTGGTGTTCCTCCATATATCTACGCATTTTACCGCTACACATGGAATTCCATTGCCCTCTCCTGCACTCAAGTCTACCAGTTTCTATGGCCATACGGGGTTGAGCCCCGCACTTTCACCATAGACTTAATAAACCGCCTACGCACCCTTTACGCCCAATAATTCCGGATAACGCTTGCCACCTACGTATTACCGCGGCTGCTGGCACGTAGTTAGCCGTGGCTTTCTGGTAAGGTACCGTCAGTTCAAGATCATTTCCTATCCTGAATGTTCTTCCCTTACAACAGAGCTTTACAACCCGAAGGCCTTAATCACTCACGCGGCGTTGCTCGGTCAGGCTTGCGCCCATTGCCGAAAATTCCCTACTGCTGCCTCCCGTAGGAGTCTGGGCCGTGTCTCAGTCCCAGTGTGGCCGGTCACCCTCTCAGGTCGGCTACGCATCATCGTCTTGGTAGGCCGTTACCCCACCAACTAACTAATGCGCCATAAACTCATCCATTTGTGTAGAAATCCTACTTTAATTCATCAGAGATGCCTCCGATCAACCTATCCGGTATTAGCTATCGTTTCCAATAGTTATCCCAGTCATATGGGCAGATTATTTATGTATTACTCACCCGTTCGCCACTAAGATCTAGCAAGCTAGATCTTCGTTCGACTTGCATGTATTAGGCACGCCGCCAGCGTTCATCCTGAGCCAGGATCAAACTCTCCGTTTGAACTGCTCATTGTTTTTTTGTTTTATGTTTCCATCTTGCGATGGTTAACGTTTCCGTTTTTTTAAAATTGACGTTGTTTCCTATTTAGTTTTCAAAGATCAGCGCCCCTCACTTCCAAACCCTGTTTCTCGGTGAGTGCCTATTAATAATACCAAACGATGAGGTGTCTGTCAACGATTTACCACTCTTTTTCTCGACTTTTTCACATTATTTTTTTTGACCACTTTCAATACAAAGATAGCCCTATTATTTTTGATGATTTAGTGAGATATATTGTTCTAAATACGATTGAATAACATCTTCTTTAAATGGATAATCCCCATTATGAATAACTTTTAGAATGTTATCCATACCCAATTCAATTACTTCCTTCAATTCATCCGAGTATTCCATTATTACCGAATGATCGATATACTCATCCTCGTCTAAAATTAATTCATTTCCATCTGGAAACACTTTTACGTCAAGATCGTAATCAATGTTCTTTATCGCTTCACCATCATATAAACTAGGTGATGCAATATTACAATAATAATAGATTCCTGTTTTTCGTACCATCGCTATTACGTTATACCAGCGATTTGTATAAAAGAAACATATGGCAGGTTCACGTGTGAACCACCTTCTACCATCGGCTTCTACTACCCAAGTGCGATTATTCGCTACAACAAAATGATCTTGATGCACAGCTAGAACTTTAGACGTCAACCATGTGCGATGAAGAGTTCCATCATGCTTGTAACTTTGTATGGTTATGTTTTGACCTACTTCAAGTTTCATGTTTTACCTCCTCAAGTGCTTTTTTATTATACCGTTTTTTGAATCATATAAAAAGAGGATTCCTTTTAACTTATGGGTTTCCTCTTTCTATATTATATATACTAGTGATTCGCAATAATTTTTATTCTTTTATATATAAGTGGGGTAAATATAATACCGACAAGTAAAGTCATAAACATATACCCAAAATTATAAACAAATGAACCCCACCATGTTATTTCCCAAAAATAGACTCCTGCAACTAAATGAATAAAGAATCGAATTACATTTACCACGATTACTCCAGTCATGATTTCTACTTTATAATTGATATTAGGAAAAAGTGATGCAAGTCCATAGATTCCAAAAGCAACAACATATTCCAAGAAGAACCCAAACAAGTTAACGAAATAGAATGGGGCAAAGAATCCTTGAAGAGGTATTGTTAGTAACGAAACAATTAAACCTTTCTTCCAACCTAGATGATAACTTGCCAATAATAGAACAACTGTGCTAAATCCAACAGTTCCTCCATTCGGCATTCTAAAGAATGGTACTTGATTCGAAATATAGTCTAAGGCAATAAACAATGCTGCATATACTCCAATCCATACCATATCCAAAACTACTCTTGATCTTTTCATAAAAAAACACCTCCGTGAGGCGTAAGGCAGTGTAACTCCCTACGCTAGTCTTAACTAGATCAGGTGATGAGGGTCTGCTTTCGCATCTCAGCCATTTGGCACCCCTGTTCACGGTGTTATTATAACATACTTTATGTTAGAATATGTTAGGTGATACTATGCATGAACTAAATAAAACAAATGACTATTCCTTATTATTAAAACAAGCCGTTGCTTTGATTGATTCTGAACCGGATCGTTTAGCAAATATGGCAAATCTATCTTCTTTTGTCTATCATATGATTCCCGATTTAAACTGGGTTGGGTTTTATTTATTAAAAGGTGAAGATTTGGTCTTAGGTCCATTTAATGGATTACCCGCTTGTACCAGAATACCTCTTGGAAAAGGTGTATGTGGTACATCCGCATCTAGAAAACAAGTGTTAAATATCGAGAACGTTCATTTATTCGAAGGACATATCGCTTGTGATAGTGCTAGTAATTCTGAATGTGTTGTACCGATGATATATCAAAACAAAGTTATCGGAGTTATGGATGTTGATTCTCCATTACTGGATCGATTTGATTTAGAGTTAGAAGAATTTATTATAGGAGTAGTTAATGAGTTATTAAAAAGATGGGACTAAAGTTTCCCATCTTTTTCATGTTTAAGTAATAATTCTTTATAAGAAAGACCGCCTGCATATCCTGTTAAGCTTCCGTTTTTGCCAATTACTCTATGACAAGGAACAATTATGCCTATTGGATTACGATTGCAAGCACCACCAACTGCTCGCAGTGCTTTTGGTTTTCCGATACGTATTGCTATTTCTTGATATGAACGTGTTTCCCCATACGGTATTTCAAGAAGCGCATTCCAAACTTGTTTTTGAAAATCAGTTCCAATTAAATGTAAATGTAATTCAAATACTTTTCGTTTGCCATTCTCATACTCAGTAAGTTGTTTTTGAATTTCACTGTTTTTATCTACTTCAACATTTTTCTCTAGAGAGAACGACATCCCAACAATACCGATATTATCTAATTCAAATTCTATTATTTGATCAAATAATTTTGCGTACATTAGAAGTTCTCCTCAAAGTATTTTTGTGTACTTCTTACAGCATATTCTAAATCAAAACTTTTAACCATTGAATTTCCTAGCAAATTAAGACTTACTTTATTATCTAATTCCATAATTCGACCAACTTGATTGAAATCATCAGAATCAAAGTCGTAACTTAAGAATTTTACCCAATCTTCTTTTGATCCTACAACCATTCTAGATCCTTGGATAACAATTGGTCTTTTTTGACTTAAATATTCTCCTAAATGCATCCCTGTACAAGAATTGTATTCAACTCCTATTAATAATACTTTCGCCTTTAATTCAACCATTTTAGCAAGTGGTGATTTTAATCCAAACATATCATTTAATGGATGTGATTGTGTAATCCATTTAGCATGTTTACCATGAGCCATCATGCTTACTTGTGGATGACTGGAAAAGTAGACGGATGGTCTCTTTTGAAGCGCAATCGCAAGTTGGCCCATTCCACTTAAATCATCAAATTTGCCTTTGAAACTTGGCGTGTTTTCGCGAATGGATTTAAATAAGGATATATCAACAGGTGGATTCTGGAAATAAGCTGGCTCACTATTATCAATTGAATGAGCACTCATAACTAATGTTCCTTCAAATCCTAATACTTCTAGTATTGCGTCTAAAAGCGCATTGGCTCCTCCAAGGATATATCCGATAGATTTTAATGATGCATGCACCTCTAAAACATCGCCATTTTGGATGCCGATGTTTTTTAATAGTCTTTTTACATCTTCAATCGTAATGATTGAAGATATTTCTTTATTCTTCAATGACCCCATTTTTTATTAACCGAGCTTTAAATTCATCTTCAGTATCAGTTTGTGCAAGTGAGAATTGATCAAGAATTTTTCCTTCTTCTACAACAAATATGATTGGGAAACTATATGGAAATGCTTCATTTTGAGTTAAATGAGTATTAACAAGTACATCTAAATCTTCTTGTGATTCTTTATCGTACTCAATGTAATAAACGGTTGTTCCAGTTTCTTTAATAACACTTTCAACGATACTTCTAAAAATCTTACATGCTGAACAATACGATAAACCTAAATAAACAACGAACGTTTCATTCGCTTCGAATTTTTCAGTAATCTCCGTTGGTTTTACTTGTGTTAAACCCGCAGAACTACAACCACTTAAAATCAAACCTAATAATATTACTGTTATAAATAACTTTTTCATTTTTGCCTCCTATTCAGCGTTATGTGCAATTCGACTCGCTGCAGCCGCCGCAAGTGCCCCAACTATATCATCCAAGAATGTGTGACACATATGACTGTGTTCGTTTAACGTCTTAATGATTAACGGTTTTTCACGATCAATGTATCCAAAATTAGTCAGTGCAATCGAACCATAAAGGTTACAAATTCCGTATGCAAGAACTTCATCTATACCATACAATGATTTGTCATTTATTAGTATATCACGCAAGACATCATCCTGTAATGAATTCGATTCCGCAAGTTTATCAAGAGTAATACCCGTAATAATCGCATGTTGAACTTCACGTTTCTTGATGACATTTTTAATAACTTCTATTACTTCAGCTTCCTCTATCTCCGGATGATGTTGTTTTTGTAGATAAAGCACACATTGCGCGATATCTACTAATCCAACGCCTCTTTCTTCTAGAAGGTTTATACATTTATCATACATATGTTTGTCCTCGATTTATGCTTAGTTTAATTTGTTTTAATGGATTAAGCAATTATAAAACATCTAAGGTTATGGATAATTTTGATTTTATATTTGACAAAGTTTCCTCATTTAGAGTTTTAGCAACTGTATCATCAGTTTGTACTGTTAAGTAAGATGCACAAAGCCCCCATTTACATGCTTCAATCCAATCAAAACCTTTTAATCGATAGCTTAAGTAGACTCCTAAGAACGCATCTCCTGCACCTGTAGTATTTGTTGTTTCTACGGGTTCATGATATAGATGAACTTTTTCGTTCCCATTACTCATATATACACCGTTTGAACCATTAGTAATAATGGGTTCTTTTACTCCATGAGCGATTAAGTAATCTAGTGCACTTAAAATATCTTTTTCATCCTTAATTTCAAATCCACAAACCAGTTCAGCTTCCATCAAATTCGGTTTAAAAACAGATAAGTATTTTAGTATTGATTTAGCTTTCACTGCTTTTTGACTTGATATTGGATCCATCGCTATTTTTGCAGGAATTTTTGAACATAGCGCTTCAAGAGTTTCAACGCTTAAGTTGGTATCAATTGAACAGTAGTCTTGTGAACTCATTTGACTAATCCCATAATCAAAATCATTGGGTCCTAGTTTACTCAATATTTCCATATCGGCGATTGCACAATTCATTTCACCATCATTTTGTAAAAGAGCTAAATATGTCGCTGATCGTTGATTTTTAAGAATTTTACTGTAGGATAAATCCATTCCAAGATTCTCACAATAGTGATAACACAATTGTCCAAATGGGTCATCTCCAAATAGAGCCATCAATGAAACATTTGTATTAGTCCTTGATGCATTTTCCGCAATATTTCGCGCTACTCCACCAAATGATAGTTTTATTTGACCGGGGTTAGAATCCTGATATTTTAATGGTTTATACGGACATCCTACTAAATCAACTGTTGCGCCACCTATGGCAAATAATTTCGGCATATTTTCTCCTTAGAAAAGCGTGGATTTCTCCACGCTTATTCGTCATCATCTTCTGCTAAGCTATGAGCCGCATGTGCTATGACTTTATCAGCGATTTGTTGTGGCGCTATTTCATATCGATCAAACTTTTGAGTATAGGTTCCTATCCCTTGAGTAAATGATCTGAGTTCTGTTGAATAACGCATAACTTCTGACATTGGAACTTCTGCTGAGACAACTTGTTCGCCTTCATCATTTAAATCCATGCCAAGAATTAGACCACGACGTTTATTGAAATCACCAATAATTGTACCAGTAAATTCTTCAGGTGCAACAACATCTATTTTTACAATTGGTTCTAGTAGTACAGGTTTAGCTTGAGGCATACCTGCTTTATACGCAAGTTTAGCTGCCATCTTAAATGCAATTTCTTTTGAGTCAACTTCGTGATATTTACCATCCACAAGTGTTGCTTTCACTCCAACTACACGATAACCAGCTAGTACCCCTTTAACCATCGCTTCTCTTAGTCCAGCTTCAACTGCTGGGAAGTATTGACGAGGAACAGCACCACCGAATACTTTTTCTTCAAACACCATATCAAGTGAATCGCAAGGTTCAAATGTGATAAATACATCACCAAATTGTCCTGCTCCACCTGATTGTTTCTTATGTTTACCTTCAACGGTAACAGTTGAACGAATGGTTTCACGATAAGGTATGCGTGGTTCTTTTAGTTCAACTTCCACTTTATATTTACTCTTAAGTTTATTGACTACGACATCTAGATGTTGATCACCTAATCCATATACAACTAATTCATTGGTTTCAGTGTTTTTTATCATTTTAAATGATGGATCTTCTTCTTCGATGCGTTGTAGTGATGTACTCATCTTATCTTCATCAAGTTTACTCTTTGGCCAAATACTCATAGCAAGTAAACCTTCTGGGAAGACAATTGGATCATGAGTGACTAATTTTGCCTTAGTCGCTAATGTATCATTGGTTTGTGTGTATTGTAATTTTACAATTGCGCCTAAGTCCCCTGTAAATAGTTTTCCAACCGCAATTTGATGTTTACCTTTAATAACGAAGATTTGACTCACTTTTTCTGCTTTGTCTTTTTGAACATTAAAGACTTGAGTATCACTAGTGAGGAATCCACTCATAACTTTTATAAATGAGATTCTTCCAACAAATGGGTCAATGATTGTTTTATAAACTAGTGCACTGAATGCTTCTTTTTCATCAGTATGAAGTGTAACCACTTCACCATTAGTATCCTTTGCTTCAACTGTGCCTAACTCACCATAAGATGGGAAGTATTCACCGATTAAGTCCATTAAGCGTTCAATACCTAACATCTTAATCGCACTTCCAGCATATACCGGTCTAATTTCGCCTGATCGAACGCCAAGTCTAACCCCTTGCATAAGTTCAGCTTCTGTAAATGTTTCTCCAGAGAAGAATTTTTCCATTAGTTCATCACATGTCATCGCAATGGATTCACTAATTTGCGCAAGATAATCATCCACAATCGGTTTTAAATGTGAAGGAACTTCTTTTGCGTTCTCACGATCGTTTAGATACCATGCTTTATTTCTTAGGATGTTTACTGATCCAACAATGTTCCCATTCTCAACAATTGGAATTTCGAACGGTATGATTGATTTCCCAAATTTATCGCGTAGTTGCGTATACACTTTATCAAAGCTTGTATTTTCTTCATCTAATTTATTAATAAAGAAGATCGTTGGAAGTTTACGTTTTGATACTTGTTTAAATGCACGGATTGTTCCTGTTTGTATACCATCTTTTCCATCAACTACGATAAGCGCATTATCCGCAACTGCTAAACCTGATTCCATTTCTTGTGCATAGTCGAAGTAACCTGGTGTATCAATAAAATTAATTTTATGATCTTTCCATTCGATTGGCGCAACTGAGGTAAATATGGAAAGGCCTCGTTTTACTTCTTCTGCATCATAATCAAGTACAGATGATCCTTCAAGCGTTTTTCCCATACGATCGGTTGCCTTGGTAAAGTAGAGCATTGATTCCACAACTGTTGTTTTTCCAGATCCTGAATGGCCTAGTAAACAAATATTTTTAACTTCATGCGCTGCATAATCTTTCATTATTTTATTCCCCTATTTCAGTAACGGTTTTAGTTCCGTTAAACAATCAGTTCTAACATAGTGAATGGCTTTATTGCCTTCCGCATCAATCAACTCTTTATCAGCACCATGATCTAGTAAGTATTGTACTAACTCTGCATAACCACTATAAGCAGCGCGCATTAAGGCTGTACATCCATTATTATCTTGGACATTGACTTCCACATTCTTATCGACTAATAACTTAATAACATCATATCTAAACGCAAGGCATGCTTCCATTAGGACAGTTCTACCCATTTCATCCTTCGCATTTACATTCGCATCTTTTTTAATTAAAAGTTCGACTACTTCATTGTGTCCTAAGAACCCAGCACGCATTAGTGCAGTACGTCCTTTTACATCTTGAACATTAACATCTGCTCCAGCATCTACTAACATCTTAACGATTTCGTAATGGCCCTTCTTTGCCGCACCCATCAATGCAGTTTTACCATTGTTATCTTTTGCATTCACATCAGCACCGTGATCAATTAGATAACGCACGATCTTCTCGTGCCCGCGTTTTGCTGTACGCATTAAAGCTGTTCTAGCTTCCGCATTGCGAACATTTACGTCCGCTCCCTGGTTTAGTGCCGCAACGACTTTTTGAAAGTCACCACTCGCAGCTGCTTCCCAGAATAATTGATTTGTTTGATCCATATTGGTTCCTCCTTGGTTCTTCAAACAAAGAAAATAAAAAAGATGGACACACGTGACCCATCTTAAAAATCATTCATAAAGCATTCACAGCCTAAGACATCAACCTCAGTTGTTTGATTGTCTTGAGTGACAAGAAAAACAATTTCTACCCTTGTCATTATGAACACCTCTTTCCAAACTTTATACTTTCATTGTATCGAATTTATTTTTTATTGCAAGCGTATACACTGAAAACTTTTTATTGCTTTGTTTCAGGATAAACATACTCCGCAAATTCAATATATTCTTCTGCGCTTAATGTCGTTTCACTACTCTTATCAAACGTATGTTTACCATCTTGCAAGAATTGTCTTTCATCCAAAAGATAGTAAGTATATAAAACACGATCCGCTCGATCTGGAATAGGATCATTAAATGTAGTATCAATAAATTTCCAACTTAATCCATCATAAACTAAGTTCCACGCATGTAACATACTAATGGAAGAAACCATAATCGTTGGGATACCTGCCTCTTGAGCTAATGCATTAAATGCTCTTGAATACCCACTACAAACAGCTGTATTATAATCAAACACGCCTGTTGCCTCAAAAGATGGATGCTTAACCGATGAACTTAAGTCGATATCTAAAATACTTGTATCATATTGTGTCTTACGTACAATCTCATCATGTATTTTTTTTATTTTCTCACGTTCAGACATACTGGTTGTGATTATTCCCATGTTCCAATTTTTTGCACTCTCAAAAATCGATTTATAATCTGAATGGTTTGGTTTTATTTCTATTGAAAACAAGGTTAATAGTACTTCACCATTTCGAGTATATGGAATTTCAGTTATTACTATATTAAAAGTATATGGAATTACACTTTCTATATATGAAAATGTTCGGTCGATTGAAATTATCGCATCACTAACATAGAACACTTTTAGAATATCTTCTCTTTCTTGGATAATCGATAATAATGCCAGCTCTTTTTCATCCGATATCCGATATACTTCCTTCTCATCAACAAAACTAGGTAATCCAGCTAAGACAAACTGACGCTCTTCACCATACAATCCTTCTACATCAACTAACACATCTTCTTTTTGCGTAGGAAAAACAATCGAACAGGATGTTAGGATAAGACTCAATACAATATAAAATATACTTCTCTTCATATTTATCATTATTTAGATTATACCATGTCACACTTTTATTTTGATGTGACACGCGCTAAAATAGAAAAAGAGGTAAAATCATGAAATTTAATGAATATGTCTATCAAAGACCTGATTATGAAGTGGTCAAAAAAGAATTTCTAGAATTATTAGATGGTTTTAAACAGTCTAACGACGGTGCTGAACAACGATCTTATTTTAAAAAGATCAATCAATTACGACTAAAGATTGAATCTATGTCGACATTATCCAGTATTCGTCATTCAATTAATACTCAGGATCCTTTCTATGAAGCTGAAAATGATTATTGGGATAACCAAAATCCTTTGTATACTGAATTGAATATGCAGTTTTATCATGCTGTATTAAATTCAGAATTCTTACAAGATTTAAAAGATGTCTATCCTGTCACTTTCTTCCAATTAGCTGAGAATGCATTAAAAACATTTAAGCCTGAAATTATTGAGTTACTACAAGAAGAGAATAAGCTCGTTTCTGAATATTACAAGCTTATGGCAAGCGCTCAAATTGAGTTTGATGGTGGAGTGTATACGTTAAGCCAATTAACACCTTTTACACAAAATCCAAATCGCGATACACGCAAACGTGCCTTTGAAGCTCGTACTTCTTTCTTAATTCAAAACGAAGCGAATTTAGATAAGATTTATGATGATTTAGTTAAAGTACGTACTAAGATTGCGCACGAATTAGGGTTTGAAAACTAT
>OGCL01001243.1_pt1 | contig 22582 bp, 19 predicted proteins | sample 1570041 | NCBI WGS metagenome assembly OGCL01 (sample SAMN06266162, study PRJEB24511) | hot springs metagenome | isolation source: Hot spring water | place: South Africa: Limpopo | collected 2015-06-22 | reverse complement strand
ATCGTCCCACAGGCTATCATGGATGATGGATTGCTCGACATCTGCATCGTAAAAGAGATTTCCAATCTGGAACTGCTATGGCAGTTTCCAAAAATCTTCAAAGGAACCCATGTCACTCATCCGAGGATCATGATGACCTCCGCCAGAAAAGTAAAGATTCTCTCCGATGAAGAAAGAGATCTGTTTGCCGATGGCGAGCCCGCAGGGAAACTCCCTGCCGAATGCACGATTGGAAGTGAAACGATCAGGGCACTGGCGCCATCCAATCCAAACCAGAGGAGCGAACATGGAAAAGGCTAAAAAATGTTTAATCATACCGGTGATCATTCTGCTTCTACTCCCCACCCTTCTTTACGGAGAAGAAAAGCGTTTGACCATCATCCATACCAATGACCTCCATTCCCATCTTCTCGGCCTTTCACCGAATCTCGACTATTCACCCCGAAAGACCGGAGACGATGCGACCCTAGGTGGATGGGCAAGGATAGCCACTCTCATCCAGTCGGAGAAATCGAAGCGGAACCATCCGACCCTGGTGCTGGATGCAGGAGACTTTCTCATGGGTTCCCTTTTCCACATGATCTCCCGTGAGGAAGGGATCGAGCTCCGTCTGATGAAAGAGATGGGTTACGATGTGATCACTTTGGGAAATCACGAATTCGACCTGATGCCAAAAGGATTGGCGCAAATCATCACCTCTGCCCAGCAAAAAGGTGGAATACCGGAGATCGTCTTCTCGAGCGCCATCTTTAGCCATGAGAACCCTGAGGACGACACGCTGGAGGAGATTTTTAAAAAAGGATGGGTTAAACCCTACACGGTAAAAGAGATACAAGGAATCCGAATCGGGCTTTTCGGAATCATGGGAAAGGATGCGGCAGAAGTTTCTCCTTTTGCCAGGCCGGTCAAGTTCAGAAATCCCATCGAAATTTCACGAGAGATGGTGAAAACCCTGAGGGAGAAAGAGAAAGTAGATCTGATCATCTGTCTTTCCCATAGTGGGCTGTCGGAGAAAAAGTCACAGTCTGAAGATGAACGGTTGGCGAAGGAAGTTCCTGGCATTGATATCATTGTAAGCGGTCATACCCATACCAAGCTCACCCAACCCATTCGGGTCAACGAGACCCTGATTGTTCAGGCCTATGCCTACGGAAGGAATGTCGGTGTCCTCGATCTCGCTCATGAGAAGGGCCGGCTCACATTAAAGCAATATACTCTGGTTGAGGTGGACGACCGGATTCAGGGCGACGAAAAAATTCAAAAGATGATCGAATCCTCTATCAACCTCATTGAGCAGAGTGTTCTTAAGGAGCATGGTCTCACTTTTCATAAGGTCATGGCTAAGACCGATTTTGACCTGATCCTGACCACCGACGAATCGAATCTCGGCAACTTGATTACCGACTCAATGCGTTGGGCGACGAATAAAATCGATTACGATCCAAAGGATCCTGTGACGAAGGTTGTCGTTGCCATTGAATCAAACGGAGTTATCCGGGACGATCTTCTCAAAGGAAAGACCGGTGCGATCGCAGTATGCGATCTCTTCCGCATCATCCCTCTTGGGATCAGCCGCGGGGACAACAGTATGGGATACCCCATCATCACCTGCTACCTCCATGCACACGAGATCAAAAAAGTTCTTGAGGTGGTGACCAGTATCTATCCGATGAAGGGGAATAAGTTCTTTCTCCAGGTTTCGGGGCTTCAATTCAGATATAATCCCAACCGGATGATCTTTGACAGGGTGACTGACATTGCCATCGGAAGTGAAGAAGAGGGGTTTCGGCCTCTCGACTATTCCGAGTCGAATAAGGCCCTCTACAGAGTTGCCACCAATCTTTATAATGCAACGTTCATCAGCTTTGTGGGTCGCTTTACTTATGGCATTCTCAACATTGTCCCCAAGGACCGAAAAGGAAGTCCGGTTTTCTCCGAGGGGGTCAAAGGAAATCCTTTTGATCTTCTTTTGCCGTTGAGAGTTGATATTGACCGAAAGACGCCCGGGATTCAGGAATTGAAGCAATGGCTGATTCTGATGGACTACGTGAGAAGTTTTTCAGATAAGGATGGAGATGGAATTCCGGACATCCCTGACAAATACAAAGGAAAACTCGGAAGGATCATAAAAGAACCGAGCTGGAACCCGGTTCGTCTCCTCTCAAGGGGTACCTACGTCACCTGGATCACCCTTGCCGCAATTCTTGTCGTCCTTCTCGTCCTGGGGGCCCTCACCTATCTCTTCCTAAAAAAGAGGAGACCTTCTCCTTAAGAAAAGAGATAAGGAAAAAAGAGTTGTTTACCGATCAGCATCTTTTTCTCCTTCTCTCCAAGAGATCAATAAAAGCCTCCAATCGGGTCTCCACTCCACCAATGGCTGTATGTTCATCAATGATCAAGGTGAGAATGGGAATATGCAAGTCCTTCTGCACCTTTCTCAGAATGGTCTGGGCCACCAGCTCAGGCATGCAGGTAAAAGGAAAAATGTGTATTACTCCATCGACCCCATTTTGGGCATAGTAAACCGCCTTTCCTACCGACTCAATGCTCTCCCCACCTGCATGAAAACGGAGATAGGGTCGTGCATATCTTGAGGAGAGTTTAAATTGATTTCTCCTAAAGGGCTTAAAGCGAAACCGATCATTGGCATAATCACTCAGCCATACCGATTTAATCACCTCGATCCCTCTTCGCGCCAACCATTGATCGATCTCAAAGTTAGCCGACGGATCTAAAACAGTAAAAAGCTCTCCTACCATAGCCACTCGAAGTGGACGAATCCCCTCTTTCTTTTTCATCCTTCGAAACCCCAAAAGGGTGGTGATGAACGATTTGAACAGTTGACGGATGGAATTGCTCTTCTCGATTAGAGAAAATGCCCTTTCCAAGATACGATCGCTTTCCCCTGCCATTGCTTCATACGGTTTGGTTTGGTAATACTTTTTCAACACCTCATCCAGAATCCACAATCGAATCAGGATTGAGAAGAAAATATGATAGAGCCTCCTTTTCGATCTCAATCCTGATATCTTCTGCATTAGATCAACCATGTCCTTAAGCGCATCGGGGTTATTGGCGCTTCCCATGACAAACCGATAGCCTAAATCTTTTAAAATCAGTTCTTGGATGACATCATAATAACCGAAGCGGCAGGGCCCCCACCCTCCGATCATGAAAATGGTATCAGCTCCCAATTCAAGGGCCTCGATCATGCTCCCGAGGGTCACCTTAAATGGAAAACAGGCAAATTCAGGGGCATGCTTCGTTCCGAGGTCGAGGGTCCTCTTGGTCGGTTTGGGCGGATAGATGATTTCCACCCCTGCCTGTTCGAGAACAGGGCCATAGGCTCGATGAAGCATACCTAAGTATGGGGCGGTCATTTTCATGGGCGACTTTTCCTTCGGGCAATCATCTCCAGAAAGGCATCGATCCTTGTCGAGAATCCCACCTTGGAAACAGGCTCATCGAAGATTAAGGAAAGAATGGGAACTTCCCCTCGGGTATAGTGTTGAATCAATTCGAAGTTGAAGGAGTCCTGACCGCATCCAAAGGAAGCCAGATTGATGAGGCCTTCCATGTTCTCAATCTGACCGAAATGGATCGCTGCACCCACCATCTCTTTTCCGTAAGACCAGTAGATTCGTTTCCGGAGCCTTTCCATGCTTTTTTGAATCTCCTGTTCACTGGCCGCTTCCGTTGTGCAGATTTGATAACCTCGCTCTTCTACCTGTTTAATGACCGTATGGCTGAGAAAAGGATCGTAAAGACAGTAAGGCCTACCGATGATCCCCAATTTCATTCTGCCATCTTTCCTGCTGGTTGTGTCCGATCTATCTAAAGCCTCGCTTTGATGAACGGCCTCTTCAAAGGAGAAACCTTTTTGGAGTGCCTCCCTAAAGCGGCGCTGCCTTTCCATTCCATTCAAATAAGCCTGTTGGATATGTTGCCTGTTTTTGACGAATCTCTCTCCGACTTTCAGATAAAAATTTCTTTCTGCCCCCATACCCTGGGCCTTGTTGTGGATCGGCAAGTCGATTAGAGGAGGCAGATCTCCCATGGCACAGAGAACCATATCGGGAAGTCCCATGAGCTTGGGACACATATAGGCATTGGGCTCCACGCTGATGTAACGGGGTATGAAGAGAAAATCCACCTCTCTTTTGATGGATTCAACATGTCCAAAAAAGATCTTTACTGGAAGACAGAGGTCTCCAGGCAGAAACTTTGAACCCTGTCGGATCATCTCTTCCGTTGTGGAAGGGGAAACCACCATCTCTAACCCTAAGGTTTCAAAAAAGGACTTCCAGAGAGGAAAATAGCGATAATATAAGAGGGCACGAGGAATTCCAACCCGAACATTCATCTCCTTCACTTCATCTCCTTCTCTTTTGGGAAAGATTTCTTTTAGGGGTGTCTTATGGAACTAACTTTTTTGAAAGGTCTCCCACTTTCCACACCGATCTCCCCAATAGGAAATAGGTTTCTCATCCACAACGAATTCCACTAAATCGCAGATGTTCTCACATTTCTTACAGATGAGGGTTCGGGTTCGGCAGTTGAGATTCACAATCTCAAAACCTTTAAATTGTGATGGGCCTGCCCCGTCCGTTTTCTCCTTGGCTAAGAGGGCTGCTCCAATGGCTCCCATGACAGAATAAAATTTCGGGACATGGATTTCCGTTCCCAACTCCTGTTCAAAGGCCTTCTTCATCCCCTGATTCGCAGCCACCCCTCCTTGAAAGAGGATCGGGGATTGAATCTCCTTACCCTTGGCCACATTATTGATATAATTGCGAACCAGGGCTTCACAGAGGCCGGCGATGATATCATTCAGATGGCATCCGGTCTGCTGTTTGTGGATCATGTCCGATTCAGCAAAAACGGTACACCGTCCTGCAATTCTGACTGGCGATTCGGATCGTAGGGCATGCTCTCCGAAGACATGAATGGGAACATTCAACCGAAGCGCCTGTTGATCCAGAAAGGACCCTGTCCCCGCCGCACAGACCGTATTCATCCCGAAGTCAATGACGACCCCGCCTCGGACGATGATGATCTTCGAGTCCTGCCCTCCGATCTCGATGATCGTTCGAACATCAGGGTGAAAGTGGATGGCCGCCACGGCATGGGCTGTGATCTCGTTCTTGATCACATCGGCACCGACCAGCAACCCGCTTAACCGTCGTGCACTTCCAGTCGTTCCCACTCCCCTTATCTCAAGGTCTTTCGGAATGGAAGAGGCAATCTCTTTCAATCCCTTCTGCACCGCCTGGATGGGTTGTCCATGGGTGAGAAGATAGTGTTGAGCCATGACCCGAACTTCTTCATCCAATAGGGCCAATTTTGTGCTGACCGAGCCAACATCAATTCCCAAATAACCTTTCATTCCTTCTCCTTGGCTTACTAGAGGATGGGTTAAAAGAAAAATGGTGATCGTTTCCTTTACCCTGATTTTGCATCATTTCCAGTCATAGGGGCAACTGCGGGTTTATTTAGAATGGGTCTCTCTCAGAATGCGGCGTGCGACTATGAGAGACGGATGGTTTTTCAAAAAGATCCTATGAAGAAATAGACTTTCAACTTGATAACCTTACCAACTGCCGCCACCACCACCGCCAAAGCCGCCTCCGGAAAACCCTCCCCCTCCCAATCCACCGCCTCTTCTCCCGCTGCTTCCTCTGGGTGCGGAGAACATGGCCGTGCTGAGGCTTGAGGCCACCGTGTTCATGGAGCGGGTAAACCCAATGGGATGGAATGTTCTGAACCCTCCTGAAGGGACATACCAGCGGGGTGGTTCCTGATAAATCCCCTCAAATGCCTCTGCCCAGTTATCCGCCACATCAAGGGCAATGGCATAAGGTAAAAATTTCGAAAAGAGATCCTTGTCTCCCATACGCTCAAGCCGGTCTTTCTCTGCACGGTTCATAAATTCTTGAAACCCCAAAGTAGTCATATACGCCAGGGCTCCTGCTTTCGTTTTTGCAGGCATATAACGTCCGAAGAGAAGGACGGGCAGCCCGGCCAGCCCCCCTGCGATCAATCCTTTCCACATGAGATCGGAAAAGAGGAAAGCAAGGACAAAACTTCCAAACAGAATGATGAGAAACCCTGTGAGAAAATAGAGATTCCTCACCTTCTCCGGACTGACAAGAAAATAGCCCTTCCTGGTCAACTCTCCATAGAGGATTTTTTTAAGGTGTGGCAAGTTCGCATAGAACTTATTTTTTAAACTGGAGATTCGTGTTCCGGGCAAAGCCCCCGGGAAAAGGTCTTTCATCAGTTCCATCTCGAATGAACTGAGGTCTGTATCCAGATCTTTCACCTTTTTGAGATAGTAGTCCGTTGAGTCGAATAACAGCCCTTCTTTTTTAACCTCCTCGATCTGAAGGTATCCCTTGACTGCCAGTCCCACAATCGTCGAGGTGATATCCCTGGGATCGAGCTTCTCATCAAGCAGTGTTCCGACCTCTGCAGGAGTGAGGGAACGGTTCTCAATCTTAGGGGGTTCATAAGCAACCGTCACTGCTTCTCTCACTCTTGGGTCTCTTCCCTTTCGATGCCAAAGATTGAACATGAAAAGAAAGGAGGCAATGGGGACTAAAAAGACCCAATTCTCCTGAAAGTTGATCGTCCACAGAAGTCTTTTCCATGGAGAGGGCGGTGAGACAAGCCCTTTGTCCCATCCAAAGGCAATGGTCATCCCCTCGCCCGGCCCAAGACCCTTCTTGGTCACAAACTTTCCTCTATTACCATAAACCTCATGTTCGCACTCCGAGGTTTTGGAACCATAGGCTCCTGTGAATCCAGCGGCCATTAAGTTTTTGCTCTTCTCTTTTGTGGATAAGGATACCTCTGCAGAGGCTTTCACAATATCCGCTTTCCAGTAATTTCCGGTCACATTCCAGTAAAGCTCATCGTGATCGTTGAGGAAAAGGATCGCATTCTCTACTTCGTAGGTGATCACGTAGGTCTGGTTGCCGGAGACAAACCGCTTGGGGTCGCCGATTCGAATATGGATTAACGATCCCGCCTTCCTCGCCTGATATCTCCATGGTTTTCCGGATTCGTCCTTCACACCCAGAACAGTGGTAGGAGTGGTGATCGTCCTGCCCAACTCGTCTCTGTATTTAAAAGGGATCTCGCGGTAAATCCCGTGCCTGGGCCGATGGAACTTTACCTCGATCGTCTCGTGAACAATAAAGGATGAATCTCTCTGAATGACAATATCCGAGTGAAATCTGGTAATGGTAAAAAACTGAGCCAACGCCGGTGAAGCAACCAAGATGAGGCTAAGGTTGAGGATGAGTGAAACAAAAATAAACAATCTATGTAACGCTTTCATCTTTATCTCGTCTTTTCACTCCGAATTCCGCAATGGACTAAAAACTGACCTTCACCGGCTTCCTCTCCACTTCGGGGGTCTCAAGTTGAAAGAGCTCCGCCTGCTTAAAGTTAAACATCGAGGCAATCAGGTTTGAAGGAAACGATTCGATCAGGATATTGAAGTCCCGGACCACAGCATTATAATATCGCCTGGCGTATTCGATGTTATTCTCCAGTTCCTGCAACTGGGTCTGAAGTTGCATGAAATTAGCATTGGCTTTCAGTTCGGGATAAGCCTCGGCCACGGCAAAGAGGCTCTTCAGGGTATCCCGGATCATATCCTCTGCCTTGGCCATCTCGGCTGGAGAGCTGGCCTGCATGGCCATGGACCTTGCCTGGGTCACCTTCTCAAAGACCGTCTTCTCATGGGCGGCATATCCTTTCACGGTCTCCACCAGATTGGGCACAAGGTCAAATCGCTTCTTGCATTGGACATCAATATCCGACCATGAGGATTTTACAGTGTTTCTGAGCCGAACGAGTCTGTTATAAATTGTAACAACCGCTGCGATGAGGATGATCACAATAATGAGAATGGCGATTAGGGTCATTGATCCCTCTCCTGATGGTATGATTCTTTAGGTTACAGAATTTAAAGATTTTTATCAAGTATTCTTCGTCTGTTGAGATTGACAAAGGAAATGAAACTCTTTAAACTTAATTTCAGTATGGCTCAAATTACAAGAAGAGATTTTTTTAAGGAAATTGGAAGAGAATGTCTAATCCGTGGCACTCTCCCATGCTGGCTTTTTGCTCTACTAAAATCCACTCATGTTTATGGCGCAAAAATAGCAGAGATTCTTCAGGAAGCCAGATATTACAAGAAACTACCTCACGGGAGAGTGAGATGCCATCTCTGCTTCAGGGGGTGCGAAATCCTCCCCGGGAAAAGGGGATTTTGCCGAAATAGAGAGAACATCAATGGAGTTCTTTATAGCATCGTCTACGCAAAACCAGCGGCTCATCAGATCGATCCCATTGAAAAGGAGCCTTCTTTCCATATGATTCCTGGGACTCATATCTTATGCACAGCCACGGCAAGTTGTAACTTCCGCTGTAAATTCTGCCATAACTGGCATCTCTCTCAGAGAAGTATGGAGGAAATCCCTTTTTCCATCATAAAGCCGGAAGAGATCGTTAAGAAGGCTCTTGAACATCGTTGCGAAACAGTCTCCTTTACTTATTCAGAGCCCACGGTCTTTTACGAATATATGTTCGATATCGTTCGGATTGCAAAGACAAAGGGACTGAAAACCCTTTATCATACCAACGGCTCTATCAGCTCAGAGCCCCTCCTCGATCTGCTCAAATATATGGATGCGGTCACGGTGGATTTGAAAGCCTTTACTGAAAGTTTCTATACGGATATTTCCTCATCCGAGCTAAAACCCGTGCTTCAAACCCTTAAAACGATCAAATCCTATGGCCGACATCTGGAAATTGTCAATCTCGTCATCCCCACATTGAATGACGACCCTGTGGATATCAAGAGGATGTGCCTCTGGATAAAAACGAACCTTGGCATAGGAGTTCCCCTTCACTTTAATCGGTTTTTCCCGAATTATAAACTGACCAATCTTCCACCCACCCCTATCGAGACTCTGGAGAGGGCTCATAGAATAGCGAAGGAGGAAGGGTTAGAGTACGTCTATATCGGAAATGTCCCAGGCCACGAGATGAACTCCACCTTCTGCCCTAAATGTAAAAAGAAGATCATCCATCGAACCCACTTTTCGGTTTCTGCAAAAGAGGTTAAAAACGGGAAGTGCCGATTCTGCGGTTACCCCATCGAAGGGATATGGGCTTAGTTAACCAACTCCATTTTGACCTATTTCAACTGCTTAAAATACCTTTCGGCTTTTTTGACGGCAGGCCACAACCCCAAATTCATCGGGCCAAAGATGATCAGGCTTCTCCTGAGATTGAACGGATGGAATATCCTTTTTGCCATTGAAGACAGAGAATAAAAAGACCGGTTCACCTTCCAGAACCCTTCCTGAAGTTCCTCCACGCTCATTCTCTTCGGCTGATAGACCACGGTGGCCATATCATACTTTGACCAGTCCTCCGTGAGAAGTCTTCCTTCCTGTTTTAATCTCTGGTAGATCCTTGTTCCTGGAAATGGGGTGAGAATGGGAAGGAAGGCCCCTTCGATCCTGTTTCGATCGGCAAATTCCAAAAATTCATCAAAGACCGATGCATCGTCATAATCGTATCCAAAGACAAAAGAACCATAGACTCCGATGCCTGCGTCGTGAAGCTTTTTGATTCCCTTCTCATACATCTTGACCCGATTGATTTTCTTTCCCATCAGGTCGAGGTTCTCTTCGCGAAGGCTCTCAAATCCAATAAAGAGTCCATGGCATCCGGCTTTTGCTAAGAGAGAAAGAACCTCTTCATTCTCCGCAATGTGGATCGGTCCCTGGCTTACCCATCGCAACCGGTAATGGGAAAGCATGGTCAGGAGTTCTTTTGCATAGGAGAGGTTTCCAACGATATTGTCATCAACAAAGAAGATATAGGCTTTTGACCGCTCCAGAGACTTTATTTCCTTTTCGACTTCTGGAATCGGCCTCATCCTGTAAGTTTTTCCATGAAGCGCAGTCACCGAGCAGAACTCGCAGTCATAGGGGCATCCCCGGGTGGTCTGAATCAGATTGTGAAAGAGGTAGCCCTTTCGGGGGAGAAGGTCTCTCCTGGCAAGGGGAAGGCGGCTCAGATCGGTCCTCTCTTTTTGCCGATAAAAGGGTTTCAAGTTTCCTGCTTCGACATCTTCCAAAATATCCAGCCAAGTCTCATCGGCTTCACCAATGGCCACGCTATCGGCATGGGCTTTGGCTTCTTCAAAAAGCCAGGAGGCATGAATTCCTCCCATGACCACCTTTCTACCCCTCTTTCGGAATTGATCCGCAATCTCATAGCCCCTGGGGGCCAGAGGGGTGATCGCCGTGATTCCGACCAGATCAACGTCCTGGTCAAAATCAATTTCAGAAATGCTCTCATCAATGATGCTGATTTGGTGTTGGGCAGGGGTCAGGCCCGCGAGAAGGGAAGTGGCAAGGAGAGGGAATTTAAAGGCGATCACATCCCAGAAACTATCTTTGGGCCACCTGGGAATGATCAGGGCAATCTTCATTTACGTCTGATTCTCCTCATGAGCCTGTCGAGGGATATTGTCTCCACCCCTTGGGGCACGTTCCATTGGAAGCTGTCTTCTGGCAGAGCGGGATTTACGGATGTCCCCTTCAGTCTAATCTCGATGCGTGTCTCCTTTTCCACCAATTCGATCTGAATGCGACTCGGAATTTCACTCTCTTTCCCTTTCTCTGAAGAGATTTTGATCTCGCCTGCTTTTGCCATCACCTCTTCGTATTTGGATAGTTCTCCGACATAAGCCTTCTTCTGAACCGGAATGAAGAGAAAAAACTCACCGTTTCGATAGAGGGCATCGAAAAGGCCCATCCCAAGGGGATGGTAACCCAGAAGCCGGAACTTATCCGGCGTCTGATAGAGAAGAAAACCATTCAGGATAAAATTTAATTCTTCTCCATCTCTCACGGTTTCGATCCGGATGGTGGCCCTTGATTGAAGGGCTTCCACAGAAGAGAAGGTCTCAAGGAGCTTGAGAATCGGATTTTCAAAGGGAGGTTTTTCAGGAGGGACGATCTCAACCTTTTTCGGACATCCCCAAAGGATAAGGGAGAGAAGAATAAGACTTAAACATGTGTACCAATACTTTTTATCTTCTTTCCGCTCCCCCCTCACCCCATCCCTCTCCTCTTGGGTGGAAGGGGAAGATGGAGGAGGCAAAAACGGAAAAACATATAAGTAAGGTCTACGAACCATCTCAGTAATCTCCCCTCTCCAATTTGCTCCATATCGCTTCGGCTGTCAACTCTCCCGAGGCAACCACGGCAGCAATCCCCCCACCTGGCGATGTCCAGTGTCCGGTTAAATATAGATTTGGAATAGGCGTTGTTCTCTGGAGGCGGTAGATGCCGGATTGGCCCGGGATCTGTGCCCATCCATAAGCCGCTCCCATTCGATTGCCTGTCCATCTCTCAATCGTCTTCGGAGTGGCTTCTGCCCTCACCAGAATCCTCCTCTTGAGGTCAGGAATCAGAACCGACGCCCTTGAGATGAGAGATTCAGAGACTTCACCAACCGTCTTTTGTTCCCACCCCCGGTTGAAATGATACGGAGCCTTGACGCTCAGACAGAGGGTGCTCTTTCCTTCGGGCGCATGAGAGGGATTGACCTTTGATGGGGCCAGCAGATAGAAAGGGGCCCCATCGGGAATCCGGTTCTCATAGAGGGCCTGGTACTCCTGAGAAATCGGGTGGCCTGAGAAAATCTCGTTATTTGAAATAGAAAGCTCTTCCAAGCTTCCATCCATTCCAAGATAGAGGATAAAGTAGGATAGGGAGGGTCTCATGCCGTTGAGTTTTGACCGATACCCAGCCGGAAGATGGTCTTCTCCGAGAAGTCGCGAAAAGGTCGTTCGGGCATCGGCATTGGAGATGATCATCTTTCCGGTGAACGATTCCCCATTTTTTAAACGGATGCCGATGGCCTTTTTCTTTTCCATGAGAATTTTTTCAACTTCCAGCCCCGTCAGAATCTTTCCGTTCATCTTTCTGAAAGCCTCTCCCATCGCCAGCGGCAGGTCCTCCACTCTTCCCTCCACACAGGAGACGCCATGATTGAAATAGGACATCTCGATCCCGGCCATTCCTACGGCAGAGATTTCTTCTGGAGGCAGCAACGCATAAGAACTTCGAATGGAGAGGATGGTTTTAAGAAAAGGATCGGAGATGTGTTCATCCAGGAGTTGTTTAAAGGTCTGATCTTTATATTTTAAGAGATACGGAAACTGTGATCTCAGAGATGATGGATCGAACCAGTTGAGAGATGAAGGGAGATGAGAAAATTCATCGAATATCTTTTTCAAGACGCCGTAGACCTTCTCAATCCCCATTCTTTCATCTGGAAAGACTCTTGAGAGGGTTTCGATGTGAGCTTCGAGCTGAGAGGATTGAACGATCTTCTGATCCGGGAAATGATACTCTCTTGCTGGTTCAAGAGGAATGAAGCGAAGATGATGGAGGAGGTCCAATTTTTTCAATAAATTCCAGACCCTTCCTCCTTCCTGGCATTCTCCCAAGGATTGGACAGAGAGGTCAAACGAGAACCCTTCTTTCTGAAAAGAGGTGCAGCATCCTCCTACTTTCTGATTCTTCTCAACGATTAAAACATTGAGCCCCTTTTGCGCCAAAAGGCAACCGCAAGTCAGTCCAGCCACCCCTGCTCCGATGATGATGACATCCTTATCCGACATGATGGTTGCAGTATAACACAACTGTTTGCATCACGTCGAACCGTCAATTCCCCTCATATGAGCCTCTCCGTCTCAGTGATCGAAACTTATTGGGATACCCCGCCATCGAGTGATCAGCAGGGCAGTGGCTAAAGAAGTTTCATTGTTCTACAATAAGCATATACAGTATCCCTATGCCCGTGAAAAAGGAATTTATCTCTGGCATCATCCCCCCTCAAGGACGATCGGAACCTGCGTGGTGGTTTATCTTTCGGGAGAATAAACTTCTTGTTCATCAAAAATTAGAATCCATAACCCTCCCGTTTTTGATGGATTTAAATGAGCTGAGTCTAAAGGTCAGAAGGCAAAACTACCTTGGTCAGTTGAATAATCATCATTGTTATGCATGTGAAGCAGCAGAGGGAACAATTCCTCCACCCGGGATGGCCTTCGAAGGGTTGCGCCAACTTTACGGCCGTTTGGACGAAGAGCTGTTCTGGGTTGCAGGCCGGGCAGTTCAGGTTGTGGACTGGGATCGGACGCACCAGTTTTGCGGCCGGTGCGGAGTTTCGTTGAGAATGAAGACAGCCGAACGAGCCAAAGAATGTCCCCAATGCGGTCTTCTCCATTTTCCTCGTCTTGCTCCAGCGATCATTGTTCTTGTTGAGCGAGGTAATGAATTGCTTCTCGCACGGTCCCGTCACTTCTTGCCGGGCATGTTCAGTGTTCTTGCAGGTTTTGTTGAACCCGGAGAGTCACTCGAGGAGGCTGTGGTACGTGAGGTGAAAGAAGAGGTGGGAGTGAACATCCGAAACATCAAGTATTTTGGGAGCCAATCCTGGCCTTTTCCCCATTCTCTTATGATTGGATTCACAGCCACTTACGCTGGCGGTGAGATTGCCCTTCATGATTCGGAAATTGAAGACGCGGGTTGGTTCACTGTAAACAATCTGCCACCTATCCCCGGAAGAATTAGCATTGCTCGGAAATTGATTGATTGGTTTCTCGTAAAACAGGGAGGAACTTCCGAAGATTGATCTGCACTGCCACACCTTGCTTTTCGTTCCTATCTGCAAATCCGATAGAATAAAAAACCAGCGCCTTTCGTCTAATTGATTAAGCGGTTAGAATAGTAAGTAAGAGTCTTTTAAACTGATGACTTTGTCTGATGAAACAGGAGGGTCTCTATGAGCAAATTCAGATGGATGTTGCCGATGGCCTTACTCATCCTTCTCCCCACATTCTCTTATCCTGCATCCCTTGAATATCTGCGCATCAGCCTTATCGAAGGGGACGTTCAGATCCATACGGAGGATACCGGTGAATGGGTGCCCGCATCACTCAACATGCCATTGAAGGACGGAGACCGAATCTGGGTTCCTGAAGGGAGCCGCACCGAACTTCAGCTGAGGGATGGATCTATGCTGAGGCTTGATGAAAGAACTGCTTTCGATGTCCTCGCCCTCGGAAAAGATTCCAGTCAATTCTATCTCCTCGAAGGTCGAGTCTATGCCAATTTTAAAGGGGCAAGGGGGAGCTTTCTTCAGATTGATACGGTGCTATCTTCCATGCAGGTTTATGAACGTGCCCTATTTCGAATTGACATGATGGGTGATCGGCATATAGACCTCTCTGTGTATCAGGGCTCTGTGGATGTGGAGAGCAAGGAAGGGAGGATCAGGGTGGATCAGAATAGGACCCTTGTCCTCAGAGAAGGGTATTCTGCAGAATTCCGTCCATTGATTCCTTCTGATGAATGGGAAAGGTGGAATCAAAATCGAAATCGTATCTATACCGATCGACGCCCTTCTTCGCCATATCTTCCGGAAGAGCTTTACCCCTATGCCAGCGATTTTGAGGATCACGGGAGATGGGTCTACGTCAGGGGTTACGGTCACGTCTGGACTCCAACCACAATTGTGTCGGTTGGATGGGCTCCCTACCGAATTGGAAGATGGGTGTGGATCAGGGGTGATTATGTCTGGATTTCTTATGAACCCTGGGGGTGGGTGCCCTACCATTATGGAAGATGGACTTTCGTGCCTTCAATCGGATGGTGTTGGGTTCCTCCTTCGAGGGGGACGGTCTATTGGGGGCCTGGATTTGTGGGATGGGTTCGGACCCCCACTTATATCTCATGGGTTCCTCTGGCCCCGAGGGAGATCTATTACGGTTACGGAAACTACGGGCCTTACAGCGTCAATATCCTGAAGATCAACATCAACACAATCAATCCTGGAAGAGTCGTTTATCGAAATGTTCGTGTACACAATGCTGTTACTGTCGTACACCACGATACCTTTGTTTACGGAAGACCCGTGGAGATACGAGAAAGAGAGAATCCCTTTCTAAGAGAGAAGGTTCATCTTGGTAGACCTGACATCAAACCAGAGAGAACCACAATGATGCCTGTCATCCGGGAAATTCCACAGGTGAAAAGGCCTCCTGAAAAGCTCCGGAACATCAATGTGAGGGAGATAAGGGGGAGTCCCCCCCTCACAAAGGAGCGGGAAGCCCCGGTTGTGAAACCATCATCTCCTTCCCCAGATGTTAAACCCTCTTCCCCTCCCAAGGAGACGGCCATAAAAAGCAAGGAAGTCCCTTCACCAGAGAGAGGGGGTGATTGGACCGGGAGACCACCAGGCACTAAGGAGATGGAGAAACGAAAAGAGCCACCAGTCACCATAAAGGGGGCAGAAAGACCGGTCCGTCCAAAGCCCACAGAGGGGGTTGAGAAACCCGTGGAGGTAAGACCGGTTGAAAAGGGGCCCGAACCATCAAAGGTCCAGATTCCTTCGTCCGAAAGAATTGAAAGACAACCGGTAGTCAAGCCACAAGAAAGGGCTGTTGAAAAACCCAGAGAGAAAACGGTTCCTTTAAATAGTCAACCTTCGCCAGAGGATCGAAAGTCAAAAGAAACTGGATTGGAAAAATCCAGAGAGAGGACCATTCCTGACCGAAGTAGCGGGCCTGTTCGCGAGAGGGAGATTCAAAAACCTTCTGAGCAGAGCCCCATAGAGAGACCACGTCATATCCAAAAAGAAGTTAAGCCTGAACGGGGAGCGGAAAAACCATTAGAAACGAAACCACCTGTAAGAGAGATGGATAAACCAAGGCCAACCCCCCCTCCTTCAAGTCAGACGGCCAGACCTCCGGTAGCAGGCCAGGATCGAGTAGGCACTCCTCCGAGGGTGGAACAACCTGAGATACGGGTTGAAAGATCTCAGGAAGATAAACCTTCAGGTAGAGAACCTGAAAAATTAGAGGGAGTCAAGCCGGTAAATGGAGGAGCAGGTCGGGAGAAACCCCCTCCGGTAAGAGATCGAAGACCGTAAAGGGTCTGTCTTGTCATGAACTCGTTTCAGCATCTCATGGAATACATTTTTATGTGACGATCTGTAGGAAAATGATGGGTTCCACAGTATCCAGTACCGAGTGGGCTGAATCAAGTGCGGAATGACAAATCAATAAGGTTTATATCGTATTAGGGTTCGTTATACGTATTGCGTAAACCAAATCGAAATAGCCGAACCGCCATTTGAACAGCTATTGAGCAAAGCCGATCTTATCTCTCTTTTCTTTGGCTGGTTTAGGACGACATTCAAATCACCATCGGGATCAAGATGCTCTGTCCCGATCGTCGGAGGGATCACTCCATGATGGAGGCTCAAAGCAACCCCACATGCCCTCACCCCTCCTGAGCCATCAAACTCTCCGATCATTGATTTGAGGGCGCTTACAGAGATTTCTTTTGCCCTCTGCCCGAAGACCTTTTTAATCGCTAACGCCTCTGCCCGATCCAGATCAAGAGTTGAATTGGCTGCTGCAGAGATATAATCAACCATAGAGCGATCTTTTATAGCCTGAGACATTGTCCTCACCATTGAATCGCCCTTCTGGTCATACCGGAGAACTCCGTCCGTGCTCCCTGCAAGGCTCACCCCAGCCATTTCTGCATAGATTCTTGCCCCTCTTTTTTCTGCATGTTCCAATGTCTCCAATACAAGGACCCCGCCTCCCTCTCCGAGAATCATCCCGTTCCGGTTACAATCAAAAGGCCTCATTCCCTCAGCCCCTTTTCCCCTGCCCGGGGATAGGGCGCCAAGCATGGAATAGACATGATAGAGAGGTTCGCTCAGTTCATCACCTCCTCCTGCAAGGATGACATCTGCCTTTCCCTCTCTTAACAGATGATGGGCATAGACCATGGCCATCTCAGCAGAGGTTTCTTTATGGGAAAAGGTGATATTGGCCCCTTTGATCCCGTACTCAATGGCGCAATGACTGGTGATCGCATTGGGCACAGCGGTCTGAAAGAGTAGCGGTTGAGCTCCGACTGGACCTTCTTTTAAAAGGGCCCGAAAGAACTGGTCCACTGTATCTGAACTTCCAAGTCCGGTCCCGATCGAAATCCCCATTCGATGAGGATCTTCCTTACCTAAATCGAGACCCGAATCATCCATGGCCATCTTTACGGCAGAGACCATCACCTTTCCAATCCGATCCATCCTTCTGAGATTGGCGGGTTTGATGAAGGTTTTGAAATCAATCTCTGGAAGCTGTCCGCCCAAATTTGAACGATAGGAACTGACATCAAACCTTTGAACCGGCTTGATTCCGGAAATTCCCAGAAGGCAGTTATTCCAGAACTCGTCTTTTCCCACTCCGATGGGGGAGATAATTCCAAGACCCGTGATGACGATGCGATGGTTCATAATCTTAATCAGGGTTCAGGGATTCGAGGGTTTATGGGTTCGAGTATCATTTCCTTGACCCCTTGAATCCTAGACCCCTGGAATCCTCTTTTTCAATTTTCCCAAACACCAGGCACACATTATTGCCACCAAAGGCGAAAGAGTTTGAGATGGCTACTCGAACCTCCTTTTTGATTGAATGATTCGGTGTATAGTTGAGATCGCAATGGGGATCAGGGACTTCATAGTGGATGGTGGGAGGAATGATTCCGTTTTTTATCGTCAAAACCGTTGCCACGGCCTCAATGCCCCCGGCTGATCCAAGGCAGTGCCCGATCATGGATTTGATCCCGCTGATAGGGATCTCCCTGGCCCTCTCCCCGAATACCCTTTTGATACCTCTGGTCTCAGCGATGTCATTAAAAGGAGTGGCTGTTCCATGGGCATTGATCGTATCCACCTCTTCCGGAGAAATTCCAGCATGTGATAATGCTATTCTGATCACCCTTTCCACGCCCTCTCCGTTTGGCTCCGGTGCGGTGAGATGGTAGGCATCGGCACAGATCCCATATCCCAATAATTCTGCGTGGATTGGAGCCTCTCTTTTTAGGGCATGCTCCAGTTCTTCGAAAATGAGGATGCCTGCACCTTCACCGATGGTCAGCCCCTGCCTCCGCTTGTCAAAAGGCTTGCAACTTTCAGGGTCAACCAGTTTCAGACTGCTGAATCCACTGAAGGAGACCTCACAGAGGGAGTCGCTCCCGCCACTGACCATCACGTCGGCCAGACCCATCTGAATCATATCGTAGGCAACCCCGATCGAAGCAGAGCTTGAAGAACAGACCGTTGCAGTCGTGGAACGCGGACCTTTTAATCCCGATTCAATGGCAATGAGGTCCGTGGTTGTGGCAAGGGAATAAGAGATGAGAAGGGAAGGAGAAGGCCTCCCTTTTCCCTGATAAAAATCCCTGAAATACTTTTCAACCGAAAGGATTCCACCTGATCCTGCCCCTAAGATGATCCCGGCTCTCTCCTTGTCAATCAGGTCTTGATCAAGCCGGGCAGATTTCCATGCCTCCCTGAAAGCGACCAGTCCGAACTGGTCACACCGAGAGAGCCTGCGACGTTCTTTTCCGAAGAAATGAACTTGAGGGTCCAGATTTGAAACCTCAGCCGCCCTCTTTGTCCGATACGCTGAGGCATCAAAGGCAGTGATCTCCTTTGCCCCGTCTTTCCCCTGGACAAGGGAATTCCAGAACTCAGGGACGCTGTTTCCCACTGCGCTTACGATTCCAAGACCTGTAATGACAACCCTCTTTCTCATTTGATCTCTGTAATCTTTACGTCCTTTGGAAGTCGAATCTCAAAATCGGAATCTGAAAGACCTCTATTCACCCTCATATTGGAATATTGAAGAGTGGTTGTGTCTCCGTTCTTTTCAACCATCTCCATCCCTGTAATGTTCCAATCCCTCTTTGAGATCCAGAGCTTCGTTTTAACAAATAGCGGATCCTTCACTTTGGGCAATATCTCCATCAGAAGAACAGACTCCCGGTCCTCCACGATCCTCCACTGGGCCAGTTTCTCCTGAAAAGGGTCTTTTGAGAAGAGAAGGTATTTCTCGGTGAGGGGATTTCCCTGGATCTGGTATCGTTCCGCTATCTTCTCCTCTTTAAAATAGAGAAGAACCGTCTTTCCATCGAAGACCATCTGGCTGGTTTCTGGATGGAAAAACTCAATGGAGAACTTGTCCGGTTTTTTAAATCGAACTCTTCCTTTGGAAATCACCTTTTCCTTTAGCAAGGAGATCCTCTTTTCCTGAACAAAATCGGAGGTAAAATCATTTATCTTTTCACGCGCCTCCCTGATCCGTTTCACAACCTCATCCGCGCTCAGGGGCTGGGCTTCAATGGTATGGAAAGGCAAGAAAAGTGAAAAGATGAAAATTAGAAGAAAAGTACACTTTGGCTGTTTGAAAATCTTTTTAAAATTCCTCCCGACCTCCCTTTGCCAAAGGGAGGAGATAGGGACTTTCCCACTTTGGCAAAGGGGGATTAAAGGGGATTTTATAATAAGTCTTTTGGTCAATTTACTCATGGCACTCTTCTCGTAGATGAATTCTGCCATAAAGAATTACCCTTTAAATCCTAAGATAGTTTTGCTCACTCCCGGAAAAAGAAATTTTTTGCCGCTGAGACGAAAAAAAACTTCCGAGAGATTCCCAAAAATAACCGAAGCAATTTTCTTTCCCTGCTCCTTTGGAATTGTGTACCCGCCGATGAATTGCCGACATTCCTTAAATCCTGCCTTTCCCATACACCGCTCAATTATTTCAGGTGAGAAGTCAGAAAGATGAGCAGGCAGGTCATAGAGGCGGTTTTCAATGCCAATGAGATGGAGGAAGTTCTTGATCGGTGTGGTGTGGGGATATCTTAACAAAAGTATCCCTTCAGGGTTAAGGATGCGATAGCACTCCTTAAGAAACTCCATCGGGTTTGGAAGATGTTCAATCACATAAAAGCCGCTCACCACATCGAAATCGTTTTCAGGAAACCCGATTTTCTCCAAGGGGCCTTCATGAACCGTGAGCCCCAGGCCATTTCTTGCATAGGTGATGGCCTGTTTTGAGATCTCCACACCCACAACCTCCCATCCTCTTTCCTTCATCTCCGAAAGAAAGAACCCAAAACCCGTTCCCACATCCAACAGCCTGCCTCCATTTTTTTTATATCGTTCTATAATATTAGCGGCCTTCTGGAAGATGGGCTCCATCATCCTCTTCCATGCTTTGATTGAAGATTCATCCTCCGGAAGATATTCCTGATAGAACCGGAGTATGGCTTCACCGGTTGGTCTCGGGTTGAGATAGATGAATTGGCATGAAGAGCATTTGACCATTTGAAACCGTCCCTCTTTGTGTAGCAGGTGATACACCGCCTCTCCACAGATCGGGCAGGGAATTTCCTCCATCTCAATATCTATATCTTTTCTCATCCGTGATTCCGGACAACATTGGATTCGATCCACATCTCAATGGTGCGGGTATAAAGCTTCCAGTTTGTTAACTTCGATTGATTCAAAAAGGTCTGGCATTCCTCAATTGTATAGGAGGAGTTGACCGATTCGATAAAACCTTTTCTGGCTTTTGGATGTTTTCCGAAGAACAGTTTCCAAAAGAGATCAAAGAGTCTTTTCCAGACAAAAGAAGCGTCCCTGTGGAAATCAACTATAACAAAGCTCCCTCCGGGCTTCAATGTTCGGGCCACCTCATTGAAGAAGTCAACCGGACGATCTAAATGATGAAGCGTGTTGATGCAGAGCAGAAGATCGAGGGATTGATCCTTGCAGGGAAGCGAATAAGCAGATCCCACCTGAAAATCAATCTGTCCGGCCCTGCCCGCTTCAATAGCATTGTTTCGGGCAATATCAACCATGATCGGAGAGAGGTCAATCGCTTTAAATCTTACTTCTGGAAGCGCCTTCGATAAGTAGATGGGAAAGATCCCAGGGCCGGTTCCAACATCAAGACCATCCCCTTTCTGAACCCCTTTTGCCTTTATGCGGCTGAGCACCCTCTGGCACGGGATCCTCATATGTTTCTTGGCCATAAGACTGTAATACTCTGCCAGCTCTCGGTCTTCAATGACGTCAGACTCTGAAATACGGTTCTTCATATCCATTCCTTCTGAAAATAACCATAAACCACCCATCCCAAAATCGCAATGGGGGCCATTTTCGACTTAAAGTTAATGTAAAATCTTTTGTGTAAAAAGAAAGAGGGGTGTTATCCTCTTGGGAAGGTTTTTGGAATAAATCAAATCCCAATGGAAAGGAGGACACACCCCATGTCAGGATATTTATGGAAGGCCACTGTACGTAATGTAAACCGAGCGCTTAGGGAAATCAATGCATTTGAGTGGGAAGGAGACTATCGGGTGGAAGCAAGGAGTCGCCTCAAAGAGGTCTTAGAGGAGAGGATGGATGAGGAATTGGAGCGGTATTTGGGGCGAGGCAAGTATGAGCGGAAAAAGGAAGGAGACGCGGAGGATTATCGCAATGGGTTCTATCTTCGTCATCTTTTGACAGAGATAGGGGATCTGATTCTTCGGATACGGCGGACTCGCAAGGGGTTTGAATCGAAGGTATTAGAGGCATATCAGAGGCGGTCTTGTTCGGTGGATCAGTTGATCATGGCCTGTTTTGTATTAGGGATGAGCACGAGAAAGGTTTCCACAGCCCTGCTTTCTCTTTTAGGGGAGAAGGTGTCGGCATCGACGGTCAGTGAAGTGGCAAAGAGGTTAGACGATGCGGTGAGGCGGTATCATCGGAGGAAGCTGGAAGATAGATATCGTTTTCTCTTTTTTGATGGGGTGGTGCTTAGGCAGAGGGGGGCGGCTAGGGTTCAGAAAAAGATCATTCTTTGTGCTTATGGGGTTACGTGGGAGGGGAAGAAAGAGATGATCGATTTTTTGTTGGCCGCTTCGGAGTCACAGAATGCGTGGGAGGGTTTCTTAAGAGACCTTTATGAGCGGGGTTTAGAGGGGAAGCTTTGTGAGCTGATTACGACCGATGGGGGCAACGGGCTTCGGGATGCATTGGAAGTGTGTTTGTGGTGTATCCTCGGATACCTCGGCAGCACTGTTGGGCCCATAAGGTGCGCAATGTGTTGGATAAGGTGAAGAAGGCGGATCAGGAGAAGGTGAAAAAAGATCTTCAGCGGATTTCTCATGCGAAGAATCGGCAGGCCGCGACCCAGGCCTATTGGTCCTTTTGTCAGAAGTATCGGAAGGCCTATCCAGGGGCAGTAAAGAGCTTGGAGTCAGAGATTGAGGATTTGCTCTCTTTTTATCAGGTGAAGCTTTCTTCGAAGGAGAGACAAGGGCTAAAGGCCAAGGAGGTTCAGAAAGCCCAGATGATGCTGTGGAAGAAGATTCGAACCACCAACCTTATAGAAAGAGCTTTCAAAGAGGTGAAGAGAAGAACCAGACCCATGGGGGTTTTTGTTAACAGAGATAGTATGGAACGAATTCTTTATGCGGTATTCTTTCACTATAATTCTAAAGGCCAAGAGATCCCCTCTTTGCTTTTTACACAAAATGCTTGACATGAACAAACCATTAAAATATCTTGACGCCCCTATCCCTTTTTGATAATATTTTGCCATCCTGATAAAGTCGGGGATGGATAT
>OGCL01001242.1_pt1 | contig 22601 bp, 22 predicted proteins | sample 1570041 | NCBI WGS metagenome assembly OGCL01 (sample SAMN06266162, study PRJEB24511) | hot springs metagenome | isolation source: Hot spring water | place: South Africa: Limpopo | collected 2015-06-22 | reverse complement strand
GGCGAGGTGCCGCCGCCCGACCTCGCCCAGGCGCGGGCCATCGTCGCGCGGGCCCTGGCCGAGGAGCGCGACTGGCTCGATGCCGGCGAGGTCTCGGCGCTGCTGGCGATTTATGGCGTTCCGGAGTTGAAGCCCGTGCTGGCGACGGATGTCGAGGCGGCGCTGGTCGTCGCCCGACCCTTCCTGTCATCGGGACGCCCGGTCGCGCTGAAGATCGTCTCGCCCGACATCGTCCACAAATCCGATGTCGGCGGCGTCGCGCTCGATCTGGCGACCGAAGCCGCGATCCGCGAGGCGGCGCAGCGCATGCTGGCGCGGGTGGCGCAGGAGCGGCCGGGCGCGCGCATCACCGGTCTCGCCGTGCAGCCCATGGCGCAGCGCGCCAAGGCGCGCGAGCTCATCGTCGGCTTCGCCACCGATCCCTGCTTCGGCCCGGTCGTCGTCTTCGGCCGCGGCGGGACGGCCGCCGAACTGATCGACGACAGCCACGCCGCCCTGCCGCCGCTCGACCTCGGCCTCGCCGAGCGACTGATCGCCCGGACACGGGTGTCGCGCGTGCTGGCCGCCTATCGCGATGTTCCGGCGGCGAAGCTGGAGGCGGTGGCGGCTGCCATCGTCGCCGTCGGCCAGATGGCGGTCGATCTGCCCGAAATCCGCGAGCTCGACCTCAACCCGCTGCTCGCCGACGAGACCGGCGTCATCGCCGTCGATGCCCGCATCATGCTGGAGCGCAGGCCCGAGCAGCGTCGCCGCCCGGCGATCCGGCCCTATCCCGCTGCCTGGGCCAGGGCGATGGCCTTGCGCGGCGGCCGGACCTTCGATGTGCGGCCGATCCGGCCCGACGACGAGGGCGCCATCGCCGAGATGCTGAAGAAGGTTACGCCGGAGGATTTGCGCCTGCGCTTCTTCGCGCCGGTGAAGGCCTTCAGCCATGCCTTCCTCGCCCATCTGACGCAGCTCGACTACGCCCGCGCTATGGCCTTCGTGGCGCTGGACGAGGCGGGGGAGGTTGCTGGCGTGGTGCGTCTCCATGCCGACATCGCCCATGAGGAGGCCGAGTACGCGATTCTACTGCGCTCCGACATGAAGGGGCTGGGGCTCGGCTGGAGCCTGATGACGCTGATCATCGACTGGGCGCGGGCCGAGGGGCTGAAGGTCATCCGCAGCCAGGTCCTGGCCGAGAACACGCGCATGCTCGCGCTCTGCCGCCAGCTCGGTTTCGACATCGCCAACGACCCGGACGACACGGCGATCCGCGTCGTCACCCTGCCGGTCGAACCGGTCTGAATCCGCCCCTCAGCGCGGTCGCTGCCTGATTTTCGGGCGCGAAGGCAGGGAACGCTCGCGACGGATCGCGGTTCACCCGAAAGGCCCGCCGCCATATCGCGGGCCTGACCGATCCGCGATGGAGGAAGTCCCCATGGAAGACGACAAAGCCCTCGGTGAGATCAGGAAGATCGCCTATCGCCTCTGGATGGAGGATGGCCGCCCGGATGGCGAGGATCGCCGCCACTGGGATCGCGCCAAGGAAATCTGGGCCTTCGAGCATGCCGGTGAGGATCCTGCAGCGATGGAGACGGAGACACAGCCGCAGCGGTCCACGACGCCCTCGCGCCGTCGCGGCTCGCGCGGCCTTCCGGCGCCGGGCCTTGGCGGCTGACGAAGAGGATCACGTTGCCGTGATTCCGGCGCGGTTCGCCATTCGGTTCGCGCCAACGTTTCGTTCTCCCAAATCAAGCGCCGACACGGAAAATTGGCTGTGTCGGCACCAGACGCACGAACGATCGCCCCCTCACGCCGCGTGATCGGGGCTGCCGTCGCGGTTGGCTTGCGGCCGCAACTGAGCTTCACTCTGTTCCAATTCAAGTCTGACCGGTGTGCCAAGGGCGCTTCGCCGGTCCAGCGGCGAGGCGCGTGGGCACTCTCGCCGCCCTTCTTGATCCGAACCGGGAGGTCGACGGTGGCGAAGCTCAATGTGAACGGCAAGATCATCGACGTCGAGGCGGCCGGCGACACGCCGCTGCTCTGGGTCATCCGCGAGCAGATCGGGCTCACGGGCACGAAATATGGCTGCGGCGTGGCCCAGTGTGGTGCCTGCACGGTGCATATCGATGGCGTCGCGACACGCTCCTGCGCGCTGCCCCTCGACTCCGTCACCGTCGAGCAGAAGATCGTCACCATCGAGGGCCTCTCCCCCGACGGCACGCATCCGGTGCAGCAGGCCTGGATCAAGCACGACGTCCCGCAATGCGGCTTCTGCCAGAGCGGCATGATCATGGCGACGGCCGCGCTGCTGCAGGCCAACCCCAAGGCGACTGAGGCGGACATCGCCGCGGAGATCACCAATATCTGCCGCTGCGGCACCTATGCGCGGGTCAAGACCGCGATCCTCGACGTCGTCGCGGGTGGAACCCTCGGCCGCGGCTGACCTCGCCTCGCTTCCCTTCCCCGCGGGGTCGAGGCCGGTGCGATCATCGCCCGCCGCCTCCCTCGCGCCAACCTGATCCGGAGGACGACATGACGACCCTCTCTGCCCATCAGCCTTCCAACGGTCCGGCGCTCTCCCGCCGCAGCCTGCTCGCCGGCTCCGCCGCCGCAGCCGGCGCCTTCAGCTTCGGCTTCACGATCCCCTTCGGCGAGGCGCAGGCACAGGGCGCGGTGCCGGAGATCAACGCCTGGGTCGTCGTCCATCCCGACGACAAGGTGGTGATCCGCATCGCCCGCTCCGAGATGGGGCAGGGCACCCTGACCGGCCTCGCCCAGCTCGTCGCCGAGGAGCTGAACTGCGACTGGGCGAAGGTCACGACCGAATACCCGACGCCCGGCCAGAACGTCGCCCGCAACCGCATCTGGGGCAATTTCTCGACCGGCGGCAGCCGCGGCATCCGCGAGAGCCACGAATATGTCCGCAAGGGCGGCGCTGCGGCCCGCACCATGCTGATCCAGGCGGCCGCCAATGAGTGGAAGGTGCCGGCGTCCGAATGCACCGCCGAGAAGAGCGTCATCACCCACAAGGCCTCCGGGCGCTCGCTGCGTTACGGGCAGGTCGCCGCCGCGGCGGCCAAGCTCGAGGCGCCCAAGGATGTGGTGCTGAAGGATCCCAAGGACTGGATCATCGCCGGCAAGCCGCTGCCGCGGCTGGACACCGTCGACAAGACCAATGGCGCCAAGATCTACGGCATGGACTTCAAGCTGCCGGGGATGCTCAACGCCGCCATCAAGGACTGCCCCGTCTTCGGCGGCAAGGTGAAGAGCTTCGACGCGGCCAAGATCAAGGACATGCCGGGCGTGAAGCATGTCCTGCCCGTCGGCGACAGCGCTGTCGCCGTCGTGGCCGATACCTGGTGGCGTGCAAAGACCGCGCTCGACGCGCTGCCGATCGTCTGGGACGAAGGCCAGCACGCCAATGTCACGAGCGAGAGCCTCGCCGCCTGGCTGAAGGAGGGGCTCGATGCGCCCCAGGCCGTCGTCGGCAACCAGAACGGCGATGTGAAGGCTGCGATCGCCGGTGCCGCGCGCACCATCGAGGCGGTCTATTCCTACCCCTTCCAGAACCATGCCTGCATGGAGACGATGAACGCGACGGCGCTCTACACGCCGGAGAAATGCGAAGTCTGGACCCCGACACAGAACGGCGAGGCGGCGCTCGCCGCGGCCGCGGAGGCCTCTGGCCTGCCGATCGCCAAATGCGAGGCTTACAAGATCGATCTCGGCGGCGGCTTCGGCCGGCGCGGCGCGGTGCATGACTGGGTCCGCCAAGTCGTCGCCATCGCCAAGCAGATCCCAGGCACGCCGGTGAAGCTGATCTGGTCGCGCGAGGAGGACATGCTGCATGGCCGCTTCCACCCGCTGACCCAGTGCAAGATGACCGGCGCGCTCGACAAGGACGGCAATCTGACTGGCCTGCACATGCGCATCTCCGGCCAGTCCATCGTCGCCGGCATCTTCCCGCAGAACATCCAGAACGGCCGCGACCCGGTCGTCTTCCAGGGGCTCAACGCCTCGGGGCCGGAGGCCTCGATCGGCTACACCATCCCTAACCTCCTGATCGACCACGCCATGCGCAACCCGCATGTGCCGCCGGGCTTCTGGCGTGGCGTCAACCTGAACCAGAATGCGATCTATCTCGAATCCTTCATCGACGAGCTGGCGCATGCGGCGGGCAAGGACCCGCTCGAGTTCCGCCGGGGCCTGATGAAGAACCACCCCAAGCATCTCGCCGTGCTCAATGCCGCGGCCGAGAAGGCGGGCTGGGGCAAGCCGCTGCCGGCCGGCGTCTTCCGCGGCATCTGCCAGACCATGGGCTTCGGTGCCTATGTCGCGGCGGTGGCCGAGGTCTCGGTCAGCGACGATGGCAAGCTGAAGATCCACCGCATCGTCGCGGCGACCGATCCGGGCCATGTCGTCAACCCGGCGCAGGTCGAGCGCCAGATCGAGGGCTCCTTCGTCTACGGGCTTTCGGCCGCGCTCTACGGCGAGATCACCATCAAGGACGGTCGCGTCGAGCAGGAGAACTTCGACACCTATGAGGTGATGCGGCTGGAGGCGATGCCCGCGGTCGAGACCGTGCTGGTGCCGTCGGGCGGCTTCTGGGGCGGCGTTGGCGAGCCGACGATCGCGGTCGCGGCGCCCGCCGTGCTCAACGCGATCTTCGCCGCCACCGGCAAGCGCATCCGCAACCTGCCGCTCAAGAACGCCGACCTGAAGAAGGCGTGAGCAGGGCCGGCATGCGGGCGCGGCTCGGGTTGGGCGCAGCGCTGCTGGCCGTCTCACCCGCCACCGCGCTCGAACCCTTCGCGGTCGTCGGCGACGCCATTCCAGCGCCGCTCGGCGGCCTCTCCGGCGATGTCCGGCGCGGCGAGACTCTGGTGCGGGATCGCGAGCGCGGCAACTGCCTGATCTGCCACCGGGGCGCGGACCCGTCAGAGCCCTTCCAGGGCTCGATCGGCCCGCCGCTCGCCGGCGTCGGCGCTCGTCTCGAGGCCGGCCAGATCCGGCTGCGGCTGGTCGATGCCTCGCTTGTGAACCCGCAGACCGTGATGCCGCCCTATTTCCGGACGGAAAACCTGCAGGATGTCGCCCCGGCCTTCCGGGGCAAGCCGGCCCTCTCGGCCCAGGAGATCGAGGATGTCGTCAGCTATCTCGCCACGCTCCGCGCGCAGTGATGCCGGGATCGACCGGCGCAGCCTGATGGCGGGCACGGCGGCCGGGCTGCTGGCCGCCGGGCTTCCGCTCCCGGCTGTCGCCGACACGCCGCCGGAGCTCGCACAGCTCATTGCCCGCGTAACCGAAGGCGCGGTTCCGGAGCGTGCCCGCATCACCCTCGACATCCCGGCCCTCGCCGAAAACGGCAATGCGGTGGATACCCGCATCCGCGTCGATAGCCCGATGACGCAGGCCAACCATGTCCGCTGGATTCATCTCATCGCCGAGAAGAACCCGTTCCCCGACATGGCGCGCTTCCATCTCGGCCCCCGCGCGGGCCGCGCCGATGTCTCGACGACGCTGCGGATCGCGCAGTCGCAGAAGGTCGCGGCGGTGGCGGCTCTGAGCGACGGCCGCTTCCTCCTCGCGGAGGCGGATATCGTGGTGACGCTGAGCGCCTGCATCGACGGCGGTTGAGGAGGCGGGTCATGAGCTTCAATGCCCGCATCAGCCTGCCGGCCCAGGCCAAGGCCGGCGAGATCGTCGAGATCAAGGTCCTCACCCGCCATCCGATGGACCGCGGCGGCCAGTCCGACGGCAAGGGCGGCACGGTGCCGCGCAAGATCCTGAATCGTCTGACCGCAACCTATGCCGGCGAGACGATCTTCCGCCTCGACATGCACACCGGCGTCGCCGCCAACCCCTTCGTCTCCTTCACGACGCGGGCGATCGAAACCGGCGACATCGTCTTCGAATGGCGCGAGGACGGCGGCGCGACCTACACCCGCACCGCCCGGCTGACCGTGACGTGAGGGAGGCGCTCTCGCATTTGCTTCACCGCGGGTCATCCCGGGCGACCGAAGGGAGACCCGGGATCCATTCCGGAACGCTGTCTCGGATGGGCTCAGGCATGGATCCCGGATCTCCGCTGCGCTGCGTCCGGGATGACCCGCTGGGTTGGGGCGCGATCGGGTTCGTGGTCGCGCTCGTCGGCCTCCTCCTTCAGGCCGCGCCCACCCGCGCCGAGATCAAATCCGGCTCCGACTTCCTCTCGCCCGAACTGCGCCGGCAGCAGGCCGACGAGACGCGCAATCCCGGCTTCTTCTGGGTCGAGCAGGGGCGCGAACTGTTCACGCGCCGGCCGGCGGGCGATGGGCAGGCCTGCATCGGCTGCCATTTCGAGCCGCAGCAGAGCCTGCGCGGGGCTGCCACGCGCTACCCGCAGGTCGATGCCGCCACCGGCCGGCTGATGAACCTCGAAGGCCGGATCGAGCAATGCCGGGCCGAGCGGCAGGGCCAGCCCGTCTTCGGCTATGAGTCGCCGGAACTGCTCTCTCTGACGGCCTATCTCGCCTCGCTCTCGCGCGGCCTGCCGATGCAGGTCACGACCGACGGGCCGGCGAAGCCCTTCTACGAGGCGGGCAAGGCGTTCTTCGAGCGCCGGCAGGGCCAGCTCAACCTCTCCTGCCAGCAATGCCATGACGGGCTCGTCGGCCAGAAGCTGCGCGGCGACACGATCAGCCATGGCGCCGGCACCGGCTATCCCGCCTACCGGCTGGAATGGAACGAGGTCGGCTCGTTGCACCGGCGCCTGCGGGCCTGCTCGCTCGGCGTGCGCGCGACGCAGTTCGACGCGGGCGGGCCGGAATATCTCGCGCTGGAGCTCTTCCTCGCCGCCCGCGCGAGAGGCCTTCCCGTCGAGACGCCAGCCATGCGGCGCTGATCGGTCTAGCCCGGGTCCCGTCATCGCCCTGTCATGGACCGGTCGTCACAAGCGGTGACGATCCTGTTTCAGCGGGTTTCCCCGGCCGATGCTGCGTTTTCTCGCTTTGCGTGCTGCCCGTGCGCTGCTGACCGTTCTGATTTGCGTGTCCGCGGTCTTCCTCGCGCTGCGGCTGGCGGGCGACCCGGCCGACATCATGCTCTCGATCGACACGCCGCCCGATGTGCGCGCCCATTACCGCGAGCTCTGGGGGCTCGAGCGGCCGCTGATCGAGCAGTATGGGCGCTATCTCGCCGCCGTCGCGCAGGGCGATTTCGGCCTCTCCTTCGGCGACGACCGCCCGGCCTTCGAGGCGGTGCGCGAGGCGCTGCCCAAGACTTTTCTGCTCGGCGGGTCGGCCCTGCTGCTGGCGCTGCTGATCGGCCTGCCGCTCGGCGTGTTGGCGGCGCTACGGCACAACAGCGCCATCGACCGGCTGGCCATGGCCTCCGCCGTCTTCGGCTATGCGATCCCGGTCTTCTTCCTCGGCATCCTGCTGATCCTGCTGTTTGCGCTGAAGCTGCGGGTGCTGCCCTCGGCGGGCTCGGAGACGGCCTGGCATCTGGTGCTGCCCATGGTCACGCTGGCGCTGCCGCTGGCGGGGCGCCTGGCGCGCTTCGCGCGAACCTCGACGCTGGAGGTCCTCGGCAAGCCCTTCATCCGCGCCGCCCGCGGCCGGGGCGTGATGCCGCTTGCCGTGATCCTGCGCCACGCCTTGCCCAATGCGGCCGTGCCTCTTCTGATGTTCCTCGGCATCGAGATCGGCGGCATCCTCGCCGGCAGCGCCGTGGTCGAGACGATCTTCGCCTGGCCCGGCATCGGCCGGCTGCTGGTCGATTCGGTCTCGACGCGCGATCTCGCCGTCGTGCAGGCGGTGATCCTGACGGTGACGGTCATCATGGTCGCCGCCAATCTGCTGGTCGACATCCTCCATATCCTGATCGATCCGCGCCTCGGCGGCTTCGCCCGCGCCAGCGGAAAGCCGGCGTGATGGCGAGCCTCGACATCGCCTCCGTCCCGGCCGCCGCGCGCCGCCCGCACCGGCCGATGTCGCCGGTGGTCAGGCTGTCGGCCGGGTTTCTGGCCGCCGTCGTGCTGGTCGCGCTCTTGGCCGACTGGCTCGCGCCGATCCACTACACCACGCAGAATCTCGCCGCCCGGCTCAAGCCGCCGCTGTTCGAGAGCGGCGGCGTCACCCATTGGCTCGGAACCGACCAGCTCGGCCGCGACATCCTGAGCCGGCTGATCTTCGCGATCCGCACCTCGATCCTGATCGCCGTGCTGGGCACGCTGATCGGTGCCGTCTTCGGCACGCTGCTCGGCTTCCTCGCGGCCCGCTGCCGCGGCCTCGTCGATCAGGCGATCATGATGGCGGTCGATGCCCAGGCGGCGATCCCGGCCCTGTTCCTGGCGCTGACCATGCTCGCCTTCTTCGGCAACAACATCCTGCTCTTCATCGTGCTGGTGAGCATCGACGGCTGGGACCGCTATACGCGCCTTGCCCGCGGTCTCGTCATCTCCGAGCAGGAGAGCGACTACATCAACGCCGTCGAGGGGCTGGGCGCCTCGACGGCACGCGTCATGCTCGGTCATCTCCTGCCGAACATCGTCGCGGCGCTGGTCGTCCAGGCGACGCTGAACTTCCCCGGTACGATCCTGCTCGAGACCTCGCTGTCCTTCCTCGGCCTCGGCGTCCAGCCGCCGGAAACCTCGCTCGGCCTGATGCTGGGGGAGGGGCGCCGCTATCTCCTGAACGCCTGGTGGATCGCGGTCTTTCCAGGCCTCGCCATCTTCCTGACGACGCTGTCGATGAGCCTGTTCGGCGACTGGCTGCGCGACCGGTTCGACCCCACCACCCAGCGGACCTGACCATGCCGTCTTCCGTCGCGGCGCCGCCGTCCCGCCCGCTCGCCATCGCCCATCGCGGCGGCGCCCTGCTCGCAGCCGAGAACACGGCGGCAGCATTCACACGCGCCGCCGCCATCGGGGCCGACTGGGTCGAGACCGACCTTCGCCGGAGCAGAGACGGTTCGCTCGTCTGCCTGCACGATGCGGATCTGCTGCGGCTCGCGGGGGACCCGCGCCGCGTCGCCGAGACGGATCTGGCAACGCTGCGCCTCCTGGTGCCGGGGCTGATGACATTGCCGGAGGCGATCGCCGCGTCCGCCCCGCTCGGGCTCCTGCTCGACGTGAAGACGGCCGATCCCGCGCTTTTCCCCGAGATCCTGGCGGCGCTGGAGGAGGGCGGGGCACGGCGACGCGCGGTCCTCGGGCTCCGAGACCTTGGCCAGATCGCGGCGGCGCGGGCGCTCGATCCTGCCATCGCGATCCTCGGCCTGCTGGCCGATCCGGACGGCGCCGAGGCGGCCCGCCGGGCCGGCGCCGGCTGGTTCCGGCTCTGGCAGGGCCAGGCCAGCGCCCGGCGCATCGCAGCCGCCAGAGCGGTGGGGCTGAAGGTCGCGATCATGGTCGGCCAGCCGCGCACGCGGCCGGAGCCTGGCTATCCGCCCTTCGGCGTCGGCGGCATTGATGCGGCAGGCCTTGAGCAGGTGCTGGCCCTGCGCCCCGATGCCGTGATGCTCGACGACCCGCGCGTGCTTCTGGCGGCCCGGCCTGTCACCGGCCTGTCGTCAAGCTGAGGCAAGCGGACACCAGCGCGCAGGCGGCCGCCGGCGGCCTGCGCCAGCCCCTGCGAGGACCGCCATGACCCTGATTTCCCGCCGCCGCTTCCTGGAGGCCGCCGCCGCCGCGCCGGTGCTCGCCGGCTCGCCGCTCGCCTTCGCCCAGGCCGACAGGCGACCGAACTTCACCGTCGCCGTCGCCGATCTGCCGGCGACGCTGGAACCGGCTCGCGAGCTGTCCAATGTCGGGACCCGCGTCACCTATTCCATCTTCGACACGCTGATCCGGCGCGACTTCCTCGGCGCCGCCGATGGCGGCGGCTCGCAGCTCAAGCCGCATCTGGCGACGACATGGGAGCGGGTCTCGCCGCAGGAGCTGGTGGTGACGCTGCGCCAGGGCGTCAAGTTCCACAATGGCGACGAGCTGACCTCGGAGGACGTCGCCTACACCTTCCGTGACGGCCGCCTCTGGGGCGAGAAGGCGCAGATCCCGGGCGGACGGGCCTATTTCGGCGTGCTGGCCGGCGTCGAGCCGATCGACCGCTACACGGTGCGCTTCCGCACCCGCGTGCCCGACGTTCTGCTGGAGCAGAGGCTCGCCTCCTGGTGCGCCTGGATCGTCAACAAGCGCGCCTATGAGGCGATGGGCTTCGAGGCCTATTCGCGCAAGCCGGTGGCGACCGGGCCTTATCGCGTCGTGTCGCATGCCGCCGCAGAAGCGACGGTGCTGGAGGCCTTCGACGACTACTTCATGGGCAAGCCGACGGCGCGCCGCGTCACGTTCCGGCGCGTGCCCGAACTGGCCGCGCGTGTCGCCGGGCTCGTCGCCGGAGACTATGACCTGATCACCAACATCCCGCCCGACCAGATGAGCGTCGTCGGCGCCTACAAGGACATCGAGGTCCGTTCCGTGGTGCTGGCCAATGTCCATGTGCTGGCCTTCAACGAGCAGGACAAGGTGCTGGCCGACAAGCGCATCCGTCAGGCGCTGTCGCTGGCGATCGACCGTCAGAAGCTGGTCGACACGCTGTGGCAGGGCACGGCGCAGGTGCCGGCTGGCCACAACTACCCCGAATACGGGCAGATGTTCGTCGAAGGCCGCAAGCTCGCTTACGATCCCGCCAAGGCCAGGGCGCTGCTGCAGGAGGCCGGCTACAAGGGCGAGCCGATCGTCTACCGCACCATGGCGAACTACTACACCAATGCGCTGGAGGCGGCGCAGATCCTGGTCGAGCAGTGGAAGGCGGTCGGTCTCAACGCTTCGCTGCAGGTCGTCGAGAACTCGGCGCAGATGCGCGGGCCGGGCGTCCAGATCTTCAACTGGTCGAACTCGACGCGCCTGCCCGATCCGCTCGGCGCGATCTGGGTTGCCTGGGGGCCGGCCGGAGAGGTCCAGGTGTCGAAGTTCTGGACCTCGACCGCCGCCTTCAACGCCGCCGGGACCGCGCTAGAGGCCGAGACCGATCCGGCCCGCCGCAAGGCCCTGTTCACGCAGATGCTCGACATCTTCGAGGACGAGGCACCGGCCACCATCCTCTACCAGCCGAGTGAGGCCTACGCGATCAAGCGCTCGATCGCCTGGCGGCCGACCACCTTCTATTTCATGGATCTGCGGCCGGACAATCTCGCCTTCGCCAAGAGCTGAGAACCGTTCCGGCCGACGGGGACGGGCGGCCACGGGGCCGCCCGTCTACCTTCACTGCCCGCCGCCGAGGATGAAGCGGCGGCCGTCCTGCTCGACGATCTCGACCGTCTGGCTGAAGGCGCCGCGCCCGGCCGAATAGGACTGGGCATGTGCCTCCTCGCGCGCCGGCTTCGCCAGGTTGCGGCCGACCATGGTCGCCGCCGGCGCGACGCCGAGCAGGCCCAGCACCGTCGGGGCGATGTCGATGATCCCGGCCGGCTCCTGCGAAACAGTGCCGGGCTGATCCGCGTCTCCCCGGGCGACGATCAGCACCGTGTTGAGCTCGTGCGGGTTGATGCCGCCATGCATGCCGCCGCCCAGCGGCACATCGCCGGGCGTCATCGCGCCCAGGCCGGGCAGGCCGTAGGGGTCCGCCTCCAGACCGGATTTCAGGATGAACATGAGCTCGGGCTGGCGAGCATGGCCCGCCCCCATCAGGCCGAGCGAGAGCGTGCCCTCGACCTGGCCTTCGACGCCGTTGCGGTCGGCCGAGAGAACATGGCCGATGGCGGGCTGCTCCATCAGCCAGGCGGCGATGCGGGCGAGCGTCGCGCGGTCGGCGGGATCGCGCAGGCGGATCTCGCCGCTGATGCCGCCGGTGGCGGTGAGCGCGGCTTCGCCGATCTCCTTTGTGGCGCTGAGGCTGAAGCCGGCCGCGACAGCGGCGTCGAACAGGGGCTCGACCGAGCCGGTCGAGATCTGGCCGTGGTCGGAGGCGGCGATCACGGCGATGCGCTCGGCTTCCCGCTGCGCCTCCACCCAGTCGAGGATGGTCCCGAAGGCACGATCGGCCTCCTTCAGCCCGGCCTTCGCTTCGGGGGATCCGAGGCCGCGGTAATGGAAAGTGGTGTCGGGCTCGTTGAACCAGATCAGCGCGACATCGGGCGCCAGCACGGGCAGCACATGCTCGCTCATCAGCCGGCCGCCATAGGCGAGTTCGGAAATCCGGGGCATCTCCCGCGGCGGCAGCGGGCCGAGAAGGGCGAGCGCCTGCTCGACCGCTTCCGGCGTCTGGGTTGCGCCCGTGCCATGGACGGAAAACGTCCAGTGGCCGTTGGCGCGGGCACGGGAATTGATGAAGTGCGCCGAACCCGGCGAGCCGACATGGACGACGGCAAGGCGCTTGCCGGCCTGCGCCAGCCGGTCGCCCAGGGTCTCGACATCGACCAGCCGGCCCTCGTGATGGGCCTCCGCACGGCGCAGCATCGCGGCGTCGCTGGTGTCGAAGATCCGCTCGGGTATCGCCTCGCGATGGTGGAAGGCGTTGCCGACGATGCCGTGGACGCCGGGCGGGGCGCCTGTGGCGATCGAGGTGGTGGCGACACGGGTCACGGAGGGGAAGACGCTGCGTGCCCGGCGGAACCAGGTGCCGCGCGCGGCCAGCCGCAGCAGGTTCGGCGTCACCTCGGGGCTCAGCATGTCGGGACGAAGACCGTCGAAGACCGCGACGACGACTCGGTCGGCGGGAAGAGTATCGTGCGGGTTCATGGGCAGAGGCTTCCGGCGGGGAGAGGAGACGAGGCGGTCAGGCGGCCGCCGCGACGGCGGGCGCGGGGGGAGCGAGATGGCAGGCGGCGAGCCGGCCGTCGGCGCTCGGGCGCAGGGCGGGTTGCTCCTCCCGGCAGCGGGCGACGGCGCGCGGGCAGCGCGGATGGAAGGCGCAGCCGGCCGGCCGGTCGACCGGATTCGGCGGGTCGCCCTGGAGGATGATGCGCTCGCGCGTCCCGCGCAATGCCGTCGGCACCGCCGAGACCAGCGCCTGGGTGTAGGGATGCGCCGGGGCATGGAACAGCGCCTCGGGTGGGCCCTGCTCGACGATCCGGCCAAGATACATCACCGCGACCTCGTCCGCGATCTGCCGCACGACCTTGAGATCATGGCTGATGAAGAGATAGGCCGTGCCGAAACGGGCCTGGAGATCCTGCAGCAGGTTGATGACCTGTGCCGCGACGGAGACGTCGAGCGCGGAGATCGGCTCGTCGCAGACCAGCAGGCCGGGATTCAGCACCAGGGCGCGGGCAAGGACCACCCGCTGCCGCTGCCCGCCGGAGAGTTCGTGCGGATAGCGCGCGAACAGGTCGCGGCGCAGCCCCACCGCCTCGAACAGCGCCAGCGCCTTCTCGCGACGGGCTTCGACATTCACCTCCAGCGCATGGATCGCCAGCGGCTCGACGACCTGATCGCCGACGGGCAGGCGGCGGTCGAGCGCGGCGAGCGGGTCCTGAGGCACCATCTGCATGCGCTGCCGCAGCGCCCGCCAGGCCCGGTCGCGCTGCGCACCGACGGGCTCGCCCTCGAAGCGGATCGTCCCGCGCGTCGCCGGCAGCAGGCCGAGAACGAGCTTCGCGGTGGTCGACTTGCCGCAGCCCGACTCGCCGACGATGCCGAGCGTGCGCCCGGCCATGAGCGAGAAGCTGACCCCGTCCACCGCATGCAGCAGCCGGCGACGGCCGCCCGCGAGCGCCACCGGGTATTGGCGGGCCAGATCACGGACTTCCAGCAGCGCGCTCATGACAGGGCCTCGGCCAGGGCGGATATGGCGGGTGGCGGGAGCGCCGCGTCGGTGAGCGCCGTTTCGGCCAGCCGCAGGCAGGCCGCCCGGCGGTCCTGCCCGGCATAAGTCAGTGCCGGCACCTCGCTGCGGCAGGCCTCCGCCGCGATCGGACAACGCGGCGCGAAGGCGCAGCCTTCCGGCATGGCCTCCGGCGAAGGCACGGTGCCGGAGATCGGTGTCAGGCGCCGGCGCGGGCCGGTCAGCGTCGGCAGCGCCGCGAGCAGCCCGCGCGCATAGGGGTGACGCGGCCGCGACAGCAATTCCGCCGTCGGCGCCGTCTCGACGATGCGGCCGGCATACATCACGGCCACGCGGTCGCAGAGATCGGCGACCACGCCGAGATCATGCGAGATCAGCACCAGCCCCATGCCCGTCTCGGCGCGAATGTCGCGGATCAGGTCGAGGATCTGGGCCTGGATGGTCGCGTCGAGCGCGGTCGTCGGCTCGTCCGCGACCAGCACCTCGGGCTGCCCGGCGAGGGCGAGCGCGATCATCACGCGCTGGTTCATGCCGCCGGAGAATTCATGGGGATACTGCCCCAGCCGGCGCGGCGCGTCGGCGATGCCGACACGGTCGAGCAGCCGCAGCGCCTCGGCCCGGGCCGCAGCCCCGCGCAGGCCGCGATGCAGCGCCAGCACCTCGCCGAGCTGCGTCCCGATCCGCTGCACCGGGTTGAGCGAACTGGTCGGGTCCTGGAAGATCAGGCCGATCCGTCCGCCGCGGATGCGGGCGATCTCTCGCTCGCCGAGACGGGTGAGATCGGTGCCCTGCAGCCGCACCGCGCCCCGTGTGACGACGCCCCGGCCGAGCAGGCGCAGCGCCGCGAGCCAGGTCACGCTCTTGCCGCAGCCGGATTCGCCGACGATGCCGAGCGCCTCTCCGGTGGACAGCGTCAGGTCGATGCCGCGCACGACGTCGACCGGCCCGTCGCGGCCGGGGAAGGCGACGCCGAAATCCCGCAGTTCGAGCAGCGGGTCGCGGGCGCAAGCCTGGCGAGGATCGGAAGCGGGCTGCGGGAACACCGTCATGACGCCGCAGATACAGCCCGCTCCATGACCGTCTCGTGACGGTGGCCATCCCGCATTTGCCGCGCGCCGCCGCCTGTGGTTTGCGTGGAGCGAACCGCGCGAGCGGGACCGACGGAGCCGTGCCGTGAACAGCCGCCAGATCGAGATCTTCGTCGCCGTCATGAAGGCCGGCACGATCTCGCGCGCGGCCGAACTGCTCGGCGTCACCCAGCCCGGCGTCAGCCGCACCATCGCCGATCTCGAAGCCTCCGTCGGCTTCCTGCTGTTCGACCGGGTGCGCAACCGCATCGTCCCGACGCCGGAGGGCCGTCTGCTCTATGAGGAGGTCCAGGCCGCCTTTCGCGGCATGGACAAGATCCGTTCCGCCGCCGCCCGCATTCGCGACCACGGCGCCGGCCAGATCCGGGTCGCCTCGCTCTCGGCACTGGGTTCCTCGCTCGTGCCGCGGGCCGTCAGGCGCTTCCGCGACCGGCGCCCCGACACGGCGGTGACGCTGATGGTGCTGCCCTCGCGCGATGTCCGCAACGGCGTCGTTGCTGGCGAGTTCGATCTCGGTCTCGCCGCCGATGAGGTCGATGTCAGCGGCCTCGTCCACCAGCCCTTCGTATCGCCGCGCGCGCTCTGCGCGATCCCGCTCGGACACCCGCTCGCCGAGCGCAGCCTGGTGACGCCGCATGATCTCGCCGGGCTCGATTTCGTCGCCTATGTGCCGGAAGACCGGGCGCGCCAGCGGCTCGACCTCGCCATCGCCGAGTCGGGCGCCGCGCCGCCGCGCATCGTCGTCGAGACGATCTATGCGGCCACCGTCTTCGCGCTGATTTCGGAAGGGGTGGGCGTCGGCCTGGTCAGTCCCTATGCGATTGCGGGCTTCGATCAATCGCGGATCGTGCTGCGGCCCTTCGAGCCTGCGGTGCACAGCAAGAGCGTGCTGCTGCTGCCGGCCGATCGGCCGAAATCGCAGCTGGTGCGCGACTTCATCGACTGTCTGATGGCGGAGCGCTAAGCTGCCGGGCTCAGCGGTTGAGGCCATAACATCCAGGCATCATCTCATGCTCCGAGCCTGATTGCAGCGCTGGGACGATGGCGTACGCATGGGTCCGAGAGAGGGAATTCCATGCACGACCTGACCCGCTGCGTTCACCACCCGGCCGTCAACGAGGAGGGCTATGCCTCGTTGGCCGTGCCGACGCACCGCGCCTCGACCATCGTCTACAAGGATGCTGCGAGCTTCGCGGCGCGCAAATACCGCGGCTTCGACGGCTACACCTACGGGCTCCACGGCACGCCGACGACGCGCACGCTGGAGGCGCAGCTCACCGCACTGCATGGCGGGGTCCGAACCGTGCTGGTGCCCTCGGGCCAGGCGGCCGTGACCATGGTGATGCTCGCCGTGCTGATGCCCGGCGACAAGGTGCTGATCCCCGACCATGTTTATCCGCCGGTGCGCAGCTTCTGCGAGGATTACCTGAAGCCGCGCGGCATCGATTACGGCGTCTACGATCCGCTGATCGGCGCCGGCATCGCCGATCTGATCGACGAGACGACGAAGCTGGTCTGGGTCGAGTCGCCGGGCTCCGGTACGATGGAGGTGCAGGACGTGCCCGCCATCGTGAAGGCCGCCAAGGCGAAGGGCTGTCTCGTCGGCTGCGACAACACCTGGGCGACGCCGCTGATCTTCAAGCCGCTGGCTCATGGCGCCGATTTCGCCTGCGAGGCCCTGACGAAATATGTCGGCGGCCATTCCGACCTGCTGCTCGGCTCGATCACCGTGTCCGACATGGCGCTCCGCCAGAAGCTCAAGGAACTCCTGCGGGGCTTCGGCGTCGGCATCTCGCCGGACGAATGTCAGCTGGCGCTGCGCGGTATCGAGACCATGGGGCTTCGCGTCGCCCATATGGGCCGGGTCTCCGAGGACTTCGCCAAGCGCCTCGCGCATTCGCCGGCGGTGGAGACCGTCCTGCACCCGGCGCTGCCCTCCTGCCCCGGTCATGAACACTGGAAGCGCGACATGGGCCGCTCATCGGGCGTGTTCAGCCTCGTGCTGAAGCCGGTCGCCGACGACGTGCTGGAGGCCGCGCTGACGGCGCTCAAGGTCTTCGCCATCGGCGCCTCCTGGGGCGGCACGCGCAGCCTGATCGCGCCGATGGCGGTGAAGGGCGACCGCAGCGTGGTGCCCTGGACGAAGGAGGGCCCGGTGCTGCGCATCAGCATCGGCCTCGAGGACGAGGACGATCTCTGGAACGACCTCGACGCGCTGCTCGTCGCGCTGGAGGGCAGGGCCGGAGCCGCGGCGGCCTGACGGGCACGGGCCCGCGGCCGTCAGACGAGCGAGAAGACGACATTCCGGATCGACGACGCGGCGGACACGCATTCGCCGCGCGGGGAGAGCTGCGCCCGATTTCGACCGACAACGACAAGGGGAAAGACGATGAAGCACTGGATTCTCGGCCTGGCCGCGCTGGCGGCCGCCACCCTGCCGGCCTCAGCCCAGACGGGCCCGACGCTCGCCAAGATCAGGGAGCGCGGCCACATCATCTGCGGCACCAGCCCCGGCGTCGCCGGCTTTTCGATCCAGGATGCTGCGGGGCGCTGGAACGGCTTCGACATCGACATCTGCCGGGCGCTGGCGGTCGCGATCTTCAATGACGCGGACAAGGCCAAGTTCGTGCCGCTGACCTCGAAGGACCGGCTGATCGCCCTGCAGGGCGGCGAGATCGACGTTCTTCCGCGCACCACGACCTGGACGCTCTCGCGCAATCTCGGCCAGGGCGTCACCTTCACGGCGGTGAACTACTATGACGGGCAGGGCTTCATGGTGGCGAAGACGCTCGGCGTCGCCAGTGCCACCAAGCTCGACGGCGCCTCGATCTGCGTCGCGCAGGGCACGACCAGCGAGCTCAATCTCGCCGACTATTTCCGCAAGCTCGGCATGAAATACGAGCCCGCGGCCTTCTCGACCTCGGAGGAGGCGCTGAAGGCCTATGAGGCCGGCCGCTGCGATGCCTACACCACGGACGTCTCTGCACTGGCCGCGGTGAAGCTCAAGCTGCAGGATCCCGACGGGCATGTGGTTCTGCCGGAGGTCATCTCCAAGGAGCCGCTCGGTCCCTGGGTCCGCACCGGCGACGAGGGCTGGTTCAATCTCGTGCGCTGGACCGTCGCGGCGCTGGTCAATGCCGAGGAACTGGGGGTCACCCAGGCCAATGTCCGCGAGATGACCAAATCGGCCAATCCCGAAATCCGGCGTTTCCTCGGTCTGGACGGCAAGTTCGGCGAGGCGATGGGCGTGACCAATGACTGGGTCGTGCGCATCATCGCGACCGTCGGCAATTACGGCGAATCCTTCGACCGCTATCTCGGCAGCCAGTCGCGGCTGAAGCTCGCCCGCGGCCCCAATGCGCTCTGGACCCATGGCGGCCTGCAATACAGCCCGCCCTTCCGGTGAGATCAGCGGCGTGAGCGGCGATCGTGGTGCCCGGCTCAGGCCGCCGCGATCGCTCGCAACGGTGTGACGACCAGGCGCCCGTCGGGGGCGGAGGACAGCGCCGCCTGAACGCCGAAGACCGACGCCACCATCTCCAGCTCGATGACGGCATCCGGCTTGCCGCAGCAGACCACCCGGCCCTGGCGCATCACCATGACCGCGTCGGCGAAGCGCGCGGCGATGTTGAGATCGTGCAGGATGACGAGCGTGGTCAGGCCGCGCGCACGGGTCATGCGCAGCACGATCTCCATCACCTCGAGCTGGTGGCGGATGTCGAGCGCGCTGATCGGCTCGTCGAGCAGCAGCAGCGAAGGTTCCGAGGCCAGTGCCTGAGCCAGGAAGACGAGCTGGCGCTGGCCGCCGCTGAGCTCGCCGAGATAGCGCGAGGCGAGCGGCTTGAGGGCAAGCTCGCCCAGAACCGCCTCGACCGCGGTGAGATCGTCGGGCCGCACCCGCAGGCCCAGCCGCCCGAGGCGGCCGAGCAGCACGGCCTCCAGTACGGTCAGCGCGGCGCGCGCGCCGATGTCCTGTGGCATGTAGCCGATCCGCTCCGGCCTGACCGTCGAGCCATCGAACCTGATCACGCCGTCATGCTTCACCAGCCCGGCGACGGCCTTGACCAGCGAGGACTTGCCCGAGCCGTTGGGGCCGATCACGGCGAGCACCTCGCCGGGATGGGCCGCGACGTCCAGCGCGTCGATCGCCTGTGTCGTGCCATAGCGGACGCTCAGCCCTTCGACGGTCAGCTTCACCAGAAGGCCCTCCGGTTGCGCAGGATCAGCCAGACGAAGAAGGGCACGCCGATCAGCGAGGTGACGATGCCGATCGGAACGATCGCGCCGGGCAGAACCGTCTTGCCGGCGATCGAGGCCAGCGAGAGCAGCAGCGCCCCATAGAGCGCCGAGGCCGGCAGGAAGCTGCGCTGGTCCTCGCCGACCAGCATCCGCGCGATATGCGGGGCGACCAGCCCGACGAAGCCGATCGTCCCGACGAAGGCGACGGCGACCCCGGTCAGGGCCGAGATCAGCACGAAGGAGCGCAGCCGCAGCCGCCGGACATCGACGCCCAGCCCCCGCGCCCGCTCGTCGCCGAGCTTCAGCGCGGTGAGCCTCCAGACATCGATGATGAGGACGGGGATGCAGGCCGCCAGCACGATCGTGATGATCCAGAGCTTGCTCCAGCTCGCCTTCTGCAGCGAGCCGAACAGCCAGAACACGATCTGCTGCAGCGCCTCGGGCGAGGCGACGAACTGCAGGAGCGCCAGCAGCGCCTGGAACAGGAAGAGCAGCGCGATGCCCGCCAGCACCAGCATCTCGGGCGAGGAATCCCGCGCCTGGCCGATGCCGTAGACCCCCGCGCAGGCGATGGCCGCGAAGAGGAAGGCCATCAGCGGGATGCCCCAGGCCTCGGGCACCGACATGGCGACGCCGAGCACGATGACCAGCGCCGCCCCGAAGCCGGCCCCGGCCGAGACGCCGAGCGTGTAGCTCGACGCCAGCGGGTTGTTCAGGATCGTCTGCATGATCGCGCCGGACAGCCCCAGCGCCGCCCCCACCACGAGCGCGACGAAGGCAATCGGCAGGCGGATCGACCAGACGATCGCGTCGACCGTGCGGTCCTGCGCCAGCCCGAACACCGACTTCGCCACGGCGGCGACTGGCAGGAAGGCCGGCCCCGTCGCGACGTCGAGCACGAGGCTGACCAGAATGGCGACGCAGCCGATGGCGAGCACCGCGACGCGGCGCGTGCCCATCGCGGCATAGGTCGCGGTCAGCGATGATGCGCCCCCGGACCCCTCGTTCAGCATGGCGCTCATAACCGCAACATCCAGGTGCCCTCGAACGGGATGGGCAGGAAGCGCTCATGAAACGCCCGTAGCGAGGCGACCGGGTCGATGTCGGCGAAGGGCTCGGGATAGATCTGCTTGGCGATGAACTGCAGCGAGATCCAGTCGGTCAGCGAGCGCACCAGCGAATGCTCGACGGTGTAGACATTTCCCGCCCTGACCGCGGGCAGCGCGTCCCAGCCGGGGCGCGCGAGATAGGGCCGCAAGCTGGCGCGGGCCGTCTCGGGATTGACATCGTAGCCGAGACGCACCGCATGGGGCCGGTTGGCCCAGGACGAGCCGGTGATGAAGATGTGGTCCGGCGCCGCGGCCAAGACCTTCTCGGGTGCGATCGGCACGAAGCCGGCCGGCTGCGCCAGCGCCGCATTGGCGATGTTGTCGGCGCCGATCGTGTCGAGCATGCGGCCCCACATCGTGTTCTTGTAGGTGCTGCCGAACTCGCCGGCGCCGAGCCAGCCGATCTCGATATAGACCTTGGGCCTGGGCCCCTGGGCCAAGGCAGCCCGACGGCGGATGTCGGCGATCTGCGTCTCGTAGAGCGAGGCCAGTTCCCGCGCCCGCGCCTCTGCGCCGATCGCCTGCCCGATCGCGATGGTGCTGGCGATGTGTTTCTCGAGGCTCTGCGAATTGTAGTCGGCGACGAGGATGGGGATGCCCGCCGCTTCGATCGCGGCCGTAACCGCGCTCGCTCCCGTCATCGCCCAGGGCGGCACGATCACGAGGTCGGGCCGCAGCGCGAGCACCTTCTCCGGCACCAGCACCTCGTTCTCGCCCAGCCCGACATCGGGCAGCGCGGCGAGGCGCGGGATCGCCGCGACGAAGCGCTCATAGGTCTTGGCGCGGTTGACCGCCCATTGATGCTTGCGGAAGCCGACGACGCGCTCCCAGCCGGCCGCGCCGCCGATCGCCGTGAACTCCTCCAGATAGAAGGCGATCACGACCCGCTCGGCGGGTTTGGTCAGCTCGACCTTGCGGCCGACAGCGTCGGTGATGCTGATCGCCGCCTGCGCAGGCCGGGGCAGGGCGGCGACCAGCGGGAGCGCCAGCGCGGCGCGGCGGGTCAGTGGAGCGGATGGTGCGGACATGGGAAGCCTCGTCTCGGTGCTGCGGATCAGGGCTTCAGCGGCAGCATCCAGGTGCCGCCATAGGAAACGGGCAGGTATTTCGCGTGATAGGCCTTGAACGACGCCGCCGGATCGACGTCGGCGAAAGCCTCCGGATAGAGCCGCTTGCCGATGTACTGCATCGCCACGAAGTCGAAGAGCGAGCGGCTCAAGCCGTGCTCGATCGCGTTGACATTGCCGGCGCGGACGGCGGTCAGATCGGCCCAGCCGGCCCGCGCCGCATAGGGAGCGAGCGAAGCGCGGGTCTGCTCTTCGCTCATCTCGTAGCCGGTCTTCACCGCCTTGGGCTTGTTCGCCCAGGACGAGCCGGCGATGAAGATCGCATCCGGGTCGGCCGCGATGATGGCCTCCGGATTCATCCGCCCCGAGGCGCCGGCCAGCCTGCCGACCGCGATGTTCTCGCTGCCCAGAAGCGTCAGGATTTTGCCCCACATCGTCGTCGCATAGCTGACGCCGACCGTGTCGGCGCCGTCGGGCCCGACCTCGACATAGGTGCGCGGCTTGCGCGCGACCTTGGCCTTCGCGACGCGGGCGAGCACATCGCGATACTGGCTCTCATAGAAGGTCGCGAGCTCTTCGGCGCGGGCGTCATTGCCCGTGACCTTGCCGAGCGCGCGGGTCGAAGCGAGGTGGCGTTCCAGGATCTGGGCGTTGTAGTCGATGACCAGAATCGGGATGCCCGCCGCCTCGATCCGCTCCCGCTCGCTGCCGAGCGCGGTGAACATCCAGTCCGCCACCAGGAAGGCGTCCGGCTTGAGCGCGATCAGCTTTTCCGCGCTGAAGCTGCCATCCTCGATCAGGCCGACATCCGGCATCGCCGCCAGATTGGGGATGACCGCCGTGTAGCGCTTGAAGATGGACGGCCGCCAGCCTTCCCAGGCCGTGCGCGACATGCCGACGACGCTCTGCCAGCCCGCGACGCCGGCCACCGCCGTGAACTCCTCGAAGTTGAAATTCACCACGAGACGCTTGGCAGGGAGCTCCACCGTGACCTTGCGGCCGAGCGCGTCGGTGATCTCGGTCGGGGCGGCGGTCGCGGCGAAGGGGCTGACGAGCAGCGCTGCTGCGACGAGCAGGGCCCTGAAAGGGGCGATCATGGCAGTCTCCGGGAGGCGTGAGGGTGATGAACGAGAACCGGTGCGGAGCCGCGGACGGGGGCGCGACTCCGCTGAGCGAGACGTGCCGGGCTCAGGGCTTCAGCGGCAGCATCCAGGTGCCGCTGAAGGAGATCGGCAGGTATTTCTCGTGATAGGCCTTGAAGGACGCGACCGGATCGACGTCGGCGAAAGCCTCCGGATAGAGCCGCTTGCCGATGTATTGCATCGCCACGAAGTCGTAGAGCGTGCGGGCGAG
>OGCL01001241.1_pt1 | contig 22613 bp, 18 predicted proteins | sample 1570041 | NCBI WGS metagenome assembly OGCL01 (sample SAMN06266162, study PRJEB24511) | hot springs metagenome | isolation source: Hot spring water | place: South Africa: Limpopo | collected 2015-06-22 | reverse complement strand
TTAAATATTTCGAAATTTGTTCTATAATGATTAGTAATGTAAAATATACCAACATTTCATCTTTACTTTTACTAATAATTCTGACACTCAAATAAACATACTGTGCGGCTCAATTTGTGGTCAAAAATTAAATAAATATTTAAATATAATTGTCATAAAACGAAGAAGTATTTGTGGTTCGAATTTCAATAATTATTCTGCATTCAAAAAACCTTATGAGAAGCTGGGATTTACTTACTTACGAGAAACAAAATAATAAAATATACAGACAAATTATATTTAGCAAGTTTAATACTAAATTGTTCATAACCATTTCCTACATACTTACTAAATGTCTCTAAAACTGTAGATTATCTATAGACTATAGATCTGTAGATATGTAGACTATATAGACTGTAGACTATAAATCATAAAATCAGTGACAAACGACGCCAAAAATTATATATATATTTTTTTATGCTAAACAATACAATAAATTTCATTATAAAGAATAAGAATAACTAGTTAATCTATCGGCTATTCACTGCTTTGGTCTTGGTGTGTTCATGAACTTCCAACAACTGCGTATCATTCGGGAAACTGTCCGACAAAATTTTAATCTGACCGCCGCATCGAATGCACTGCACACCTCTCAATCTGGGGTGAGCAAACATATCCGTGACTTAGAAGATGAGCTGGGTGTGCAATTGTTTGTCCGCAAAGGCAAGCGGTTGCTCGGCTTAACCGATGCTGGACAGGGGCTGGCCAAAATCGTTGAACGTATGCTGAACGATGCTGCTAATCTACGTCACTTGGCGAATGAATTCAGCTTAGCCGATCAAGGCGAGTTAACGGTGGCGACCACGCATACCCAAGCGCGTTATGTATTACCGCCAATTGTGGCGCGCTTTAAGGCTGCATTTCCTAAGGTACATTTGATCTTGCAGCAAGCTAGCCCAACCGAAATCACCGATATGCTACTACGCGGTGAGGCTGATATCGGGATTGCCACCGAGTCACTCAGCGGTGAAGACGATCTGTTTGGCTTGCCATACTACCAATGGCAGCACAGCATTATTGTGCCCAAAGGACATCCATTAGCACACTATCAGACCGTGACGCTAGATGAGTTGGCCAAGTGGCCGCTGATCACCTATCACGGCGGCTTTACTGGCCGCTCTAAGATTGATGCTGCCTTTAAACAAGCCGGTTTAACGCCTGATATTGTGTTATCAGCACTTGATGCTGACGTGATTAAAACCTATGTGGAGTTGGGCATGGGGGTTGGCGTGATTGCGTCGATTGCCTTTGATCCTGAACGAGATCGACGCTTGGTTCAGCTGGATATCGACTTGTTTGGCTTAAATACCACATGGATTGCGATTCGGCGTGGACATTTGCTGCGGGGATTTGCCTATGAATTTGTGGCACTATGCTCCGCAGATCTGGACTTGGCCGCCCTTAAACAAGCGGCGTACGATGCTGAGACAAGCTGAGCATGCCACACTCGGGCTTCTATGCTTCTATGGCTGTGCACAGATTTTGCTATTTAAAACGATGCCGACATTTATAATGTGGGATTGATTTTTTTAAACCGAGTCGTGCATGACTGAATCTAAACTACCAAAACCGAATATTGAGCGTCGTGCGAGTGCGGATAACCCCACCCTGCGTCTCAACAGCACTCCCGAACAACGCAAGTATGAAAGACTCAAAGCCAAGCTGCGCTATAAGCAAGCAAAGCGCGAATCCGAACGAAAAATCGATCACAAAGCAGTTCGCCTGAGTATTGAAGCAGGCGCACTGCCGTCGAAAACTTTTTACATCATGAACACCTTATCTGCCGTCATCGCAGGCTATGGATTGCTGGCTAACTCGCCTGCGGTGGTGATCGGGGCGATGCTAGTCGCGATGATGCTAGGGCCAATTTCCGGTGTTGCATTGGCGCTGATCGACCATCGGATGCTCCTGCTGCGCACTTCATTGTTGACCTTACTTGGTGGGGTCGGTGCAGTGCTGGGTATCGGGGTGATTTTGGGGATATTGCACAATGATGTTCCGATGACCGCTGAAATTCTGGCGCGTACCAAACCGAATGTAATGGATTTGATGATCGCACTGGCAGGCGGTGCAGCGGGTGCTTTTGCATCGGTGTCGCCACGGCTGTCAGTGGCAGTGGTAGGGGTTGCCGTGGCGACGGCACTGGTTCCACCCTTGGTGGCGGGTGGGCTGTTATTGGCACATTTGGAATGGAAGCTGTCGGCAGGTGCGCTACTGTTGGCGTTTACCAACATGGTGGCGATCCAATTTAGCTCGTCTTTAGTGCTTTGGATGACTGGTTTTCGGCGACTCAACGATACGGACTTGGCGAATACACATTGGGCGTTTGTCAAAAGAAACTCGGTGAGCTTAAGTCTACTGCTGTTATTGGGGATCTATCTGACAGTGAATCTGATGGCCGCACTCAGTACACAGCGTTACCAATCCACCATTACACAACAACTCAAACAGCAACTCGAGCAGGGCAATAACGTACTGGTCAATACACAGTTTGTGCAACGACCTGATGATGTGCTGGTGCGTGCAGTGGTGCGTGGCGATCAACCGCCAACGACTGGCCAAATCAAGCGTATTGAACAACAACTCAAATCCTCAGTCAAAGACACCCCGACCCGCTTACAAGTCCGCTTTGTACCGATTATCCTGATTCAAGCAGAGGATCTTGCGACCACACCACTTGATCCGCGTGAGGCGCAACAACTACGGATCAGCGACTGAGCAACGGGGGGAAAAGCAACTTTGAGGATCTTAACCATCTTGGCATTTAACCGTGTATCAAACCACCGGAAAAGCTCTGTTGTCGCCATGCTTCGTAGACCATGACAGCAACACTGTTGGACAGGTTCAAACTCCGTGACTCGGGCTGCATCGGTAGACGCAGCCAATCACTGAGCGGAAACTGCTCACGCACCGCCTGTGGTAACCCGCTGGTTTCGGAACCAAATAAAAACGCCACAGGTCGATTCAGTTGCTGCTCAAATGGTGACGATTGGCCTTTGGTGGTCAGCGGGAAAATTGCCGTCACCCCCACTGCACGAACATGTGCTAGACAATCCGCCAGATTTGACCAGACTTGCATTTTTGCCCACTCGTGATAGTCGAGTCCGGCTCGCTTGAGCATTTTATCCTCAAGACTAAAGCCCAGCGGTTCGATCAGATGCAGTTGCGCGCCGGTATTGGCACAGAGTCGAATCACGTTGCCGGTATTGGCCGGAATCTCAGGTTGAAACAAAATCACATGAATCACTGCCATTCCCCAACATCAGATCAGAAAAAACCCGCTAATTTTAGCGGGTCTATCAGGGATGTCATCAAAATACTGTCACGTCACTGCGTTAACGGATGGCATTCGCGGTATTTGGGGCGGGAGCAGTGGCTGTTGCCGCAGCAAAGCGTTTATTCACTTCATTCCAGTTCACCACTTGCCACCACGCTTGGCTATAGTCGCCGCGCTTGTTTTGGTATTTCAGGTAATACGCATGCTCCCAGACATCGAGTGCCAGAATCGGTGTGCCTTTGACCTCGACCACGTCCATCAGTGGATTGTCTTGGTTGGCGGTCGATGTTACGGCCAGTTTGCCTTCTGGGGTCACGATCAACCACGCCCAACCTGAACCAAACCGCGTCGCGGCAGCGGCATTAAACTGCTCTTGCATTTTGGCAAGGCTACCAAAATCAGCATTGATTTGTTTGGTTAACGCGTCGCTCGGCTGACCGACTTTATCAGCGGGTGCCATCACTTGCCAAAACAGCGTGTGATTATAATGCCCGCCGCCGTTGTTGCGCACCGCCGGATTATATTTGGAAATCTGTGCCATCACTTGCTCAAGCGGCAGCGTATCCAGTTCTGGGAAGGTTTTGATCTGTGCGTTCAGGTTGGTCACATAGGCCTGATGATGCTTGCCATGATGGATATTCATGGTGGCAGCATCAATCACCGGCTCCAACGCATCGGCGGCATACGGCAGCGCGTCGAGTTTGTATTCAGCAAACACTTGGCTGCTGAGTAGCAAGCCCAGTAGCGGTAAGGTTTTAATTAAGCGCATATCATGCTCCGACTGTCCGTTTAAAATCGAACGTATGTGTAGCAAAGCTGGGCTGACTTGACCAGCTTTCATCATCAATCCACAACAAAACAGCCACACGAGGTGGCTGTTCAGTCATGTCAAACCAACTGTTTTATAGGCGCACTAACTGGGCAATCTGCTCGACTACCTCATCGAGTAACGTGCTACTAACACTGGTATCGGCTTGCGCCGCATCGCTGATCAAAATCGCAAGGCCAGTCGTTTGCAGCAGTGCAATCTCGGCAGCGGTCGCTTGCGGACGTGCCAACGCCACCACACCTTGTTGCAATAACGCACGCTCCAATACATCCGCTTGGGCAAATACGCTCGCATCAACTGCGATCACGGCAGGTTTTTGACCCAAACGTGCGGCACGCTCTTCAGCAGTCACTGCACCGGCTTGCTCAGTCAGCAACACGGACTCTTCAATCATGCCCGCACCGATGGTCACATTGGAGAGACGATCAATTACAATCATCGCACCGGTTAGACGACTGTCTTGATAGCGGTCAAACACCACCGCCGCATCAAACTCCACCACCACATCAGCAATCCCGTTCAGCTCCACTGCGTCGGTCGGCAGTTGCTCTAGCGTGTTCACATCAATGCGATAATTGATCTGGCGAATCTTGGCCGGAATGGTTTGTGTACCGATTTTGAAGTCGTACAGTTTGCCTTTGACCAGCGGGTGCTCCGTCATCCAGACCACAGTCGCCCGCACCGCGTTCGACTGGAGTGGCTCTGCGCCTAAATGGGTCAGCATATCGCCACGACTGATGTCGATTTCATCGGTCAGGGTCAAGGTCACCGCTTGGCCAGCATGCGCTTCGCTCAAGTCACCGTCATAGGTGACAATCCGCTCAACCGTGCTGGTCTTGCCAGATGGTAACGCCACGATCTGATCACCGGCTTTGACACGACCGGCGGCAATCGTACCGGCAAAACCACGAAAATCCAGATTCGGGCGATTCACATACTGCACGGGAAAACGGAACGCTGACTGCGCCACATCACGGTTAATTTCGACCGTCTCCAAGATATTCATCAGGGTCTTGCCTTCATACCACGGCATTGCATCCGACAAATTCACCACGTTATCACCGCGCAAGGCCGATAACGGCACAAACTGAATATCAGCCGGTTTGCGCTGACCTAACTGCTCAGCAAACGTCAAATAATCGGCCTGAATCTGGGCAAACCGCGCTTCCGAAAACTCGACCAAATCCATCTTGTTGACCGCGACCACGATGTGCCGAATGCCCAACAACGCCGCAATATAGCTGTGGCGACGGGTTTGGGTCTGCACGCCATAGCGCGCATCAATCAAAATAATCGCCAGATCACAGGTCGATGCACCAGTCGCCATGTTGCGAGTGTACTGCTCATGGCCAGGCGTGTCGGCGATGATAAATTTACGTTTTTCGGTCGAAAAATACCGATAGGCCACATCAATGGTAATGCCCTGCTCGCGCTCGGCCTGCAAGCCATCGACCAGCAAGGCCAAGTCTGGCGCATCGCCTTGCGTACCGGATTTTTTACTATCTCGGGTCACGGCCTCCAGTTGATCTTCATAGATCAGCTTGGAATCGTACAGCAACCGCCCAATCAGGGTACTTTTACCGTCATCGACGTTGCCGCAAGTCAAAAACCGTAGTAGGTCTTTGTTTTCATGTTGCTTTAAATAGGCCAAAATATCTTGGCTGATCAACTCTGACTGGTGTGACATCTTTAAACTCCAATGACTTTAGCGAACTAATCTGGTTAAAAATCAACAATCCGGCGTTAGAAATAGCCTTCTTGCTTTTTCTTCTCCATTGAGCCACTCGAATCATGATCAATCACCCGACCTTGTCGCTCAGAACTGGTGGTCAGCAGCATCTCTTGAATAATATCCGGCAAGGTCGCAGCTGTAGACTCAACCGCACCGGTCAGCGGGTAACAACCCAAGGTGCGGAAACGTACCGATTTCAGTTCTGGCACTTCGCCGTCACGTAGTGGCATCCGCTCGTCATCAACCATAATCATCGTACCGTCGCGATGTACCACTGGACGCTCGGCCGCAAAGTACAACGGGACAATCGGAATATCTTCCAAGAAGATGTACTGCCAGATGTCCAGCTCAGTCCAATTCGACAGCGGAAATACCCGAATGCTCTCGCCTTTGTTGACCTTACCGTTATAGATATTCCACAGTTCAGGCCGCTGGTTTTTCGGATCCCAACGGTGCTGCCGATCACGGAACGAATAGACGCGTTCTTTGGCACGCGACTTTTCTTCGTCACGCCGCGCACCACCGAAGGCCGCATCAAACTGGTACTTGTCCAGTGCTTGCTTCAGACCTTGGGTTTTCATGATGTCGGTATGCTTGGCACTGCCGTGGGTAAACGGATTAACGTTCTGCGCCACGCCCTCTGGATTTTTATGTACCAGCAGCTCTAGGCCAAGCTTGGCGACCAGCTCGTCACGAAACTTGTACATCTCTTTGAATTTCCAGCCGGTATCAACGTGCAGCAGCGGAAACGGCGGCTTACCCGGATAAAAGGCTTTCATGGTCAGGTGCAGCATTACCGCTGAGTCTTTACCGACCGAATACAACATCACAGGGTTGTCAAACTCGGCAGCCACTTCACGGATAATGTGAATACTCTCGGCTTCAAGCTGTTTTAGGTGGGTTAAGCGTTCCTCGTTCATGACTTTACTCAGCAGATGCTTGGGTGTTTAAGATAAGGTATTTTAGCAGTTTTCTTGCTTAATCTTGCAGTTTGTTATCTAAAAAACAGCGATTTTCTGCATATGCATATCAGAAATATAGATATTAAAGTTCAATCCGTCGAGTCACTCTTGCGCTGTTATTGACAGCCAAGCGAAAAAACCCAATTCCCCGTATAATCAGCCGGTCTATTTCTCAAGTGATTGCCCCGAATGCCTCCTGTTGCTGAATACGGCTTGCTCGCCTTGTGTCGTGCTGGCTTTGAAGTCGAATGCGCCGAAGAACTGCAATATCATGCCACCGAAGCCGGTAATGCGGCGTTTGAAAAACAATCAGGCGTGGTGCGCTGGATCGGCACGGGCAAGCGCTGGCCGAGTACCGAACAACTGATTTTTAGTCGGCAACTGATGCGATTACTCAAGCCAAAACCGATTCAACTCGACGAAACCAACCGGATCGAATCGCTATTGGCGCAATTAGTTGGTCAGTCATTTAGTGCGATTTATCTGGATCATCCTGACACCAACGACGGCAAAGCCCTTGCCCGTCTGTTTGAAAAACTACAAAAACCGCTGCTCTCCGCTGCCAGTAAAGTCGGCGTATTGGATCGCAGTGTGGCGACGCGGCTGCATGTGGTGTTTTTGGATGGCAAAACCGTCTGGCTCGCCACCAGTCGCGCTGGTCAAACCCTCAAATGGCCGATGGGTGTGCCTCGCCTGAAAATGCCTGCCGATGCGCCGAGTCGCTCGACCCTGAAGCTGGCTGAAGCGTTTGAGTTTTTTATGGACAAGGACGAACAAGCCGAGTGGCTACGCGAAGGACTGACTGCGGTCGATCTTGGTGCCTGTCCTGGGGGTTGGAGCTATCAGTTGGTCAAGCGCGGGCTACAAGTCACCGCAATTGATAACGGTGCGATGGAACAAAAACTGATGGAAACCGGCTTGGTTGAGCATGTCGAGGCGGATGGATTTGTCTGGCGGCCGAAGCGTAACGTGCATTGGCTGGTCTGTGATATGGTCGAAAAACCGTCCCGCGTCGCCGATCTGGTCGGCGAATGGCTGGCCGATGGCGTGGCACAACGCGCGATGTTTAACTTAAAACTGCCGATGAAAAAACGCTTCGAGGAAGTGCAATTTTGTGAGCATTTGATTCAAGACGCAGTCAAAGACGCCGGTAAGAAACTTGAGCGTTTGCAATTTCGGCAATTGTTTCATGACCGCGAAGAAGTGACGGGGTACGCGGTCATTCAAGCATAATACCAATCCATTTAATAAACCTAAATCAATTTCCCCCTCATCCTAACCTTCTCCCCGAAGGGGAGAAGGAACTCCCTCTCCCCTTCGGGGAGAGGGCTGGGGTGAGGGGTGTTAGGAATATTGGTTTATTTGGACGAAATGGCATAACCAGCTTAACCCAACTGCCGAATAATCTCATGCCGAATCTGCGTTGCACTCGGCATGCGTCGCCCATCAAACCGAATCAACGGCAAACCGGCACTCTCAATCGCCTTGGTCTTTTTTTGGTCAGCGCGTTTACGCTCGGGTTTATCGTGCGTCCAGTCATCCAACTCAATCACTGCAATCACGGTCTGCGCATCACGATCGACCAGCACATAATCCGCACTCATTCGACAAATGCGATTAAACCAAAAGGCCGCATCTTGCGCGTCAGTGGATTGAATCAGCCGTGACAACTGCACTTGAGCAAAAATAAAATGCTCCGGCATCGCTTCTTGCAACAGCGCAAAAAACCGGACTTCGCTATCCGTCATAAACGGCATCGGCGCAAATGGCCACACCGCCAGATCATCACCACGCACCGGTTGTGCAGGCTTGGTACCCTGACGTGGCTGACGACGACTCGACAGTAAAATCGCAGCAATAACGGCTGCGATGGCGATTAAGGTGTAGGTGGTTGCCAATGAATTACCCATGCGCTGTTCATTCCAAGCGATGGATCTTGATTGACTTTGTTGCGTAATGCCAGTGCTGAATCACGATCTGATGCAGGACCGACTAGAATTCGTACGCCGCGACTGGTTTGGCTGGTTCTGGCACTGTAGCCACTGGCTTTGAGTTTGGCCACTACTGCATCTGCACGGGCTTGATCAGCCGCCATCGCCACTTGTACCATCAGGATCGGCGCAGTTGCTGGGTTGGCTGGTTTATCTACGGCAGCAGGTTTGGTCTCAGCTTTCTCTCTATCCCTGCGTGGTACGTCGTTTTCTCTGTTGCTCTCGCCACGCGCTGACTGCCGACCGGCCGCTTCTGCTAAAGGTTGCCAGTCAATCGCCCATGCACCAGTCACGTCGACACGTGGGTCTTGATTGAGCTTGGCACTCAGTGCTTTCGCCGCAGCTTGGCCTTTTTCAGGGCCAACCAGTACGCGCACCCCTCGACTGGTTTGGCTCGTTTGTACCGAATAACCCTGTGCCTTCAGCTTGGCAGCCATTGCTTCGGCAGCCTCTGATGTGGCTGCCATCCCCGCTTGTACCATCCACGGCTTTTCATCACCTTCTAGTAATGCACGTGCACGCTCAGCTTCTAGTCGTTTATTTGCAGCATCTAGCACTGCTTTGGCTTGCTGATCTGCTTTTCGTTGATCAGCTTCGGCCTTTAAGCGTTCAGCTTCGGCCTTCTTGGCAGCGTCTTGCTCTTGCTTTAGGCGTTTTTCATCGGCCTCTTTTTGTCGCTGTGCGGCCAGTGCTTCATCTTTTTTACGCTGCTCTGCTTGCCGCTTTTCTTCATCACGCTTGGCTTTTTCGGCGGCGAGACGCTGTTGCTCACGCTTGTCTTGCTCAGCTTGGAAATTGAGGCGTGCTTGTTTGGCCTCTTCGGCACGCAACTTGGCCTGCTCCACCTCGCGTAGTGCTTGATCTTGCTGACTGGCTGCTTGAACGGCCTGCTCTCTTGCCCGTGCTTCTAAACGCGCATTTTCTTCCGAGCGGCGCTGTGCTTGCAAAGCAGCAGCATCCACACTATCGTCATCCATTTCAGGTGGCGGTGGGTCTGCACTATCCAAAACTGCTTGCTGACGTGCTTGACGACGCGCCAATTGCTCGGCCTGCTCTTCGGCAGCACGACGGGCAGCGGAGGCCTCGGCAGCCTGTTGTTTGGCCAAAAATTCCGCGGTACGGGCTTCTTGCTCAGCCACTTGCTTAGCCCGCGCGGCACGCTGTTCTTGTAGTAATTTTTGTTCAGTTTCAACGTCCATCGCCAAAGGACGCAAGGTCACATCTCCCTGATCGGCAAATGGGTTGTCTTGTGCTGCGTCAGCATCTAACGGATTAAAATCTTGCTCAGAAATCGCATCAGCCGATGACCCGACTGGCGAGGTCGCACGACTGGCGACACTCGAATTGGCTTGATTGTGTACCAATAGCGCGTCTTGCCCTTCACCTTTGAGCAATAGTGCAGCCAATAGTGCGCCGCCACTGAGCAGCACCACGCCACCCATCCAGCGTTGTTTGTTATTCGGAGCCACTATTTATTACCTCCCATACCGCTTCTAGGGTATGAAATGAACCACACACCACAATCAGATCTTGTGCATCTGTCACCGCATATGCCCCGTGCAATGCGGCCGAAATATCAGCATACGGTGTTTGTCGCGCCGACCCAAGTGAGGCCTGTAACTGCAACAGACTCGCAGCGCGTGCGACTGTTGTTGGCAGCGCAGCGACATGCCAATGGCTTACCATTGGTTTGGCCACGTCAACGACACCTTGAATATCCTTATCTTGCAGCATCGAAAACACCCAATGCACGTCACGCACTGACTGCGATTGCATGTATTGCCTCACCTGCTCCAGCAAGAACCGCATGCCATGCACATTATGTGCGACATCTAAAATCAGCCGCCGACCCTGCCACAACCTTTGCTCAAACCGACCGGATAGCTGCGTGCGTTGTAGTGCAGTTGCCAAATCACTCTGGGTTAATCCAATACCGATCAACGGCGCAGCGAGCGATGCTGCTGTCAGCGCGGCCGCCACGTTCACCAAGGCTAATTGTGGCAACGGCAAGCACAGCGTCAGCGCAGGTATGGCATAGTACAAATATTGGTCTTGGCTGTACCAATGATAATCCTCAGCGGCATGTAACAGCCGACAACCGAGCAAATCGACACGCTGCATAATTGCAGATGGCACAGCATCAGGGTCGGCGTACACCACCGGAATACCCTGCCGCAAAATGCCTGCTTTTTCGGCTGCAATCTGCTCAATGCTATCGCCCAGCCACTCGGTATGATCCAGCCCAATATTGGTGATCACCGCCACATGAGGATCAATCAAATTGACTGCATCCAAGCGGCCGCCCAAACCGACTTCCAGCACCCAAACGTTGCAGTTTTTTTCGGCAAAGACCACAAACGCCGCCAGCGTGGTCGCCTCAAAAAACGACAATGGCAAACTACACGCCCGCCGCGCTGTATCGACTTTGACAAAGGCTGCGACCAAGCAGGCATCATCGACCGGTTGACTATCGACGCTGACCCGCTCATTAAACCGGAAAATATGCGGCGATTGGTACAAACCAACCGACTGGCCAGCCGCCACAAAAATACCAGACAGCAATGCGGTGGTAGAACCTTTACCATTGGTTCCGGCGACCGTCATCACCGTGGCATCGGGTTGCAATACCCCAAGCTTTTCGGCAACGGGACGAATCCGCTCTAGCCCCAAATCAATCGCAGTGACGTGAGTTTTAGTCCAATAATCCAACCATGTGGCTAATTCGGCCTGTGCACTTGGGGCGGGCAACTCATTCATGCACAATGCTCATGGCAAATTCATCAATTTACGCAACAAGCGCTCAATCGTGTCTTTCATCGCATGCCGATGCACGATTTGATCAATCACGCCGTGCTCTTGCAAAAACTCCGCCCGTTGAAACGGTTCACCCAGCACTTCGCGCACGGTCTGCTCGATCACCCGTTTACCGGCAAAACCGACCATCGCTTTGGGTTCGGCCAAATGAATATCACCGATCATCGCCAGTGACGCGGTCACCCCGCCATACACTGGATGGGTCAACACCACGATATACGGTAGACTGGCTTTTTTTAAGCGTTGAATCGCGGCTGTGGTACGTGCCATTTGCATCAACGACAACAGTCCTTCTTGCATGCGTGCACCGCCCGACGCCGCAAAACACACCAAAGGCTGACCAGCGGCCAGCGCAGTTTCCGCCGCCAATACGAAGCGATCACCAACCACGCTGCCCATCGAGCCGCCCATAAAGTCAAACTCAAAGGCACAGGCGACCAACTCCACTGTACCGACACGGCCTTGCTTCACCAAGAGCGCTTCGGTTTCGCCCGTCTGCTGCTGGGCTTTACGCAGTCGCTCCGGATACGGCTGACTATCGACAAATCCCAACGGATCAGAGCTGACAAACTGCTGACCTAACTCTTGATAGACCTCATCAAAAAAGCCATCCAAACGATCCCGCGCCCGCATCTTCAGATGCTCATCACAGTGCGGACACACATACAAGTTAAACGCCATCGCAGTACGCGTGGTCACCGCATGACAAATCGGACACTCGACCGTCGGCTCAGTCTGTAGCGCAGTCGGTGAAGCAGGCTCCGTCCGCACCGCAATCCCTGGCACCGGACGCTGGAGCCAGTGGCTCGACAGTGCTTGTATAGGCTCACTCATGCCAAATCATCCAATCCTAGGTCATCCAATGCCTGACGCAACTCAACAATTTTTGCAACAGCTTGCTGATGTGCAGCCGCCGCATCGATTTCACCAAATGGCTGCACCAACACCGTCCCGACGATCACCCCATCGGCGACCCGACCAACCGCTTGTGCACTGGCACGATCCCGAATGCCAAAACCCACCCCAATCGGCAGATCAGTCCGAGCTCGAATTCGTGCAATCCGCTGCGCTACCTCGTCAGTATCCAAGGCACTTGAGCCAGTCACGCCTTTCAGCGACACATAATAGACATAGCCACGCGCGGCTTTGACGACATGCTCAATCCGCGCATCACGGGTGGTCGGCGCCAGCAAAAAAATCGGATCAAGCTGGTATTTTTCAAAAACGCCAGCCACACTATCGGCTTCTTCCGGTGGCAAATCGACAAACAGCAACCCATCGACGCCAGCAGCAGATGCCTGCTGACAAAACGACTCATAGCCAATAATCTCAATCGGGTTTAAGTAGCCCATCAGCACAATCGGCGTGTCGGCATCGTTTTGGCGAAACTCCGCCACCATCCGCAACACGTCTAAGGTACTGGTTCCACCCGCCAATGCCCGCTCTGCCGCCAGCGCAATCACCGGCCCATCGGCCATCGGATCAGAAAACGGCAATCCCAACTCCAGCAAATCAGCACCCGCCTCGACCATCGCGTGCAGCAGCGGCACAGTCACCGCAGGCGTTGGATCGCCCGCCATAACATAAGGAATCAATGCTTTACGTTGTTGGGATTTCAGTTGAGCAAACCGAGCTGCAATACGCGACATTACCAAAAACTTCCTATGTGTGATGCAAAACCCATCTGCACGGTGCTGACAGGTTTTGGATCAAAAATAAAATTGATTGTAGCGTTAAACGCCAGTAAAAACAGGTTAAATTCTCAGCGTTGCTGATAGGTTCGCCATGACGCACACAGCTTACCAACGCGCATAGTGCTGTTCGAGCAATCCGAGCTTGGCAGACCACGTCAGGATTTGTCCATGAGGCAAACACACCTCACCCGACACCAGCCCAACCCACTGATAAAAATGACTGGCCACGATCAGCGCATTGGTCGAATCCTGATGACAGCTATAGGTGTGAACCTGTAGATTGACGCGACCATCAGCACTGTAAATCTGCCATGTTTCTGCATCCAGCCGCTTAAACAACACCGGTGGCAACTCCAGCGGTTGACCGTCGAGCCACAGGGTGTTTTCTGTGCCAAAGCCATCATTCACCCCACTGGCAAGATTCACGCCTAAGCGCCGACCATCCGGCAGCACGGTCGATAGGCTGAGCCAATGCCACGCCGTCACATAACGCAGCACCCCGCAGCTATCATCGGTGGCGGCAGACCACTCAGACGCGCTCAAATCGAGCTGATAACCATCCCAGTCCAGCATCCCGACCATCGGCATCGCCGTGGCTTTTTGGGTATAGGTCCAGCCCGTCGCACCGGTCGGGCTACACAACGCCAGCGGCTGACAGGCACGCTGATCAATCGTCACATCCAAGCACAACCGACGCTGCTGCCATGCCCGTACCCGCCGCTTGGCCTGCCGTTGGTTGATTTCAATGGTCAGTGGTTTTGAGCGAAAATCGCTGGTGCCGTAGTAAGGTGACGGATTCAGACGGGTGTGATACGCGAGCGGGCGGGTATTCTGTACGCTCAACCGCCGACCCGAACGATGGTCATACAGATATAAAAAACCATGCCCTGCCCACGCCAGATCCACCATCGCCAATCCAATCATCACATCCGGCGAATTAATACTGACAAAACGAAACTGCTTAAAGCCCAAATGCCGCCGCAAACGCGACGCGGGCTGACCAAATGGGGTCATATGATCAAAATCTGCTGGGCGAATCTGCTTTGGCGGCTTTGGCCAACGCCCAAACAATGGTTGCCCATCCTGCATCAACGCACCATCGGCTGGATAATCCAGCATGCTGGCTGTGGCTGTGCCGTCAGCTTGATCGAGTCGCCGGATATTGGCATTCATACAAAGCATCCTCAGCCTGATTAAAGTCAAAATATCAGTAGCGTCGCTGCTGATACGGCGTTCGCCCCGTCCAACGTCGATAGGCACGGGTCAAGGCGCTTTGGTCAGAATAGCCCAATAACGCAGCGATGTCGGTTAACTGTAAACGCTCATCTTGCAAATATTGCTCACACAATTGCAAGCGCATTTCATCGAGTAATGACTGAAACCGCACACCATGCTCGGTCAGTCTGCGCTGTAATGTACGCGGGGTCATATGTAGCGCGGCAGCCACGTGCTCTAAGGTCGGCGCACCATCCCGACACAATCGAATCAGCAAACGACGCACCTCCTGTAAAAACACATCAGTACGCGGCAGCAATGCCAATGCTTGATTGGCCTGTGCCTCTAAAATATCCAGTAACACCGCGTCTGGCTGACGCAGCGGCAAACTTAAATGCGCGATTGGAAAGCGTAAAAACGTATTCGGCTGCGCAAAACTCGGTACACAACCAAAAAACTGCCGATACGGCTGTAGACCGCCCTCATGTCGATGCGCAAACCCCACGGCCGTCATCGCCTCCTGCTGACCGGTGATATTCCGCGCAAACTGCACGATACTCGCCACGCCAAGCTCGACAAACACCGCATCCGCAGCGGTCAGCAATGGCGGCCAAGACAACTCAATCTGATCATCCACCTGCCGGATATGCATATCAATCGCATCATCCACCAAGCGACCATAGCGATCCATCCGCACCAAGGCTTCGCCCAAACTGCTACAGGCCAAAATCAAATACCCCAGCACACCCAGATGCGCTGCACTGATTTGTTTGGCAAGCGCCAAACCCAACGCAGGCTGCTGCGCCTGTACTTGTTGCTGCACCTGACGCAGCATTGCACTAAATACCGTGCGTGACATCCGGCTCTGACTGCCACCTGCCCGCGATGCCTCAAGCAACGCCAATTGCTCGGCACTTAATAACTGCTCCAGTGCAAGCGCTGACTGCGACACATACTCAATCAACAACTGCACATAAGTTGATGCAATCAACGAATCATCACTCATGTGCAACTCCATAGCCCGAAATCATGTCGTGATTTGTATAAAAAAAGGCAGCCGCTGTCAAAACATTCCTGACCAAATCAGCAATACTCAACTCATCTACCGTATATGGGACACGGCTTCACCCCGTGGCTTACCGATACTGTTCAAATGGATGGAGTGTCTGAGATGAATGCGCAAGTTAACGCCAGCGATAGCAGCCCGTTTCACCCACAAGCTGAGATACAAGTCCGGCAAAACCTCGACTTTCAGATTGATCGTGCCGATATGCCGCGCTTTTGGTTTGACAACAACCCGTTTAAAACACGGATTTTTGATGCGTTGTCGATCACTTTTCCGGTGGGTGAGCGCTACTTTATCAGCAGTGTCCGCTTATTTCGCGACCAGATCACCGATCCTGAATTGGCCGCACGGGTACAAGATTTTATCCGGCAAGAAGCGCAACACGGTATCGCGCACGAACGCTACAATCAGTTTTTGGTCAAGCAAGGCCAGCCGCTCGACAAGCTGTTGGCGTTTATCACCGCACGCATGAGCGATGATCTGAAAACCAAAAGCCCCGAAATGAACCTTGCGATGACGGCGGCGGCCGAGCATATCACTGCCCTGATGGCCGAGTGTTTTTTTGCCCAGCGCAGCACGCTTGAAAAAGCCGACCCCAACATGCGGGCGATGCTGGCGTGGCATGCGATTGAGGAAATGGAACACAAAGACGTGGCGTATGATGTGATGCAAGATGTCGCGAAAGTTGATTATCGCACTCGTGCTTATGCGCTGGCTTTAATCGGCGTGATGATGCCGACCTTTACCCTGATACGCGCCAATATGATGCTGAAAACCGATGGCTTTAGTCGCCGTGAACGGCTGCGCATGTTGCGTGATGGCCTGCCGTGGCTGATCGGTCGGCAAGGCATGCTGACCCCGCTGCGTAAGCCGTTTATGAGTTGGTTTAAGCGTGACTTCCACCCGAACGATCATGCGGTAGTGCATAACTATCCGGTCTGGCTTGATGTGTTTGAAACCACTGGCGACGCACTGAAGGCTGGTGAAGCATTTTGGCAAGCAGGGCGTTAAAACCTCCTGAGAACGAAACAACAAAGCCCCGCCAGATCAATCTGACGGGGCTTCTTTCTGTTTACGACTTGGTGCTTACGATCTGTTAACCGACCAACTCTTGCACCGCAGCAACCACCGCTTCTACCGTGATACCAAAATGCTGATACAGCGCCTTGGCTGGTGCAGACTCACCGAAAGTGGTCATGCCGATCACTTTGCCGTCCAGACCGACAAACTTCCACCAGTAATCGACGTGGCTGGCTTCCACTGCGACCCGTGCACGAATATCCGCCGGTAATACCGACTCACGATACTCTGCCGATTGCAGCATAAACACCTCAGCCGACGGCATCGACACCACACGCACACCGTCGAGTTGGGCATGTGCGGCCATCGCCAACTCAATCTCTGAGCCAGTTGCAATAATGATCGCTTTTAACTCGCCTTTGGCTTCGGCCAATACATAACCGCCTTTGGCGATATTGGCGATTTGCTCCGCACTACGCGCTTGAAACGGCAGATTCTGACGGCTAAACACCAAAGCGGTTGGGCCGTTTTGGTATTGCAGTGCCGCTTTCCACGATACCGCTGTTTCGACTGTGTCACATGGCCGCCACAGTTGCAGGTTTGGCGTACCGCGTAACGAGGCAATTTGCTCAATCGGCTGGTGAGTTGGACCATCTTCACCCAAACCAATCGAATCATGCGTATACACATGAATCACCCGCTGTTTCATCAGTGCCGACATGCGCACCGCATTACGCGCGTATTCCATAAAGATCAAGAACGTCGCCACATACGGTACAAAGCCACCATGCAAAGCGACGCCGTTGGCCATCGCGCTCATGCCAAACTCACGCACCCCATAATGCACATAGTTACCGGCTGGATTGTCTTGTACGCCTGAGCAGCCTTTCCACAAGGTCAAATTCGAACCGGCCAAATCGGCTGAACCACCGAGCAATTCCGGCAGGAGCGGGCCGAACGCTTGTAGCGTGTTCTGGCTGGCTTTACGGGTGGCGATGGTTTCGGCTTTGTCGTTACACGCGGCAATAAACGCATCGGCTTGCGCTGCAAAGTCTGCGGGCAAGTCGCCATTGATGCGGCGTTGTAGCTCAGCAGCCAATTCTGGATAGCGGTTTTGATAAACTTCAAACACCGAATTCCAATGCATCTCCAAGGCTTGGCCTTTGGCGTTGCAGTCCCATGCTTCGTACACGTCGGCTGGAATCACAAACGGCTCATCGGTCCAGCCCAGCGCGGTGCGGGTCAGTGCGATTTCGTCTTTACCCAGTGGCGCACCATGACAGTCTTCTTTGCCTTGTTTATTTGGCGAACCCAGACCGATAATCGTTTTACAAATAATCAGAGTTGGCTTGCTGGTTTCAGCTTGTGCGTCGAGGGTGGCTTGGCGAATGGCATCCGCATCGTGACCATCGACTTTAATCACTTGCCAGCCGTATGACTCAAAACGTTTCGGCGTGTCGTCGGAGAACCAGCCTTCGACTTCACCATCAATCGAGATGCCATTGTCATCGTAATAGGCAATCAGTTTGCCGAGTTGCAGCGTACCCGCCAGTGAACAGACTTCATGTGAAATGCCTTCCATCAGGCAGCCATCGCCCAAGAAGCAATAGGTAAAATGATCGACCACATTCAGATTGTCGCGGTTAAATTGTGCCGCGAGGGTTTTTTCGGCCAGCGCAAAACCGACTGCGTTGGCAATCCCCTGCCCCAACGGTCCTGTGGTGGTTTCTACGCCAACGGTGTAGCCATACTCAGGATGGCCCGGCGTTTTGCTGTGTAGCTGACGGAACTGTTTGAGGTCGTCGATGCTGAGCGGATAGCCCGACAGGTGCAACAGCGCATATTGCAGCATTGAGCCATGGCCGTTGGACAGCACAAAGCGATCACGGTTGATCCAATTTGGGTTACTTGGGTTATGCTTTAAAAACTGCCGCCACAAGACTTCGGCAATATCAGCCATGCCCATTGGCGCACCAGGGTGACCAGAATTGGCCTGTTGCACAGAATCCATTGCAAGAACGCGAATCGCATTGGCGAGTCGACGCTGGGCGAGTGGTTGGGACATATTAAAATTCCGCTGCGCTAAAAATGCGGCTATTGTCGTTCAAAGCTGGCGCAGGGTAAAGCCAACATTGACCAAAAACACCGAAGCTGCATATTTTTTGTCTTGTCGTTGATTTGTATCAGACAATCTTCTGTAGCATTTTGGCAAGGAGTGTGGCTGATGCGCCCAAGTCGCGCTAACATAGCGCGTTTTCACTCTTATTCTCACGGTCATCTGCTGGAATGCTTATTTATGCGTGAATATACTGTTTTTACTTCAGAGTCGGTCAGTGAAGGCCATCCTGATAAAATGGCGGATCAAATCAGCGACGCAATCCTTGATGCGATCTTGGCCGAAGATCCACATGCCCGCGTCGCCTGTGAAACCTTGGTCAAGACCGGTGCGGTAATTTTGGCGGGTGAAATCACCACCACGGCCAATGTCGACTTTGAGCGCATCGTACGCAATACCGTCAATGGCATTGGTTACCACCACTCAGACTTGGGTTTTGACGGCGACACCTGCGCGGTGATTAACATGCTGGGTAAGCAGTCACCCGACATCGCACAAGGTGTAGATCGGCAAAAACCCGAAGATCAAGGCGCTGGCGACCAAGGCTTGATGTTTGGTTATGCCAGTCACGAAACTGAAGTGTTGATGCCTGCCCCGATTCAGTACGCGCATCGCTTGGTCGAAAAACAAGCCGAACTGCGTAAAAACGGTAAGTTGCCTTGGCTGCGCCCTGATGCCAAAAGCCAAATTACGTTTCGCTATGAAAATGGCGTACCAAGCAAAGTCGATGCGATTGTGCTGTCCACTCAGCACGATCCAAGCATCTCGCTAAAAGATCTGCAAGAGGCGGTGCGCGAAGAAATCATCAAGCAAGTGATTCCCGCCGAATGGCTGCATGCGGACACGCAGTATCACATTAACCCGACTGGGATTTTTATTATTGGTGGGCCGGTCGGTGACGCAGGTTTAACCGGACGTAAGATCATCGTCGATACCTACGGCGGGATGGCACGGCATGGCGGCGGGGCGTTTTCGGGTAAAGATCCCTCCAAGGTCGACCGTTCGGCGGCGTATGCTGGTCGTTATGTGGCCAAAAACATCGTGGCAGCAGGTTTGGCCGACAAGTGTGAAATTCAGGTCAGTTACGCCATCGGTGTGGCTGAGCCGACCTCGATTTCGATCAATACCTTCGGTACAGGCAAAATCAGCGATGAGCAGATTATTGCCTTGGTGCGTGAGCATTTTGATCTGCGGCCATACGGCATTACCCGCATGCTGAATCTGATCCAACCGATGTATCAGCAGACTGCCAGTTATGGGCATTTTGGGCGGCAGGGTTCAGACACGGCGTTTACGTGGGAAAAAACTGACCGTGCCGAGGGTTTACGTCAGGCGGCGGGCTTGTAAAAAACAATCTGTAAAAACAACAAAGCCCGCAGTTGCGGGCTTTGTTTTGGTTATCGTTTAACCGATCAAAGATCGCTTAGAACGCAAACTGTAGACGGGTTTGGATCGCGCTAGCATCGGTATCGACATTCGCGTTGGTTGCGGTGCCATCAACATATTCAAACATTACGCGGGTGTTTGGGTTAATGTAGTAGTTAGCACCGACCATGTACTGGGTCGCTTCTGGCTTGGCGGCCAGATCTTTATTTTTCATCATGTCGTAACGTGCTTTAAGTTCAATCGCACCTGCACCAGCGGTGACACTTGGCGCACCGAAGATACCGCGACGAGCGTCATAGCGACGCGCATGGTCGGTCACAAAGTAGCTGGCCTGTACGTAGCCAGTTTCCACTTTCTGTGATGGTGTTGTACCTGCAAACTCGTGATCAGCAGTTGCATATTCCATCTGAGCAGAGAATGGCCCCATTGCGTAAGCCACTTCCAGAGCATAAGCATCCTGCTGCAACGAATTTGCAGTGATTGCACGGCTCAGCGTGGCACCACGTACGATGGTTGCCGAAGTATCAAAGCTGTTGGATGGTGCTGGGGTAGGAGCAACGCCGTTCAACGGGTTACGGTCTACCGAGCCACTGACACCAATGTGCAAGGTTTGACCACCAGCATTGATTGGGGCAACAAAGCCACGGGCGTTATAACCCATGCCTTGGGTATTGTTCCCTGCGGCTGAACGAGTGTTATACACCGCTACACCATAGCCGTAGGCGATATCGCCCATCTTATCAGAGGTATCAACAAACACACCCTGCTGGAACTGACGGCCATTATATAGACCTGATGCCGATGAAAACGGACGTTCCATAAAGGTGATGTTGTTCGAACTGGTCAGCTCTTCCATGCCACGATATGGCTTGGCTTGACCGAAGCGAACGTTGTGACCCACCAACTTTGTACCAATCCACATCTCGCGGAAGCCAGAGCCAGTTGTGCCGCTTTGACCAGCAAAATCATTTTCAAACTTGTAGTCCCAGCCATATGCCTTACCTTCCATGCTCAAGCGGGCGCGACGGAATGATGTGTTGCTGTTGGTGGCTTGGTTGGCCGCGCTGAGGTCATCTTCCTCAATAACATAACGACCATCAAAATGAATCCGACCACCGATTTTGGCAGAGAACAGATCGTTTTTGATTTCAAAACCACCTTTGGTGCTGACGGTGGTGTCAGATGACAAATCAGCAGGTGCTGGTGCTGCAAATGCCGAAACAGACAAGGCGGATACTAGCGTTGCCAAATACAGCTTTTTCATGAGAAACACTCCAGAGAAAAATTCACTTGGTCGGCATTCAGCCGCCGTTAAGCGCCGTTGCTCAGCACTTCGTCGTCTGGGATGGTTGAGATCAGTCCCCCATCACCCTTGATCCCACGACACTTGGCACGCAGTATCCACTCGCTATGTGACAAAATGATTTTGGCTAGATGTCATTTTGATGACAATGTTTCAAAACATAACCTCAATCCTAGGTTTGCACGGTTTTTGCCCAGCAGGATTTTAAAAGTAGAATTTACCCACACACTACGACAGCTTAGGTCGCATAGATTACAAAACAGCGTACGAACTTCGTCAAATTCTGGCATGATCAAGCCCTGTACCTTAAAATTATGGATCGTCATCACTATCATGATGCGCTGGGCACAACTTCTCTCGCCTGCCCGTTTGGGCAGTCGCAAACGCCACACCGAACAATCGCGTAGTCCGTTTCACAAAGACTATGACCGAATTATTTTTTCGCAAAGCTTCCGCCAACTGAATCGCAAAACCCAAGTGCATCCGTTGACCCAAAATGACGCGATCCACACCCGCCTGACCCACTCGCTTGAAGTATCGTGTGTCGGTCGGTCACTGGGCATGTTGGCCGCCGAAAAACTCAAAGACGACCTACCACCATGGGTCAATCCTGCCGACGTGGGTGCGATCATTCAGGCAGCATGTCTGGCGCATGATATCGGTAATCCGCCGTTTGGACATGCCGGTGAATATGCCATGCGCGATTGGTTCGACCGGCCGGCACAGGCGCATATTCAGGCATTGGTCACGGCGCAGCAGTGGAGCGACTTGGTACAGTTTGAAGGCAACGCACAAGGCTTACGCATTCTCAGTCGGCTTGAATACCATCCTGACGATGGCGGCATGCGGCTGACTTATGCCACGCTTGGCGCGTATTTAAAGTATCCTTGGCTGCCCAAATCAATGGCGGAGCAAACCGATAAACCGAGTGATCGACTGGCGAAGTTTGGCTGTTATAGCAGTGAAAAACAGGTTTTGGCGGAGATTGGCGAACATCTGGGCTTGATCCAAACCGGTGAGCTTGCCTTTTGTCGGCATCCGCTGACCTATCTGCTTGAAGCGGCGGATGATGTTTGTTATGCCTTGATTGATATGGAGGACGGCTTATCACTGGGCATGCTGCACTATGCTGACGTGGAGCCGATTTTTTTGCAGTTGATTGGCGACTA
>OGCL01001239.1_pt1 | contig 22670 bp, 16 predicted proteins | sample 1570041 | NCBI WGS metagenome assembly OGCL01 (sample SAMN06266162, study PRJEB24511) | hot springs metagenome | isolation source: Hot spring water | place: South Africa: Limpopo | collected 2015-06-22 | reverse complement strand
CGCCTGCACGACACGCGCGAGAACCTCACGCGGGTGGAAGACATCCTGCGCGAGCTCAACGCCAACCTCGAAAAGCTCGAAAAACAGGCCGAGGTGGCCGCCAAGTACAACGCGCTCAACTCCGACGCCACGCTCAAGCAGCACCAGCTGTGGTTTTTGAAGCGGGCCGAAGCCGAAGAGCAGCAGAACAAGGTGCGCCTGGACGGCCTGCAGGCCGTGAACGACCTCGAATCGCGCATGGCCGACCTGCGCGCGGTGGAATCGGATCTCGAAACCATCCGCCAGGCCCACTACGCGGCGGGGGACCAGGTCAACCAGGCCCAGGGCAAGCTGTACGAGGCCACAGCCGAAGTCGGCAAGCTCGAAGCCGAGATCCGCTACGTGGTGGAAGGCCGCCAGCGTGTGGAACAGCGCCTGGTGCAGCTGGCCGAGCAGATCGCCCAGTGGCAGGCCCGCAAGGAAGACGCCGACGTGGAGCTAGAAAACCTGGCCGGTGCGGGCGTGGACGCCGAAGAGCGTGCCGAGCTGCTCGCCGCCCAGGTCGAAGAGCAGGCCATGCAGCTGCCCGATCTGGAAGAAGCGCTGCGCCAGGCCCAGGCCCGCACGGCAGAGCAGCGCAGCAGCGTGGTGCAGGTGCAGCAGCAGATCGGCGTGCTCGCTGCCGAGCAGCGCAGCTTTGACGAGCAAAGCCGCCAGCTCGACGCCCGCTTTGAACGCCTGCGCACCGACCGCAATGCACTCGCCGCACCCGACGAAGCTCGCCTGACCAACCTGCGCGAGCAACTCGAAGAAGCGCAAGAGATTGCCGAAACCACCGCAGCCCGCCTGCACGAGCTGCAGGAGTCTGTGCCCCAGCTCGACGACGACCGCCGCGCCCGCCAACAGGCCGTGAACAGTGAAAGCGCGCGCCAGGCTGAGCTGTCAGCCCGCATGGAAGCGCTCAAGGCGCTGCAGGAAAAGGTCAAGACCGATGGCAAGCTGCGCCCCTGGCTCGCCAAACATGGCCTCGATGGCTTGCAAGGCCTGTGGAGCCGTATCCACATTGAGCCTGGCTGGGAGAACGCGCTCGAAGCGGCCCTGCGCGAGCGCCTGGCAGCGCTGGAAGTGGGGCGCCTGGACATGGTGCGCGGCTTCCTGGGCTCCGGCGGCACGGATGCACCGCCCGCGCGCCTGGCCTTTTACAGCGCCCCCGCTGCGGGCCACCCAGAAACATCGTCCCCCCACGCCCGCCTGTCAGACCTGCTGCGCCTGAACGATGCGGGCCTGCGCGCCGTGTTGGTGGACTGGTTGCAGGGTTGCTACACCGCGCCCACGCTGGACGACGCTCTGGCCCGCCGCAGCCAGCTGCAGCCCGGCGAGGTGGTGTTTGTGCCCACAGGCCATGCGGTCAGCGCCCACAGCGTGAGCTTTTATGCGCAGGACTCTGAACAGTCCGGCATGCTGGCCCGCGCGCAGGAGATCGAGCACCTTGAAAAGGAGCTACGCGCGCAGGCCCTGATCGCCGAAGAATCACGCACCGCCCTGGTCCGTGCAGAAGCGGCCTATGCCGACGCCTCGCAACGCCTGGTGTCCGCGCGCCGTGAAGCCACAGAAACCCAGAGCCGTGCCCATGAGCTGCAGGTCGAGACCCTGCGCCTCACGCAGTTGGCCGAACAAACCCGCGCGCGCAGCCAGCAGATCGATGGCGACCTGGCTGAGGTGGAGGCCCAGCTGGCCGACCTGCAGGAGCGCCGCGTGGCCGCCGAGGCACGCTTTGAAGAGCTGGACATGCAACTGGCCGACAGCCAGGAGCGTGAGGCCCAATTGGGCGACAAAGTCATCGAGGCGGAGCGCAAGCTGGCCGCGTGCCGCGAGCAGCAGCGCACGCTGGAGCGCCAGGCGCAGGAGGCCACGTTCTCGCAGCGCAGCCTGGAGGCGCGGCGCGCCGAGCTCAACCGCTCCATCGAAACCGCCACGCAGCAGGCCAAGGCCCTGGCCGACGAAGAGCAGCGTGCGCGCGATGAACTCGCCCGTCTCTCTGACGCCGCCGCCCAAGGCGGCCTGCAAGCCGCGCTCGAATTGAAGATGGAGCGCGAAAAGGCCCTGGGCGCCCAGCGCAGCGAATACGACGACCTGACCACCAAGCTGCGCGCGAGTGACGAACGCCGCATGCAGCTGGAGCGTGCCCTGGACCCGCTGCGCCAGCGCATCACCGAATTCCAGCTCAAGGAGCAGGCCGCGCGCCTGGGCCTGGAGCAGTACACGACCTTGCTGGCCGACGCCCAGGCCGACCTGGAGGCGGTGGCACAGTCCATCACTGAAGGCAATGTGCGCATGGGCGGCCTGCAAGGCGAAATCGACCGCCTGCACCGCGAGATCGCCGCCTTGGGCGCGGTCAACTTGGCTGCGTTGGATGAACTGAAGCTGGCCAGCGAGCGCAAGGTGTTCCTCGATGCGCAGACTGCCGACCTCACCGAGGCCATGAACACGCTGGAAGACGCGATCCGCAAGATCGACGGCGAAACGCGCCAGCTGCTCTCGGGCACCTTCGACACCGTGAACGCGCACTTTGGCCGCATGTTCCCCGAGCTGTTCGGCGGCGGCCAGGCCAAGCTCATCATCACGGGCGACGAAATTCTCGATTCCGGCGTACAGGTGATGGCGCAGCCGCCCGGCAAGAAGAACCAGACCATCCACCTGTTGTCAGGCGGCGAAAAGGCCCTCACGGCCATCGCACTGGTGTTTGCCATCTTCCAGCTCAACCCCGCGCCGTTCTGCCTGCTGGACGAGGTGGACGCGCCCCTGGACGACGCCAACACCGAACGCTACGCCAAGCTGGTGTCCAGCATGAGCAAGGGCACGCAGTTCCTGTTCATCAGCCACAACAAGATCGCGATGGAAATGGCCGAGCAACTGATCGGCGTGACCATGCAAGAGCAGGGCGTGTCGCGCATCGTGGCGGTGGACATGGAGTCGGCCCTCTCGATGGTGGATGTATGAGCTTGCCCCCTGAGTCGCTTCGCGCCTACGCACCGCCGCCAGAGTCGGCGGCTCTTCGGGCACGTCCAAGCCTGCGCAGGCAGGCTTGGAGCCGCGGCCCTCAGCCCCTCAAGGGGACGACGCCCTTGCTGCGGGGCGGCCCTTGCTCGGCGTCACTCGCCCGGGCCGCGCCAGTCCGATGCGTCATGGACGTGGGCAATGCAACGGATAGCCGAAAATTCTTTCTATGAGCACATTGCAACTGAGTCTGGCCATCATCGGTGGCCTGGTGCTGGCACTGATCGTGGCCTACAACACCTGGACCTCGCGCCGCAACGCGCCCAAGCGCGCCTTGCCGCAGGACAGCGAACATGCGGCAGAACCTGCACTGCGCCAGGAGCCCGGTTTTGATGCCGCTGCAGCGGTGCCCAGCGGCGAGTTCCATGGTCTGGACCGGGGCCCCGACCCCTCCACCCACGCTGTGGACGAAGGCGATGCGCTGCAACTGCCCGTACCTCCGTTCTCCTCGGAGCGCCGCCCTGGGCTGGACCCGCTTATCGATGTGATCGCCTCGCTGCAGCCTGAGCACGTCGTGTCCGGCGACGCAGCCCTGGCCGCGCTGCCACCCACCCGCCGTGCCGGCAGCAAGCCCTTTGCCATCGAAGGCCTGAACGAAGCCACCCAGCAGTGGGAAACCCCGGCCCCCGGCCAGCGCTACCAGTCGTTCCAGGCGGGCGTGCAGCTGGCCAACCGCATGGGGGCGCTGAACGAGATCGAGTTCTCCGAGTTCGTGGTCAAGGCCCAGGCCTTTGCCGACGCCATCAACGCTGCCCCCGACTTCCCCGACATGCTGCAGGAAGTGGCCCGCGCCCGCGAGCTGGACCAGTTCGCCAGCGACCACGACGCCCAGCTCATGTTCATGCTGCGCGCCCGCCAGGCCGCGTGGAGCCCCGGCTACGTGCAGCAAAACGCCGCCCGCCTGGGCTTTGTGCCCGGCGCCATGCCCGGCCGCCTGGTGCTGCCCGCCAGCACCCAGGGCCTGCCGCCCTTGCTCACCCTGGGTTTCGACACCCAGGCGGCCCTGGCCGATGACCCCGACCAGTCCGCCATCCGCGACATCACGCTGAGCCTGGACGTCGCCCAGGTGCACCGCACCGAACAGCCCTTTGCGCGCCTGCGCGACGTGGCCGCCGCCCTGTGCCAGGCCATGGACGGCGTGCTGTGCGACCAGAACGGCACCCCGCTGCCCGCGATGGCGATGGACCCGATCGCGGGCGACCTGGAGCTGCTGTACGACCAGCTTGATGGGCGGGATCTGTCGGCGGGGTCCGTGCTGGCGCGACGACTGTTCAGCTAGTGCAGCGCATGAGTGCAATGCAGGTCCGTCTGGCAACCGAAGCTGACTACGGCGCCGTCAAGGCTCTGTACAGAGAACTGCGGCCTCAGGACCCCGAGGTGGACAGTGATGCGTCCTTGGCGCATTTTCGTGTCGTGTTGCAGTCTCCGCAGGCGCGCCTCGTCGTTGCGCTTTGCGAAGGCGAAGTCGGTGCCACCTGCATGCTGGCTTCGATCCCCAATTTCGCGAGTGCAGGAATGCCCATCGGTGTCATTGAGCACGTGATTACGGGCGAGCGCTTTCGTCGCCGGGGGCTGGCACTTGCTGCTCTGGAGTTCGCTCTGGATGCGGCTTGGACAATGAATTGCTGCAAGGTATTTCTTCTCTCGGGTGCTCAGCGCGAGCAAGCGCACCGACTCTATGAATCTGCCGGCTTTGTTGGCAACCAGGAATTGGGCTTCGTCCAAAAGAACCCCAGGGCGGTCCGCCATGACTGAGCAATCTGATCTTTTTTCGGCTCCAGCGCCCGCAGATCAAGCGCACCCAGCTATCAAAATAAAAGCACTGCGCGACCAGCTCAACCACTGGGCGCACCAGTACTACGTGCTGGACGAACCCACGGTGCCCGATGCCGAATACGACCGTGTGTTCCGCGAGTTGCAGGCGCTGGAGGCCGCGCACCCCGACCTCATCACCCCCGATTCGCCCACGCAGCGCGTGATTGGCGCGGTGATGGAGGGCTTGGCATCGGTGCGCCACACGGTGCCCATGCTCAGCATCCACACCGAGACCGACACCGAAGCGACGGGCGCCCAGGCGTTTGATGCGCGCGTGCGGCGCGAGCTAGGGCTGACCGAGGCAGACCCCGCCATCGAATACGTGGCCGAGCCCAAGTTTGACGGCCTGGCCATGAGCTTGCGCTACGAAAACGGCCGCCTGGTGCAGGCCGCCACGCGCGGTGATGGTGAGGTGGGGGAGGATGTGACGCACAACATCCGCACCATCCGGCAGATTCCGCTGACCTTGCCTGAAGGCGTTCCACCGCTGCTGGAGGTGCGTGGCGAGGTCTACATGCGCCGTGCCGACTTCGACGCGCTGAACGAGCGCCAGCGAGAGCAGGGCGGCAAGACCTTTGTGAATCCGCGCAACGCGGCCGCCGGTGCGGTGCGCCAGCTCGACTCCAGCATCACGGCCCAGCGGCCCCTGAGCTTTTTTGCCTACGGCCTGGGCACGATCACGCCGCCTGCCGAAGGTGGGCCGGTGTTCCGCACGCACTACGAGATGCTCCAGACGCTGAAATCCTGGGGATTTCCGGTCGCAGCGCAGGTGCAGGTTGCAGTAGGTGCTACTGAATTGGTAGCATTTCACCAGCAGGTGGGTGCCAGCCGCGATGCGTTGCCGTATGACATCGACGGGGTGGTCTACAAGGTCAACCGGCTTGATTTGCAGCGCGATCTGGGCTTCAAGACCCGCGAGCCGCGCTGGGCCGTGGCGCACAAGTACCCCGCGCAGGAGATGGCCACCAGGATTGAAGGCATCGACGTCCAGGTGGGCCGTACCGGCAAGATCACGCCGGTCGCGCGCTTGGCACCCGTGTTCGTGGGCGGGGTCACCGTCACCAACGCCACGCTGCACAACCTGTTCGAGATCCGCAAGAAGGGCGTGCGCGTAGGCGATACGGTCATCGTGCGCCGTGCGGGCGATGTGATCCCCGAGGTGGTGGGTGTGATGCCGGGCAAGCGCACAGGCTATGTGCCCAACTTCCGCATGCCCACGGCCTGCCCCGTCTGCGGCAGCGCCGTCGTGCGCGAAAAGGGCGAGGCCAATCACCGCTGCACCGGCGGCCTGTTCTGCGCCGCGCAGCGCAAGGAAGCCATCCTGCACTTTGCCGCGCGCCGCGCCATGGACATCGAGGGCCTGGGCGACAAGCTGGTGGACCAGCTGGTGGATGCCAACGTGATCCGCACGCTGCCCGACCTGTACCGGCTGGGCCTGACCTCGCTGATTGCGCTGGAGCGTATGGCCGAAAAATCGGCGCAGAACGTGCTGGCTGCGCTCGAAAAGTCCAAGCAGACCACGTTGCCGCGCTTCCTGTTTGCCCTGGGCATCCGCCACGTGGGCGAGGCCACGGCCAAGGATCTGGCGCGGCATTTTGGGGTGCTTGACGCCATCATGGATGCGACGGAAGAGCAACTGCTGGCCGTCAATGACGTAGGCCCGATCGTGGCCAAGGCCATTCGCACCTTTTTTGAACAACCGCACAACCGCGAGGTGGTCGAGCAACTGCGCGCCTGCGGCGTGGCCTGGCCCGAGGGCCCGGTGGCTGAACGTGCCCCGCAGATCCTCGCCGGCAAGACGGTGGTGCTGACCGGCACCTTGCCCACATTGAGCCGCGACGCGGCCAAGGACATGCTGGAGGCCGCGGGCGCCAAGGTGGCCGGTTCGGTCAGCAAGAAGACCAGCTACGTGGTGGCAGGCGCCGAAGCGGGCAGCAAACTGGCCAAGGCCGAAGAGCTGGGCGTGCCTGTGCTGGATGAAGCGGGCATGCTGGCTTTGCTGGCCAGCACCGGCGCCTGAAGCGCTCTTTTTGCGCTCCTTTTTATCTGGTTTTTTGATGCGCACCTTGCTGCTTTCTCTCCAGGCCCGCGCTGCGGGGCTGTTCCGCTGGCTGGCTGGTCTGTTCGCCTGGATGCCCCGTCCGCTGCGCCGCGCGCTGCTGTGGGGTGTGTTGGCGCTGCCTGCCGCCGTGCTGGCCTACACGCTGGTACTGATCCCGTTCACGCCCTCCATCAGCGACATCCGCAAGGCCAAAAGCGAGCTGCCCGCGCAGCTGATGTCGGTGGATGGCAAGCTGCTGGCCGAGTACCGCTGGGCCAACCGCGAATGGGTGGAGCTGAACGAGATTTCGCCCAACGTGATGAATGCGCTCATCGCCACCGAGGACCACCGCTTCTACGACCACTTCGGGCTTGATTGGCGGCGCACGGCATCGTCGGTGGTGCACACGCTGCGCGGTGACCCGCAGGGCGGCTCCACCATCACGCAGCAGCTGGCGCGCAACCTGTTCCCGGACGAGATTGGCCGCTCGCGCGTATTCCCGCAGGCGCTCACACGCAAGCTCAAGGAGGCGATCACGGCCCTCAAGATCGAGGCGTCCTACACCAAGGATGAGATCCTGGAAACCTACCTCAACACCGTGCCGTTTCTGTACAACGCCTACGGCATCGAGATGGCCGCGCGCACCTATTTCGACAAGTCGGCGGACAAGCTCAACGTGCTGGAAAGCGCCACGCTGATCGGCATGCTCAAAGGCACGGCCTACTACAACCCGGTGCTCAACCCCGAGCGCGCGCAGGCCCGCCGCAACACCGTGCTGTCGCAGATGGTCAAGCGCGGCAAGCTCGAAGCCAAGCAGTTGGAGGCCCTGCAAAAGCGCCCGCTGCGTGTCAACTTCGAGCGCCAGACCGAGGTGATGGGCCCGGCGCCACACTTTGCGATGCAGCTGCGCAAGCAGCTCATCGAGTGGGCCGACAGCCATGGCTACAACCTGTATGCCGACGGCCTGGTGATCCGCACCACCATCGACTCGCGCCTGCAGGCCATCGCCAACCAGGCCGTGGCGCGCCAGGGTCGCCAGCTGCAAGGCGTGGCCGACACGGCCTGGTCGCAGCGCAATGGCTGGGGCCCGAACAACGAGCTGGTGCAGACGCTGGTGCGCGAAAGCGCCGAGTACCGCACCGCTGTGGACAAGGGCGAGGCGCCCGAGGATGTACTCAAGGCGCTGCTGGACGACACCGCCTTCCTGCAGAAGCTGCGTGCCGAGAAGACACGCGTACAGGCCGGGTTCCTGGCGCAGGACCCGGTCTCCGGCCATGTGCTGGCCTGGGTGGGCAGCCGCGACTTTGCGCAGGACCCGTTCGACCACGTGCAGGCGGCCCGCCGCCAGCCGGGCTCCACCTTCAAGCCCTTTGTGTATGGCGCAGCCTTTGCGCAGGGCGCATCGCCCGACGACACGCTCATGGACTCAGCAGTGGAGATCCCCCTGGGCGGCGGCCGCGTGTGGCGCCCCACCGACGGCGGCCCGCCCAGCGACGAGCCCATGACGCTGGCCGATGGCCTGGCGCGCTCCAAGAACACCATCACCGCCCAGGTCATGCACCAGGTGGGCCCGGCCCGTGTGGCCGAGGTGGCGCGGGCCCTGGGCGTGCGCCAGTCCAAGCTCGAAGAGGTGCCCTCGCTCGCGCTGGGCACGAGCCCGGTCACGCTCAAGGAAATGGTGTCGGCCTACAGCTCCATCGCCAATCTGGGGCGCTATGTGGAGCCGGTGCTCATCACCCGCATCGAAGACCGTCATGGCAAGGTGCTGGAAACCTTTGCCCCGACTGCCCCCGAGGCGGTGTTCGACGCCCGCGCCGCGCAAACCCTGCGCAACACCATGCGCGGCGCCATCGACTACGGCACGGCCACCGCCATTCGCAGCCGCTACGGCATCCAGGCCGATGTGGCGGGCAAGACGGGCACCACCCAGGATAACACCGACGGCTGGTTCATCCTGATGAACCCACGTGTGGTCGTGGGCGCCTGGGCGGGCTTCAACGATGGCCGCATCACCCTGCGCAGCGACCATTGGGGGCAGGGCGCCCGCAGCGCGCTGCCCATGGTGGGCGAGTTCATGCAGCAGGCCATCCGCAGCAAGGTGATCGATGGCCAAGAGCGTTTCTTCGATGAGTTCGACACCGCGCAGCAACCGTCGCAGTTGCCACCGCCAGCGGATGGCTCGCTCGGGACCATGCGGGAGTGGATTCGCGGGCTTTTTGGCGGTAACCCCCAACCGACGTCACCACCGCCCCAGCCCCTGGACTCCGGGGGCTTTCCGATGACCCGCGAGCCGAACCCGATGGTGCCACCGGTGCCCGCCGAGGAGCGCATTGGCGGCTGAAGCGCCACTGGCACAACGTGGTGGGCGGGCTTGCTTTAGCTCCTGTAGCGGCGCCCGCTATCGGCTCCGACGTGTGGTGGGTGCATCACCCGCGCACTGGCTGGTTGCCGGGGTGATCTTTGTGTGGAGCCTATGTCATCAATCGGGCCCCGCAGGGCACCCGTCGGGGAGCAGGACGGCCGCCGGTAATGGCTGGTCAACCGGTGGTGGGCAGGTCAGCGCTCGAAATAGTTCACAGGCGGCACGTTTTGCCAGGGGCAATCGGAATGTGTCAGCGTGCTGATGGACACGGTCGTCCATGCACGTCCTTCCTTCGGGTATCCGTAGGCGCACACACCGTACCTGTACGTGGCCAGATTCCTCGTGAGTGCCGGAAGGCCCTCATACAGCGTTTTTTCCACATGCAGGATCATCGCGGCATCGGTGTCCTTCTTGGGGTTCCGCAAAGAACCCTCCAGGGCTAGGCGCTGGCTTTCAGGAACCTCCGTGATCCAGTTGTCAGCATTGCGGATGGGGAAAGGTTTGCCGGTGTACCGCACTTCCAGATAGGCGTCGCCTGTCAGCGTCTCCGAAAAGAACGCCAAACCATGGTCAGTGCCGATCTCCGGATTGACGATAGAGCATGTGACCAGCGGCTCATCGCGGGTCGCCCAGCCGGCGGATGACACGTTCAGGAGCTGGCTGTCCGGGAACGAGCGCAGTACACAGGCCCCGGTGGTCGCAGAAGCCACCTGCGAGAAGATGACGAGAGAAAAAACCAAGGATCGTTTCATGTGTCGGCAAGCTCCAAGTCGAGGTTGATAGGCGAGCAAATTCTAGGTGGGCTTCGTCTTCACCCGTGATGTTGCCGGGGATTTTCAGGTGCCCCTCTGCGCCGGGGCAGCAGCGGATGTCGACACTCCTTATCCAAAGCGCTCACCCGGATGGCGGAGTGCCAAGGACGTGCCCGTCTATTCGATATCGATCACATGCAGGCCAAAGGCACCCGCCCTGCGGTCCGCAAAGTAGGCCTCCAGCGTTTCCTTCACGGTGCGAAAGGCAATCTCGTCCCATGGCACCTCGTCTTCTGCAAACAGCCGCGCCTCGATGGTTTCGTACCCCGGGTTGAACTGGTCGCTAAGCAGCGTGGCGCGGTAGAACAGATGCACCTGGCCTACGCGGCGCACGTTGAGCAGGCTGAACAGCGGGCCGATCTCGATCTGCGCGCCCGCTTCTTCGTCCGTCTCGCGCGCAGCGCCTTGGGCCGTGGTTTCGTCCAGCTCCATGAAGCCCGCAGGCAACGTCCACTTGCCCCAGCGTGGCTCGATGTTGCGCTTGCACAGCAGGATGCGCCCATCGGGCAGCGCGGGCACGGTGCCCACCACGTTCAGCGGGTTTTCGTAGTGCACCGTGTTGCAGGCGGGGCACACCGCACGCTGTTTGGTGTCGCCGTCGTCCGGCAGCCGGTAGACCACGGCGGTGCCGCAGGCGCGGCAGTGTTTGATGGGGCTGCGAAAAGTCATGCAGGGATTTTGATCTAAAAATGGCCTCTGCGACCGCTGGTTAAGCGCTGATAGCTATCAAAAAATGAGTGGGTGAGGCCTGGAAGCGATCCCCGGCGGGACCGCAGATGGGCTCCTGGCAGGCTTACACCACGCTCAGGCGCAGCGTGCCCAGGCCCTCCACGCCACCTTCCAGTACATCGCCGCGCACCACAGCGCCCACGCCTTCGGGGGTGCCGGTGTAGATCAGGTCACCGGGCTGCAGCTCCCACGCGGCCGAGAGGTGCTCGATGGTTTCGGCGATGTTCCAGATGAGCTGTGCCACCGTGCTGCGCTGCCTGTCGGCACCATTGACCTGCAGCCAGATCGCGGCTTTGGCCACATCGCCAGCCTGCGCGGCCGGGGTGATGGGGCCGATGGGAGCACTGGCGTCAAAGCCCTTGCCGATGCACCAGGGGCGGCCCTGCTTCTTCATGTCGTTCTGCAGGTCGCGGCGGGTCATGTCCAGGCCCACGGCGTAGCCGTAGATGTGGCTCAGCGCATCGGCAGCCTGGATGTTCTTGCCGCCCTTGCCGATGGCGACCACCAGCTCGATCTCGTGGTGCAGGTTGGCAGTGAGGCTGGGGTAGGGCAGCTGGCCGGTTTCACCGGTGTTGACCACCACGATGGCGTCGGCAGGCTTCATGAAGAAGAAGGGTGGCTCGCGGCCGGTGAAGCCCATTTCCTTGGCGTGTTCTTCGTAGTTGCGGCCCACGCAGTAGATGCGGTGCACAGGGAAGCGGTTGCCGCTGCCCACCACGGGCACGCTGGCCACGGGGGCGGGGGTAAACACGTAGCTCATGTCTGTCGGTCTTTCATGGGGTGGGGCCTGCGCCAACCAGCGGTGCAGCATGTCGCTGTCACCGGTTTGTGCGCAAGCCGGGGGTGTTGGCCGGGTGGGGTGGTACGCACCCCGTGGCAGTGTGCCATGGCTGCGGGCCGCCTGCTGTGGGGCGCTACACTCGCGCCCATGGCAAAGAGCTTCGATTTCCACAACACGCCGGGCCACCTGGTGCGCCGCGCCCACCAGCGGACCGTGGCGCTTTTCATGGAAGAAACCGCCGGGTTCGACGTGACGCCGGTGCAGTTCGCCATCCTGCACGAGCTGCTGGCCCAGCCGGGCGAAGACCAGGTCACGCTGGCTGCGCGGGTGGCGTTTGATGCAGCAACCTCGGGTTCGGTCATCGGGCGGCTGGAAAAACGCGGCTGGATCCGCCGCGAGCCCGACACCCGCGACCGCCGCCGCAAGCTCCTGTGGATCACGCCCGAGGGCGAAGTGGCCGCTCTGCAGATGCGCGATGCAGCACAGCGTGTGCAAGAGCGCCTGATGGCTCCGCTCAATGCGCAGGAGCGGGTGGATCTGATGTCCATCCTGTCCAAGGTGGTCTACAACCACCAGGACCCGGCAGGCACCTCGGGCGCCTGACCTGCGCCCTTGGCCGCCGGGGCGCCGCCGCACCAACACTCCCCGGCCCCTGCGCCGGTTCATCGATTCATCGACGGGTTTCCCATGCAGCTCTACAACTACTTCCGTTCCTCCGCCTCGTTCCGTGTGCGCATCGCACTGCAGATCAAGGGTCTGGCCTACGACTATCTGCCCGTGCACCTCGTCAAAGGCGAGCACAAGGCGCCGGAGTACGCCGGCCGCATTGGCGATGCGCTGGTGCCCACGCTGATGACGGATGGGGGCACGGCGCTGTCGCAGTCGATGGCCATCATCGAGTACCTGGACGAGACCCACCCCACGCCCGCCTTGCTGCCCGGCACCCCGCTGGCCCGCGCCCGCGTGCGGGCTCTGGCGCAGATGGTGGCCTGCGAGATCCACCCGCTCAACAACCTGCGGGTGCTCAAGTACCTGGTGCGCGACCTGAAGGTGGACGAGGACGCCAAGAACGCGTGGTACCGCCACTGGGTGCGCAGCGGGCTGGAGGCTTTCGAGCGGCAGCTTGCGCTGCTGGCGCAGGAGCGTGCCGCCCAGGGCCTGGCCCCGTCGGTGCTGTGCTGGGGTGACACGCCCACCCTGGCCGATTGCTGCCTGGTGCCGCAGATATTCAATGGCCAGCGGTTCAACGTGAACATGGACGGCTTGCCGCTGACGATGGGAGCGTTTGAGGCCTGCATGGCGCTGCCAGCGTTTCAGCAAGCGCAGCCCTCGGCCTGCCCGGACTTCGAGGCCTGATGGCCGCCCCTGTGCCTGTGGGCGCCGACTGGCTGGTGCCCGACTGGCCCGCGCCGCCCGGCGTGTGGGCGCTGTGCACCACGCGCATGGGGGGCAGCAGCCAGCCGCCCTACGACAGCCTGAACCTGGGCACCCATGTGGGCGACGACCCGGCTGCGGTGCAGGCCAACCGGCAGACATTGCAAGCGGCGCTGCAGGCACACGCGGCAGCGGCCCGGGCCGTGTTCCTGAACCAGGTGCACGGCGTCGGCGTAGTCCACCTGGATGCCGCCACGCCCGATGGCACCGAGGCCGACGCCTGCGTGACCACGGCACCTGGGGCTGTCTGCACCATCATGGTGGCCGACTGCCTGCCGGTGTTGTTCGCCCACCGCAATGGCCAGGTGGTGGCTGCGGCCCATGCGGGCTGGCGGGGGTTGGCTGGGACGGGGGGGCGGGGGGTTCTGGAGTCCACTTTTGAGGATTTTGAGGCCCTTGCGGGCGGTCCTGCTGTCTCAATAGCTATAAAAAGTGGAGCAATCGCCGTGGCGCCTGCCGTGGCTGCGGACACGCTGGCCTGGCTGGGCCCTTGCATCGGCCCCCAGGCGTTTGAAGTCGGCGCCGAGGTGCGTGCGGCGTTCTGCGATGCGGATGTTGCCGCGCAATCCTGCTTTGTGCCCCGCGCAGATGTCCCGGGCAAGTACCTGTGCGATCTGGCAGGCCTGGCCCGCTTGCGGCTGCGGGCCCTGGGCATCACCCAGATCTACGGCAATGACAGCACGGCGCCCTGGTGCACGGTGACCAACGCCTCACGGTTCTTTTCGCACCGGCGCGACGCCGCCGTGCTCGGCGCCAGCGGCCGGTTCGCTGCCTGCATCTGGCGTGGCTGATGCGGTTGCAGCCGCTGCCTGCTCCGCATCGTAGGCGGCCTGCTCGGCGGCTTCGCGCGCCTTGATGGCCCGCTTGCGCGACGGTGTGCCCAGGATGTAGACCAGGATGCCCATAGGCAGCACGCCATACAGCACAAAGGTGATGATGGCGCCGAGCAGCGTCCCCGTGGGGCTGGTGGCTTCGGCCACGGCCATCATGAGGGTGACGTAGGTCCAGGCGATGACGATGAGGTACATTGACTTGTGTTCACTGCAAGTGCCGGATCCGTTGCCATGCGCCAATGGGTCGGCAACAATGAACCCGAGGGGGAGATCGCCAAGGTCTTCTGCCGCTGCGAGCGATCAACCATTGAGGAAAGAGCATGAATTCTGAATCACCCTGGGCTGAGAGCGCCCAGCAATTCCAACAGATTTTCGGGCAAAGCTGGTCGCAGGCGCTGCAATCGTTTCAGAAGATGGACCTGGGCGCGCAAATGCCCACGGCCCCGGCGCTGCAGCTGTCGCAGCCCAAGCTGCAGGCCTTGCAGCAGCAATACCTGAAAGAAGCCCAGGAGCTGTGGGCCCAGGGCCTGCAAGGGACGCCCGAAGTCAAGGACAAGCGCTTTGCTGGCGAGGGCTGGGCCAGCAACCCGGTGGCCGCGTTCTCGGCCGCCGCTTACCTGCTCAACGCCCGCACCCTGATGGGCCTGGCCGATGCCGTGGAGGCCGACGAAAAGACCAAGGCCCGCATCCGCTTTGGCGTGGAGCAGTGGATGGCCGCCATGGCACCCAGCAACTTCCTGGCCTTCAACGCTGAAGCGCAGAAAAAAGCCATCGACACCAAGGGCGAGAGCATTGCCAAGGGCATGCAGAACCTGTTGCACGACATCACGCAGGGCCATGTGTCGATGACCGACGAGAGCCTGTTCGAGGTGGGGCGCAACGTGGCCACCACCGAAGGCGCGGTGGTGTATGAGAACGAACTCTTTCAGCTGCTCGAATACAAGCCGCTCACCGCCAAGGTGTACGAGCGCCCCTTCCTGCTCGTGCCGCCCTGCATCAACAAGTTCTACATCCTCGACCTGCAGCCCGAGAACTCGCTGATCCGCTATGCCATCGAACAAGGCCACCGCACCTTTGTGGTGAGCTGGCGCAACCCGGATGACAGCCTGGCCCACAAGACCTGGGACGACTATGTGGAAGACGGCGCGATGGCCGCCATCGACGTGGTGCAGAACATCACGGGGGCCGAGCAGATCAATGCACTGGGTTTCTGTGTGGGGGGCACCATCCTCAGCAATGCGTTGGCCGTGCTGGCAGCGCGCGGCGACGAGCCTGTGGCCAGTGCCACCTTCCTCACCACACTGATTGATTTCTCCGACACCGGCATCCTCGATGTGTTCATCGACGAGGCGTTCGTCAAGTTCCGCGAGATGCAGATGGGCAACGGCGGCCTGATGAAGGGGCAAGACCTGGCCTCGACCTTCAGCTTTCTGCGCCCCAACGACCTGGTGTGGAACTACGTGGTGGGCAACTACCTCAAGGGCGAAACGCCGCCGCCGTTTGACCTGCTTTACTGGAACAGCGACAGCACCAACCTGCCCGGTCCCTTCTACGCCTGGTACCTGCGCAATTTCTACCTCGAAAACAGCCTCATCAAGCCCGGCAAGCTCACGGTGTGCGGCGAGAAGATGGACCTGGGCCAGGTGGACCTGCCTGTCTACATCTACGGCTCCCGCGAAGACCACATCGTGCCTGCCACGGCGGCATATGCGTCCACGCAGGTGCTGCCCGGCAAGAAGCGTTTTGTGATGGGTGCATCGGGCCACATTGCAGGCGTGATCAACCCCCCCGCCAAGGGCAAGCGCAGCCACTGGATACGCGCAGATGGCAAGTTCCCCGCCACCCTGGACCAATGGCTGGAAGGCGCCACCGAACACCCCGGCAGCTGGTGGACCGACTGGTCGAACTGGCTCAAGGGCCATGCGGGCAAACAGATTGCGGCGCCCAAGGGCTATGGCAAGGGCACCAAGTTCAAGGCGTTGGAGCCTGCTCCTGGCAGCTACGTTAAGCAGAAATCCTGAAGTGAAACAGCAGCACCCCCCTGAGGCCCTGTGGGCCTTCCCCGCGCTCTCGCAACGCTGCGCGTTGCGGGCAGGGGGACGCCACCAGCGCGGTGGGGCGGCCCTTGCGCGGAGGCACTCGCGCAGGGCGCGCCAGTTTCTGGCAGCGCGGGTGGTGCGAAGCCGCATGAAAACCGATACGCAAAAGTCCTGACTCTCGGCACTGCGAGAATGGACTTACCGAACAACCCCCAACCACAAGGACATTCCATGGAAGACATCGTCATCGTTTCGGCCGCCCGCACCGCTGTGGGCAAGTTTGGTGGCGCGCTGGCCAAGACGCCCGCGAGCGAACTGGGCGCCATCGTGATCCGCGAAGCCATTGCGCGCGCGGGCCTGTCGTCCGACCAGATCGGCGAAGTCATCATGGGCCAGGTGCTGACGGCTGGCGTAGGCCAGAACCCCGCCCGCCAGGCATCGATGAAGGCCGGTGTGGCCAAGGAAACCCCGGCGCTGACCATCAATGCCGTGTGCGGTTCGGGCCTGAAGGCCGTGATGCTGGCCGCCCAGGCCGTTGCCTGGGGCGACAGCGAAATCGTGGTGGCTGGCGGCCAGGAGAACATGAGCCTGGCGCCCCATGTACTCAATGGTTCGCGCGACGGCCAGCGCATGGGCGACTGGAAGATGGTCGATTCCATGATCGTCGATGGCCTGTGGGATGTGTACAACCAGTACCACATGGGCATCACGGCCGAAAACGTGGCCAAGGCCTACGGCATCACCCGCGACATGCAGGATGCCCTGGCCCTGGGCAGCCAGCAAAAAGCCGCCGCCGCGCAGGACGCAGGCAAGTTTGTCGACGAAATCGTGGGCGTGAGCCTGGCACAGAAGAAGGGCGACCCCATCCTCTTCAATGCCGATGAGTACCTCAACCGCAAGACGAACGCCGAGGCCCTGGCAGGCCTGCGCCCTGCATTCGATAAGGCGGGCAGTGTGACGGCGGGCAACGCCTCGGGCCTGAACGACGGCGCCGCCGCCGTGGTGGTGATGAGCGCCAAGAAGGCTGCGGCTCTCGGCCTCAAGCCCCTGGCCCGCATTGCGGCCTTCGGCACCAGCGGCCTGGACCCCGCCACCATGGGCATGGGCCCCGTGCCCGCGTCGCGCAAGGCCCTGCAGCGTGCAGGCTGGAACGCGGCCGATGTCGATCTGTTCGAACTGAATGAAGCCTTTGCAGCGCAAGCCTGTGCCGTGAACAAGGAACTCGCCATCGACCCCGCCAAGGTCAACGTGAACGGCGGTGCTATCGCCATCGGCCACCCCATTGGTGCGTCCGGCTGCCGCATCCTGGTGACGCTGCTGCACGAGATGCAGCGCCGCGATGCCAAGAAAGGCCTGGCCGCGCTGTGTATCGGCGGCGGCATGGGTGTGTCCTTGGCGCTGGAACGCTGATGGGTTGACAGTCGCCGCCGCCGCGTTCCTGGGCGTCTCGCCATCCGGTGCGAATGCTCTGGGCGTGGCCTGAGTGAGAAGCCGCGTTGTTGCAACGCGGCTTTTTTGTTTCTGATCGTTGCCGTGCCCCCTTGATGTGCATCAGGCGGCCACGAGCATGCGCCGTGCACCAAAAATGTGACTGGGAAGAGGTCCCGCGTTGTGTCAGATGTGTGACGCATGCCCATATGCCAAAAAGGAAAGGGCTTCAGTGTTTTCCTTCACGGCGGGGCCTGTTTTCTTCGGTAGAGTGGGTGCTGGGCAAATCACTAACAAGGAGAAATCACATGAGCCAGAAAGTCGCGTATGTCACCGGTGGCATGGGTGGTATCGGAACCGCCATTTGCCAACGACTGCACAAGGAGGGCTTCAAGGTCATCGCCGGCTGTGGCCCTACCCGTGATCACGCCAAGTGGCTGGCAGAGCAAAAAGCCCTGGGCTTCACCTTCTATGCGTCGGTGGGCAATGTGGGCGATTGGGATTCCACGGTGGAAGCGTTTGGCAAGACCAAGGCCGAGCATGGGACCATCGACGTGCTGGTGAACAACGCCGGCATCACCCGCGACCGCATGTTCCTCAAGATGTCGCGCGAAGACTGGGACGCTGTGATCGAAACCAACCTCAACAGCATGTTCAACGTCACCAAGCAGGTGGTGGCCGATATGGTCGAAAAGGGCTGGGGCCGCATCATCAATATCAGCTCGGTGAACGGCGAAAAGGGCCAGGCGGGCCAGACCAACTACTCTGCAGCCAAGGCGGGCATGCATGGTTTCTCGATGGCACTGGCCCAGGAACTGGCCACCAAGGGCGTGACGGTCAACACCGTGAGCCCGGGCTACATCGGCACCGACATGGTCAAGGCGATTCGCCCCGACGTGCTGGAAAAGATCGTTGCCACCGTGCCCGTCAAGCGCCTGGGTGAACCCAGCGAGATCGCTTCGATCATTGCCTGGCTGGCTTCGGAAGAAGGCGGCTATGCCACGGGTGCCGACTTCTCGGTCAACGGCGGCCTGCACATGGGCTGATCCTTGGGGCCTGTGGGCCCCTTGGGAAAACAAAAAAAACCCGCAATGCGGGGTTTTTTTGTTGGGAGGAGCAGGAGGGAAGGGGCTGCCTGTGGACCTTTCTTCGGTGGACTCAAACAATGGGCTGAGAAGTGAGCGCGCCAAACATGCCATGGCATGATTTTTGCAATACTTTGGTGGCGGCCATTGTGTGAGCTGCGAATGGGGAAACGAGCTGCCGCGCCTTCGTTCAGAAGCGGGTCGGGGCGCGCTTGCGATCGCGTTCGTCTTCGGGCCAAGCGGACAAGATTGCGGTGGTGTTCATGCTGGAAAACTCCTGTGATGTACCAACAACGCGGCCCATTCACAGTCCGTTGACAGCGTTTCGCAAAAAAATGCAACCGCAAGTGCCCGAATGTTTACAACAAAAAATGCTATAAACTGTATAGCGTAAATCTATTTGCTGTAGGGCGATAGATGCCAAAAAAACGGTCGATCGTTTACAGGAAATTACATCCTCAGGTCGGGGTGGCTGCCGAAATTTCTTCCAGTGCAGAAGAAATTTCCAGCCAGCGTTCTTCCAGCTGAGCGGTTTCGTCGTTCCCCGCTTTCAGGCGGCGGCCACACTCGGCGATCTCGGAGGGGGGCAGGGGCTCGGTCAGTTTCTGCTCCAGGCTGGCCCGTTCGGCAGACAGTGCTGCCAAACGTTTGTCGATCTGCTCCAGCTCTTTCTTGAGGGGACGGGTCTTCTCGGCGAGCTGCTGGCGTGTCTGGGCGTCCATCTTGCGCTGTTCGCGGCCATCCCGGGCTGCAGGCACCGACGGGGCTGGGGCGGCGACCGGGGCGGCTGAAGTTGACAGTGCGGCCTTGGGCACTTCTGCAGGGGGCATTGCCCCCGCCACCTGTGCCTGCTCGGCCAGGCGTGCCTCTTCGCGCAGGCGTTTGGATTCTTCGAGCAGGTAACGCTGGTAGTCATCCAGATCGCCGTCAAACGGCCCGACCACACCCCGGCCCACCATCCAGAAGTCCTCACAGACCGAGCGCAGTAGCGCACGGTCGTGGCTGACCAGCATGACGGTGCCGTCGAAGTCGTTGAGCGCCATGGCCAGGGCTTCGCGGGTTGCCAGATCCAGGTGATTGGTTGGTTCGTCCAGCAGCAGCAGGTTGGGGCGCTGCCAGACGATCATGGCCAGCACCAGTCGGGCCTTTTCGCCGCCACTCATGGTGCCCACGGCCTGCTTGACCATGTCGCCCGTGAAGTTGAAGCTGCCCAGGTAGCTGCGCAGGTCCTGCTCGCGGCTCGGCTGCTTGGCTTCCGCCCCCAGCTCCTTGGCCAGGCGGATCATGTGCTCCAGCGGGTTCTCGCTGGGGCGCAGCACGTCCAGTTCCTGCTGTGCGAAGTAGCCGATGTTCAGACCCTTGCCTTCGGTGATGCTGCCGCCCAGGGCCTTCATGGTGCGCGCTATGGTCTTGACCAGCGTGGACTTGCCCTGGCCGTTGGCACCCAGGATGCCGATGCGCTGGCCCGCCAGCACCGAGCGGTTCACGCCCGTGAGGATGGTGGTGGGCACGCCATCGTCGTCCACATAGCCAAACGATGCGTCGCTGATGGCCAGCATCGGGTTGGGCAGGTTGGCAGGTTCCTTGAACTCGAAGGTGAACTCTGCCTCGGCCAGCACGGGCCCAATCTTCTCCATGCGTTCGAGCTGCTTGACCCGGCTTTGCGCCTGTTTGGCCTTGCTGGCCTTGGCCTTGAAGCGGTCAATGAACTTCTGCAGGTGGGCCATCTTCTCCTGCTGCTTGGCAAAGCTGGCCTGTTGCAGCTCCAGCTGCTGGGCGCGCAGTTCTTCGAACTTGCTGTAGTTGCCGCCGTAGCGGTTCAACTCGCCTTGCTGGATTTGCAGCGTGACGTTGGTGATGGCATCCAGAAACTCGCGGTCGTGGCTGATCACGATCATGGTGCCCGCGTAGCGCTTGAGCCAGGCTTCGAGCCAGACCAGGGCGTCCAAATCCAAGTGGTTGGTGGGCTCGTCCAGCAGCAGCAGATCACTGGGGCACATCAGCGCGCGCGCCAGCTGCAGGCGCATGCGCCAGCCGCCCGAAAAGCTGTTGACCGGCTGATCCAGCTCACTCACGCGAAAGCCCAGGCCCAGGATCAGCGCCTGGGCGCGCGCCACGGCGTCGTGTGCGCCGGCATCGTGCAGGTCCGAATAGGCATGGGCGATGGCCATGCCATCGTCACTGGCTTCGGCCTCGGCCAGCTGCTGCTGGACCTCGGCCAAGCGGGTGTCGCCCTCCAGCACGAAGTCGGTGGCCGACTGGTCGGTCTCCGGCATGTTCTGAGCAACCTCGGCCATGCGCCAGCTGGTGGGGATGTAGAAGTCACCCCCGTCCTCGTGCAGCTTGCCGCTGAGCAAGGCAAACAGGCTGGACTTGCCCGCGCCATTGCGACCCACCAGACCGACGTTTTCGCCGGGATTGATGGTGGTGGACACGCTGTCGAGCACGACCTTGGTGCCGCGTCGCAGGGTAACGTTTTTTAATTGGATCATGTGATGAATCCGCGTGGCAGACGCACACGGTAGCTGCCGCATAGGCAGTGTGAACAGGCATCCGCAAACCAAGGATGCCTTGGTAGTCGCAGTATCCCTACCGCATTGTTCGTCAAAGGGTGTGTGAGTGCACGGGAATCCTCAAGAGTCCCAGTTTTTTGCCTTAGAAATACAAGCTGTCTAGTCTGTATTGAGTGGCTAGTGTGGTTGTCAATATAAAAAATGAATAAGTTAGAAAAATAATGAGCGCTATCGCCTCAATGGGTTTAGATATACGTCCACCTGCTTCTGCGCGGCCCAGAGCCGCTGCCATAAAGAGTGTCGGAATCAAAAAGTAACGCCCCTGTATTCCCGAAATTTTATCAGTCGGATAGTTGCTCCAGCTAACTGCCAGTGCAAAGAAAATCAGAACGGTACTGGTGATGCCGATCAATAGCAAGAGGCCACGTTTCTTCCAGTCACTGCGCCAGGGTGTTGCAAATATCAAGATCACAGCAGCAATGGCTGTGAAAGCAGAGAAAATCCGAACTGCTGCCCGTGAGATCGGCGTATCAAGCCAGCCAAGTATTCCGAAATACGAATGGCGATAAAATTTTCGAATTTCAGAATCACTGACGGTCCTTTGAACTAGTTCAAAAAACTCGATGGGACGACTGAGGTAGTTGAGCAAAACAGTTGATGTGGTGTGCTCACGAACTACGCGACTGTCGTATGTGGTAGAAACCCCAAAAATGATCCATCCAGCGGTCAATGCATACATGCCCGCAACTGAAAGAATCCGCTCTTTGGTGGGGCGCGATACCGTCAGGGTCAGTGGAATAAGCAGAGTGGGCAGGAGGTTCGTACGAGCTGTACAGAGGACAACAATCAATCCGTAGAGACAGGCTTCGTGCCAGGAAAATTTACCATCCTCCAGATATTGTCTTGAAGCTGACACATGAAACCACAGTCCAATCGCCAGTATGGCCATTGCCATGCACAAGCCATCGATCGTCGGTGAGTTAAGCTGAAACAACGCCATAGGCGTCGCAAGCAGCATGAGCGACAGCAAGTTGGGGGTATATAGAGAAAAAGCCCAGCCCAGAAGGATGATGGATGTGGCAACAACCAGCACTCTGATGACCTCGTAGCTTGCACCCATTGTCAAATCCAGCTTTCGTGCCACAAAGAGCCCAAGAGCGTGGGGTGCATAAATAATTGGCAGGTAGTATCCTGTTCCGGCAGCATTTGCAAACTGCTCTTGGTGCGCCCATTTTTTTTGACCTAGTTCAGTCAATAGTGCGGGGGTTTTTTCCTTGGGAGCTCCATTACCGGATATTCCCATCATGGATTCGGCAAACACAACAAAGTTGGAGTCAACCAAGCCACCCTCACGTCCCTTGCTGGCAGAGCCAGGTAGTAGCAGCCATTGGCCGTGCGAAATCATGTCCGCCCGCATGAGGTGGACATTCTCATCTGGCGATTGGATTGGAGGAATAAGCCGGGTGACTACGATTGCAGTCAGTATGGAGAGGATAAAAAAAAGTGCGATCCCTGTGCTTTTTTGTATGTTTTTCATGCTTCTCATTGGTTGATGCCGCAAATTGAATTGCTTGCCCTGGCATTTCAGTGTCACCCACTGGACCATGCACAATTTTTCGTCGTGAAAGGTCTGCCTTGATGCCAATGTCCACAATGGCTACTACGGTCGCACCGATTGGCTGGGGGATTAGCGGAGCTTACTGCTGTGCGTGGAGTCTCACTTCGACCCATGGCACAGGCTCGTTACTCAGTGTGCGTAAAT
>OGCL01001238.1_pt1 | contig 22672 bp, 24 predicted proteins | sample 1570041 | NCBI WGS metagenome assembly OGCL01 (sample SAMN06266162, study PRJEB24511) | hot springs metagenome | isolation source: Hot spring water | place: South Africa: Limpopo | collected 2015-06-22 | reverse complement strand
TCTTTGGTGACTTTCTTTTGGCGAAGCAAAAGAAAGTTACTCGCACGCCGGGCGACTCCCGGCCTCCGCCCTCAACAAAGGCACGCCCCCAATCAGCGCACGCAACAAAACACTACAAAATCAATAGCTACCAACGCTTTATAGACAGGCGCTAGCAGCCAAAAATCCACAAAATCACCCTCGACCTATCTCCTCCAGACAAGCCTCCATCACCCCAGGGTCAAACGCCATCTGCACATGCGCCACCCCTTCCACCAACCGGTGTTCCGCCCCCGCTAAAGCCGCAGTAGTCGCCGGAAACACGATGTTGTCGCAGTTCGAATACCAGCACGTAAACAACGCTGCCCGCCCCGCAGGCTCCGCCCGCTGCAAGGCCACCACCCAGTCCCCCGCCAAGCTCATCTGCCGCCCATTCACCGCGCGACTGAACCGCCCCAGCCACGTGCCCCCATGCGGCGTGCCCAGCGTCAACACACGGTGCACCCGCCCATCCGCCTGGTGCGCCCGCAGCCACGCCCGCACCGCCAACCCGCCCATGCTGTGGCACAACAGCACCGGCGCCTGCCCCGTGGCCGTCGTTACCTTGCGCACAGCGTCTTCGATGATGTCGGCGTACTCGTCAATCGAGCCCATCACCGGCTCCAGATTGACCGCCACATAGGCATGCCCCCGCGCCTGCAACTGCGCAAACCACGGCAGCCACAGGCCCCGGTTGCACATGAAGCCATGCACTAGCACCACGCCGCGCTTTCCGGTGGGCTGCGCAGGCAGCCAATCGGGCAATGACTGGTGGCGAAACGGCTGGCGCCAGCAGAAGACCAGCAGCGCCACCCACACCTCCGCCCACCAGGCACCCACCACCTGCGACAGGCGGGCGCGGGGCGCAGCATCGGCACGGTTGGTGATGTGCATCAGCACAAACTCCACCGCCATCACCACCAGGTAAATGCTGAGCGGCACCAGTGCCCCCAGCACAGCACGCAACGGTGAATGGGGCCATTGCCACACCAGCCAGGCGGCCATGGCCAGCAGGATGCACAGGAGAAGGATTCGTTGCCAGCGCGCGATCATGGTGGTGAGGGCAAATGTTGTAATCGACCAGCCGCATTGTGCGGTCTGACCACCGCCCGACACCGCACCCCGCAGAACGCTGAAAGGACCCCGCCCCATGGATGCCGCCCAGACCATCCGCGATGCCATTGCCGACGTGACCGCCCTGCGCCTGCACCGCACGGGGGACCCGGCGCTGGGGGCGGCGGTGGGCAGCGTCAAGACCTTTCAGGCGCGGCGCTTTCGCGGCACCTATGCCGACCTGATGGCATCGCCCGCGTTCGGGCCCGCAGCGCGCTTTTTTCTGGAAGAGCTGTACAGCGACACCGACTACACAGACCGCGACCAGCAGTTTGGCCGCATCGCGGGCACGCTGCAGACCATGTTCCCCCAGCCGGTCGTGACCACCGCCGTGGCCCTGGCCGTGCTGCACGCGCAGACCGAGGAACTGGACCAGGACATGGGCCGCGCCTGGCTCGCGCATAAAGGCGTCGATGCGGCCAACGACGCCGCCCGCTACACCGCTGCCTGGCGCACCGTAGGCCAGCGCCACGCGCGCCAGCAGCAGTTACAGCGCGTGCTGGCCATGGGCAATGACCTGGCGCGCCTCACGCGCACGCCCGGCCTGCGGATGATGCTGCGCATGATGCGCGGCCCGGCCAACGCAGCGGGCATGGGCGCACTGCAAAAGTTTCTGGAGGCGGGGTTCGACACCTTCGGCCAGCTCGCTCGCCAGCGCGGCGGGGTGGAGCAGTTCCTGGCCACCATCGAGCAGCGTGAGCGGGCGCTGATGGATTTGCTCTTCGATGCCGACCCTGTCACCTGCGGGACCCAGCTTAACCACACACTAGGACAAGCCCGATAGCCCGCAACGCGCCCGCCTTCCACAATCTGTGCCCACCTATCAACGGCATTTGGCACCGAAGGAATCAAGCGCATGGAAAAGATCTGGCTCAAGAGCTACCCCCCGGGCGTCCCGCATGACGTGAAGCCCGAGCAATACCGCTCTGTGGCCCACCTGCTGGAAGAGTCGTTCCGCAAACACGCATCCAGCCCGTTCTCGGTCTGCATGGACCAGTGGATGACCTATGGCGAGCTGGAACGCCGCTCGGCAGCGCTGGGCGCCTATCTGCAAAGCCTGGGGCTGGAGCCCGGCGCGCGCGTGGCCATCATGCTGCCCAACATTCCGCAGTTTGGCGTGACCATGGCCGCCGTGCTGCGCGCGGGCTACACCTGCGTGAACGTGAACCCGCTGTACACCGCGCGCGAGCTGGAGCACCAGCTCAAGGACTCGGGCGCCACGGCCATCGTGATCCTGGAGAACTTTGCCCACACGCTGGCCGATGTGATCGACCACACGGCCGTCAAGCATGTGGTGATGGCCTCCATGGGCGACCTGCTAGGCTTCTGGTTTGGCAAATGGATCACCTTTGCCGTGCGCCACCTGGCCAAGATGGTGCCCGCGTACGACCTGCCGCTGTCCAACGGGCGCAAGGTCGTCACGTTCAAAAAGGCGCTGTCGCTGGGCGAACACAAGTCGCTCGCACCCAGTCAGGCCACGCTGGATTCGATTGCCTTCCTGCAATACACCGGTGGCACCACGGGCCTGTCCAAGGGCGCAGTGCTCACCCACCGCAACATCGTGGCCGCCACGCTGCAGGCCGAGGCGTGGTTCACGCCCGCTCTGTCCAAAGTGGGCGACCTGAGCAAGGCCAACAGCATTGCCGCACTGCCGCTGTACCACATCTTCGCGCTCACGCTGTGCCTGCTGGCCATCCGCCAAGGCTCCAGCATGACATTGATCCCCAACCCGCGCGACATCCCGAAGTTCGTGGCCGAACTCAAGAAGCGCCCCTTCCACATGCTGCCCGCGGTGAACACGCTGTTCAACGCGCTGCTGCAAAACCCACAGTTCAAGACACTGGACTTCTCGCATCTGTGCGTGTCGCAGGCCGGGGGCATGGCGGCCAGCGAGGGCACGGCCAAGCAATGGCAGAAGGTGACCGGCAGCACGATGATCGAAGGCTGGGGCATGAGCGAGACCTGCGCCATCGGCACCAACAACCCGGTGATCAGCACCACCTTCAGCGGCAACATCGGCCTGCCGCTACCGGGCATCGACATTGCCATCAAGGACGACGAAGGCAACAGCCTGCCCCAGGGCGAGTCGGGCGAGATCTGCATCCGCGGCCCCAACGTGATGGCGGGCTACTACAACCAGCCCGAAGAGAACGCCAAGGCCTTCACGCCCGACGGCTTCATGCGCACGGGAGACATCGGCATCATGGACCCGCAGGGCTACACCCGCATCATCGACCGCAAGAAGGACATGATCCTGGTGAGCGGTTTCAACGTGTTCCCCAACGAGCTGGAGCAGGTCATCAGCCTGTGCCCCGGCGTGGTCGAATGCGCGGCCATCGGCGTGCCCGACGAGAAACAGGGCGAGGCCATCAAGGTGTTCATCATCAAGAGCGACCCAGCCCTGACGGAGGACGAGGTGGCCAACTACTGCCACCAGAACCTCACCGGCTACAAGCGCCCCAAGTACATCGAGTTCCGCGACGAGCTGCCCAAGAGCAACGTGGGCAAGATCCTGCGCAGGGAATTGCGCAAGGCTTGACCTTGTTCATGGGTGCGGCGGCCCGAACGCTGCACCCTGCAACCTCCCCCAGGGCGCTTCGGCGCCCTTTTTCTTGGGCGAAAGAACTGCAAGCCGCCCGCATGCACCAGGCCTTCTGATGGCAACATCTCCGGGTTTTTACCAGTCAGCAAACGTTTGCGCAAACGTTTGCTTTCGTTATCATCCCGTTCGCGACAAGGCACCGGGCATCCGTAGGCGCCCCTTTTGAGGGACGCTGCCGGGGATTTCCCTTCACGCTGTCGGTCGCCTTGGTCCACATTCCAACCTGGAGACAACACCCATGCAGTTCACCCGCCGTTCCGTTCAGACCGCCGCCGCCCTCGCCGTTGTGGGCAGCCTGCTGGCCAGCCCTGCGTTTGCGCAGGACAAGCCCAAGATCGCGCTCATCATGAAGTCGCTGGCCAACGAGTTCTTCCGCACCATGGAAGACGGCGCCAAGGCGCACCAGAAGGCCCATGCCAAGGAATACACGCTGGTGGCCAACGGCATCAAGAACGAGACCGACACGGCGGCCCAGATCAAGATGATCGAGCAGGCCGTGGCGCAGAAGGTCAACGCCATCGTGCTGGCCCCCGCCGACTCCAAGGCACTGGTGCCCGTGGTCAAGACGGCCATCGACAAGGGCATCATCGTGGTCAACATCGACAACCAGCTCGATGCCGACGCGCTGAAGGAAAAGAACATCACCGTGCCGTTTGTGGGCCCCGACAACCGCGCGGGCGCCAAGCTGGTGGGCGACTACCTGGCCAAGACGCTGAAGGCCGGCGACAAGGTCGGCATCATCGAAGGCGTGTCCACCACCTTCAATGCGCAGCAGCGCACCCTGGGCTACCAGGACGCCATGAAGGCCGCCAACATCACCGTGGTGGGCGTGCAGTCCGGCAACTGGGAAATTGAAAAAGGCAATACCGTGGCCGCCGGCATGATGCGCGAGCACCCCGACCTGGTCGCCCTGCTGGCCGGTAACGACAGCATGGCCCTGGGCGCCGTGGCCGCCGTGAAGGCCGCAGGCAAGACCGGCAAGGTGCAGGTGGTGGGCTACGACAACATTGGCGCCATCAAGCCCATGCTGGCCGACGGCCGCGTGCTGGCCACCGCCGACCAGTACGCTGCCAAGCAGGCCGTGTTCGGCATTGAACTGGCGCAGAAGGCGCTGGCCGCCAAGACGCCGCAAAACCAGCTGCCCGCCACGGTGAAGACCGACGTGGTGCTGGTGACCAAGGACAGCAAGTAAACCTCTGGCACCTGAGAACGCTTCGCAACACCCCCAGCCGTTCACCCTGAGCCTGTCGAAGGGCTGCGCTACCGTAGCGCCCTGGCTTCGACAGGCTCAGCCCGAACGGGTTGGGGGAGATGCCTTCTGATGCACACGAGCAGCCCATGACTCCAAAGCCCCCTACGAACACTTCGCCGCCCCTGCTCGCCATCCAGGCCGTGGGCAAGGACTACACCGCCACCGTGCTCGATGGCGTGAATGTGGAGCTGTTTGCGGGCGAGGTGCTGGCGTTGACCGGGGAGAACGGGGCGGGCAAGAGCACGCTGTCCAAGATCCTCTGCGGGCTGGAGCAGCCCACACGCGGCGGCATGGCGCTGGCGGGGCAGGCCTACACCCCCACGTCGCGCCGCGATGCCGAGCGCCACGGCGTGCGCATGGTGATGCAGGAGCTGGGCCTGGTGCCTACACTCACCGTGGCCGAGAATTTGTTGATGGGCCGCCTGCCGCACCGGCTGGGCTGGCTGCAGCGCGATGTGCTGCACGCCGCCGCCCGTGCGCAGCTGGCCAAGATCGGGCTCGACAGCATCGACCCCGCCACCCCCGTCGCGCAGCTGGGGATCGGCCAGCAGCAGATGGTCGAGATCGCGCGCAACCTGCAGGACGATACACGCATCCTGGTGCTCGACGAGCCCACGGCCATGCTCACGCCGCGCGAGACCAATTACCTGTTTGAGCAGATCGCGCACCTCACTGCACGCGGCGTGGCCATCATCTATGTGTCACACCGGCTCGAAGAGCTGCGCCGCATTGCCGACCGCGTGGCCGTGCTGCGCGATGGCCGCCTGGTGGACGTGCGCCCCATGGCGGGCATGAGCGAAGACGACCTGGTGCAGCGCATGGTGGGCCGCGTGGTGAGCGACCTGGACCACCGCCCGCGCCGCCCTGTGGGCCCTGTGGTGATGAGCGCCGAAGGCCTGGGCCGGGGCACCGCTGTGCAGGACGTGAGCCTGGAACTGCGGGCCGGTGAAATTTTTGGCATTGCCGGGCTGGTCGGATCGGGCCGCACCGAGCTGGTCCGCCTGCTGTTCGGCGCCGACCGGGCAGACCGCGGCAGCGTCACATTACACCCGGATTTTGAACAAAAACAGGCCCTACCGCCCGATGGACAAGCGCAAACAGCTATACAAAATATAGCAACCACACCAAACCCCGCTATGGCTGCAACGCGCACCTGGCAGCGGGGCTTTGCTTCGCCGCTGCAGGCCATTGCCGCCGGAGTCGGCCTGGTCACCGAAGACCGCAAATCCCAGGGCCTGCTGCTGTCGCAGCCCATCCGCATCAACGCCACGCTGTCTGACCTGTCGGCCGTGTCACGCGGCGGCTGGCTGCAGCGCGGGCTTGAAAGCCGCCTGGTGCAGGGATTCATCCACACCCTGCGCGTGCGCTGCCACGGCGCAGAGCAGCCGGTGGGGCAACTCTCGGGCGGCAACCAGCAAAAGGTGGTGTTCGCCCGCTGGCTGCACCGCCAGGTGCGCGTGCTGCTGCTCGACGAACCCACGCGCGGCGTGGACGTGGGCGCGCGCGCCGAGCTGTATGGCGAGCTGGACCGCATGGCCGCTGAAGGCCGCGCGCTGCTGATGGTGTCGTCCGACCTGCGCGAACTCATGGCCATGGCCGACCGCATCGGCGTGATGAGCGCGGGTCGCCTGGTGGCCGTATTCGAACGCGGCGAGTGGTCCGAGCAATCGCTGCTGGCCGCCGCGTTCTCCGAGCCCGGCGGGCGCACCAGCACCACCCCTTCAACTTCTTCTCCTGTCACCGCATGAACGCCCCCACCGCATCTGCCGCGCCCGCTGCGGCGCCTTCCTCCGCCTCGGTCTGGCGCAGCCAGCTGGGCACCTACCTGGGCCTGCTGGCCGTGCTGGCGGGCATGGTGGCGCTGTTCTCGTCGCTGTCCGAATACTTCTGGAGCGCCGAGACCTTCATCACCATCGCCAACGAAATCCCGGCCCTGGCCGTGATGGCCGTGGGCATGACCTTTGTGCTCATCATCGCGGGCATCGATTTGTCGGTGGGCTCGGTGATGGCGCTGGCCGCCGCGACCTCGGCCGCCGCCATCCTGCAGTGGGGCTGGACGGTGCCCGCCGCCGCCGCGCTGGCGCTGGCCACGGGCCTGGTGTGCGGCACCATCACGGGCGCCATTTCGGTGGCGTGGCGGCTGCCCTCGTTCATCGTGTCGCTGGGCATGCTCGAAGCCGTGCGCGGCAGCGCCTATGTGGTCACCGACTCGCGCACGCAGTACGTGGGCGATGCGATCTCTTGGCTGTCGGCACCCTTCTTTGGTGGCATCTCGTTCGCCTTCTTGCTGGCCGTGGTGCTGGTGGTGGTGGCGCAGCTGGTGCTGTCGCGCACGGTGTTTGGCCGCTGCGTGGTGGGCATTGGCACCAATGAAGAAGCGATGCGCCTGGCGGGTGTGGACCCGCGCCCCATCCGCGTGATCGTGTTTGCCATGACCGGCCTGCTCGCGGGCCTGGCGGGCCTGATGCAGTCGGCCCGGCTGGAAGCCGCCGACCCCAACGCGGGCACCGGTATGGAGCTGCAGGTGATTGCGGCCGTGGTGATTGGCGGCACCAGCCTGATGGGCGGGCGCGGCTCGGTGGTGAACACCGCCTTTGGCGTACTCATCATCGCGGTGCTCGAAGCAGGCCTGGCCCAGGTGGGCGCCAGCGAGCCCAGCAAGCGCATCATCACGGGTTTTGTGATCGTGGCGGCCGTCATTGTGGACACGCTGCGCCAGCGCCGCACCAAGGTCTGACAGACTGACCCCGCATCCAGCCGCCCCACCACCCACGACCTCATTCTTCTTTTTGCATGGCTACTATCAAGGACGTTGCGCGCCACGCCGAGGTGTCGGTCACCACGGTGTCGCACGTTGTCAACGGCACGCGCCGCGTGAGCCCCGAGGGGCGCGAGCGCGTCGAGGCCGCCATCCGCGCCCTGGGCTACGTGCCCAGCGCCATTGCGCGCAGCCTCAAGAGCAACAACACGCGCACGCTGGGCATGCTGATCCCCAACAGCTCCAACCCCTACTTTGCCGAGATCGTGCACAGCGTGGAAGACCGCTGCTTTGGCGCGGGCTACAACGTCATCCTGTGCAACACCAACGACGAGGCCCACCGCCAGGGCACCTACCTGCAGGTGCTGGCCGAGCGGCGCATCGACGGGCTCATCGTGGTCTCCACCGGGCACGACGCCACGCTGGCCACGCAACTGGCAGGCCTGTCCATCCCCACCGTGCTGGTGGACCGCGAAATCGACATCGCCGGGCAACAACCCTGCGACCTGGTGGAAACCGCCCACATGCAGGGCGGCCTGCTGGCCACGCGCCACCTGCTGTCGCTGGGCCACCGCCGCATTGCCTGCATTGGCGGCCCCGAAGGCATTGCCCCCAGCGAGCAGCGCATTGCCGGCTGGCGCACGGCGCTGGCCGACGCGGGCTGCGGCACGGGCGAGGGCCTGCTGTGGCACGGCAACTTCACCAGCCAGGGCGGCTACGAAGCCATGCACGCCGTGCTGCGCGCACCCGAGCCGCCCACCGCCGTCTTTGTCTGTAACGACCTCATGGCCATGGGCGCGCTGTGCGCCGCGCACGAACGCGACCTGCGCGTGCCCGAGGCACTGTCCATCGTCGGCTTTGACGACATCGAACTCACCGCCTTCACCAGCCCACCGCTCACCACCGTGGCCCAGCCCAAGCAGCGCATCGGCGCACTGGCGGTGGACATGCTGCTGGAGCGCATCGACGGCAAGCGCCAAGACGCGCGCAAGGTCATGCTGCAGCCCGAGCTGCGCGTGCGCGCCTCCACCGCCCATGCGCCCGGAGGTGTGGCATGAGCACGCCCCAAACACCCCACGCGCCCCGCATTGCCGTCGTCGGCAGCCTGAACATGGACCTGGTGCTGCAGGTGCAACACGCACCCGGCCCCGGCGAGACCGTGCTGGCCGACGCCCTGCACCTGGTGCCCGGCGGCAAGGGCGGCAACCAGGCCGTGGCCTGCGCACGCCAAGGCGCCCAGGTGGCCCTGTTTGGCCGCGTGGGTGACGACGGCTACGGCCACACCCTGCGTGCGGGGCTGGACGCTGACGGCATTGACCACAGCGGCGTGCAAACTGACACCGAAACCACCACCGGCGTGGCCGCCATCACCGTCGAGGCCAGCGGGCAAAACCGCATCGTGGTCGTACCCGGCGCCAATGGCCGCTTTGTGCTGGATGCCGCTGCACTGGGTGCCGCCCTGCAAGGCGCTGGTGGCCTGGTGATGCAGTTTGAAACGCCCCTGCCCCAGGTGCTGGCCGCCGCCGAGATGGCCCATGCCGCTGGCTGCCCCGTGGTGCTGAACCCCTCCCCCATCCAGCCCCTGCCCGAAGCGATGTGGCCGCTGGTGCACACACTGGTGGTGAACGAGGTGGAAGCCGCCGCGCTGGCAGGCCAGAACGTGACCACCCCCGCCGATGCCGCACAGGCCGCGCAGGCCCTGCGCACCAAAGGCCCCGCCCAGGTGGTGGTGACCCTGGGCGCCGCCGGTGCCGTGGCGGCCGATGCCGCAGGCAACCGTTACCACCCTGGCCTCGTCGTGAAAGCCGTGGACACCACAGCCGCAGGCGACACCTTCCTGGGCGCGCTGACCGTGGCACTGGCACGCGCCGAGCCGCTGGATGCCGCCGTGCGCGAAGGCATCCGCGCATCGGCGCTGTGCGTCACCCAACGGGGCGCCCAGCCTTCCATCCCCACCCGCGCCGCCGTGGCGCAAAGCCCCCAACCGCCCGCCTGGAGCCCCCTGTGAAACGCACCGCCCTGCTGCACGCCGAACTCTCCCACGCCATCGCCACCCTGGGCCATGGCGACATGCTGGTGATTGGCGACGTGGGCCTGCCCATTTCCCCCGGCCCGCGCCGCATCGACCTGGCGCTCACGCCCGGCATCCCGGCCGTGGCCGATGTGCTGCGCGTGGTGCTGGAAGAAATGCAGATCGAGAAAGCCGTGATCGCCACGGAGGCGATGGAACGCAACGGGGGCCAGTTGCCCGCCTGGTGCCAGCTACCGGTCACACCGCAGACGGTTTCGCACGACGATTTCAAGCGCCTGACCCAGCAGGCCCGCGTGATGGTGCGCACGGGCGAGTGCACGCCGTACGCCAACGTGATCCTGGTGGCGGGCGTCACGTTCTGACACACCACACCCCGACGGGGAGTGTTCGCGTGCGGGTTTTGGAGAACGCCTGACAGTGCCCAGCTGCGGTACGCTGGACTGTCACCGTTTGCCTGCCCCATGCCCAGTTCCGCCCCCCACGACCTGCTCCCCCCCGAAATCACCGTCCTGGAGCGCGGCTGGCTGTCTGCCAACAACATCCTCTTCATCGGCCACCACGACACGGCCATCGTGGACACCGGCTACTGCAGCCATGCCGACCAGACCGTGGACCTGGTGCGTGGCGCCTTGGAAGGGCGCGCGCTGGACCGCGTGCTCAACACCCACCTGCACAGCGACCACTGCGGCGGCAATGCCGCGCTGCAAAAGGCCTGGCCCGGTGTGCTCACCGCCATCCCGCCCGGCCAGGCCGACCATGTGCGCCAGTGGGATGCCTACGCGCTGAGCTACACCCCCACGGGGCAGGAATGCCCGCCGTTCCGGGCCGACACCTTGCTGATGCCGGACTCGTGCGTGCTGCTGGGCGACAAGCCCTGGCAGGTGCATGCGGCCCCGGGGCACGACCCCCACTCGGTGGTGCTGTTCGAGCCCCAGGGCCGGGTGCTGATCTCGGCCGATGCGCTGTGGGAAAACGGCTTTGGCGTGGTGTTCCCCGAGCTGGAGGGCGACAAAGCGTTTGCCGAAGTCGCCGCCACGCTGGATGTGATCGAAAAACTGTCACCCCAGGTCGTCATCCCCGGCCACGGCCCCGTGTTTGCCGACGCCCCCCGCGCCATCGACGGCGCCCGCCGCCGCCTTGATGGCTTTGTGCGCAACCCCGGCAAACACGCGCTGTATGCCGCCAAGGTGCTGCTGAAATACAAGCTGCTGGAGTGGCAGCAGATCACCATGGCCGACCTCACGGCCTGGGCGCAGGGCACGCCCTACTTCGGCATGCTGCACCAGCGGCATTTCGGTGATCAGCCCGAGGGGGAGTGGCTGCTGAGCCTGGTGGAGGAGCTGGTGCGGTCGGGGGCGGCCGTGCGGCAGGGGGAGATGCTGTACAACGTGTAACGCGAAGTGGCAGCGCTGTTCGGCCTGCTATTCCCTCAGGGCACATATCGAAGCGGGAATCGGTTGCAACGCGATCGGAAAACCGTTAACGATACGTCCTAACGGAATTGGTCAAGTTGCCGACGCATTTCACGAAGCTCACAGAGGGCCTCCGACACAGACCGAGAAGTGTTGGGCGCCCCACTGCCATAGAACTTGTTTTGGGTCTCTTCATAGGCAGCAAGCAGAGTCTGAATCTCTACACACAACAATTGCACTCCTTGGCCAATCGCCTCTACTTCGATCTCGCTCATCGCGAGCGGCCAGCACTTTATCCAGGTGACGTAGATACGCCGCCTTAAGGACAACAGAGGCGCCATCCTGGCCACGAATCGAAACTATTGCACCATCATCGCCCTGATCCAGCACTGCAAGTTCTTCATATTGCTGCAGCATTGATCCCTCCTTGGTCCAAGACCTCGTACCTGACACGAAAAGCGCTCACTCCCCATGCTTGAACTGCTTGTCGCACCCCATCACATGGTTGTTGCTGCTCGACATGCATTGGTAGAACAATTTCTTGTTGCCCGACGACGCCTGGCAGTCTGACACGCTGTATTTGCCCCGGGCCTCGCGGATCTTGGGGGCTGTCTTGTCGTATTCGGCCTGGGCCATGTAGCCGTCGCGCACGTTTTTCTGGCCCACCTCCAGCATCTGGTCGGCCTGGTAGTGGATGTTGTCCACGGCGGCGGCGCAGTTCAGGGGCACCTGTTTGCTGTCCACCTTTTCCAGTGCCTTCTTCATGCCCTGGCCAAACTCCTCCACGTCTTTGGGGATCTTCTTGGTGCCGTCGGGGTTGTACTGCTGGGCGGGCTTGGCGGACTGCGATGCGCTCCGGGTGCTGCCGTTGTTGCTTTGCAGCTTGAGGGGTTCGGCGTCCTGCTTGGCGGGCGGAGGTTGTGATCCGTAGTGGGTCTTGCCGTCGGCATCCACCCACTTGTACACGGGCTGCGCCTGGGCCGTGCCCAGCGCCCAGCACACCATGGCGGCCAGGGCCACCCCATACAGCTTGTTCATGGTTTTCCCTCCAAGAATATGAATCAAATCGGTGCTTTGCGCGCTTCCACCATGCGCTTATAGCTACTCTATTTATAGCAAACACTCACCCACCCGCTTCGCATCTGCGGCAGCGGGTGCTGCGGCAGATGCTGATGAGGGCATCAGGGCAGGTCTTTGTTCACCTCGGGCGCCGATGCATCGCGCGGGCCGATGGTGCCCAGGCGGCCCTTGAGCGACTGGGGCTGGCCGGTGAGCATGGCGGCGTAGTTGGTGGTATTGGCCAGCACCTTCTTCACGTAGTCGCGGGTTTCGGCAAAGGGCACGTTTTCAGCCCAGATGGCGGCGTCCAGCACCGGGCCGTTGCGCCAGCTGCGCGGGCGGCCAGGGCCCGCGTTGTAGGCGGCAGCCGCCATGGGCATGGAGCCTGCAAAGTCGTCCAGCGCGAGCTTGAGGTAGGCCGTGCCGATGGTGATGTTGGTGTCGCGGTCGTTGATCTGGTCGGCGGTGAAGTTGTTCAGGCCGATCTTCTTGGCCGTCCAGCGCGCGGTGGCGGGCATGACCTGCATGAGGCCCGAGGCGCCCACATGCGAGCGTGCGTCCATGATGAAGCGGCTTTCCTGGCGGATCAGGCCATACACATAGGCCGGGTCCAGCCCAATGCCGTTGGCACGCTCGACCACTGCGCTGCGGAAGGGGGTGGGAAAGCGCTGCGTGGCATCCACCACGCTCTTGGTGCGCTCGCTGGTGTTGATGCAGCGGTCCCACACCTCGCGCTGGCAGGCGAAGTCGGCAGCGGCCAACAGTTCGCGGTCGCCCATGCCGCCGCTCTGGTGCAGGTTGGTGGTGTAGTTCCATTCGCGCACGCCTTCGCTGCGCAGGCCCAGCAGGATGGCGTACAGGGCGCGGTTCAGGCCCGGGTTGGCGCGGGCACCCGCTTTTTCTTCAGCGGTAAGGGGCGCCGGGGCGGGGGGCGTGGTGATGCGCTGGCCCAGCTCTTCCATGGCCAGCATTTCGTAGAAGCCGCGCGTGCTGGCAATGCCTTCGAGCAGCTGGCGCGCTTCGGCGCGCTCGGCGTCGGTCACGCGGCCCGACAACAGTGCGCGCGCCTTCCAGTACACCCAGGTGCTGTCCTGGCGGGCGTCGGGGCCCATCGCATCGACAGCCTTGCCCACGGCTTTCCACTGCCCGGCGCGCAAGGCGGCGCGCACCTTCCAGCCCAGCAGGTCGTCGTTCAGGTCGGTGTCCTTGGTCACATTGGCGAAGTAGCCTGCTGCGCTGGACGACAGCTTTTGCGCGGCCGCCTTGCCGATCACGCCCCAGGCCCAGTTGCGCTCTTCGGCCGAGAGGTGCACGCCCCATTTGTTGTCCAGCTGCTGCGCGGCGCCGTCCGGGTCGCTGCCTGCGAGCTTGATCAGGGCCAGCAGCACCAGCTCTTGCCGGGCGTTGCCGCGTGCCGTGGCGCGTGAGAGCAGGAACTTGGTGGGCGCGTCCAGCACCTCCTTGAGCTGCGGCAGCGCGTCGGGCGAGACGATTTCGACCGCGTTGCGCACCACCCGCGGGCGGTTGGCCTCCACGCCCAGTCGCGCCTTGCGCCAGATGTCGAGCGCGCTGAGCTTCTTGTAGCTGTACAGCTCGCTGGCGGCATGGGTGCAGCCGTCGTCGGCATCGCGGATGGCATACCAGTTGCTGCGCACATCGTCGGCCACGGTGGCGGGGGCTGTGCCTTTCAGGGTGTCGATCAGCAGCGCGTAGCAGCGCACCTCACGGTCGTCCGACATGCGGTAGGCGGGGTGCTGCTCGGCAAACTGCGCCCAGTTGCGCCGCTGACCCAGCAGCAGCAGCCAGTCGTTGCGCATGCGGTCCTCCTGGTAGCTGCCGGCGTAGCGCTGCATGAAGGACTGGATTTCAGCGGGCTGGGCCTCGGCCAGCCGCACGCGCAGTTCCCAGTAGGCGGCCCAGGGCTCCAGCGCATGGCCACGGGCGGAAGGCAGCAGTTGCTCCAGCCGCTTGCGGTCGCCCTTGCGGAAGGCCTGCTGCATCTCCAGCAGGGTGTCGTCCCCCTTGCTGTTTTGCGCCTGGACAAGGGGGGCCGCCATGGCAAGCAGGGCACTGGCGACAAGCGGTGTCAGAATTCGAAACAATTGCATGGGGGAATTATGTGATGGACAAAGCAGCCCTTCGGCGCGCATTGATAGAAGAACGCCTCAATCTGCCCGACCGCCTACAGCGGTCCGACCTGTTACAGCAGGTGATGCGCATCTGGCTGGTGAACCGGCCCGACACCGTGATCGGCGCCTATTGGCCCATCAAGGGCGAATTCGACCCCCTGCCTGCCCTGCACCGCTGGAAGGAAGACGGCGAACTGCTGGACGAGCCCCAGCTGCGCCGCATCGGCCTGCCGGTGGTCAACAAGCAGCACAAGACGCTCACCTTCCACGCCTGGTACCCCGGCTGCCCCATGGAAGAAGACGCCTACGGCATCCCCAAGCCCAAGGACACCGAAGTCATCGTGCCCACGCTGCTGTTTGTGCCCTGCGTGGGCTACGCGGCCGGGGGCTACCGCCTGGGCTATGGCGGCGGCTTTTACGACCGCACGCTGGCCACGCTGCAGCCCAAGCCGTTCACCGTGGGGCTGGGGTTCACCCACGGCTTCCTGGACGACTTCGAGCCCGAAGAGTTCGACCTGCCGCTCGACGCCATCCTGAACGACAACGGCGTGGTCTGGCCGGTCTGATCCCTCGGAGCCCGTTGGCGACCGCGCGGCAGGCTGCCAACGGGCGCTAGCCGGTCGGCACGAAGGCCTGTGATGCTCGCAGCGCATCATTCGAGCCGGTTTTTCGCATCGCTGGCGCGCTGCGCAGCCGCTAGCATGGCGGGCTGACCTCTTTTTTTCAGGTGTCCACCATGCCCAAGCTCTACATCGGCAACAAGAACTATTCGTCCTGGTCCATGCGCCCCTGGGTGCTGCTCAAGCAGGTCGGCATCCCGTTTGAAGAAGTGCGCGTGCGCTTCGACAGCTTCGAGGCCGACTCGGAGTTCAAGCGCGTGATCAGCCCCGTGAGCCCCACCGGCAAGGTGCCGGTGCTGGTCGATGGCGACCTGGTGGTGTGGGACACCCTGGCGATTGCGGAATATGTGGCCGAGACCTGGCCCGACAAGCAGCTCTGGCCCCGGGACGCCAAGGCCCGCGCGCGCGCCCGCAGCGTCTGCGCCGAAATGCACAGCGGCTTCACGGCCCTGCGCAGCAACTGCCCCATGAACATCGAAGCCGACCTGGCCGACACCGGCGCCCTGATCTGGCGTGACAAGCCCGGCGTGCGCGCCGATGTGCAGCGCCTGGTGGACATGTGGAGCGCCCTGCTGCAGGAACACGGCGGCCCCCTGCTGTTTGGCCAGTTCAGCGTGGCCGACGCCTACTTTGCCCCTGTGTGCATGCGCCTGCACACTTACGCCCTGCCCGTGCCCGCCCACATCACCGCCTATGTGAACCGCGTGCGCGCCCTGCCCGGCGTGCAGGCCTGGATCGCCGAAGCCCTGGGCGAGAAGGACTTCCTGGCCTTCGAAGAACCCTACCGCCTGCGCCACACCGAAGACTGAGCGCCGCCATGGCCGTCACCATCTACCTGCGCTACGTGCTCAACACGAGCAAGCTCAAGGAGTTTGAGCACTACGGAAAACTGTGGATCCCGCTGGTCGAGAAGTTCGGCGGCCAGCACCACGGCTACTTCCTACCCAGCGAAGGGGCCAACAACATCGCGCTGGCGCTGTTCACGTTCGAGAGCCTCGCGGCCTATGAGCGCTACCGCGAGGCGTCGATGCAGGACGCGGAGTGCCAGGCGGCGTTCCGCTACGCCGAGGAAACAGGGTGCATCGTGAGCTACGAGCGGAGTTTTTTCCGCCCTGTATTCCAGTGAACCGGTGGGGCCAGCGCGGCCCCGCTACCGGAACTGCTTGCGCAAAAACGCCTTGTGCCGCGCGATGTGCGCCAGCTGCGCGGGGGCAATGGAGCCACCCAGGTCTTCGTCCTCGGTGTTGAGCACCTGGGTGGCATAGGCCATGGCGCGGGCCACCACCTCGTCTTCACTCACGCCCTGCGGGGCCGCGAGGTCCATAGCCACTCGGCGCATGGCGCGCTGCGACAGCATCCACATGGCACCGAAGGAATCCCACGCGGCCGCCATCTCCTTGAACTTGTCGTGTTCGGCCAGGATGTCGTTGAGCGGTTTGGCCAGGATCTCCTGCAAGCCTTCCACCTGGGCCTTCAGGGCCTCGAACTGCGCTTCGCGCTGCAGGGCCTCGGCGGCCGCGTTGGCGGCGGCGTCAGGTGCCTGGGGCACGGGCACGCTGCCGTCGGGGTTGAGCTGGGCGATGGTGAGGTCGGACGAGAGGGACATGGTGGGTTGAATATACGGCGCAGCACAGGTTCTAAACTAGCCCGATGCAAATCTACATGGTGGGCGGCGCGGTCCGCGACAAGCTGCTGGGTCGGCCGGTGAATGACCGCGACTGGGTGGTGGTGGGCGCCACGCCCGAGCAGATGCTGGCGCTGGGTTACCTGCCCGTGGGGCGCGATTTCCCCGTCTTTTTGCACCCCGAAACGCGCGAGGAATACGCCCTGGCCCGCACCGAGCGCAAGAGCGGGCGCGGCTACCGGGGGTTTGTGGTGCACAGCGCGCCGGATGTGACGCTGGAAGAAGACCTCTCTCGCCGTGATCTTACTATCAATGCGATAGCTGAAAGCGTAGACGGGACGAGCGCAGAGGGCGTTTTTGACCCCTATTCTGGTGCCCAGGACATTGAGGCGCGCGTGCTGCGCCATGTGACCGACGCGTTCCGCGAAGACCCGGTGCGCATCCTGCGCGTGGCGCGGTTTGCGGCGCGCTTCACCGACTTCAGCGTGGCGCCCGAGACCATGCAGCTCATGCGCGAGATGGTGGAACACGGCGAGGTGGACCACCTGGTGCCCGAGCGCGTATGGCAGGAGCTGGCGCGCGGGCTGATGGAGGACAAGCCCTCGCGCATGTTCGATGTGCTGCGCGAATGTGGCGCGCTGCAGGTGTTGCTGCCCGAGGTGGCGCGCCTGTGGGGCGTGCCCCAGCGGGCCGACTACCACCCCGAGGTGGACACCGGCGTGCACCTGATGATGGTGCTGGACATGGCCGCGCGGCTCTCGGCGCCACTCACCGTGCGGTTTGCCTGCCTGGCGCACGACCTGGGCAAGGGCACCACGCCCGCCGACGTGCTGCCGCGCCACATCGACCACGAAACCCGCAGCGCCGAGTTGCTGAAAGACGTGGCCGAGCGCCTGCGCGTGCCGGTGGACTGCCGCGAGACGGCCGATGTGGTGGCGCGTGAACACGGCCACATCCACCGCAGCACCGATTTGTCTGCCGCTGCCCTGGTGCGCCTGCTGGAGCGTTGCGACGCGATCCGCAAGCCCGCGCGGTTTGCCGAGATCCTGCTGGCCTGCGAATGCGACGCACGCGGGCGGCTGGGGTTTGAAGAGTCTGCCTACCCGCAGCGCCCCCGCCTGCTGGCTGTGCTGGGCGCCGTGCAGTCGGTGGTCACGCGCGAGATTGCGGCACAGGCCGCGGCCAAGGGCCAGAGCGGCCCGCAGGTGGGTGCGCTGATCCACCAGGCGCGGGTGGAGGCCGTGGCGCAGTGGCTCAAGGCGCCCACCGCGCTCTGAACCGACCACAGCACGCTGAAAGCGGCTCTTACCAGCGCAGCAGGCGCGGCCCCAGCACGGCGCCCAGCGCGGTGGGGATGGCGATGCCCGCCAGGTACCACACGGCCAGGAAGGGTGTGGCCATCTCGGGGCAGTGCAAGGCATAGACCAAGGCGCCCAGCGCCCCGGCCAGCAGGCCCGCACCCGCGCCCGCCCAGGCCAGGCGGGTGGGGGCTGCGCCCTTGAGCGCCCAGAACCCGGCCACGAACGCGGGCACCGACAGCGCTGCGATGTTGAACGGGCAGGTGCGCCAGGTGCTGCCCAGGATGAGCGGGGCACGCTCTGCCGCAGGCACCTGCGCCAGTGCCACCAGGGCCAGGGCCCAAAGCACCAGCGGCGGCACGGCCAGCCACAGGGCGGCATGGCCGACCTGCATGCCCGGGCGGGCCATGCGGCGCAGCAAGGCCACCCCGGCCGCAGCCAGGGCCGCAGCAAACACCAGCTTGCCCCAGAACATGGGCAGCGCCATGGTCGCCAGCAGGTCGGGGCGCAGGCCAAACAGGGCCAGCATCAGCACCCCGGCACCCGCAATGCCCACTGCGGTGGCCACGGCAAACCGCTGCTCGATGGCGGTGCGCTGCACAGGCCGCTCGTCCGCAGCCAGCAGGTGGATCAATTCATCGGTTTTCATGTCATTCCCCCTTGGACTTGCGCACATCAGGATGCAACAACGGCCGTTCGGCGGCCCCCTGCGACTTGCCTGAACCCCTTTGTGCGTAAGTCATGTCCCTGATCCTGGCGGCCAGGGCCTTGAGCCCCCGGTGCACGCCGACTTTGACGGCCGACTCCGACAGCCCCGTAAGGCGCGCCGTCTCGACCACCGACAACCCTTCCAGCTTCACATACTCGATCGGCAGGCGCTGCTTGTCCGGCAGGGTCTGCAGCAGCTGCCCCAGGTCACGCCGCGCCTCGGCGGCCTCGCTGTCGCTGCTGGCAAACAGCTCGCTCGCATCGTCCAGCGGGTCGTTGCGCGCCTCTTTGGCGGCGTGCGAGCGCAACCAGTCGATGAGCTTGTAGCGCGCAATCGCGTGCGCCCAAGCCGTCACCGGCATCTCGGGCCGATAGGTGTGGCGCTGGTTGTGCACGGCCAGCAGCGTCTCCTGCACCAGGTCCTCCACCTCGTCGGGCCGCTGCGCGAGGCGGCGGCGCAAAAAAGCGCGCAGGTGGGCGCTCAGCTCCTTCAGAAAGCGCTGGTAGGCGGCAGCGTCCGCATCCAGCCCCTGCAGCAGCAAGGCCCGCAAGCGCTCTTCCACAGTCTCCATGGTGTCTCCCTGCAAGGTATTCGTCTCCAGAGGCCCACGGGTTACAGGCAGTGCAAAAAAATCTTTGCACAACCGCCGCGATCTTTTTTTGCACAGCGTTGTAACCCGCCCGCTGCGCAGCGCGAATTACAACGCAGATCGGGCAGTGCAACGCGGCCTTTGGGTTTCTTCTGTGCAGCACCCCGGTCGGATTCAACCCTTACCCAACCTTCGGAGAACCGTACCATGACCACCCGCTCCCTCAGCCTTGGCGCCCTTGCCCTTGTTGCCCTCACTTCTGGTGCCGCCATGGCCCAGTCCAGCTCCGCCCCCATGGATGGCGCCAAGCCCGCCATGGAGAAATGCTATGGCGTGTCGATGGCAGGCAAGAACGACTGCGCTGCGGGCCCCGGCACCACCTGCGCGGGCTCGTCCAAGGTGGACTACCAGGGCAACGCCTGGAAGTTTGTGCCTGCAGGCACCTGCACCACTATCAAGACGCCCAAGGGCATGGGCTCGCTGGCACCCATCAAGGCCTGACCCATGGCCCCGCACCTTCTCACCGCTGGCCTGGGCCTCAAGCCCCAGCACTACGACGAGGCGCTGCGGTGCACCGCCCCCGGCCTGTGGTGGGAGGTGCACCCCGAGAACTACCTGGCCGACGGCGGCCCGCGCCTGGCCTGGCTGGAGGCCATCCGCGCGCGCCACCCCGTGGCACTGCATGGCGTGTCGCTGTCGCTCGCAGCCGATGCGCCGCCCGATGCCACACACCTGGCGCGGCTGGCCGCCCTGGCAAGGCGCGTGGAGCCGGTGATCGTCTCGGAGCACCTGGCCTGGTCCACCTGGCGCGGGCAGTACCTGCCCGACCTGCTGCCGTTTCCGCGCACACAGGCCGCATTGCAACGCATTGCCGACAACATTGCCCGCACGCAGGACGCGCTGCAACGCCCCATCGCCATCGAGAACCCCACGCACTACCTGCACATCGACGGCCACGACTGGGCCGAGGCCGAATTTCTGGCCGCGCTGGTGCGCCGCACCGGCTGCCGCCTGCTGCTGGATGTCAACAACGTCCATGTCAGCGCCAACAATCTGGGCTTTTGCGCGCAGGCGTACATCGATGCTTTCCCCTTGCATGCCGTGGCCGAGATCCACCTCGCGGGCCACCATGCCGACCCGGTGCATGGCAACGCCTTGCTCATCGACAGCCACGATGCGCCCGTGGCGCCTGCCGTGTGGGCGCTGTACGAGCAGGTGATCGCGCGCACCGGCCCCGTGCCCACCCTGATCGAGCGCGACGAGCACCTGCCCGCGTTTGGCGAACTGATGGCCGAACGCGACCAGGCCCACCGCGCGCTCACGGCCGCGCAAGCCGCGCAGCCCGAGGAGGCCGCATGCAGCTGAGCACATTCCAGGACGGCTTTTCTGCCGCGCTGCGCGGCCAGGCCGTGCATGCGCCGTGGCTGTCCGCATTGGAGGCCCAGCCCGGGTTTGCCGTGTACCGCAACACCGTGCTGAAGGGCTGCATCGACGCGCTGCAGGCCAGCTACCCCACGGTGTGCAAACTGGTGGGCACCGACTGGTTCCGCGCAGCGGCCGCCGTGTACGCGCGTGCCCAGCCGCCCCAGGACGGTCTGCTGGTGGGCTACGGCGACGGGTTCGCCCACTTTCTGGAGCAGTTCGAGCCCGCTGCCAACCTGCCTTACCTGGGCGCCGTGGCGCGCCTGGACCGCTGCTGGACCGAGTGCCACTTGGCGGCGGATGCCCGCGCTGTGGACCGCGACTGGCTGGCACAGCAGGCGCCACACACCTTGCCCCAGGTGCCACTGCGCCCCCACCCCGCCGCGCGCTGGGCGTGGTGCGATGCGCATCCTGCGTATGCCCTGTGGCAGCACCACCGTGCAGGCTTGGCGCTGCCCGATGCGCTGGACTGGTCCGGTGATGGGGCCCTGCTCACCCGGCCCCACGCCGAAGTGACCTGGCGCCCCTTGCCCCGCGCAGGGGTGGCGTTTCTGGACGCCTGCGCCCAGGGCCTCCCGCTGGAGGCCGCAGCCACCTGCGCCCTGGAGACCGACCCCGGCACCGACTTTGCCGCCCTGATGGGCAGCCTGCTGGACGCAGGCGCCCTGACCCTCACCGATTCACGCACAGGCTGAGAACCTGTTCAAAGGAGCCCCCATGCACACCACCACCCACTTCCCCACCGCCCCCGCCAAAGGCCCGCGCGTGCTGCTGGCGCGCCTGGCCGATGCCGCCACCTGGCTCACGCCCCACAGCCTCCTGGCCCTGGTCAACCGCGTGGCCATCGCAGGCATCTTCTGGCTGTCGGCGCGCACCAAGGTGGAGGGCTGGTTCACCATCTCCGACAGCGCCTATGCGCTGTTCCGCGATGAATACAAGCTGCCTCTGCTACCGCCCGAGCTGGCAGCACAGATGGCCACCGTGGCCGAGCACCTGTTTCCGGTGCTGCTGGTGCTGGGCCTGTTCACGCGCCTGTCGGCCCTGGCGCTGCTGGGCATGACGTTGGTGATCCAGGTGTTTGTGTACCCCGACGCCTGGCCCACGCACCTCTCGTGGGCGGGGCTGCTGCTCTACTTGGCGGGGCGCGGTGCAGGCAATGTGTCGCTGGACCGGGCGCTGGGGATTCGCTGACGATCTGGTTTTTTATGCTGCCGCCGTGCGCACCCAGCGCACGATGTCCGCCGCGCCCAGCGCGCCGGAAATGCGCGCCACCTCACGCCCCTGCTGGAACAGGACCATGGTGGGAATGCTGCGGATCGCGTACCGCGCAGCGATGGCCTGCTGGTCTTCGGTGTTGAGCTTGGCCAGGCGCACACGCGGCTCCAGCTCGCGCGCAGCCTGCGCAAAGGCGGGCGCCATCTGGCGGCAGGGCCCGCACCAGGGCGCCCAGAAGTCCACCAGCACGGGGATGTGGTTGCGCGCCAGCTGCTTGTCGAAGCTGGTGGCATCCAGCTCCAGCGGGGCGCCCACAAACAGGGGGCGGTGGCAGCTGCCGCAGTCGGGCGCGCTGCCCAGCTGGGCGGCCTGCACGCGGTTGGTGGTGTGGCAGTGGGGGCAGACAATGTGCAGGGCTTCGGTCATGGGCAGGCTAGGGGTTTTCTGACAAACCACATGGCGGCCCCACGCGGTGTTTCAAGTGCAGGCTACAGCAGCTTGGTCAGCAGGCTCACCACAAAACTCAGCAGCAGCGTGGACGCCAGCGGCACATCCCAGTCGCGCCCCAGCCAGCGAAACCGGAAGTCCCCCGGCAGGCGCCCAAAGCCCAGGCGGCGCAGCAGCGGCGACAGCCAGCTGATGAGCATCAGGGCCAGGAAGATAACGAGGAGCCAGCGGAACATGGTGCGCCGAGTGTAGGCGCCACCGCATTCGGCTAGGCCGTGGCCAGTCCGGCCCGTTCCGCCAGCTGGGCCAGCGCCTGGGCATGCAGCTGGGGCGTGGCAGCCGCCACCACCCGCCCATCCGAGGCCACCGTGAG
>OGCL01001236.1_pt1 | contig 22687 bp, 25 predicted proteins | sample 1570041 | NCBI WGS metagenome assembly OGCL01 (sample SAMN06266162, study PRJEB24511) | hot springs metagenome | isolation source: Hot spring water | place: South Africa: Limpopo | collected 2015-06-22 | reverse complement strand
TTTCGGCGAAGGCTCACATCGGCGCAGCCGATGTGAAGCGAAGCGGCCGAAGCCAACACCGCGCAACGCAGCGATTCACCCGCGCAGCAATTTATTCAGCGTTTCCTTAAGCGAAAGCGGTTATCCTAACGGACATGGCGACATTCATGCTCTGGGGTGGCCGTCGCCATGTCCGTTGGTTTTTTACGGGAAGAGGGTCTTGCGGGGGATGAGGAAGACGCTGTCCTCCCCCCCTTCCACCTCCGGCCAGATCAGGGGCAGGGCAGGGCAGGCGGCCTCGAGGGTGGGCCTGTTGTGTCCGATCTCCACCGCCAGCCAGCCGCCCGGGTTGAGGTGCTCGGCCGCCTCGGCCAGGATGCGACGCACCAGGTCTAGGCCGTCCTCGCCGGCCGCCAGCGCCAACCGCGGCTCATGCCGGTACTCGGGCGGCAGGGCGGCCATGGAGGGGGCATCGACATAGGGCGGGTTGGCCACGATCAGGTCATAGCGTTCGCCTGCCAGGGCGTCGAACAGGTCGGACTCGATCAGGTGTACGCGATCGGCCAGGCCATGCTCGACGACGTTGCGGCGGGCAACCTCCAGGGCGTCGGCGCAGAGGTCGACGGCGTCGACCGTCGCTTCGGGGAAGGCATGGGCAAGCAGGATGGCGAGGCAACCGGAACCGGTACACAGGTCCAGGGCCCGGCCGACGCGCTCCGGTGCATCGAGCCAGGGTCGGAAATGCTCCAGGATCAGCGGTGCCAGGTAGGAGCGGGGCACGATCACCCGCTCGTCGACATAGAAGCGAAAGCCCTGCAGCCAGGCCTCGTGCGTGATGTAGGGCGCCGGCCGGCGCCGGTGGATGCGTTCGTGCAGCACCTGCGCGAGCCGTTCCATCTCGTGCGGCGTCAAACGCGCGTCCAGATAGGGCTCGAGCCGGTCGATGGGCAGATGCAGGCTGTGCAGGATCAGGTAGGCGGCCTCGTCGTGGGCGTTGGTCGTACCATGGCCGAAGACCAGCCCAGCGCCGTTGAAGCGCGACACGGCATAGCGCAGCCAGTCGCGCAGGGTGAGGAGGTGCTGCCTGGCCTCGTCAAACATGGAGCAGGCGCGCCAGGGTCGCGCGGTAGATCCCGACCAGTCGGATGAGTTCTTCGACCCCCACGCATTCGTCGATCTTGTGGATGGTCTTGTTCACCGGCCCGAACTCCACCACCTCGCGGGCGATGTCGGCGATGAAGCGGCCGTCGGAGGTGCCGCCGGTGGTGGAAAGCTGCGGCTCGACGCCCGTGTGCTCGCGGATGGCCGCGGCGAGCGCCTCCACCAGCCGGCCGCGCGGCGTGAGATAGGGTTTGGCGCCCAGTTCCCAGTCCAGCTCGTACCGGATGTCGTGCCGGTCGAGGATGTGGTGCACCCGTGCCTTGAGCCCCTCCACGGTGCTGGCGGTGGAGAAGCGGAAGTTGAAGACGATGTCCACGTGGCCCGGGATCACGTTGGTGGCGCCGGTGCCGCCGTGGATGTTGGAGATCTGCCAGGTGGTGGGGGGGAAGTATTCGTTGCCGGTGTCCCACTCGGTGGCGGCCAGTTCGGCGATGGCCGGCGCGGCCAGATGGATGGGGTTTTGCGCCAGGTGCGGATAGGCGATGTGGCCCTGCACCCCCCGGATCCGCAAGCGGCCGTGCAGCGAGCCGCGCCGGCCGTTCTTCATGGTGTCGCCGAAACGCTCGGCGCAGGTGGGTTCGCCGACGATGCAGTAATCGATGCGCTCGCCGCGCGCGGCCAGGCGCTCCACCACCCTGACCGTGCCGTCTACCGCCGGCCCCTCCTCGTCGGAGGTGATGAGCCAGGCGATGCTGCCGGGGTGATCCGGGTGCGTGGCGATGAAGTCCTCGGCGGCGGCGAGGAAGGCGGCGATGGATCCCTTCATGTCGGCCGCGCCGCGACCGTACAGACAGTCGTCGCTCAAGGTGGGGCTGAAGGGGTCGTAGGACCAGCGCTCCAAGGGCCCGGTGGGGACCACGTCGGTGTGTCCGGCGAAGCAGACCACGGGGGCCTCAGTGCCGCGCCGCGCCCAGAGGTTGGTGACCCCGCCCGAGCGCACCCATTCCAGGCTGAAGCCCAGCGGCGCCAGGCGCTCGGCCAGCCAGTCCTGGCAACCTGCGTCATCCGGTGTGAGCGAGCGCCGGGCTATGAGCTGTCGGCTGTAGTCGATGACTTTGTTCAATCTAGACAATAGGTTGAGGATTAAATTTGATGCTCATTCTCCGAAGAATGCGGCGTAATTGTCTTCGGTGAAACCGACCTGGTACTGCCCATCCCGGTCCAGGATGGGGCGTTTGATCACGCTGGGGTTCTCCTCCATGACGGCCAGGGCGGTCGTCATGTTCTTCACCTGGGCCTTGCGCTCCTCGGGCAGATTGCGCCAGGTTGGGCCGTTGCGGTTGATGACGGCCTCCCAGCCCATGATCTTCATCAGCGTCTTCATCAGCTCCTTGGGCACACCCTGCTTCTTGAAGTCGTGGAACTCGTAATCGATGCCGCGGGCCTCCAGCCAGGCGCGCGCCTTCTTGACGGTGGAGCAGTTGGGGATGCCGTAGAGTTTCATGGCAAACTCGGGTCGTTGAGATGGAGGGCTGCATTTTACCCGCCCGCGCGATGGACAAGGCTGAAAATCCCGCCTTCGAGGTGATCCCGGCGTCATGGCCCAGGCATGGCGAGGCCATCGCCGAGCTCCGTCGACGTGTCTTCATACGGGAACAGGGGGTGCCGGAGGCGCTCGAGTGGGAGGCACGGGACCCTGACTGCGACTGGTTCGTGGCCAGGTCGGGTGGGGAGCTCGTCGGTATCGTCCGCCTCACCCCTGACGCCCACGTGGGCCGGATGGCGGTGCTACCGGCCTGGCGCGGCAGGGGCATAGGCTCCGCCCTGCTGCAGGCAGTGCTGCAACGCGCGCGGGACAAGGGGCTCACCACGGTCACGCTGCACGCCCAGACCCACGCCCTTCCGTTTTACGGCCGCATGGGGTTTAAGGCGGAGGGGGAGGTCTTCATGGAGGCGGGCATCCCGCATCGACGCATGACCCTGCATATCGCACAGGAGGACGCATGAACATAAGGGTCGGTCACGGTTTCGACGTCCACGCCTTCGCGGCGGGGCGGCGCCTCGTCATCGGCGGCGTGCACATCCCGCACGATCGGGGGCTGGCCGGCCATTCCGATGCCGACGTGCTGCTGCACGCGATCTGTGACGCCCTGCTCGGCGCGGCGGGTCTGGGCGACATCGGCCACCACTTTCCCGACAGCGACCCGCGTTACCGGGGGATAGACAGCCGCGAGCTGCTGCGCCATGTCGCCGGCCAATTGCGCGCATCCGGCTGGCGCACGGGCAACGTCGATGCCACCCTCATCGCCCAGGCCCCGCGCATGGCACCGCACATCGCCGACATGCGCGCGAACATCGCCGCCGACCTCGAGCTGGGGGCCGAGGCCGTGAACGTCAAGGCCACCACCACCGAACGCCTGGGCTTCACCGGCCGGGGCGAGGGCATCGCCGCGGAGGCCGTATGCCTGATCGTGCGGACCTGACCCCGCACGCGCCAGATCAGGCCCGCATCTTCTTCGCCCTGTGGCCGGATGAGCGCGTGCGCGGCGAACTCGATCGGGTGGCCGCCAGGCTGCACCGGCTCAGGGGCGGCCGCCGAACGCGGGCGGAGACGATACACCTGACTCTGCTCTTCGTCGGCAACCTCCCCCGATGCACCGTGCCCGTCCTGCAGAACGCGGCTGCGGACATCCGGCTGCCGGCCTTCGAGATGGTCTTCGATCGGGCCGAATGCTGGCGGCACAACCGCATCGCTTTCATGACGACGAGCCAGCCGCCCCAGGCGCTGACGGACTTGGTCACGGGTCTCGAAGGCACGCTGGATCGACTCGGCATCTCCTATGACCGGCGGCCCTACAAGCCGCATGTCACCCTCGTGCGCAACGCCGATTGCAGACCGGTTGCCCCCGCGACTCAACCCATTCGCTGGCCGGTGCCTGAGTTCTTGCTGGTGGAATCCCGCTTATCCCAGGAGGGGGCCCAGTATTTACGACTGGGCGGCTACCCCCTCGTGCTCTGAGCCACACCATATCCCGATGCAGATCAACACCCGTTACCGTGAAAGTCGCGAGCGCGACTCACGACGCTCCCCTCCCCCTCGGGGGGGCGGGCTGGGCAGAGCCCGGCCCTGGGGGCGCTTAGAGGAAGACGTAACTTTCCAGGTGACCCGAGAGCTCCTTGATGGGCAGCCGGGTGTAGTCTTTCTCGATGGTCTCGGAGACCTTGTTGCGCACATGCGTGGTGAGCCGGTTGTTGAGCAGCCCCATGAAGTGGGCGGAGGCGATCAGGATGAGGCGCTCATAGGCATTGTTGACCCGGCCTTCCTCCAGCTCACGCGAGATCTCATGGGCGAAGCGCTCGGCCTCGTGCTCCTTGGGCGGGGTGGGTTGGGCATAGCTGCCTGAGCCCTGATAGTTGCCGACACGGTCGCTCACCAGGTTCGCCGCCTTCTCCCTGCTCTCCGGGTGCTCCAGTTCCTTCACGAGCTGCAGGCCCTTGTTCGGGCCGTGGTTGGCAAAGAGTTTGGCTTGACTGGCATTGGCCACCACGATCCAGGTCACGGACATAGACGTCTCCCTAGAAAGTTGCGTTGACGGATGATGGGAAGGGCTGCTTGCATGGTCTTGCGGGCGCACCCCGCGTTACACGGGCGTGACAATCCCAATATAGCCGCCGGGGTGGTGGCGTCAAAGTCCCGATCGGTAATGCTCGAGCACCGCTCGAGCCAGGGCCTGGGTGGCATCGGGCGTGGCGGAGGCGAGACGGTACACCTCGCCCGCGGGCGCCGCAGCATAGTTACGCCCGAGGGATCGGGTGTAGGCGGGGTCATAGTGGGTCAGCAGCAGTTCGCCCACCAGTTCGTCCCAGGCGCCCGACTGCGCCAGTTGCTGCCAATGGGCGATCCGCGCCCGCCCCAGCAGCCGGGTCAGGCAATCCAGTTGCCGACCCAGCGCCGTGCGGTCGGCGAGGAAGTGACTGTACTCGTCCTTCAGCAACGCGATGCGCACCGGGAGCTCCGCCTCCAGAGTCAGACATGTGGAGGCCCGCATGCGCAGCAGGAGGGCCTCCGGGGTATGCAGGTTGCCGATCTTCCTGCTCTCGGACTCGACGAATACCGGCTGGCCCGGATCGAAATGCCGCAGCGCATGCCACACCCGGCTCTCGAACAGCTTCTGGGGCGGCTGGGGGCGGTCGGGAAAGGCCCCCAGCACGGAGCCCATGTGAGCCGCCAGCCGCTCCAGGTCCAGCACCTGGGCACCGTGTTCGGCCAGGGCGCGCAGCAGGCGACTCTTGCCGACCCCGGTCCGGCCGCAGACGACGATGAAGCGCAAGCGCTCCGGCAGGGCTTGCAGATCGGCCACCACCGCCCGCCGGTAGGCCTTGTAACCGCCCTCGAGCTGGGCGGCATCCCAACCGATCGCACGCAGCACATGGACCATTGCGCCACTGCGGCTGCCGCCGCGCCAGCAGTAGACCAGGGGGCGGTAATGCCTCGGCCGGTCGGCGAAATGGGTTTCGAGGTGCCGGGCGATGTTGCGCGACACCAGGGCGGCGCCGACCTTCTTGGCCGTGAAGGGCGAATCCTGTTTGTACAGGGTGCCCACCCGGGCCCTTTCCGCATCGTCCAGCACGGGCAGGTTGATGGCGTCCGGCACGTGATCCTCGGCGTATTCCGCAGGGGAACGGGCATCGATGACCTCGTCGTAGGCATCGAGGTCGTCGACCGTGACCAGGCTGCCCTTCCTCGGCGCGTGATGCGGGGTCGCACACTGCATCAGCGCGCGCTCCGCATCAGGCGCTGCTTCTCACGCTGCCATTCGCGCTCCTTTTCCGCGGCCCGCTTGTCGTGCTGTTTCTTGCCCTTGGCCAGGCCGATCTCCACCTTGATGCGCCCCTTCGCGTAGTGCAGGTTGAGCGGCACCAGGGTGTAGCCGGCACGTTCCACCTTGCCGATCAGGCGCTTGATCTCCTCGGCGTGCAGCAGCAGCTTGCGCGTGCGCACCGGGTCGGGCTTGATGTGGGTCGAGGCGGTGGGCAGGGGGCTCACATGGCAGCCGAGCAGCCAGACCTCGCCCTGTTTCAGCACGACGTAGGCCTCCTTCAGTTGCACCCGGCCGGCGCGGATGGCCTTGACCTCCCAGCCCTCCAGCGCAAGCCCGGCCTCGTAGCGTTCCTCGATGAAATAGTCGTGGAAGGCCTTCTTGTTATCGGCGATGCTCATGGTGCGGGAGGGTCTGCATTTCGTGTATTTTACAGCCCCCTCTTCCAGAGCGTCTCCAACAGCCACCGTGGCCGCAGTCCAGAAAACCGTATTGGTGCCCTATACCTCCGTAGAGATGTATGAACTGGTGGACCGGGTCGAGGATTACCCCCTGTTTCTGCCCTGGTGCGGCGGGACCGAGCTGCACCATCGTGACGAATTCATCACCGAGGCCACCATCCACATCCACTACATGCAGATCCGCCAGCATTTCACCACCCGGAATCGCAAGACCTATCCGCAGGAAATGGCCATCAGCCTGAAGCGTGGGCCTTTCCGCCGCATGGAAGGCTATTGGCGATTCAAGGCCCTCGGCGATGCCGCCTGCAAGATCGAGCTGGTGCTGCACTATGAATTCTCCACGCACCTGTTCGAGAAGGTCCTGGGACCGGTGTTCGGCTATGTCGCCAACAGTCTGGTGGACGCCTTCGTGCATCGGGCCGAACAGGTCTACGGCGAGCGATGAACAGCATCCGGGTGGAGGTGCTCTATGCCCTCAAGGGCCGTGCCAAGCGCGTGCCGCTGACGCTGGAGGAGGGCGCCACCGTGCAGCAGGCGGTGGAACGCTCCGGGCTGCTCACGGAATTCCCCGAAATCGATCTCGGCAAGAACAAGGTCGGGGTCTGGAACAAGCTGGTGAAGCTCGATACCCCCTTGAGAGATCGGGACAGGGTGGAGGTCTATCGCGCCCTGATCGCCGATCCCAAGGAGGTGCGCAAGCAGCGGGCGGCGGAGGGCAAGGCCATGAAGAAAGGCGGCGGCGACCTGCCCGCCGAGTAAGCGCCGCCGCGGGGCTAACGGACATGGCGACGGCCACCCCAGAGCATGAATGTCGCCGTGTCCGTTCCCGCTCCTTAAGCCCCTCCCCCCGAGGGGGAGGGGAGTGTCGTGAGTCGGCTGCGCGACTTTCACGGTCAAGCCAGGGCCTGGGACGGTCCGGCTTGCTTCCTGCGCAAGCCGGCCTATTTGCAGAACTCGTCGGCCCGCCTCTGGGCCTCCTGGATGGCGGCCCAGCGCTCGGCGTCAGTCATCATCTGATGCTGGCCCTGCGCATCGACCCGACTGATGCGGGCATGCTGCTGCAACAAGGTCAGTTGCTCGCGCGCCTTGACGCAGTTCTCGGCCTTCGCGCGCTGTTTCTCCTCCTCGGCCTTGCGCTTGTCCTCGTCCTCCCGGGCCTTCTTGCGCCTCAGCTCGAAGTCGCTGAGCTTGTCGGCCAGCGTCCTGCGCGCGGCGGCCGCCTCGGCCTCGTTGGTCTTGCCGGTTTGCACCCGCTGTGTCTCCTGTCTCGGCGGTGGGGTGTCGGAGTAGTGCACCCGGCCCTGGGCGTCCGTCCACTTGTAGACGCCGGCATGGGCAGTCAGGGTCGACAGCAACAGGATGAGGACAGCGGTTTTGATCGGCATCTTGGCGTGGAGGTTGGCTTTCGGGCTAGGGCGGCAGGGCAGGTCAGTTTGCCGGCTGCTCCGGTTTGTTGGCGGGCACAGAACCGGTGCTGAGGCGGAGTTGGGTACCAACATGATCCGATCTGTACCAAGCCTGAGTGTTTCACGGGGTCCGCTCTGCCGTCACGCCGCAAAGTTTATCGTGAAAGTCGCGACAGCGACTCACGACGCTCCCCTCCCCCTCGGGGGGAGGGGCTTAAGGAGAGGGAACGGACACGGCGACATTCATGCTCTGGGGTGGCCGTCGCCATGTCCGTTAGGGGAAGCCGTCATTGCATCATAGGGCTCATTGCGTGCAGGGTTCAGCCCCGCGTGATCGCGAATAATCTGGGATAATGCTTTTTTGTGCCCAAGGCGCTCAGCGATGCGTATCCTCCAGAAAGCCCTCACCTTCGACGATGTCCTGCTCGTCCCCGCCTTTTCCCAGATCCTGCCCCGGGATGTCAGTCTGAGGACCCGATTGACGCGCAGCATCCACCTGAACATCCCCGTCCTGTCTGCCGCCATGGACACCGTCACCGAGGCGCGCATGGCGATCGCCATCGCCCAGGAGGGGGGCATGGGCATCGTGCACAAAAACCTGTCCGTGCGCCAGCAGGCCGCCCAGGTGTCCAAGGTCAAGCGCTACGAGGCCGGCGTGGTCAAAGAGCCGGTGACCATCCGGCCGGACATGACGGTGCATGACGTGCTGCAGCTCACCCGCCAGCACAAGTTTTCCGGCCTGCCGGTGGTGGACGATGCGGGCCGCGTGGTGGGCATCGTCACCAACCGCGACATCCGCTTCGAAACCAAGCTCGACCAGCCCATCTCCAGCATCATGACGCCCAGGGAGCGCCTGGTCACGGTGAAGGAGGGGGCAAGCCGCGACGAGGTCATCCGTCTGCTGCACAAACACCGCCTCGAGCGGGTGCTGGTGGTGAACGATGCCTTCGAGCTGCGCGGCCTCATCACGGTGAAGGACATCCTGAAATCCACCGAATTTCCCCTCGCCAACAAGGATGAGCATGGACGCCTGCGGGTGGGCGCCGCGGTCGGCGTGGCCGGTGACACCGAAGATCGGGTCGCCGCCCTGGTCGAGGCCGGGGTCGACGTGCTGGTGGTGGATACCGCCCACGGGCATTCCCAGGGCGTATTGAAGCGGGTGGAGTGGATCAAGGCCCGGTTCCCCCAGGTGCAGGTCATCGGCGGCAACATCGCCACCGGCGCGGCCGCGCGCGCCCTGGTGGACCACGGCGCCGACGCCGTGAAGGTGGGCATCGGCCCCGGCTCCATCTGCACCACGCGCATCGTCGCCGGCGTGGGCGTGCCGCAGATCACCGCCGTGCAGAACGTCGCCGAGGCCCTGGCAGACAGCGGCGTGCCCCTGATTGCCGACGGCGGCATACGCTACTCCGGGGACATCGCCAAGGCCATCGCCGCCGGGGCCCATGCGGTCATGCTGGGCGGCTTGTTCGCCGGCACCGATGAGGCGCCGGGTGAGATCGAGCTCTACCAGGGGCGCTCCTTCAAGTCCTACCGCGGCATGGGCTCGCTGGGCGCGATGCAGCAGGGCTCCAAGGACCGCTACTTCCAGGACAACGAGGCCAACGTGGAGAAGCTGGTGCCGGAGGGCATCGAGGGCCGCGTGCCCTACAAGGGCAGCGTATTGAACGTCCTGCACCAGTTGATGGGCGGGCTGCGCTCGTCCATGGGCTATCTCGGCTCGCCGGACATCGAGCACTTCCACGCCAACGCCGCCTTCGTCGAGATCACCACCGCCGGCATCAAGGAGTCCCACGTCCACGACGTGCAGATCACCAAGGAAGCGCCCAATTACAACATCTGAAAGGCCGGGCACGGTGAGTGGCCCACGGTAGGCCGCTCACCGCTCGCCACGCATCGCTTGCCACTCACCCAGTCCATGCACGACAAGATCCTCATCCTCGACTTCGGCTCGCAGTACACCCAGTTGATCGCCCGTCGCGTGCGCGAGACCGATGTCTACTGCGAACTGCACCCCTACGACGTGAGCGAGGCGTTCATCCGCGCCTTCAAACCCAGGGGCATCATCCTGTCGGGCGGGCCGGCCTCGGTGACCGGGGCCGAGACGCCGCGCGCGCCGGATGTGGTGTTCGCGCTCGGGGTGCCGGTGCTGGGCATCTGCTACGGCATGCAGACCATGGCCGCCCAGCTGGGCGGCCGTGTGGTCAACGCCAGTCACCACGAGTACGGCTATGCCGAGGTGCGCGCCCATGGCCACTCGCGGCTGCTCACCGACATCCAGGACCGCTGCGATGCCGATGGCAAGTGCTGGCTGGACGTCTGGATGAGCCATGGCGACCGGGTTGAACAACTGCCGCCGGGCTTCAAGGTCATCGCCGAGAATGCCGCCACCCCGGTGGCCGGCATGGCCGACGACGCACGCGGTTTCTACGGCCTCCAGTTCCATCCCGAGGTCACCCACACCCTCCAGGGCAAGGCCATCCTCGCACGCTTCGTGCACGACATCTGCGGCTGCGGACACGACTGGAACATGCCCGATTACATCGCCGAGGCGGTGGGTCGGATACGCTCCGAGGTGGGCGGCGACGAGGTGATCCTGGGCCTGTCGGGCGGGGTCGACTCCTCCGTGGCGGCGGCCCTCATCCACCGCGCCATCGGCGACCAGCTCACCTGCGTCTTCGTCGACAACGGCCTGCTGCGCCTGAACGAGGCGGAGCAGGTGATGCAGACCTTCGCCCGCAACCTGGGCGTGAAGGTCATCCATGTGGACGCCTCCGAGCGCTTCATGACCGAGCTGGCCGGCGTCACCGACCCCGAACAGAAGCGGCACATCATCGGGCGCGAATTCGTGCACGTCTTCCAGGCGGAGGCGGCGAAGCTGCCCAATGCCAAGTGGCTGGCCCAGGGCACCATCTACCCGGACGTGATCGAGTCGGCCGGCGCCAAGACCAAGAAGGCCCATACCATCAAGAGCCACCACAACGTCGGCGGCCTGCCCGAGACCCTGCACCTGAAGCTCTTGGAACCCCTGCGTGAACTGTTCAAGGACGAGGTGCGGGAGCTCGGTGTGGCGCTGGGGCTACCGCACGATATGGTTTACCGCCACCCCTTCCCGGGCCCCGGCCTGGGGGTACGCATCCTGGGCGAGGTGAAGCGCGAATACGCCGAACTGCTGCGCCGCGCGGATCACATCTTCATTGAGGAATTGCGCGCAAGCGGTTGGTATGAAAAGACTTCCCAGGCCTTCGCCGTCTTCCTGCCGGTGAAGGCGGTGGGCGTGATGGGCGACGGTCGCACCTATGACTATGTGGTGGCCCTTCGCGCCGTGCAAACCCAGGACTTCATGACCGCGCACTGGGCCGAATTGCCCTACACCCTGCTGGCCAAGGTCTCCAACCGCATCATCAACGAGATCCGCGGCATCAATCGCGTGGTCTATGACGTCACCGGCAAGCCGCCGGGGACGATCGAGTGGGAGTGAGAGGGGCGAGGCGGCCCGTCGGGGCTGTCTCCAGCCTCGTTGCGTGGGGCGGCGCGTACGCCGCGAGATGGGGAAGGGGCGCCGCGCGGGCGAAGCGCGTCATGAAGTGTTCAGTATCACCTTGATCGTGTCCTCGGGGCTGGTTGGTGATGGGTACAGGGAAGCGCGTCGGGTCCTTGGTTGTAGATACGGACTTCCGCGGAAAAGTGTCGGATCGCGGCATGACGGGTTGAGGCCCCCGTTGCTTGCCGGCCCCTGGTCGGGTGAACTTCACTGAACAGCAAATATTGCCATCTCGTCGACTGTCGGATGCAGCACCGCCCCGAGGCCCGGCGACGAAGTTGCATCGGCCCGCCGACGGCGGGGATGTTGTCGTGCGAGCAGCGCGTTATCCGTGAGGCGGACCGCTCCGGCGATCACGTGTCGTGCTACGCCCTTCACCGGCATCGGCTTGAAGGTCACGAGAACGTTCGTGTCCCAAGCGGCGCGGCAATGAGGTCCTTGGCGGTCGATCGCGGACCGGCGATCTGTGCACAGATTCATCCCTCGATCACGTCGATCCATCGGCCGTTCCCCCCGCAGCCAGGGTGCTCGAGCACGCGGCGAATACGTCGGGCGATCTGGTGAACAACGGTCGTAGCGTCAGGCGGGTTGGTCGGCGTGCGCGCACGCAAAGGCTGGTTTGCAGTAAAGCTGGTTTGCTGGTAAAGTACGTCCATGAAGACGACGCTTGACCTGCCCGACGAACTAGTCCGGCGCATCAAGATCGAGGCCGCGCAATCTGATCGCAAGCTCAAGGACCTGGTGGCGCAGTTGCTCGAAGCCGGACTTCGAGCCAGCCGCGACGACGGTGCCGCCGCGGCGTTGCCCAAACCGGTGAAGCGCCGGCGAGGTGGGCCGCTGACGGCCGACGCGATCGAGGCCGCGATCGCCGCCGGCCGCGAATGATCGTCGTCGATACCAACGTCATCGCCTATCTGCTGATCGAGGGCGACCGCACTGCTGACTCGCAGGCGCTTCGCCTGGCCGATCCCGACTGGCGCAGCGAGCCGTTCCTACTGGTCGAGTTCAGCAACCTGCTGGCGACGCAGGTGAGGGCCAAGGCGCTCTCGGTCGCGCAGGCGAAGTCGTTGCTCGAATCGGCCGCGCAGCAGGTCGCGGCATGGGTCGAAGTCCCTCATGCAGAAGCGCTGGCCGTGGCCCTCGACCGCCAAGTCTCGGCCTACGACGCACGGTTCGTCGCTTGCGCGCGCCGACTCTCGGCGCCGCTGGTGACCGAAGACTCGCGCCTGCGCGCGGCGACGCCAGGATTGTCGATGTCGATCGCCGAGGCAGTCTCGCGGTCGGCTGGATAGGGGCGGCGTTCGAATCGGCGTCTCGGCTATTGGAGGACTTTTTCGCAGCGGTCGATCGCGTGATCAAGGAAGTACGGCAGTGAAGACCATCGTCGTTGGCGTGATGCTCCAGGAGCAGATCCGGGCGAGGGCGATCGCCAAAGGCGAGTACAAGCCCAAGCTGAGCGAGCCCAAGATCTGGTTCACCTCCATGAGGTCGGTGGCCGAAGTACTGAGCGATCAGAACCGCGCGACGCTCAAGGTGATCCGGGAGAGCAGCCCCGATTCCATCGCGGTCCTGGCCAAGGCGACGGGTCGGCGACCGGGCAATCTGTCGCGCACCTTGAAGTCGATGTGGCGAGCGAGTTCGGATCCTGGCAGCCGCTTGAGACCGGGTGCTCGCCTGCTTCGCAGAAGCGTCACTACGGGGCGTCAGGGCAGGGCGGCCGCATGCTCTCTGGGCTACGCAGGGCGAACCGGTTCCGCCTGACGGTTCGCCCGGATCGGTGCGAGTCGACAGATCTCGGTGCAAGCACTCAACGGTGCTGCTCGCGCGGCATCGTGACGCTAAAAAGATGGGCGAAAAAGTCAGTTGGGACCATGGCTTAGGATGTTTGATGCCGGCGCGGCTTGCCCGCCTCAGCGACCGGAGGCAACCGGCGTCGATGGCATTGGAAGTCGTCGTCAGAGTCGATAGACATCGATAGATCTCGAAAGCTGGTCATCGTGGACGCGCCGACTGTTCTCGATAGATGTCGATCGATGGTGGAAGCTTCGCTCGGGGATCCCGCTCGAAGTGGCGGTACATCTGACGGTAAAACCAGCGCGGTTCGACGCGTTGGTCAAGCAAATCAATGCTTTACGGCAGCCGTTGATGATTGAGTGGGAGTAGGGGGTCGTGGCGGCGCAGCATCCGTGTGAACCGTTCATGGCCAAATGGCCGCCCCTGCCGATGAAAGACGTCGTTGACGGCCATGAACGGTCCCTACCCAGGAACCTGCCCCCGGTTCCGGGCAAAAAGACAGCTGCGGCACGCTGCGGTGGTCTCTCCCCCAGCCCCTCCCCCCGAGGGGGAGGGGAGCGTCGTGAGTCGCTGTCGCGACTTTCACGGTAACTTTGCCCGGTGCGAACGGGTTGACGGCGTCACGGCCGCCGGCATACAAATGACGACCCGCGCAACGACCCAGCCGCCATGAACAATCTGCCCACCTCGCGCATCGCGCTGACCCTGCTGCACGTCATCGAACAGCTGGGCCTGCTGGTGATCGTCATCGCCACCATCTTCGCCAGCATCCACGAGGTGGGGGTCATGATCGATGCCGGCACGGTGACCCTGGCCGATCTGCTGCTGATGTTCCTCTATCTGGAAATCCTGGCCATGGTCGGGGTCTACTACCGTTCAGGCAAGCTGCCGGTGCGCTTCCCGATCTACATCGCCATCGTGGCGCTCGCCCGCTACATCGTGCTTGACATCAAGAACATGGAGCTCATGCACCTGATCGCCGTCTCCGGCGCCATCCTGCTCCTGGCCTTGGCGGTGCTGGCGGTGCGCTACGGCCATGTCCGCTACCCCTATCCGGAAAACGAGTAGGCCCACGTGCTTCTCGCGCGTCAGGCCGGCATGTCCGGCATCATGGCCATCTTGAGCTGGGCGATCTCGTCCTTGATGGCCAGCTTGCGCTTCTTCAGCCGCTTCAGGCTCAGCTCGTCCGAGTAGCCGGTGTTGACGAGGTGCTCGATGGCCTTGTCCATGTCCCGATGCTCCGTCTCCAGGGCCAGGATGCGGGCATTGATGTGGGCGAGTTCTTCAGGGGTGAGTTCGGTCACGGCGGGCTCCTGGCGGTATGGGTGGCAATGTAACCCCTTGGCGAGCCATGCCGTCAACATGTGCGACGGCTCGGCAAGTTTCCTGAGGGCAGGTGCTATACGCTGACGGTCCGCAGGGCAGACACCAGCAGCCCCATCGCTTCCCGCAGCCGAGCGCGCGGCAGGGCGTAGTTCAGGCGCATGAAGCCGCTGCCCTCGGGGCCGAACTGGGTGCCGGGCGTGAGTCCGAGGCCGACGTCGATCAGCCGCTGGTGCAGCTCCCGATCCGTCAGTCCCAGGCGGCGGCAGTCCAGCCACAACAGGTAGGTCGATTCGGGCCGGGGACAGACGACGTGGGGCGTCTGCGCCGACAGGGTGGTCAGCGCGAGTTCCAGGTTGTCGGCGAGGTAATCCAACAAGGCCGCCAGCCAGGGGCCGCCCTCGCGGTAAGCCGCCATCATGGCCGCAAGCCCCATCAGATTGGCCCCCTCGAACCAATGCGCCTGCATTGCGGTGTGCAGCCGTTCGCGCAACGTGACGTCGGGCACGATGGCATAGGCCGTGTTGAGTCCGGCGACGTTGAAGGTCTTGCCCGGCGAATTGAGGGTGACGGTGCGCATCGCCAGCTCCGGCGAGAGGCTGGCGATGGGCAGGTGATTGTGGCCTGGATAGACCAGGTCGGCGTGGATCTCATCGCTGATGACGATGAGATCACGGCGCAGGCAGAGCTCGCCCAGCCGTGCGAGCTCGTCGCGACGCCACACCCGCCCGCCGGGATTGTGCGGACTGCAGAGGATGAGCAGCCGGGTGTCCGCCGTGAGGGCGTCCTCCCAGGTGTCGAAATCCATGCGCAGGCCCTCCGGCGCCTGGACCAGGGGCAGCCGGATCACCCGCCGGCCGAGCCGTGCCGGCGCTTCGAACAGCGGATTGTAGACCGGCGTGGGCACCGCCACCGCCTCGCCCGGCCGGCTCAGGGCCGCGATGAAGACGGACAGCAGGGGCAGCAGACCCGGGCCGATCAAGACCCAGTCCGGCTCCACCCGCCAGCCATGGCGTTCGTGCTGCCAGCCCGCCACGGCGACCCTCGCCTCATGCGGTGTTACGGTATAACCATAGATCGGGTGGGCGCTGCGTTCGGCGAGGGCCTGCCGCACGCAGTCCGGCGCCGCGAAGTCCATGTCCGCCACCCACAAGGGCAGCACGTCCTCGCGCCCGAATTTCGCACCGCGCAGCGCATACTTGACGCTGTGCGAGTGGCTGCGGTCGACGGGGGTGTCGAAGTCGAAGCTCAACGCCGCTCCCACACCGTCATCTCGGCCAGGGTGTGCTGGAATTTGCGCGCGGTCTCGCGGATGACGAAGGGCACGTCGCGCCGGTCGATGAGGCGGAAGCAGGGGTCCAGGCAGGCGTGCAGCCCCTCCAGGGTGGTGACCGGCCGGCCGTCGCGCTCGAAGCCGCCCAGCCACTCCGCCTTGGCGGTGTAGTCCTCGAGCCAGGTGTAGGGTGAGGTGAGGATCAGCAGGCCGCCCGGGTGCAGGCGTTCGTGCACGGTCGTCAGGAAGGCGCGCGGCCGCGCCATGCGGTCGATGAGGTTGCCGGCGAAGACGAGGTCGTAGCCGGTGAACTGGGGTTTGAGATTGGCGGCATCGCCCTGCCAGAAGGCCACCCGCCTGGCCGCCTCCGTCAAGCCCAGATCGACGAGCCGGATCATCCGGGACTCGGTGAGTTCGCCTTCGGTGGGTACGGAATAGGCGAATTCGCCCTGCTCCTTGAGGGCCAGCGCCAGGCGGATGAAGCGGGCGGTGTAGTCGATGCCTTCCACCGCCTCGAAATGGCGCGCCAGCTCGAAGGCGCTGCGCCCAGTGGCGCAGCCGATGTCCAGGGCCCGACGCCGCGGTCGGTCCGCCATGTATTGCAGGCACAACTCGGCGCAGGTGCGGGGGAAGTTGGGCGCACCGAAGTATTCGGGGCCGTAGTGGAACTCGCAGTATTGAGCGAGCAGCCGGTCGGTCTCGTACAGGTTCTGGGTCGAGCGCTCCACCCGGTCGGCATCAGGGTTAGGCCCGGCCTCCACATAGCGCAGGCCGGCGTGCTGGAAGAAATGGCGTCGGAAGGCATAGCGCGAGTGGCGGTTGGCCTCGTTGCCGGTGGAGATGAAGCTGCCGCCCTTGATCAGGTTGTGCTTGTCGTCGAAGGTGGGGGTGGAGAAGTCGTCATACCAGGGGTGGACCTCGAAGCCCTCGAAGGCGGCGATGGGCGTCTCGGTCCACTGCCAGACGTTGCCCACCACGTCGCAGAAGCCGTCCTTGAAGGCGAAGCGGTCCACCGGGCAAGCGCTCGCCCAGTACTCCAGGTTGACGTTGCCGGGTGCGCGCTGCCAGTAGGGCTCGTCCGGGATGCCCGAGTGGTCGAGCAGCCGCACCCATTCGTCCTCGGTGGGTAGACGCAGGCCTTTGCCCGTGCGCGCCGACAGCCAGTTGCAGAAGGCCTTGGCCTCCAGCCAGTTGACATCCACCGGCCAGTCCCAGGGCATGGGGATCTCGGCGAGCAGGGCCCGGTAGCGCCAGCCGTCCTCGCCACGCCGCCAGAACAGGGGGTGCGCGGGCTTACGGAACTCGAGCCAGCGGCGTCCCTCCTCCGTCCACCAGCGCGGCTCCGCGTAGCCGCCGTCCTCGACGAAGGTGAGGTATTCGGCATTGCTGACCAGGAAACGGCTGGCCCGGAAGGGGGCGATCTCGGCCGCGTGCCGGCCGTATTCGTTGTCCCAGCCGTACTGGTTGTGGTTGCGCGCCTTGCCCAGGACCACCTGTGCGCCCGGCACCGGCAGCAGCGCATTCAAGGGCACGGCGGACGGCGCTGAGCGCGCCTCCGGGCAACGGCTCCAGAAGGTGTGCACCGGGTCGCCGGGCGGTTTGAGGAATTCGAGGCCGGTCTGCCGGATCAGGACCGAGGAGGTCTCCAGGTGGATGCGCTCGTGCTCGATGCCCATGAGGATGGCCCAGGCCGGGTCCATCCAGGTCACCGGTAGCCGATTGGGCAGCCGTGCGATCACCTCCCGCACCACCTCCCGCATGCGTTGGCGGTATTCCCGCACCGCCTGGACCGACGGCCAGTCGTAATGGGCCGGGTTGAGGTCGTCCCAGCTCATCTCGTCGACGCCGATGGCGAACATGGATTCGAACGTGGGATTGATGCGGAAGTCGATCAGACCGGCGAGGTTGAGCTTGTTGATGTAGAAGGTGGCGGTGTGGCCGAAGTAGAAGATGTGCGGGTGGCGCAGCGGCTCGGGCTGGACGTAAAAGGCCGCCTCATCGGCCAGGCAGTCGAACAGTCGCTCGAACAGGGCCGTGGTCTTGTCGAAGTAGGCGAGCAGGCGCTCGCGCAAGGCCTCGGGCGTGCCCTCGTCGAGCAGCAGGTTGCGGGTGTGGAAGTCGCGCAGGGTGTTCATGATTCAGGCATGCAGGGTGCGAACAGGATCGATCGATAGCATATCTCCGTGAAGCGGTAGCAGGCGCGCCTCGATGGGGCGGTCCTCAGCCTGCCGCCCGGTTCACGCCGGCGAGCTTGCCGGCCTTGGCCACCAGCACCGGCCATTGGCCGACGCCGATCAGGCTGTCGGTGATGCCCTTGGGCAGCAACCGGTTGAGGCCGCCGTGGTAGGTGCCGACCACCACCAGGTCCGCCCCGAGCAGGGTGGCCTGTTCGATCAGCACGCTACCGGCCGGTCCGTGCGCGATGCGCGCGTCGGCCGCGATGCCCTCGATGCGCAGCGACTGCAGGCCCTCTTCGATGGCCTCCTTCAGCGTGGCGGTCGGTTCGGCGCCCTCCTTGACGGCGGTGACCAGCGTCACCGGCAGCCGGTCCGCCTTGGCCAGGATCGTGGCGATCTCGACCGCGGCCTGGGCCGCCGGCGTGCCGTCGAAGCCGACCAGGATGCGTTTCTGCCACATGCGCGCATCCTTGGGCACCACCAGCACGTGCGCCGGGGTGTCGGCGATGATGGCGGCGGCATTGGCGCCGAGCCACTGGTCCGCCAGGCCCCTGGGCGGCCGGCGGCCGATGATGAGCAGGCGTGTGTCGGCCGCCAGGGCGGCGGCGGGTACCTCCTTCTTCGGGTCCGTGCCATGACGCAGCACCGTTTCGCAGCGCACGCCCTCGCGGGCGGCGGCCTGCAGCACCGCGTCTAGGCGGGCGAGGGCGGACTCGTCGTTCTCTGGGGCGGCCAGGGTCATGACGTCGAGGGTGACCCCGAGCTGTTTGGCCAGTGCCAGGGCTACGGCACGCGGGGCCAGGCTGTAATCGCTGCCGTCGGTGGCGAACATCAGACGCAGGCGGCGCAGGCCGTCCGGCAGGACCTCGCCCTTGCACTCGCGGAAGATGCGCGTCCTGCAGGTGCGGCAGATGTCCGGGTCCAGGGTCCAATAGATGGCCTGCGTGATGTTGGAGCGCACCGGGAAGAAGGCGCCCTCGCCGATGTCCTTGACGTAGGCGCCCTGGCGCAGGAAACGGTGCACCGAATCACGCAGCCGCCAGAAATAGAGGCCGCCGCCCAGGCGGCGCCGTCGGCGGGCCTCCTGGGCGAGCATCTCGGCGCCGGCGACGTCGACGAAGTTGATGGCCGGGGCGGCGATGACCACGGTCTTGTGCAGCGGGTTTTCCTCGTCGATCTGGGCGAGCGCCCGTTGCACGTGATCGACGGCGCCGAAGTAGAGCGAGCCGTGGATGCGCACGAAACGCACCTGGGGACACTCCGGCCGGCCGCGCGCATCGGTGAAGTAGATGTCGGGCCCCTCGCCCACCGGCACAACGGTGTCGATCACCGGCCGCGAGGTGCGGTACAAGTACATGATCAGGGAGAGCGTCACGCCGGCGAAGATGCCCTCCTCCAGGTTGATGAGGGTGCCGATCAGGGTGACCCAGAGCACCGCCGCCTCCGGCTTGCTGGTCTGCCAGATGGAGCGGATGTGGTGAAAGTCGATCAGCCCCCAGGCCACCAGGAACAGGATGCCGGCCATGGAGGCCGTCGGCAGGTAGGCGGCCAGCGGGGCCACCAGCAGCAGCAGGATGACCAGGAACACGGCCGCGAACACGGCCGCCAGCGGCGTGCGCGCCCCGGCCTCGTAATTGACGCCGCTGCGGTTGAAGGAGCCGCTCGCGGCATAGGCGGAGAAGAAGGCGCCGACCATGTTGGACAGGCCCTGACCGACGAACTCCTGGTTGCCGTCGATGCGCTGCTCGGAGCGGGTGGCGATGGAGCGCGAGATGGAGACCGCCTCGGTGAGTGCCAGCAGGGTGATGATGAGGGCGGGAAAGGCGAGGTCGCGGATGGCCTGTGGTGAAAAATCCGGCAGCGACAGGGGCGGCAGGCCCGCCGGCAGCGCCCCTACGGTCCGGATGCCGGTGGCCTGCTCGCCGCCGAGCAGGGCGTTGAGCGCGTAGGCCACGAGGCTGCCGACGAGCATGGCCGCGATCATGTAGGGGAACTTGGGCAGGTAACGCCGCGCCAGGATGCCGGCGGCCAGCGTGACCAGGGCCACTGCCGTGACGTAGGGGTTGATCTCGCCCAAGCGCTCGGCGAACGCGTGCAGGATCTCGTGGAAGGGAAGCCCGCGCGCCATGGGGATGCCGAAGAAATTCTTGATCTGGCTGGCGGCGATGAGGATGGCCGCGCCGGCGGTGAAGCCGATCACCACCGTGTGCGAGATGAAGTTCACCAGCGTGCCCAGGCGGGCCAGTCCCAGCACGAACTGGTAGAGCCCGACCAGGAAGGTCAGGGTCAGGGCGAGACGGATGAACTCCTCGCTGCCGGGCTCGGCCAGCTTGGCCAACGCGGCGTCAGGGCGATGGAGATGGCAGTGGTGGGCCCCGAGACCAGGTGCCAGCTGGAGCCGAACAGGGCGGCCACGATGGCCGGCACCATGGCGGCATAGAGGCCGTATTCGGGCGGCAGACCGGCAATGGTGGCGAAGGCCACGCCCTGGGACAAGACGATCAGCGCCCCGGTGAGCCCGGCCATGGCATCGTCGCGCGTGGTGTTTCGATTGACCGATGGCCACCATTGCAGGAAGGGGGTGAAGGGGTGCAACCAGGCGGGCAGGGCGGGGTGGGTTTTCATGGCGGTCTCGGGCGATACGGGCATTTTACCCGTCGACCGAGTCCGACCTGCAGAACGGTCACCGCTGTGCACCGCTTACACCTGTTCAACCGGCTTGCCCAGTCGATGACATGACAGCGGGTTGACAAGTCATGTCGCCTTGTTACAATTCCCGACAAATTTTGTCAGGTTTGGAGGCGATCATGAGCATACAGGACACGATCCGCGAACAGGTCAGCACCCATCCCGTCGTTCTCTACATGAAGGGCACGCCCCAGTTCCCCCAGTGCGGTTTTTCCGCCAATGCCGTGGCGATCCTGCGCGCCTGCGGCGTGGAGCAATTCTTCAGCGTCAACGTGCTGGAGGACAACGCCATCCGCGAAGGCGTCAAGCAGTATGCCAACTGGCCCACCATCCCTCAGCTCTACATCAACGGCCAGTTCGTCGGCGGCTCCGACATCATGCGCGAGATGTATCAAAGCGGCGAGTTGCAGAAGCTGCTGCACGACATCCCTGCCAAGTAGCCCGGATTGACCCCGTCCCGGGCCGGCAGGCCCGGGATCGCCAGCGCCTCGACCGGCGTCGGCCGGTCACGCACGCGGCGCTGCACCCCCTGACTTTATCGCTTGCTCTTCCGCTCAAGATTCACCCCGATCTGCCGATATGTGGGCTGATGCTCAATCAGCCTCGGGGGAAGCTTGAAGAACAACAACGCCATCATCTCGATCGCCCTGTTGCTGTTGCTCGCGGCAGTGACATGGTTTGCCGAACCGGTCTGGCGGCTGCTGGCCGTGTTCGTATTCGGCCTCTTGCTAATCTGGACGTGGCGGCGCCAGGCGGCCATCGCTGACGACGCGCAAAGCGGGACCCTGCCCGAGCCGGTCACGGCTGGGTTGACGCGGGCGCAGGCGGACCTGCGTGATGCCGCAGCCCAGGGCGCCGCGCTCTGCCAGACCGGCGCCGCCGACATCGATCGGGTCAAGCACCTGTTGCACGAGGCCATCGAGAAGCTGATCGCCAGCTTCGGGACGATCAACGAGCACATACGCGCCCAACACGATCTGGCCCTCACCATCATCGACGGTATGCGGGGCGGGGCCGAGGGCTCCGGCCAGGCGCGCTTCGCCGACTTCGTCCTGGACACCTCCAGAACGCTGGAGGTCTTCGTCAACAACACGGTGGAAACCAGCAAGATCGCCATGGGGCTGGTGGAGACCATGGATGCCATCAACCAGGAGTCCGACGCGATGCTGAGGATCCTGGCCGAGATCGAGGGCATCGCCAAGCAGACCAATCTCCTGGCCCTCAACGCGGCCATCGAGGCGGCCCGTGCCGGCGAGGCGGGTCGCGGCTTTGCCGTGGTCGCCGATGAGGTACGCGCCCTGTCCCAGCGCACCGACCAGTTCAGCCAGCAGATCCGCAGCCGCATGGATGCCGTGCACGCCGCCCTGACCAAGGCCAACGACGCCATACATGCCGTGGCCACCATGGACATGAGTTATGCCCTGCAATCCAAGCACCGGGTGCAGGAGACCATGCGGCGTATCGAGCAATTGAACGAGACCATGGCCGATGCGGCGCAGAAGATCGAGCGGCATGCCGATGAAGTCGGCAGCCAGGTCAATCGGGCGGTTACGGCGCTGCAGTTCCAGGACATGACCAATCAACTCCTGGAGCAGGGGCGGACGCGGATGACGGCGGTGCAGGAGATGATGGCGGCGCTCGCGGCGGAACCGGGCCGCGGCGGTGACGTGCTCGAGGACCTGGTCAGGGCCGCGGAACGGGCCAAGTCATGCCTGGCAGCCCGGGACGTGAGCAAGAACGCCGTGGCCCAGACCCACCTGGGTTCGGGCGAGATCGAACTGTTCTAGACCCAAGCGAGGTAAACGATATGGGCAAGGTCGTATTGACTGTGGACGATTCCGCCTCCATCCGCCAGATGGTGGCCTTCACCCTGAAGAGTGCGGGATACGAGGTCATGGAAGCGGTGGACGGAGAGGATGGCCTCGGCAAAGCCAGGGGACGCAACGCCGATCTCATACTCACCGACCAGAACATGCCCAGGATGGACGGCCTCACCTTGATCAAAAGCCTGCGCGGATTGCCGCAGTATCGGGCCACCCCCATTCTGATGCTCACGACCGAATCCTCCGACGCCATGAAATCCGCCGGCCGGGCGGCCGGCGCCACCGGCTGGCTGGTGAA
>OGCL01001232.1_pt1 | contig 22726 bp, 22 predicted proteins | sample 1570041 | NCBI WGS metagenome assembly OGCL01 (sample SAMN06266162, study PRJEB24511) | hot springs metagenome | isolation source: Hot spring water | place: South Africa: Limpopo | collected 2015-06-22 | reverse complement strand
CCCGGACAGAACCACTGATATATCTCAGAAGTCAATCCTTAGAATAGTCTCTGAGGTTGCTTATGCAGCCGGAGCTCATGGGATGGTAGGTGGTCAGGCTAAGGATATTCTGTCAGAAGATGTAGAACCTGATCGGGAGACCCTTTCTTTTATTCACCTTAAAAAAACAGCAGCGCTTTTCACAGCTTCCACAAGAATGGGAGGCATACTCGCCAATTGTGGGGCTGATGAACTTAGAAGTCTTTCAGCATATGGGGAGAGTATAGGACTTGGTTTTCAGATTATTGATGACATTCTGGATGTCCAAGGGGATCCTGATATTACTGGAAAAACAGTAGGCTCAGATGAGAAAAAGAAAAAAATGACCTATCCAAGACTTTTTGGGCTAAGTAAATCAAAGGAAAAGGCTGAAGAAGTTCTCAGCTATGCCGTGGAGTCACTTACACTATTTGATGAGAAAGCAGACCCTCTGAGAAAAATTGCGCTATATTTATTAAACAGAAGTAGCTGATTTATGATTATCGAAAAAATACACTCCACTGACGATATAAAAAAATTAAAACATAGTGAAATGAATTCCCTTGCTCAGGAACTCAGGGAGATTATAATACAAAGGGTCTCCCTAAACGGCGGCCATCTTGCCTCAAATCTCGGCGTTGTAGAACTAACAATAGCCCTGCATTATGTTTTCGATTCACCAAAAGACAAGATTATATGGGATGTCGGGCATCAATCCTATCCCCACAAATTGCTGACAGGCAGATATAAAGACTTTCACACATTAAGAAAACTTGGCGGAATATCCGGATTCCCTAAGATCTCCGAAAGTCTCCACGACGCTTTCGGCACTGGTCATAGTTCTACATCAATCTCTGCGTCAACAGGTATTCTCGAAGGCGGATATCTCCGAAAGGATAATTTTAATGTCATCGCCGTCATAGGCGACGGGGCTATGACAGCAGGACTCGCCTTTGAGGGACTTAATTATGCGGGGCACCTCAAAAGAAACCTTATTGTCATACTCAATGACAATGAAATGTCTATTTCACCAAATGTCGGGGCCCTCTCAAATTATCTCAACAAAATACTTACAGGTTCTTTTTTTAGAAAATTTAAAAGGGATACCAAGGCAATAATTGAGGGCATACCAAAGATAGGCGAATCCGTTGCAAAGATAGCTGAAAGAGCGGAAGGTAGTATAAAGGGTTTTTTCCTTCCGGGTGGGCTATTTGAGGACCTCGGCTTTAATTATGTTGGCCCTATTGATGGACATGATATACCAGTTCTGATTGAGACATTAAGCAACCTGAAAGATAGCTTTGAACCTACATTAATACATGTCGTTACAAAAAAAGGAAAAGGTTATAAATATTCTGAAATTGACCCTTGCGTATATCATGGAACAGGACCTTTTAAAATTGATGCCGGGATTTGCGACAACTCACAAAAGTGTCTGGTGGATGAATGTTTATCATACAGCGAATTATTTGGGAAATTCATGATCGAGTTTGCACAGAAGGATGATAGAATTGTAGCGATAACCGCCGCCATGAAAGAAGGCACTGGTCTCTCTGTCTTTGCCCAAAAATTTCCTGACAGACTATACGATGTAGGTATAGCAGAGCCTCATGCTGTTACTTTTGCTGCCGGCTTGGCAACTCAGGGAATCAGACCAGTTGTTGCTATTTATTCATCCTTCCTCCAGAGGGCTTATGACCAAATTATACATGATGTCTGCCTCCAAAACCTTCCCGTGATATTTGCCATTGACAGGGCAGGTATAGTAGGAGAGGATGGGGCTACACATCAAGGTTTATTTGATATATCATTTCTAAGAAATATACCGAATCTCCTTTTAATGTCCCCGAAAGACGGACATGAATTGAGGGCTATGCTACATCTCGCTTTAAAACATAACGGACCCTCGGCGATCAGGTATCCAAGGGGCAATATTCACTGGGAATCAAGGGATGATACAGAATATACAGAGCTTAGATTAGGAAAGGCTGAGGTATTGTCAGAGGGAGAAGATGTTGTAATAATAGCAGTCGGCAGCACTGTAAATCCATCTCTTCAGGCTTCTAAATTGCTTGCTGACAAATCTATCAAGGCAACGGTAGTAAATGCCCGCTTTATAAAACCCCTTGATGAAGGTCTTATATGCTCTCTTGCAGCCAAGATTAAAAGATTCATCACAGTTGAGGAAAATGTCCTTGCTGGAGGATTCGGCTCAGCAGTCCTTGAAACCCTCAATAGTGCTGGTTTTTCGGATGTGCTCATAAAAAGAATCGGCATAGATGATGTTTTTGTAGAGCATGGCTCTCAGCGAATACTCAGAGAGAAATTCGGACTCGATGAAAAAGGAATTCATAACTCTATTTTGGAATTTTTGTCAAAATATAGTTATTGTTCAGGTGGCTCCTGAAATAGCTTGTTAAATATCTTTTTTCAAACTTAAAAACTCAGGAAATTCCAGAAATTTTAAAATTTGACAAAAACCTTTGAAAAAAATATAATTATTATTTACATCTTCATGCCTGTCACTATATAGCTTTATTATGAAGATACATGTTTCTGAAATCCCACCTGAGGGGTTAGAGATTGATTTATCGAAAGATGCGGGATTGAGGGCTGTAAAGGCTCTCACTCCTTGCCGCTTATCCATAAAGATTATTAAAAGTGGGAGCGAGATATATATCAACGGAAAGATCGGTTGTGGAATCGAATTGCAATGTAGTCGTTGTCTAACGCCCTTTGAATACAAGATAGACTCGCCGCTCAATATTATCTTTAGACCAGCTGGTGAACTTGATAAGGAAGGATGCTACGAACTGCAAAAAGAAGATCTTGATATAGCCTTTTATAGAGATAATTTGTTAGAAATTGACGATATAATAAACGAACAGCTCGCATTAAATATCCCCATGAAACCTCTTTGTATTGACGAATGCAGGGGAATATGCCCTGAATGCGGCTCTGATTTAAATAAAATGCTGTGTAAATGCAGAGACAAAGATATTGATGAAAGATTCAAGATTCTGGAGAGATTGATTAAAAAAGAGGAGTAGAATATGGCAAATCCAACCCACAGACATTCAAGATCAAGAAGGGATAAAAGAAGGGCAAACTGGAAGGGTATAATCCCTCAGCTTGCTGAGTGCCCCGAGTGCAAAGAAAATAAACTACCGCACAGGGCATGCAATAAGTGCGGTTCTTATAATGGGAAAAAAGTTATTGAGATAAAAACAAAAGAAGCATGAAAATAGCCTTAGATGCGATGGGAGGGGATTTTGCCCCTGAGATGCCCGTTGCCGGTGCTATCGAGGCTGTTAATGAATACGATGTTGAGGTAATCCTTGTAGGTGACAGCGAAAGAATAAACGAATGTCTGAAAAATAATCATTACCCGCATCATAAGATATCTATTTACCACGCCTCCGAAGTCGTTCAGATGGATGAATCACCAGCTACTGCTATCAGGAAAAAACAGGATTCATCTCTCAGAAAAACTGTTGAATTAGTGAAAAAAAGAGAGGCAGAAGCCTGTGTGAGTGCCGGGCATTCAGGTGTGATGATGGCAACATCCTTTTTTTTGCTCGGCAAACTCCCTAATGTTGATAGACCTGCTATAGCCACTGTGATGCCTTCACTAAGCGGTCATTTTGTTATATTAGACGTAGGGGCAAATGTTGACTGCAAGCCTAAAAATCTCCTTCAATTTTCTTATATGGGAAATGCTTATTTTACTGCCATTTTAGGCAAGCCCTCTCCCAAAATAGCCCTTTTGAGCATTGGAGAGGAAGACACCAAAGGCAATGAACAAACCAGAGAAGCCTTCAAGCTCTTAAAAAAAACCGACCTTAATTTTATAGGAAATATTGAGGGTAAAGATATTTTTACCTCTGCTGCTGATGTAGTGGTATGCGATGGTTTTGTCGGCAATATCGTCCTCAAAGTCAGCGAGGGGTTTGCCGATACCATGATTAAGATGCTGAAAAGAGAGATAGCAGCTATGAGTACCGGGAAAATCGGTTATTTAATGATAAAACCAGCTTTAAGGCTATTTAAAAAAAGAATTGATTATTCTGAATACGGCGGTGCGCCATTGTTAGGAATAAATGGGACTTCAATAGTATGCCACGGGCGGTCAACAGCAATCGCATTAAAAAATGCTATTAGAGTAGCTATGGAGATGTCAAGGCAGAAGGTGCACGAAAAGATTGCTGATTCTTTAAAGACATATCCTAAATAGTTGTCTTTTATTAAACTGAAATGTAAAAGCTCGAAACAGTAGCAAGTGAAGGCTTTAAATGGATATACATAACTGCTATGCTGAAGGCTAAAATTATTTCAACGGGTTCCTATGCGCCTGAAAAGAGGCTAACCAACGAAGATATCGAAAAGCTTGTTGATACTTCAGATACCTGGATAACCCAGCGCACGGGAATTAAGGAAAGAAGGATAGCCTCTTTATCCCAGTCCGCCTCTGATCTTGCCTATGAGGCATCAAAAAAAGCTCTCAAAAAAGCCACTATTAAGCCTGATGAACTGGACATGATTATTGTGGCAACAGTAAGCGGCGATATGCCTATGCCCGCTACTGCCTGCGTCTTACAAAAGCTTCTTGGCGCTAAGAATGCCGTAGCTTTTGACATAAACGCCGCCTGCTCAGGCTTTATTTATGGCATGTCCATAGCTGACAGTTTTATCAAAGCCGGGGCATATAAAAAAATACTCCTTGTAGGTGTTGAAGTATTATCAAAATTTCTCGACTGGGCAGACAGAACCACTTGCATATTATTTGGGGATGGGGCAGGTGCAGCGATTATTGAACCGACTGAATTGGATAACGGGATATTGTCAACCCATCTCTATTCGGATGGTATATTATGGGATTTTATTTACCTTCCAGGCGGTGGTTCAAGGAATCCTGTTTCTGCCGATACAATTAAAAATAGACTTCACTTCATAAAAATGAAAGGCAATGAAACATTCAAGGTTGCAGTCAAGACTCTCGAAACCCTTGTAAATGAGACATTGCGGAAAAATAACATTGAGCCTTCAAGGCTCTCCCTTCTAATTCCTCATCAGGCAAATCTCAGAATAATACTTGCAACCGCCAAAAGGCTCGGCATCCCTATGGATAAAGTGTTCATAAATCTTGACAGATACGGCAATACCTCTGCTGCATCTATCCCTATCGCGCTTGACGAGGCTCTTGGCTCAGGCAGGATTAAAGAAGGTGATTACGTGATGCTCGAGGCTTTCGGTGCAGGATTAACATGGGCATCAGCCCTTCTCAAATGGTAACCTAATCTGATAGGAATTAATGTCAAGTTCAAGATACATCAAGGTAATATTCCAAGGCTTTGTAGCGTTCTTCAAGGGCAACCGCTTGATGCTTGCCGCTGCTCTGACATTCTTTTCGACAACAGCTATAATACCATTTTGTCTCTTACTCTTGGCATTTTTTGATTACATTCTGGGCTCTAATATAGAATTTCTGGAATTTTTTACGAACAGACTCGAAAGGCTATTCCCCGATATAACGTCTGAATTTATGGACAAGCTTAAAGCGCTTCTTTCAATCAGAGGAGTTGGGGGCATCACGCTCGCTATATATATTTTTCAGTCTTATCAGTTCTTTGTAGCCCTTGAATTTGCTCTAAATATAATTTTAAAAACAAAGATTTACCGTCATTTTTTCATCTCGATTATTCTCTCTCTGTTATTGGTCACATGGATGGTAATCCTGATTCTCGCCTCTTTTGGCGCATCCTCTGCCATAACTATGCTTATCTATTATAAGGACGTGCTCCCCTTTCTTGAACTCGACCGTATAACAGGATTTTTGATTGGATTTGCCATCCCGATGTTGCTTGTTTTTGTAGCAGTAGCTTCTGTTTTTATTATAGTCCCCAAAAAAAAGATAAGCCTTCGTAATGCCTTTACAGGGGCTTTTATCACAACCCTTTTTCTTGAAGGCGCTAAGTTCATCTTTACGCTCATTATCGGGAATGTTCTCAATCTTGGCTTGATTTATGGCTCGCTCTCAATCATGATAATTTCCCTGCTGTGGATGTTTTACTCATGGTGTATATTCCTTATAGGGGCGGAGATTGTGCATATTCTTGAGGGATGATAGTTTGGTTGTATCTTCAAAATAAAACTTGGATTTAAGAAAAGAGGCATCCTCGCCTCTAAACCTTTTTCGTGTTTAACTTATGCCTTTTCAGAATTAGTATGTTCTATTTTTTCGCTGTCACTTCAATTGTGACTTCGGTATGACTTCCCTTGCCTCCGATAATCTCGATCTTATACTGGCGCGGTTTAGCCATACGAGGGATTGCAGAATTTGCCGTGAATGAACCTGTTGCATCAGTAGTGATTATATCAACCTTTTCGGTTCCAAGCCCAATCTTCATTCCCTCATCAAGAATAAATAAAATATCCACCTCTTCCTCTGGTTGAAAACCCTTGCCAGTTATTTTTAAAGCAGTCTCTGGAAATCCGCTCAAAGGCGTTATCTCTACAAAGGGACCCTGAGACATCACAGGGATAGCTGAAAAAAGGCAAATTAAGAGAAGGCTTAAAAAAACAAAACTTATTGAAAAAGGTGATTTTCTGTTCATTATTGACCTCCTTAGTATCTATCTCTTTTTCATCTCAGGCGGGAGAAGTTTATCTGGAATCCATACATTTAAAACCTCTCGATAAAACTTCACAGCACCTCGGTGAAGCGGGACTTGAATATACTTCTCAGCATTACCATACATATCATCAAAATTACCTTCTCTTAAAGTTGGAAGCCCCCAAACAAGCTCCTTTCTATTTTCCCATACTGCTTTTACTATTTTATAAACCACATCTTCAGGGAGATCTTTATGTACAAAGTCGGAGACAACATATGCGAAGCTCAACTGCTCTTTCTTTACAGCTCTAAAAAGATTAGCAGGGATGTACATACTTTTTGCTTGTCCAGGATATTTTTCATTCATCTTGTCTATCATTCTTCTATGAACGGGCAAAACATTGATTTCCATCGCAGACTCCAGCTCCAATATTGCAGAGTCTTTAAAACCCGCCTTGAACCATCCCTTAACAGTTCCGGTCTTAATGGCATCAACGCTAGTGCCTATGCCCATCATTTTATAATCAGGTTTAATGCCAATGGAGTCGAAAAACATCTCGATAGCCCTTCCTGATGTTGTTCCGGGGTTCATAGCAAATGGCAGCCGATGTATTTTCTGTATAGTATCAGCCCCGCTTTCCTTGGTGGTCACAATATGTATGGGGGTTATATATCCACCCCATAACGACCTTAAATCCTTGTTTGACTTACCTTTATAGTCTATGATGCCCTCGTAATTGGCGTATGCTGCTGAGGCATCGGCGGGACCAAGGTGGATGGATTTCCTTTGAATCCTAACGAGATTTTCGATATACCCCCCCGTCTCAACAACCCTTATCTCTATTTCTCCTGGATAAGCTTTATTGACAACGCTCGCCATTGACACAGTATTTGCATACAATCCTGAACGAACGCTTGTCGCCCCCCACTTTAGAACAATCTTCTTTGCCTCCGCAATGCCTGATAAAACCATTGGTAGGATAAGAATTGCCAACAAGAACAGAAGTCTTTTCATATTGCCCCCTTTTAAAAGGTTAAAGTATTGTCGAAAATTTTTATAGCTAAAGCCATTATAAAGTAATACTTTGTATTAAAAAAGCTTGCCTCACCCTTTTAATTTCCCCCTTAACAAAGGGGGGGAGACAACCTATTTCATATCTCTGTTCGTTTTTTCATAAAACTTTTGACATTACCAAAGGTTATTGCTGTAAAACAGGGAAAACTATTCTATAATATACTAAATATTTTTTCAAAACTTTTTCTCTCTCCTAAAATCAGCGATAGAACTAAAAAGTGCTGTAGAGTGAAGAACATAGATAGAAAGAGCTGGTGAAGGATGACGCCTTATGATGAAAGATTAAAAGATTTAATAAAGAGAAAGGGGCAAGGTAACTCCCCGCCCCTGAAAGATATATCTTAGGCAAGGCTATGCTTTTTGAACTCGAGCTGAACCGGTCTTTTGCCAATTATTGGTATAGGAGGACTGAACCTCTCACAGAGATAACCAAGAGCAAATATAGCGATACCAACGAAGGTATAGTAGCCTGGCCCCATCATTATTAACCCTCCAACGCAGTATAAAATTCTCTCAAGAGGCGTTGAAGGTTTTGTCAGATATCCCATAATCCCTGCTTCTATAGCAAACATAGCGATAACAGCTCCTATAAAAAGGAAGGCTATCTCAAAAGGGGTTCCTTTCATCAAAAATTGAGGCACAAAGAGGAAGTAAAAAGGCATCAAATACCCACCTATTCCGAGCCTCATTGAATCCCATGCAGCCTTGAGCCAACTGCCTCCTGATATTGCGGTGGCTGTAAAGACTGCTATGCATACAGGTGGTGTTAGACCTGATTTAATAGCAAAATAAAAAATAAAGAGATGGCTTGCCAGTGGGTCAAATCCCATCCCTTCCATAGCGGGAACTAAAACTGCAGCAGCAATAACATACGCAGCCGTAGTAGTCATGCCCATACCTAAAATTATCGCTGTCAGCATAGCAGCGATAAGGGCTAATGCTATATTATGACCTGAAAGTCCTATTATTATCTCGGAGACCTTAACGCCAAAGCCGGTAAGAGAGATAATGGTAACAGCCACCTGAACACAACTCATCATAACCATGAGCCATGCTAGAGCGGTCATTATCCCGGTAAAATAGCCTCCCCATACAGTCTTTACCCTCTGCCATATCTCCTTTGGAGAAAGAGGTCCGCCGATCAAAAGGAAAACTGTAACAGATACAATTAAAGCCCATGCAGCGCAGACCTGCGGGGGGAAAAATGAGAATAGTAGAGCCGTTAGAGTCCCTATTGGGAGGATAAAATTCAGAAATACCCTTGGTTTTAGAATTTCTTTGAGGGACGGAATGAGTTCTTTAGGGAGTTTGCCCATGCCGTATCTGCCTGCTTCTATCCAGACACCTGCTGAAATACCCACAAAATATATGACAGCCGGGATGATGCCGGCTATCATAATATGTGTATAAGGAATATTCAAAAACTCAGCCATGATGAAGCAACCAGCACCCATAATTGGCGGCATTATCTGCCCTCCGGACGATGCCGATGCCTCAACGCCTGCTGCAAGCTCACGCGGAAAACCGAGCCTTTTCATAGTAGGAATTGTAAAAGCGCCGGTTGTTGCAACATTAGCTACTGAGGAGCCTGAGAGCATCCCGAAAAAGGAACTTGAGATAACTGCCACATGTCCCGGTCCTCCCCTCATTCTGCCTCCCCAAGCCTGTGCAATATCCATAAAGACCTTCCCGACTCCTGTGGCAAAGAGAACAGGACCAAAGATCACAAATGGCGCGATAATCCTGCTTGTCATATCTGTCAAGAGCCCCCATACGCCCTCAGTCATCAGATAAAGCTGGTAGAGTATCTCTTCAAAGGTGAATCCCCCATGACCGAAGGAGCCCGGCATTAAAGGCCCATATAAAGCGTAAAGTATAAAGCCAAACACAACAAGAGGAATAATAATACCAAGGGATCTGCGGGTGCCTTCAAGCAGGCAGAGTATAAGAACAGCGCCCAGATAAAGCTGATAGGCTTCGTATTCTCCGGGATTACGGACTATCTGCTCCCAGTAAATCATGATGTAAAAGCATGGTATAAGGCTGATTGCTATGAGGAGAATATCGGTTATTGAGGGGGCTGTTTTTGAACCGAAGATGAGCAAACGCAAAAATCCAGAGTGTCCCTTGGAATCATCAACAAAAGTCTTTTTAGTCAAAGGGTATGCCAAAAAAACAAGGGCTAACCCAAAGCTGAGTGAAATGCCGCCCTGAAGTAGCGGATGGAGAGCCACCGTTAGAGAAGTATATATTAAAAATATACCCCACAACCCAGCCAGAATACCTGCTAATATTTTCCAAATGCCAGTTAAATTCCGCATTCCTATTCTATCCTTTCCTGTGAATAAATATAGTCAAAAATTATTTCCCCCTCTCCCCCAGTGTGAGAGAAATGGGGTGAGGGGGGGCTTTTATACTTCAATATGTTTTAGGACAGTTTTTCATATAATTTTTGACGTTATCACTTAATAACTTATTTTTTGGCTGTCACTTCAATGGCGACTTCAGTTTGACTTCCTTTGCTTCCGATAACTTCAATCTTATACTGACCTGGCTTTGCCATCCGTGGGATAGCAGAATTTGCCGTGAATGAGCCTGTCACATCAGTAGTGATTACATCAACTTTTTCGGTTCCGAGTCCAATCTTCATGGCCTTCTCAAGAACAAATAAAATATCTACCTCTTCCTCTGGTTTGAAACCCTTGCCCGTTATCTTCAATGCTGTCTCTGGAAGTCCGCTCGATGGTGTTATCTCCACAGATGGTCCCTGAGCCATCAAAGCTCCAGGCAGAAAAACGCAAATTGTGATAAGGCTTATACAAATCAGACTAATCGGAACATATGTTTTATTTTTCATTGATAACCTCCCTGGACTTTTATTTCTTTTTCATCTCTGGCGGTAGGAGTCTATCAGGAACCTTTACCTTGAGGACTTCCTGATAAAACTTGACAGCGCCCGGATGAAGAGGTACATGAATATACTTTTCTGCATTGCCATACATGTCGTCAAAATTGCCCTCTCTCAATGTAGCAAGCGTCCCTGTAAGGTCTTTTCTCTTGTCCCATACAGCCTTTACTATCTTGTAAACCACATCTTCAGGGACATCTTTATGAATGAAGTCAGCAACTACATAAGCAAAACTCAATTGGTCCTTTTTTACAGCCTTGAAAAGATTCGCAGGAATATTCATGCTCTTTGCCTGTCCTGGATACTTTTCGTTCATCTTGTCAATCATCTTTTTGTCAATAGGAAGGACGTTAATCTCCATTGTAGATTCAAGGTCCAATATCGCTGAATCTTTAAAACCTGCCTTGAACCATCCCTGAGCAACTCCTGACTTCAGAGCATCAACACTGGCGCCTATTCCCATCATTTTATAGTCTGGCTTAATGCCGTTAGCGTCAAAGAACATCTCGATAGCCCTTCCTGATGTTGTTCCGGGGTTCATAGCAAAAGGCAGCCCGTTAATCTTCTGAATAGTATCAGCGCCGCTTTTTTGGGTGGTAACGATGTGTATCGGAGTTATATAGCCTCCCCACAATGTCCTCAAATCTTTATTAGGCTTGCCCTTATAGTCTATAATGCCCTCGTAGTTGGCATAACCTGCTGCGGCATCTGCTGGGCCAAGCTGGATAGTCTTTTTCTGAATTCTCGTAAGATTTTCAATAAAACCTCCTGTTTCAACAACAGTAATCTCGATTTCTCCTGGATAAGCCTTGTTAACAATGCCTGCCATTGAGACAGTGTTAGCATACAACCCTGAACGGACGCTTGTTGCGCCCCACTTCAGATAAACCTTCTTAGCCTCTGCCAAGCCAGAAAAAGCTACTGACAGGATGAGGACAGATACTAAAAAAATAAGTCTTTTCATGTTTCCCCCTTATATAGAGAATTTAATGCTGTAAAAACAGCAATTTTTATTCTATAACAAATACAACATTTTTAAAACTTTTATATTTCACCGAAAATCGGCGATACAAAGCTGCCATTGCAACCCAGAGCGATTTCCTAAAATCATGTTAATTGCCAAAAACTGCTATCATCACCCCTGCAGCAACCGCCGTACCAATAACTCCAGCAACATTGGGACCCATAGCGTGCATGATTAAGAAATTCCCTGAATCTGCTTCAAGCCCCAGTTTATTTGAAACCCGAGCAGCCATGGGAACTGCAGACACACCTGCAGAACCGATAAGAGGATTGATTTTATCCTTCATAAAACGGTTCATGACTTTAGCAACAATAACCCCTGAAGCTGAGCCGAAGCTGAAGGCAACCAAACCTAGAACAACAATCCCAAGCGTTTCAGGCTGGATGAATTTGTAAGCCACCATCTGAGTGCCGATGCCTAAACCGAGAAAAATTGTAACTATATTAAGTAGTTCATTCTGCATAGTTTTGCTAAGTCTTTCTACGACACCAATTTCGCGGACGAAGTTGCCGAAGGCGATGCTTCCGATCAGCGGAGCTGCTGTTGGCAGAAGCAGAAATGTAATGGTAAGCAGCAGCATAGGAAAGACGATTTTTTCAGTCTTGCTGACCGGGCGAAGTTGCTTCATACGGATCTTGCGCTCTTCAGGGGTTGTTAATGCCCGCATAATAGGCGGCTGGATGAGAGGCACCAGCGCCATATAAGAGTATGCTGCAACGGCAACTGAACCCATCAGGTCAGGAGCAAGTTTGGAGGTAAGGTAGATGGTAGTAGGTCCATCTGCCCCGCCAATAATAGAGATTGCGCATGCCTCCTTTAACGTATATGAAATGCCCGGCACTGCATTCAAGGTAATAGCTCCAATAAGCGTCCCAAAAATGCCAAATTGTGCCGCAGCGCCAAGCAAAGCCATTTTTGGATTTGCAATAAGGGGACCAAAGTCGGTCAGCGCACCGACACCCATAAATATAATAAGTGGAAAAAGCTCATTTTTAATCCCAAAATCGAAAATAATCTTTAAAAAGCCCCCTTCGCCTCCCATGCCTGCATATGGGATATTTACCAGCGCTGTTGCTATGCCTATCGGCACTAAAAGAAGGGGCTCAAATTTTTTTGCTACTCCGAGATAGAGCAGAATTCCACCTATCACAAGCATCATGAGTTTATGCCAGCCATAAACCGTTACATCCTCTCCCCGATATTTCACCTCTTCTTTTTCAAAGACAAACCCGTATATACCTGAAGTCTTGATAATGTTTTCGAGAAATCGCTCAACTGATACACCTTCATTGGCATGTTGAGACGGCGGTGCGGAATAGGGTGCTTGCGAGGTTTGCTGCGAGGCGAGGAGCGAACCGTCATTCGCGCCCAACAACAGAGTTAATGCAACGATGAGCATCATAGATATATGAATCACTTTAATTTTGTTCATTCCTCTAAGCCTCTTGAAACATCCTTAACGTATTTTTGCGAGTACTTGCCCTGCTTCAACGCCTGCACCTGGTTCAACCAGATAGGTTATTATCCCTGCTACCTTGGTTTTTATTTCGAGTTCCATCTTCATAGACTCCATGACGAGTATAGTTTCGTCATCTTCAACCTTGTCTCCGCTATTCTTTAACAGCCTCAATATTACCCCTGACACAGGCGCTTCGACCTGAGTTCCCGTTATGGGCAATTCAGCAACCGCCGCTGATAGCTTTGCTGCAGGTGCTGCTGGGGCTATATTAACGGTTCCTTCTTCACGGACAGTGACCCAGTAGTCTTTCTTATCAACATTTACTACATAAACTGTTGGTAGCGGAGGCGGTTGGGGCGCTGCAACTGACTCTGGTTTTCCTATGAGCTGATCGAATGATACCGGCCCTTTATGGCGGGTTTCAAAGAATTTAATCGCCACCTGCGGAAACATTGCATATGTTAGAACATCATCAATATTCACCGACCTTACACCCATTTTCTGCTTTAACTCTTCTTCTATCTGATCTAATTCGTTTGGAATAAGGTCTGCCGGACGGCAATCGATGGGCTTATCCATGTTAAGAATCTCTAACGACCTCTCAACCAACTCGGAATCAGGCGGAACAGGTGTTCGCCCATATTTACCAACAAGGAGATTCATAGATTCGGCTGTGAGGCGCTTGTAGCGACCGAGGAGCACATTCAAAACCGCCTGACTACCTACAATTTGGGATGTAGGCGTAACAAGAGGAGGATAACCAAAGTCCTTCTGTACTCGTGCATTTTCCTCTAAAACCTCTGAGATACGATGATAGGCTTTCTGCTCTCTTAACTGGCTTTCGAGATTGGAGAGCATGCCGCCGGGAATCTGAGCTGCCAACAAACGGGCATCAGCTCCCAAGAAGGAACTTTCGAATTTCTTATATTTAGGGCGGATATTACGGAAGTAATCTGCTATTTCCAGCAGCAGCTTCATATCGAGCTCTGTATCGAATTCGGTTCCACGGAAGATTTCGACGATGGATTCTGTTGGAGAATGGCTTGTTCCCATCGACATTGAAGAGATAACTGTATCCAGAATATCAGCTCCAGCCTCAGCAGCCTTGACAAGAGTCGCTACGGACATTCCAGTTGTAGCGTGAGAATGAATATGAATGGGAAGTTTTACCTCTTTTTTGATAGCTTTGACCAGATTATATGCATCATAAGGCCTTAACAAAGAAGCCATATCTTTAATGCAGATGCTATCAGCGTCCATATCAGCAAATTCCTTTGCGAGGGCAACATAACCATCAATCGTATGAACAGGGGATACAGCATAACAGATAGCAGCCTGAGCATGTTTGCCCATCTTTTTTACTGCTTTCATCGGAACCATCAGATTACGGGGGTCATTCAGCGCATCGAAGATGCGAAATACATCTACGCCGTTTATCGCCATTCGCTCGACGCATTTTTCGACAACGTCATCGGCATAATTGCGGTAGCCAAGAATGGACTGCCCTCTTAAGAGCATCTGCTGAGGGGTCTTTGGCATCGCCTTTTTCAGGGAACGAATCCTTTCCCACGGGTCTTCGTTAAGAAAGCGGATACAGGTGTCAAAAGTCGCTCCGCCCCACGACTCAATAGACCAGTAGCCGACACGGTCGAGCTTTTTGGCAATCGGGAGCATATCGCTCGTCAACATCCGAGTTGCAAAAAGAGACTGATGCGCATCCCTCAGAACGAGCTCGCTGATTTTAATCTTTGCCATTGTGCCTCCTAAGATTTCTTTACCTTCTTATCATTACGATATTTTTTAACCGCTATGGTGATTGCCGCTATCAAAGCGCCATTTTCGGCAGCCTGAACAGACTGCTCAGTAATATTTTTTTTGAGTTCAGCTTCCGCTCTATATTTCAGGATTATTTTCGAGCTTAGCTGTATTGCGAGGATGAGCACAGTAAGGAATCCAAATGTTACTGCCATGCCGAGAGTCGTGATGACTGCCGCCTGACCTAAATCATGAACCCATCCCATGTATAGTCTCCTGATTTTGATTGAATAAATTTGACCTAAACAGCAGACGCTATTATTGGTCTTTATAATAGATAGTTGGTGATTAATTGGTAGTAAAGGTAAGATAGGCAAAAAATATTCCAAAGGATTCAAGAGATAAAAGCGCGGAAATATAAGGGTTTTTAAATTGATATAGGATTGAATGGCTATAACTTAAGTTATAGTTTATAACAAAATGAATAATGCGAGAATTGTCATTAGAGGAAAAATATTAGAAAAATTTAATGAAAGCATAAGAGGGGTCAAATCTACACGGGCTGTTGACCAAATCCTGTCTAATCTTTTTATAGATATATCAAAATAGAAGCACTCACAGGTGCCCAAAATAATATTCAAGCAGGGATATGAGACGATTTCTTTGCCAAAGAACTACCTTCGTGCATATGTAAGCCTTTGTGAGACTTCATATTAGTTTTCCAATATTGGCATTTGAGGCTTCCGCTTCGGCTTCAGACTCCTTGAGGTTGCACGTTGCTTTGGTTCCAGAAATCGTGTCATACCCCCGCGGATTGCAAGTATCTAAGAATTTATTTTGGAGGGGCATGAAAATGCAGGCAATATAACATTGGACTGATAACAAGGAGCCATTAATATCATAGGGTTGTATTTTAGTCAGAAATCCTCGTGCATATGCTTCATACGTTTGCTTAGGGCTGGCTGTGAGATACCAAGAAGCCGTGCTGCGGCAGACTGATTTCCCTTCGAACGCTTCATAGCGGTATGGATAAGGAGACGAACAGTTTCTTCAATAGTCGGCAACTCATTAACAGAATCGAATAGCTCGCAAGCAGAAAACATCTTTTTAAGGTTTGATCTGTTAGCCGTTTTATTCAACATGACAAAATGTTCAGGCAAAAGTGTATCTCCGGTGCATCTTGCTATAGCGTCGAATATCATTGACCTTAACTCACGAACATTGCCAGGAAAATCATAAACATCAAGCAAAGGCAGTATCTTGGGGCTAATTCGCGGCTTTGATTTTAAAATATCCTTACAAGCTTCATCAATAAAGTGATCAAATAGGGCTAATATATCTTCACGCCGGTCCCTTAATGCTGGAATATGTACATGATGTGATTTGAGGCGATAATAAAGGTCCTTCCTGAACTTTCCGTCTGCAAGCTTATTTTCAAGATTCTGGTGAGTTGATGCTACAACGCGTGCCCGCAACCTTTTAGGCTGGTCGCTGCCAAGGGGATAGTAATCCCCCTCCTGCAACAGCTGCAATAGCTTCACCTGTGATAACATGCTCAAATCTCCGATCTCATCACAAAAAAGCGTTCCTCCCGAAGCCTTTTCGATTAGACCGCTCCTTGCCGTATCAGCTCCTGTAAATGCACCCTTTACATGCCCAAAAAGTGTGTCGGCAAACATGGTATCATCGAGACCGCCTACATTCACTGCAACAAACTCTCCGGAACAGCCGCTTAATTTGTGGAGAGCTTGAGCTATAAGCCCTTTTCCCACTCCACTCTCACCAGTGATAAGGACTGGCTGGGAACTTTTAGCAATAGCCTCAAGATAGCGAAATATGGAATGCATCGAATGACTTGCAGTTATGATACCGCTAAAGGAGTCGGGGGCAAGAAGTTCGTCAGAAAAGAAACTCTGGCTGATAGCTTTGTTTTCACGCTGCATCTCTACAATACGTATAGCGTGCAGGATGATATTTATAATTCGTTCTTCCTCGGCAGTTTTAACAATGTAGTCAAAAGCTCCCTGCTTCATACACCTGACGGCTGTTTCTATCTGATTCATCCCGCTCACAATTATCACCATTACTTCGGGGTATTGCTCAGTAATGGACTTAAGCACTGTTTCCCCCGAAAGATACGGCATTGTGAGATCAAGCAGGACGACGCCAATATCATGCTTTTTTAAAAGTTCTATTACCTCTCTGCTGTCCTGACAGGTGATAACATTGGAAATATCTGCCAATCTCGCCAGAGATATACGCAGGGAACGAAGCCATGCCTGTTCATCATCAACTATAAGGATACCAAAGGCAGGATAGAGAGTTTCTTTCATGATTCCTTCTCCATTGATGGAAGCCTTATTATTACAGTAGTTCCTTCACCAGGAGTTGATTCAAAATGCAAGCTTCCTCCATGTTCACGAATTATACCGTCTGAAATAGCGAGACCAAGCCCTGTTCCCCCAGTTTCACGCTTTGTGGTGAAAAAGGGATCGGTAAGGTGCTGCATATGTTCATGCGGTATACCTATACCCTCATCACAGACTTGAATAACTACTGATTTTGAGTACTGTTCATAAAAGGTAGATACGAAAATGCCCTTACTTGTATCCTGAAGCGCCTGAGCGGCATTTAAAATAATGTTCACAACTACCTGTTCAAGTCGCTGTGCGTTCCCTTTTACTGGAGGAAGTTCACTGCTAAGACTCGACTTAAAATTATATGTAGCATTTTTAAGAGTATTTTTTATAAGACGTATAGAAGTTCGCACCACGGTATTAATATTAACCTCTTCATCATATTTTACATCACTTCGCCGTGAAAAGTGCTTCAGGTCATCTACAATGTGCTTAATTCTTTTTGCAGCCTCATGCATTTCATCAATCATCAGCGGCATTTCGTGCCGCATCTGTGAGTAAGGAATGCCACCCATAATAAAGTCGCCATTTTTTTCATAATAATCTTCGAGTATCTTCTTTATATCCGCATTTGCCCTTGAAACAGTAGGAAGATTCAGAAGTATGAGACCAGTGGGATTGTTAATCTCATGAGCCATTCCTGAGACAAGAATTCCAAGGGTTGCCATCTTATCTGCCTGCATGAGTTGCTGTTGCTGACGCTTCAATTCCTCAACCGCTTGTTTCCGCTGTTCCACTTCGTGCTGAAGGTCAGCGGTCCTAATTGCCACGAGCCGCTTAAGAGAACGAGACCATACTAATGACAGGACAAGTCCTGAAACAAGTAAAATCACGGCATAAGGCCCATAATCGGTAATTAAAGGATGTATTTCGTATGCGGGAAACCATTTATCTTGGAGTGCCCTGTATCTCCCTGTTCGCCTCATCTGTTCCATACCCTCGTTGAAAAGGGCTAACACTGTATGGTTTCCTTTTTTAACAGCATAACAGTATTTTTTTGTCTCGACTCCTTTGACAACAGTTTTTATATTTTTTATCTTAAGATTAGAGATAATGTGGTTAGCGGGCATGGTCGCAAGAACAGCATAATCGTATTTTCCAGTTGAGAGCAGTTTTACGGCATCAGCTATAGTACGCATAGGAATAATGTTGCTCTGAATGCCGGCATGAATGAAATAGTCGTGCATGATGCCCCGACCCAGCAGTATTACATCTTTGCCCTTTAGTTCGTCAAGGGAATGGACAGGACGAGCCTTTTCATAAGCAAAAATAGAATGAGAAACAAAGGAGTGGGGTGGTGAAAAATCGAGAATCTTTTCACGCTCTTCACTATAAGAGATACCTTGTAAAATATCAACTTCACCTGTTTCAAGAGCTTTACGCATATCCGCCCATGATTCCCCAAGTTCGATAATGACTTCAAATCCCTGTTCCTCTGCTATTGCGCGGGTCAGTTCAACTAAAAAACCTGCCGGATTTCCGTCCTTGTCAAGGAACTCATAGGGGGGATAGGCACTGTTTCCGCCGACAATAATTACCTTTTTGGTTACTAACTCATATTGCGCAGAACCTGACAGTTGTGGAGCGAAAAAGAATATTAAAAAAATTGTCAACGAAAGGTATAAACTTATAGAGTTTTTCATAAAAAGGTAGAATTCAGGTTGCTGAAACCACTTTTTTTAGGACTGTGCAACTGTTCTGCAATCAAGACTGTACCCCAAAAAACATTAAAAGATGCCCCCGTTAAATAAATTATGCTTTTAAATGATTTTTTTTACCGGTTGAGCAATAATTGGAGAAACAGGTGAATCAACTTTCATATCTAATATTTTAACAAATGAAACCTTCATGCTGGAATCAATGTCGCAAAAACACCTAATTTATTTTACTTTATCATATCAAACTCTACGATAGAACCGCAGAGCCCTTCATAACCAGCAAATCAGATGGGAAAGGCGTGTGAAGGATTTTTCTGACAAGGAGAATAGTTTTTCGCTCATTACAGAAAGACATCCTTACCTTCCTGTAAGGTCACCATCAAGCCTCACCATCGTGGCGAGTCCTTTGTGATGGTGAAAGCCCCTCAAAGCCATTCCCATTGTCATTGCGAGCAGAGCGAAGCAATCTCGCCTTTTCTGATGAGATTGCCACGAACCCTACGGGTTCTCCCAATGGGCTGTAAATCCATAGGCTTATAATCCTATCGCTATTTTTGGGAGATATAAATATGGTGTAAATAAAAATCATTTCTGTTTATAATATAAAAATGAAGGGTGATTATTCTCGTATATTGAAAGAAATTAATCTGAAGGTAACCCCCAAGAGGCTTGCTATTTTAGAGATTCTCGCAGAAAGCTTTTGCTGCATGACCCCTGATGAGATATGGAGGAAGTTGAAAGAGAGATTCAACAAAGTCGGACTGCCAACTGTATATAAAAACCTTCAAGAACTCTCTGAATGCGGCGTTCTATCAAGCGTAATACATCCAGACCGGAAGAGTTATTACTATTTCTGCCGCAACAAGCTTAATCATTGCCACTTCGTTTGCCTTTCCTGCCATAATGTTGAAGATATAACTTCCTCAAAGATTGCATCCCTTCAGAAGAATATTGAAGGGCTTCTTGCTGGCAAGTTGCTGTCGCATATACTCCAGCTTAATGGTTTATGCAAAAATTGTCTTAAAAATCATGGTCAGAAAAGTCTGAAAAGGAGTAAATATGGGCATAACAGAAAGATTGGTTAAGACAGTCTTCTTTATACTCAGCGTTTTGATATTCTTGACGGCTTGTGAAAAAAAGGATATTAAGACTACAAAGGAAGCTAAAAAGCTAAGCGTTATAACAAGCCTTTTCCCCGTGTATGATTTTGCCAAAGAAATCGCAAAAGACAAGGCTTCTGTCACATTGCTTCTTCCTCCTGGGATTGAGCCTCATAGCTTTGAGCCAAAACCAGCTGACATGGTTTCTCTTAGCAATGCTGATATTTTTATTTATACAAATAAATACATGGAACCGTGGACAGATGATATCTTAAAAGGGATTAGCAATCAAAACCTGATAGTTGTTGATACGAGTAAAGGCATTAAACTTGCGAAGCAAAAAAACGGACATTCTCATCATGGCAAAAAAAATAAACACGAACATCTTGACCCTCATATATGGCTTGATTTCTCAAATGCCATCGTTATGATAGACAACATTACTGAAGGTCTTATCAAAAAAGACCCTTCAAATTCAGGATTTTATAAGCAAAATGCTGAAGTTTATAAAAAGAGAATCATTGAACTTGATGAAAAATTTAAAAAATCCCTTGACACCTGCGAAAAAAAAATCTTTATAAGCGGTGGTCATTTTAGCTTTGGATATCTTGCTGATAGGTATGGACTCAAATACATATCTGCCTTTGAGGGATTTTCTCCTGATGCTGAACCTTCAGCAAGGCAGATATCTAAAATAATTAAAACCATGAAAGAACACGGCTTAAAGCACATTTTTTACGAGGAATTGATAACGCCCCGCATAGCAGAAACCGTCCAGAGGGAGACAGGTGCCAGTCTTCTGCTGCTTCATGCTGCTCATAATATATCAAAAAACGAACTTGCCAAGGGGGAGACATTCATGTCTTTAATGGAAAAAAATCTTCAAAATCTAATTACAGGGCTTCAATGTCAGCAGAAATAATCGTCGCAAATGATGTTACAGTCAGATATAACTCCATAGATGTCCTTAGTAATCTGAGTTTTACGATTAAAGCCGGCGATTATATAGGGCTTGTAGGACCTAATGGTTCTGGCAAATCTACTCTAATAAGAACAATATTAGGATTTCTAAAACCCATAAAGGGGGATATCTATGTTTTTGGGGAAAATTCCACTGAGCTTACAAACTGGGATAAAATTGGTTATTTGCCTCAAAAAATGAGTTTTTTCAATCCTAATTTTCCATCTAATGTTGAAGAGATAGTCGCCCTTGGACTTTTGTCGAAAAAAAACTTCCCCAAAAAAATAAACAGACAGGACAGGGAGGCGATAGATAAGGCATTAGAACTTCTTAGCATCTATGATATCAGAAAAAAATTAATTGGAGACCTCTCACGTGGGCAGCAGCAGAGGGTTTTAGTAGCAAGAACCATTGTTAATGAACCTGAATTACTTATCCTTGACGAACCAACTACCGCATTAGACCCTGAAATGAGAGAGCATTTCTTTGCAATGATGGAAGAATTCAATTCGCTCAAAGGTGCTACAATCATTCTGGTGACACACGACATAGGAAGTATAGGCAAATACGCCTTTAAATTGATGTATCTTGATAAACGTATTATCTTTTATGGAACCTTTGATGAATTCTGCAAATCCGAAAAGATGACAACATATTTTAGCGCCTCATCTCAGCACATAATATGCCACAAACATGATTAGCAGTTAATTATGGAAGTTATCGAATTTTTAAGCTATGAATTTATTCAAAGGGCGCTGATAGCAGGCTCTTTCATTGCACTTGTCTGCTCGTTATTAGGCGTTCAGCTCGTCCTTCGGAGACTTTCACTCATAGGCGATGGACTGTCTCATGTCACCTTCGGCGGTGTGGCATTAGGGCTCGTTTTTGGTGTTTATCCGATCTATATAGCGATTCCTTTTGTAATCATTTGTTCATTAGGGATTCTCCAATTGATAGACCGGGCAAAGATTTATGGCGATGCGGCAATAGGTATCGTTTCATCCATAGGGATCGCCATAGGAATTTTACTAGCGAGCCTTGCAGGCGGCTTCAATATTGATTTGTTCAGCTTTCTTTTTGGGAATATATTAGCTATAAGCAAGACAGAGGTAATTATCTCAATAGCCCTCTCGGCTGTCGTGCTTGGGGCAATATTGATTTATTATTATGAGATATTCTCGATCACCTTTGATGAGGAATTTGCAAAGGCATCGGGTATAAATACAAAGAGGATAAACTCGATAATCGTCGTTCTTACGGCTGTAACGGTTGTGCTTGCAATGAAGGTTGTGGGGATAATGCTGACATCAGCACTCTTAATCCTGCCTGCGGTAAGCGCTTTTCAGATAGCAAAGGGTTTCAAAAATTCGCTTTTGATTTCATCCGTAATTGCCATTCTATCCGTAATTTCAGGAATTTTTTTATCATTTGTTCTTAATCTGCCCACTGGCGCCTGCATAGTTGTTATCAATTTTCTTTGTCTATGCATGATATTTTTATTTAAAAAAACCAGCCAAAAATAATAGAAAATAATAGGGTCAGGTCTTTACTTTTGATTTTCTTTGGCTAAAGCCAATAATACAAGGCCATAGCCAGCCTCGAGCTTCCATTAGAAAGTCAATAGTCAAGTCTGACCCCCTAGGTCCTTTAAGTCTGACCCCTTAGGTCCTTTAAACAATTTCTATCGCTATTTTTGGATAATGAAAGCGCTTAGACAGCAGTGATATGATATAATTTC